>Ga0308410_1000876_pt1 | contig 17034 bp, 17 predicted proteins | sample HotsprOSTMatCore_FD_203467 | JGI IMG/M metagenome (GOLD analysis project Ga0308410, IMG submission 203467) | Hot spring phototrophic mat microbial communities from Octopus Spring, Yellowstone National Park, Wyoming, United States -... | ecosystem: Environmental > Aquatic > Thermal springs > Hot...
TGCGCCGCGCGGCGCGCATGGTCGAGCTCGACGGACTGCTCGACCGCAAGCCGAAGCAGCTCTCGGGCGGGCAGCGCCAGCGGGTCGCGCTCGCGCGGGCGATCGTGCGCGAGCCGACCTGCTTCCTCATGGACGAGCCGCTCTCGAATCTAGACGCCAGGCTGCGCGTCTCGACGCGAGCGGAGATCAAGCACCTGCAGCGGACGCTCGCGGTCACCACGATCTACGTCACCCACGACCAGGTCGAGGCCATGACGCTCGCGCATCGGGTGGCGGTGATGGATCGGGGCGCGGTGAGGCAGCTCGGCACGCCGACCGAGATCTACGACGATCCCGCCGATCTGTTCGTCGCGGGCTTCATCGGCAGCCCGGCGATGAACCTGATCCCGGGCGACGTCGTCGGCGGCCTGTTCCGCGCCGAAGGGGTGACGGCGCGCCTGCCGGGCGCCCCCTTCGATCGCCCGGGAGTCGTCCTCGGGATCCGCGCCGAGGATCTCCGTCTCGCGCCCGAGGGCGAGGGACAGATCCGCCATGCGGTCTATTCGATCGAGCCGCTCGGCGATTCGACCCTGGTGAACCTGCGGCCCGGCGGCACGCTAGTGACGGCGCGGGTGGCGAAGGATCATGTCGGCACGTCGGGAGCGATCGTCGGGCTCGCGGCCGATCCCGCTCGACTCTACCTGTTCGACGCGCGGTCCGGGGCGCGGATCCGCCGCCCCGACGCCTGAGGGGATGTCGGATGGACCGCCATCTTGCGCACAAGCGCACGCTCGCCGACGCGCTGCCGGCGATCGCGGCGGCCGGCACGACCCGTCTGGACGCGGCGATCGGGGCGATCGTCGCGGCCGAAGCCGTCTTCCATGTCTACCATCCCGTGAACGACGCCGCCGGTCGCGATGCGATCGCTCGGACGCTCTGGCGGCGGCTGAAGGACGCGCTGCCGGACATGGAGCGTCGCGACGACATCCTGATCGCAGGTCATTTCGGCGATGCCGACTGGGTCGCGGCGACCGGCCATTACGCCGGTACCTTCACGGCGCCGCTGCTCGGGATCCCGCCCACCGGTGGGCTGGCGCTGCTGCGCTACGGCGAGGTCTACCGTGTCGACGGCGGGCGGATCTGCGAAGCCTACATCCACCTCGACTTCGTCGATCTGATGCGGCAGGCGGGCGTGAACCCGCTGCCGCGGTCGCGCGGGGCGGAGGGCATCGCCCCGGCGCCGCTCTGCCATGACGGGCTGCTGCTCGGCGCGACCGATCCCGCCGACAGCGCGGCGAGCCTCGCGCTGGTCGAGGCGATGATCTTCGGCGGCCTGCGGCGCTTCGACGGACAGAGCCTCGAGAGCATGCGGATGGAACGGTACTGGACACCGACCATGAACTGGTACGGCCCCTGCGGCATCGGCGCGACGCGGGGCATCGGCGGGTTCCAGGCGCATCATCAGGGCCCGTTCCTGCGCGCCTTCCCCGATCGCGTCGGCGGCAACCACAAGGCGCGCTTCGGCGACGGCGCCTATGTCTGTTCGACCGGCTGGCCTTCGATCACCGCGACCTTCGCCGGCGAGTGGCTCGGCGTCGCGCCGACCGGCACGGGGATCACCATGCGCGTGATGGATATCTGGCGGCGCGAGGGCGGACTGCTCGCCGAGAACTGGGTGCTCATCGACATCCCGCATGTGCTGTTGCAGGGGGGATTCGACGTGTTCGCCCGCGCGCGCGAGAGGGCTTCCGCCGCCTGACGGCGGTTCACAGACCTCGAGGCACTCGCGAAGGGACTGGCCGGGCCTCTTCGGGTTGGTCAGGGGCGGAGCCTGAGACCCGATGAAGTCGGTCCCTTGGGCGGCGGCGCGCGATCCCGGATCGGGCGGAGGTCGGGCCACGCCGGGTCGCAAGCCGCGATTCCCGCCGGCATCCGCGCCGCTGCGCCGCCACTGCTGCGCCGGTACCGGAGGCGCCGGAGGTCACGCCCCCTGTGCCGCCACCGCCCTTGCCGTCATGGTTCTCTCCCGGCGCGGCCGACCAGCCCTGCGCCGCAGCGAGTTTGCCGTCAGATGTGGAACTCCCCCGGCCTGCGGCGGTCGAACCCGACCTTCAGGCCATGTTCACCATGATCGTCTTCTTGTGCATGAAGTGCTCCAGCATCGCCTCCAGCGACGCCTCCTTGCCCAGGCCGGAACTCTTGATCCCGCCATAGCTCAGGTTCGCCTGCACCACCAGGTTCTGGTTGATCTGCACCAGCCCCGCCTCAAGCGCGTGCGCCATGCGCAGCCCCAGCTTCAGGTTGTTCGTCCACACGCTCGCGGCCAGCCCGTACTCGCTGTCGTTCGCCTCCGCCAGCACCGCCTGCCAGTCGCCGAACGGGAACAGCACGGTGACCGGGCCGAAGATCTCCTCGCGCACCAGACGGCTCGCGCGCGGCAGCCCGGTGAAGATGTGCGGCTGGATGAACAGGCCCTTCCTCAGCGCCGGGTCCTCCGGCAGGCGCGAGCAGGCGCGCGCCGTCGCCCCCGGCGTCGCCTTGCCCTCCGCGATAAAGCTCTGCACCTTCTCGAACTGGCCCGGGCTGATGATCGTGCCGATGTCGGTCCTCTCGTCCAAGGGATCGCCCATCACCATCGCGTCCAGCTTGGCCGCGAGCCGCTCGGCGAAGGCGTCGAAGATCCGCTCGTGCACGTAGATGCGGGAGGCCGCGGTGCAGCTCTGCCCCTGGCGGGTGAAGCGCATCGAGGTGATGGCGCCCGTCACGGTCGTTTCGAGGTCGGCGTCGTCGAACACGATCATCGGCGACTTGCCGCCGAGCTCCAGCGTCACCGGGATGATCTTGCGCGCCGCCATCTCGCCGACGAGGCGCCCCACCTCCACCGAGCCGGTGAAGGTCACCTTGCGGACCTTCGGGTGCTGGACGAGCGGCGCGCCGCACTCGGGGCCGAAGCCGGAGAGGATGTTGAACAGCCCGGGCGGCAGCACCCGGTTCAGGAGCTCGCAGATGCGCAGCACCGCGAGGGGCGCCTCCTCGGCCGACTTCACCACCACCGCGTTGCCGGCCACCAGTGCCGGCGCGACCTTCAGCGCCATCAGCAGCATCGGCACGTTCCAGGGGATGATCGCGCCCACCACGCCGAGCGGCTCGCGCACGGTAACGCTCAGCACGTCGGGGTGGAAGGGCACGGTCTCGCCCTTCAGCTCGCTGCCGAGCCCGCCATAGAAGGCGAAGATGTCGGCGACCACGTTCGCCTCGACGCGGCTCTCGGTGCGCAGCGCCTTGCCGGTCTCGAGCGCGATCAGCCGGCCCAGCTCCTCGACATGCTCGGTCAGCACCCGCGCGCATTCGCCGACCAGCGCGCCGCGCCGGCGGGCGGGCACGCGCGCCCACTCCGCTTGCGCCTTGGCCGCGACCTCGACGGCGGTCGCGACGTCCGCCGCATCGCCGAGCGCGGCCTCGGCGACCTGCTCGCCGGTGGCGGGGTTGACGACCGGGAAGGTCCTGCCCGAGGCCGGCGGCACGAAGCGGCCGCCGATGAAGTGATGGCCGGAGAGGGCGCGGGCGAGGGCGCGCTCGTCGCGCGTGGGCGCGGCGGGGGTGCGGCCGGGAGGGGCGGTGTCGGGCATGGGGCGTCTCCTCGGTCTCGGGACCGCGCGAGGAATAGACCCCGCGGGCCCGATTGCAAACCGCGGCTCCCCTGCCCGCCGCAGGCCGCCCCTTCCCGCTCCCCCGCCGTCGGGGCGAGAGGTCCGGGCGAGCGAGGGAGCGGCGAGGCGCGACGGCGGATCGGCGTGCGGCGCTGGCACCGCCCTCCCCCCGATGCTCTCCCGCGCGCGGAACAGGGCGTTCAGCGCCGCTCGATCGTCACCCCCGTCTCGGCGACGACGCGGCGCCAGCGCGCGATCTCGGTGCTGACGTGCCGCGCCGCGGTTTCGGGCGTGGAGTCCGTCACCGGCTCGGTGCCGATCGCACGCAGGCGTTCGACGAGCTCGTGCTCGGCGAGTGCGGCGTTGAAGGCGGCGTTCAGACGCGCGAGCACGGGCGGGGGCGTGCCGGCGGGGGCGGCGGCGAGGATCCAGGTCTCGGCATCGAAGCCGGGAACGAGATCGGCAAGTGCCGGAAGCTGCGCCACCGGCCCGGAGGCGCGGGCGGAGGCACGCGCGAGCGCCTTCAGCCGCCCATCCGCGATGGCGCCGGCCAATGTGGAGACAGGCTCAATCATGTAGGTCACCTCGCCGCCCAGAAGCGCCACCATGGCCGGGCCGCCGCCGCGATACGGCACGTGCTCGACCTGCAGCCCGAGCGCGGCGCGGAACCACTCGCCGGCGAGATGCGGGATCGAGCCGACGCCGGCGGAGGCGTAGTTGTGCCTGCCCGGCTCGGCGCGGAGCCTCGCCACCAGCGCGTTCACATCCGCGAACCCCGCATCGGCGCGCACCACCAGCACAAGACCCGTCACGCCCAAGAGCGCGACCGCGGCGAAGTCGCGTTCGGCGTCATAGGGCAGGTCGGAGAACACCGCTGGGTTCACGCCATGCGTGGACGCGGACGCGATCAGCAGCGTCGAGCCGTCGGGGGTGGCGCGGCGCACCTGGTCGGCCGCGATGGCGCCGCCGGCGCCGGGGCGGTTCTCCACCACCACGCTCTGGCCGAGATGGTGCGCGAGCCTTGGTGCGATCAGCCGCGCGCCGAGATCGGTGTTGCCGCCCGGCGCGAACGGCACGACGAGGGTGAGCGCGCGCCCGGCCGGCTGGGCGGCGAGCGGCAGCGGCACCAGCGCGAGCCCGGCGAGCAGGGGACGGCGTGCGAGCATGGGCGGTCTCCGAGCGATGGATCGGGCTGAGAAGAGCGGCGCACCGGGGGTGCGTCAAACGACGCTCCTGTGACACCCCCTCGGCTTGCCGCGCGGCCCGTGCCGCCTATAACGGGCCGGGCCGAGAAGGGACCCCGCATGACCGCTGCCGCCTCCCCGCCATCCGGGCCGCTGAAGGGCCTGCGCGTGTTCGATCTCACCCGGGTGCTGGCGGGGCCGACCTGCACGCAGATGCTGGGCGACCTGGGCGCCGAGGTGATCAAGATCGAGCACCCGTCCCGCGGCGACGACACGCGCGGCTTCGCGCCCCCGTTCCTGCCCGACCGGGACGGCCGGCCGACCAAGGAGAGCGCCTATTTCGCGGGAGTGAACCGCAACAAGTTCTCGGTCACGCTCGACATCGCCAAGCCGGAGGGCCAGGAGATCGCGCGCCGGCTGATCGCGCAGTGCGACATCCTGGTGGAGAACTTCAAGCCGGGGGGCTTGGCGAAGTACGGGCTCGACTACGCCGGCCTGAAGGAGGCCTTCCCGGGCCTGATCTACTGCTCGATCACCGGCTTCGGGCAGACCGGTCCCTACGCGCCGCGTCCGGGCTACGACTCGCTCATCCAGGCCATGGGCGGCGTGATGAGCCTGACGGGCGAGCCGGAGGGCCTGCCGCAGAAGGTGGGCATCCCGGTCGCCGATCTGTTCGCCGGTCTCTACGCCGCGATCGGCATCCTCGCCGCCCTTCGCCACAAGGAGCGCACGGGCGAGGGCCAGCACATCGACATCGGCATGCTGGACACGCACGTGGCCTGGCTCGCCAACCAGGGCATGAACTACCTCGCCACCGGCGAGAACCCGCCGCGGCTCGGCAACCAGCACCCGAACATCGTGCCCTACCAGGTGTTCGCCACCGCCGACGGCGCGATCATGTTGTCGATCGGGAACGACGCCACCTTCGAGCGGTTCTGCAAGGCGTTCGGGCTCGCGCATCTGCTGGCGGACGAGCGTTTCGCCACCAACGCGAAGCGGGTGGAGAACCGCGCGCTGGTGACCGACACGCTCACGCCGGTGATGACGTCGCGGACGACGAAGGAGTGGATCGCCGCGCTCGAGGCGCTGCAGATCGGCTGCGGTCCGATCAACAGGCTCTCCGAGGTGTTCGCCGACCCGCATGTGCAGGCGCGCGGGATGGTGATCGAGATGCCGCATGAGGCAGTGGGGGGGGCGGTGAAGCTGATCGCCAACCCGCTGAAGCTCTCCGCCACCCCGCCCGACTACCGCATCGCGCCCCCGTTGCTGGGCGCGCACACCGAGGAGGTGCTCGGCCGCGCGCTCGGGCTCGACGCCGCCGCCCTCGCCGCCTTGCGCGAGAAGGGCGTGGTGTGAGCCCGCGCGAGGGCCGCGTCCGCTGGCTCTCGCCCGCCGGCTTCCATCGCCTTGCCTGGACCGAGTGGGGGCCGCCGGAGGGCGCCCCCGTCGTGTGCGTGCACGGGCTGACGCGCACGGGCCGCGATTTCGACGCGCTCGCTGCCGCGCTGGCGGGGCGCGGCCGGCGCGTGCTGTGCCCCGACATGCCCGGGCGCGGCGCCTCCGACCGCCTGCCCGACCCGTCGCTCTACCGCAACGATATCTATGCAGGCGCCTGCGCGCATCTGCTGGCGATCCTGGGCGAGGCGCCGGCCGATTGGGTCGGCACCTCGATGGGCGGGATCATCGGCATGATGCTCGCCGCGATGCCGAACACGCCGATCCGCCGCCTCGTCGTCAACGATGTCGGCCCGTTCATTCCGGCAGCGTCGCTCGCCCGCATCGGCGCGTATCTCGGCCAGGTGTGGCGCTTTACCGACCTCGCCGCGGCCGAGGCGCACACGCGCAAGGCCTATGCGCCGTTCGGGACGCTGACCGACGCGCAGTGGCGCCATCTCGCTGAGACCTCCGTGCGTCCGCATCCCGAGGGCGGCTACCGCCTGCACTACGACCCGGCGATCGCCGAGGCGTTCCGCGCGCCGGCGGAGGACATCGCGTTCTGGCCGATCTGGGAGCGGATCACCGCGCCGACGCTCGTCCTGCGCGGCGAGCACTCCGACCTGCTGCTGCCGGAGACGGCCGCGCGCATGGCGCGGAAGCCGGACGTGCGCGTGCAGACGATCGCCGGCTGCGGCCATGCGCCGGCGCTCTTCGATCCGTCGCAGATCGATCCCGTCGCCGCGTTCCTCGAAGAGGGCCACACATGATATCCTCCGACTGGTGCCGCCTGATGGCGGCCTACAACAGCGAGATGAACCGGCGCATCTACGCCGCCGCGGCAGAGATCCCGGACGAGGCGCGCAAGCGCGACGCGGGCGCCTTCTTCGGCTCGCTGCACGGCACGCTGAGCCACCTCCTTTGGGCCGACCGCCTGTGGATGAGCCGCCTCGCCGGCTGGGAACGTCCATCTGTCGGCATCCCCGGCAGCGCGTCGCTGATCGCCGATTTCGCCGAACTACGCGCGGCGCGCGTGGAGGCGGATCGGGGGATCGAGGCCTGGGCCGACAGCCTGACCGCGGAGTGGCTGGCCGGGGAACTCGTCTGGCTCAGCCGCGCCACGCAGCGTGAGCATCGCGCCAAACGCTGGATCCTGGTCGGGCATCTGTTCAACCACCAGACGCATCACCGCGGCCAGGCGCACTGTTTGCTTACGCAGCACGGCGTCACGCCCGCCGACACCGATCTGCCCTTCGTCCTGGACCTGACGGCGCTCGGCCTCGCCTGATCGGCATGCTCGCCGATCCGCCGCCGTTTCGCCCTCGCCTGCCCTGGCTCACGGGCGACCTGCAGACCATCCGGAACGCGATCCGCCGCGACGCGCCCGATCCGGGTCCCTTCGCGCGGCTCTGGCTCGACCTGCCCGACGGCGACGCGCTCGCCGCCGCCTGGCACGCGGGCGACGGCACCCGTCCCACGGTTGTGCTGATCCACGGGCTGACCGGCTGCGAGGACAGCCAGTACATGCGCCGGTCCGCCGCGTTCTGGCTGCGGCGCGGCCACGGCGTCGTACGGCTCAACCTGCGCGGCTCCGCTCCGTCGCTCGCGCGTAGCACCCGCCCCTACCATGCCGCGGCCGGCGCGGACATCGTGCACGCGCTGCGCGCCCTGCCGCGCGACGCGCTCCGCCCCGCCCTCGTCTGCATCGGCGTCTCGCTCGGCGGCACGCAGCTCCTGGACGCGCTCGCGCGCGAGGGCGAGCACGCGACCCTGCCGATCCTCGCCGCGGCGACCCTGTGCGCGCCTGTGCTGCTGGCCCCGGTCGCGCGCCGGATCATGGCGCCACGCAATGCTCTCTATCACCGCTGGCTGCTCGGCCAGATGCGGCGCGAGGCCGAGGCGCTGGCGCCGCATCTGCCGGCATGGCTGCTGGCGGCCGCGCGGTCGGCGCGCAGCGTGTACGCGTTCGACGACGGCTATGTCGCGCCGCTCGCGGGCTTCGCCAGCGCCGACGACTACTATGCCCGCGCCAGCCTGCCGCAGCGTCTCGACCGGATCGCCGTGCCGACGCTCTGCCTCACCGCCGCGGACGATCCCTGGGTGCCGGCCGACACCTACCGCGCGATCGACTGGCGGGCGAACCCGCGCGTCACGCCGCTGATCGCCCCAGGCGGCGGCCATGTCGGCTTCCACGACCGCGACCGCGACGGAACCTGGGCCGACCGCACCATCGCGGCCTGGGTTCAGCGCGTCATCGCACCGAGCAGTTCGGTCGCGGCGCGCCACTGACGTCCATCGCCGGTGCCGTCCTCGATGTCCCACACCGTCTTCAGCACCCCGACGACGAACCCCCAGGCGGCGACGCGCGCGCGCTCCGCGCCGAGCCGCTCCGCCAGGATCGCGACGCGGCGGTGCTGGATCGCGGCGAGGTCGCGGCGGTGCGGCAGCCACGACACCGGATTGGTCAACAGCGTGCCGGAGTCGAATTCGGGCTCGCCCACGGCGCCGAACGGATCGATCGCGCGCCAGCCGGCGCCGTCGCGCAGCACGTTGCGATGATGCAGGTCGCCGTGCAGCAAGACGGCCGGCCGCGCCGAGGCGTTGAGATCGCGGTAGAGCCCAAGCGCGCGGTCGCGCAAGCCGGGATCGAGGCGCGGGTCGCGGCAGGCCGCGATCGCGCGGATCCAGCCATGCGCGTCGGCCAGCACCGCGCCGCGCGGCGCGGGCCGGTGCAGCCGCCGCATCAGCCCCGCGAGCACCTCGGTCGCGTCGTCGTCGCGCCCCTCCTCGCAGAGCCGCGCGAGCGGTTCGCCGGGCGCCAGCCGTTCCAGGAGCAGCGCCCCGCGCGCGGCATCGCACCGCAGCAGCCGCGCCGCGCCGTCGCCGTCCCATGCGGCGAGCGCGGCGGCCTGGGCTTCCACGCCCTGTCCGGGCTTCTCCAGCTTCAGCACGGCAAGCTTGCCGTCCGCGCACGTCGCCGCATGCACGAGGCCCTGCGTCGATCCGGGCAGCACCGGCCCGAGCGCGAGCCGCCAGTCGCGCGCGACCGCCGCCGCCTGCGCCGCCAGCGCCGCGCGCCACCCTTGCGGTCCGGGTGCGCTGCGGCGAGGCTCCGCGCCGTTCATGGAGGCGAGCGATGACCAAGCCGATCGGCAGCCGCGCCGACTACCGCTGGTTCCTGACCATCCCGACCCGCTGGATGGACAACGACGTGTTCGCGCATGTCAACAACGTGGTGTACTATTCTTGGTTCGACACGACCGTGGCGCGCTTCCTGATCGACGTGCTCGGCGTCAATCCGCTCGAGAGCGAGATCGTCGGCTTCGTGGTCGAGACGCAATGTCGCTATTTCTCCCCCACCGCCTTCCCCGACGTCATCACCGGCGGGCTGCGCGTGGCGCGCATCGGCAACACGTCCGTGCGCTACGAGCTCGGCATTTTCCGCAACGACGAGGACCGCGCCTCGGCCGAAGGGCATTTCGTGCACGCCTATGTCGTCAAGGCCACCGGCAAATCGACGCCGGTGCCGGACCCGATGCGCGAGCGGCTCGCCCGCTACGCCCGCTGACCCTCATTCGCCGCTTCGAACATCGCCCTAACGCGCTCGGCGTCGTAGGGCCCCTGCCGCAGCGTTTCGGGGTCCCATTCGCTGCGGCCGGGGCGGAAGAAGTCCCCGCCATAGACGTGCAGCGCCCCGGTCAGGCGCGGGATCGGGTTGGTCACGCTGTGGATGATGTCCTTGCCGAGCGGCACAGCCTCGCCTGCCGAGAGCGCCTTCGCCCCGGCCGCCTCGACCCGCGAGGGCCTGCCCGGCTCGTCGATGCGGCGCCAGAAGATGTTGTCCTCGCGGCCAGTGTAGAGCCCGATCACCGCCCACATGCCGTGATCGTGCGGCATGAGCGTCATGTACGGACCCCAGACGAGATTGAGGATCGTGAGATCGTCCGAGCGGTAGAGCGTGTGCAGCCCGGCGCGCGTCGGCTCGCCGAGCGCGCGCATCACCGCGCCGGGATCGACGACCGTGCGGGCGACCAGCTCGCGCACGGCGGACTGGCCCTCTCTCGCGGCGGCGCGGCACTCCTCGATGAACCGCTCGAGATCGAACATGGCGGGTCTCCATCGGCTATCCTGCCGCGGCGGAGCCTACTCCCCGGCGCGGCCCGGCCCAACTCGCGGTGTGACGCCACGACCATCCCGCAGCCGAGCATCGACCTCCACGACCGCTCCACCCACGGGGGCATGGACCGCCGCAGCTTCCTCGATCGGCTCGCGATCCTGGCGGGCGGCGCGGCGGCCGCGGGCACGCTCTCGCCGATGCTGGCGGCGGACCCGGCCAAGGCGGCGATCGTGCCGCCCGACGATCCGCGCCGCACTGATGCTGCACCACGCCGAGCACGACGCCGGGGTGAATGCGGGCACGAAGGCCTGCACGGCCGCGCTGCGCGCGGCGGGCAAGACCTTCGTCCAGGTGCACATCTATCCGGGCACTCGGCACGCCTTCGAAAACGACACCTCGGCCGCACGCCACAACGCCGAGGCGGCTGCGCTCGCGTCGCAGCGCACGGCCACGTTCCTGCGCCGTCACCTACGGGGCTGGCGCGGTCTCCACACCGGGGCAAGCCGCTCCGGACCTGCCGTGCGGGCATCCCCGCGCACGGCTGATTCCAGCCGCGTGCGACATGCTCTACCGTGCCCCTGTGACCGCGACAGCCCTGCCGCTTCCTGCCCGCCCGCCGCGCCCGCCCGGCAGCCGAGCCGTCCGCCCGCGCGCCGCGGCGAGCCTGGTGCTGCTGCGCGAGACCAGCGACGGGCCGGCCGTGCTGATGGGCGTGCGCAGCGGCGCGCACCGCTTCATGCCCAACCGCCTGGTATTCCCTGGGGGGCGGGTCGATGCGGCCGACCACCGCGTGGCCTTCGCCACCCCGCCGCCGGCCTCGCTCGCGCGGTCGTTCGGCGCGTTCGCCGCCGCGCTCGCCGCCGCCGCGATCCGCGAGACCTACGAGGAGACCGGCCTCCGCCTCGCCGCACCCGCTCCGCCCGGCGCGCGCCTGCCGCGCGGCGCCTGGGCGGCGTTCGCGGCCGGCGGCGTCCTGCCGGCGGGCGACGCGCTGGTGCCGCTCTGCCGCCTGATCACGCCGAGCGCGAGCCCGATCCGCTTCGACGCCCGCTTCCTGCTCGCCCCGGCCGAGCGCGTCTCCGGCGAGCTGCGCGGCAACGGCGAACTCGAGTTCCTGCGCTGGATCCCGCTCGCCGAGGCCGAGGCGCTCGATCTCGCCCTGCCGCAGCGTGTGGTGCTGCGCGAGGTGGCGGACTGGCTGGCGGCGGACGCGGACGCGCGCGCCGTCCGCCTCGCGCCGCTCTGGCGCGAGACCGGCCCGAACCTTGTGCGCGTGCCGCCGCTATAGCGCGAGCGCCAGGTCGGCCAGCCGGTTCTCGGCCCTAAGCTTCAGCAGATGCGCGCGCACGGTGTTCGCTGCGGCCGGGCGCAGCGCCTCGGCCAGCCCCGGATAGAGCGCCGTGACGATCGCCTCGACGGTCGTCGCGCCGCCGGCCAGCACCTCGAGGATCCTCGCCTCCCGCGCCTCACGGTGGCGCAGCAGCGCCGCGACATGGGGGCGGGGGGCAGTGATCGGCGGGCCGTGCCCGGCGAGGAAGACCCGCTCGGGGCGCTCCAGCAGGCGGCGGAGATTCGCCATGTAGGCCGCCATGTCGCCGTCCGGCGGCGCGACCACGCTGGTGGACCAGGGCATGACGTGGTCGCCGCTGAACAGCACGCCCTCGCCCTCGAGCACATAGCACAGATGGTCCGAGGCATGGCCCGGGGTGTGCAGCACGGAGAGGCGCCAGTCCTCGCCCGCGACCGTGTCGCCCTCGGCGAGGATCTCGTCGGGGAGGAAGGAGGGACGGCCGGCGGCGGTGCCGGGCGCGCCCTGGGCCTGCGGGCGGCCCCGGCCGAGCACGGGGGCGCCGGTCGCGGCGGCAAGCGGCGCGGCGCCGGGCGCATGGTCCTGGTGGCCGTGCGTGACCAGGATATGCGTCACGGTCTCGCCCCTGAGCGCCTCAAGCAGGGCGCGGCGATGGGCCGGATCATCCGGCCCCGGGTCGATCACGGCGACCCGGCCGGCACCGAGGATCCAGGTGTTCGTGCCGTGATAGGTGAAGGGGCCCGGATTGCGCGCCACCACGCGGCGGACGCGCGGGTGCAGCCACTGCGCCACACCGTAGGCTGGGGCGGGCTCGGTGATGAAGGCGATCGTCTCCATGGCGCGCCAGAATGCCCGGCATCGCGGCGCAGCGCAGCGGTCACATCGTGACGGATGTCACATGCCGGTGCCGCCCCGCGCGGGCATACCGTCTCCGTTTCCGTCTTGGCATGACTCCAGCGGGACGAGGAAACTCATCTGCAACGTGTGTTGCCGACCGTGCGGCGACACGCTGGAAGCCTGAACCGATGCTGCGTCTGATCCCGCCGCTGCTCTTCGCCCTGCTCGCGCTCGGCGCGCTCGCCGCCGCGCTCGACGACGGCGCGCGCCGCGAGGCGGCGGCCTCCGCCTTGGTGGAGCGGCTGATCGCCGCGCCGTCGGCCGACGCGCCGTGACACGGCCCCGATCGAGCGCCGTGACCTGATCCGGTGCCGATCGGTGCCGGCAGCGCCCGGCGCTATGCCTCGTCGGCCATGCGGGCGGACGTGCCGCCCATGCTGATCATCGCCAGGAACTCGCGCCGCGTCGTCGGGTCGTCGCGAAAGGCGCCGAGCATGCGGCTCGTCACCATCGACACGCCCGGCTTGTGGATGCCGCGCGTCGTCATGCACTGGTGCGCCGCCTCGATCACCACCGCGACCCCCTTCGGCTGCAGCACGGCATCGATCGTGTTGGCGATCTGCGCGGTCAGCTTCTCCTGGATCTGCAGCCGCTTGGCATAGGCCTCGACGACGCGGGCGAGCTTGCTGATGCCGACGACGCGCCGGTGCGGCAGGTAGGCGACATGGGCGCGGCCGATGATCGGCACCATGTGGTGCTCGCAGTAGCTCTCGAGCCGGATGTCGCGCAGCAGCACCATCTCGTCGTAGCCGTCGGTCTCCTCGAAGGTGCGCGCGAGCAGCTCGTCCGGATCGATCTCGTAGCCGCAGAAGAACTCCTCGTAGGCGCGGACGACGCGCGCCGGCGTATCGACCAAGCCCTCGCGGTTCGGGTCGTCGCCGGCCCAGCGCAGCAGCGTACGCACGGCGGACTCGGCCTCCTCGCGCGTCGGGCGGCGTTGGCTCACCTGCGGGGGCGCGATCGTCGCCTGGGTTTTCACGTTCACGGTCTCCATCTTTTCGGACAACGGGGTGGCGGGATGACCGTTCTTGTCGTTCTGCGGCCCGGTGGCCTGAACGGGGGCCCAAGCAGTTCCATCCTTTCCCGCCCCGATACTGGGCGTGGGCAGGCGCGAGTCAATCGCGGGCTCACGCGGGCGTGAGGCCGAGGCCGACCCCGCGCGCCGTCCCTGCCGGACCATGGAGCGGCCCTCCTGCGCCGGTGGATCACTCCCGCGCGCAGACATCCCCGCCGTCGCGGGCGGCGAGCAGGTCCTCAGCCGCCTTGAGGAGGGCGAGCCGCCCGCCGACCGACAGGCGGGCCGGATCGACGTGATCCAGGCCCGGCACGAGATGCAGCCGCGCCCGCGGCAGGGCGCCCGCGAGCCGCACGCTCTCGGTCCAGGGGATCACCGGGTCGCGCGTGCCGTGCACCAGGATCGCGCAGACCCCGAGCCCGCCGAGCGCGGCATCGGCGAGGCTGAGGCGGGCCAGCGCCGCACGGAGCACCTCCGGCAGCGCGGCGATGCGGCGCGGCACCGCGTCCGGGTCGCGCTCGTCGGCCAGTGCCAGCACCGCGCGCGCCGCCGGACCGGCCTCGGCCATGGGGGGCCCGGGCCGGCGCGCGAGCCGCGCCTCGGCGGCGCGGCGCAGCCAGGCGATATCGCGCGGATCGGGCAGCGCCGCCGCGTTGGCGAGCACGAACAGCCACAGCGCCTCGGGCCGTGGCGTGCCCGCGCGCCACTCCGCCGCGCCGGGGGCACGATAGGCGCCGGTGACGAGGAAGGTCAGCATCGCCTCGGTGTCGTGATAGGCGCCGAGGGTGGCGATGAAGTCGAGCCGGGCGGCGACCTCGGGGCGCAGCGCGGCGAGGAAGGCCGGCCCGGCGGCGTAGGAGATCGCGGCGAGCCCGGCCGGGCCGGGGCCCGCGGGCAGCGCCAGCACCGCCGCCGCCACGGCGTCGGCATCGGACGCATCCGCCGAGAGCCGGCGCGCCGCCGGCAGGTCCGGCACCACGACGAGGAAACCGACGCGGGCAAGGCTCTCGGCGAAGGGCACGAGGCGCACATCGCGCCGCCCGGCCTCGGACAGTCCCGGCACCAGAACGATCCGCGCGCGCGCCCCTGTCGCGGGACGGTACAGGTCGGCCTCGGTGCCGGGCACGGCGAAGGCCTCGCGGGTCGGTGCCGGGGTCGTCTCCTTCAGCGCCGAGGGACCCGGCCCCGCCTCGATGTCGGCGAGGAGGCGCGCCGGCTCATGCGCGCAGGCGGCGAGCAGGCTCAGCGCGAGAACGGCACCACGCATTCGAGATGTCCCGACCAGAGGAACTGGTCGATCGGCGTGGCGCGCAGCGGCCTCCACCCACCGGTTGCGAGCAGCCCGGCGTCGCGTGCCAGCGCCGCGGGGTTGCACGAGACGTAGACGATCCGCCGCACCGGCGCCGCCGCCAGCGCGGCCGTCTGGGCGCGCGCGCCGTCGCGCGGCGGGTCGAGCACGACGGCGGCGATGCCCGAAAGTTCCGCCGGCAGCAGCGGCCGCGCAGCGAGATCACGCGTCTCGACGACGAGGCGCGGGACGAGCCCGGCCGTGGTCGCGGCGCAGCGGAGCGCAGCGGCGGCCGCGGCCTCGCCCTCGACGGCGCGCACGCGGAACCGCCGGGTCAGCCGGAAGGTCAGCGTCCCGATCCCGGCATAGAGATCGGCGACGGTCGCGCCCTCCGGCACGTCGGCGAGGGCGGCGAGCACCGCTTCGCCGATCGCCGCCTCGCCCGCGCGCGTCGCCTGCAGGAACGCGCCGGGCGGCGGTTCGACCGCGACGCCGGCGAAGCGGATCACGGGCGGGCGCCGGATCGCCACCGGCAGCGGCGGGGTCGCACCGGTTGCCCAGCTGAGCCGCGCGAGATCGGCAGCCGCGGCGAAGCCGGCGAGCCGTTCGCGCTCGCCGAGATCCGGCTCGCGCGCGCCGCGCAGCACGAGATCGGCGCCCGTGTCGAGCAGGTTCACCTGCGCCTCGGCCGCGGGACGGAGACAGGCGAGGTCGCGCGCGAGGCCGCGCAGGTGCTGCGCCAGGGCGAGGATCGCAGGGTCGAGCACGCGGCAGGACGGCGTATCCACGACGCGCCGGCTCGCGCGTTCATGGAACCCGACCGCGCCGTTGCGCAGCGCCAGATCGGCGCGCCGTCGCGTTGCCGGCGCGGCCGGCAGCAGCGGATCCAGCGGCGTATCGCGGAAGCCCGCACGGCGCAGCGCCTCGGCGAGCAGCCCCGCCTTCCAGCGGCGATAGGCCTCCGCCGTCAGGTGCTGGACCGAGCAGCCGCCACAGGCGCCGGCATGCGGGCAGGGCGGGACGGCCCGATCGGGCGAGTCCGAGACCCGGGCGAGGAGGCGCGCGGCCACCCCTTCGCCCCGGCGCGGCCCGGCTAGGATGCGCACGCGTTCGCCCGGCAGGGCGTCGGGGATGTAGGCGGTCCGACCGTCGGGCAGCGCAGCGACGCCGTCGCCGCCTGCGCCAAGGCGCGCGACGACGACGTCCCAGGCCTCGGTCGGCGCGCTGCGATCCGTCCTGCGGCTCATGCTCCCACCGGGTCGCGCCGGGCTTGCAGCAGCCCCGGGCCCGGCGTCAGCGGTCGCGGCGATCAGCCGTCCGCGCGCGGAACCCAGGGGATGGTGCGGAAGCCGATCCCCTCCTCGCGGAGCGCCTCGGCGTCCTCCGGCGTCGCCTCGCCGTAGATGCCGCGCGCATCGCTCTCGCCGTTGTGGATCTTGCGCGCCTCCTCGGCGAAGCGCGGCCCGACATAGTCGCAGTGCTTCTCGATCTCGGCGCGCAGGCGCTGCAGCATCGCCAGCGCCGCGGCCGGGATCTGGCCGGCGACCGCCTTGCCCTCGGCGGGGGCGGGCGGGGCTGCGGCAGGCAGCGCGGTGCGGGAGGAGGCGACGGCGGGCGTCATCAGCGCGCGGCTCACCCTGGTCGAGCCGCATTGCGGGCAGTCCACCAGGCCGCGCTTGGCCATGCGCTCGAAGGCAGCGCTGTCCTTGAACCAGCCGTCGAACTCGTGCGCCGAGTCGCAGCGGAGCGCGTAGTGGATCATGCCTTCCCGCCGGTGTTGCGTGCCCTTCCCTATGATGGGGTGGCTGGCAGTCCAGGCAAGAGAGTGCCAGACCGTTGTGAACAAATGATGACGGCACCGTCTCCGCTCCCGGCGCGCCGCGGCGAAGCCCCGACCGCGAACGGTCGAACCCCGGGCGGCCGGGCATCAGCCCGTCGCGGCCGTCCTCGTCAGGCCGAGGAGGCGATCGAGCTCGCCCGCGCGATCGAGCCGGGCGATGTCGTCGTAGCCGCCGAGAGGGGCGCCGTCGACGAACACCTGCGGCACGGTGGTGCGGCCGCCGGAGCGTCGCGTCGCCTCGGCGCGCGCGGGGCTGCCCGCGGGCGCCTCGATCTCGCGATAGGTTACGCCCTTGGCGTCGAGCAGCCGCTTCGCGGCGGC
>Ga0308410_1000877_pt1 | contig 17033 bp, 14 predicted proteins | sample HotsprOSTMatCore_FD_203467 | JGI IMG/M metagenome (GOLD analysis project Ga0308410, IMG submission 203467) | Hot spring phototrophic mat microbial communities from Octopus Spring, Yellowstone National Park, Wyoming, United States -... | ecosystem: Environmental > Aquatic > Thermal springs > Hot...
GCTCGCCCCTCGTCTCGCACCTCGCACCTCATCCCCGCTCGCCCCTCGCACCTCGCACCTCGTCCCCTCTCGCCTCGCGCCTCATTCCCTCGAAGGTCCCCGGCGCGGGCGCACACGCGGGTGCGCCCCTCCACGCGGTCGTCCCATATTCAACGTGCAACGTTCAACCTTCAACTTCTCTCCCCTCGCGCCTCATCCCCTCTTGCCTCTTGCCTCTTGCCTCTTGCCTCTTGCCTCTTGCCTCTTGCCTCTTGCCTCTTGCCTCTTGCCTCTTGCCTCATCCCCTCTCGCCTCGCGCCTCATCCCCTCTCGCCTGATACCTCAAACCGCGCTATACTGTCTGTACACGGTACTCTATCCCCATACCCCAGGAGCGAACCATGCCTCGCTATCAACCTGCCGACTCGCTCGCATCACCGCGTTTTGCCGGCGTTCGCACCTTTGCACGGCTCCCCTGTGTCCAGACAACCGAAGATGTGGATGTCGCCATTGTCGGGTTGCCATTCGACACCGGCGCAACGTTTAAGGTCGGGGCGCGTTTTGGACCGGAGGCGATCCGGAGTGCTTCGGTGCTGCTGCGACCGTACAACCCGGAACTCGACGTCCACGTGTTTTCAACGCTGTCGTGCATCGATTATGGTGATGCGCCGGTGGTTCCTGGCTTTGTTCAGGAAAGCTACGCCGCAATTGCCGCCACACTCCGCCCCCTGGCTGAGGCTCGTATCGTGACGCTCTGCCTCGGCGGTGATCACAGCGTCGCGCTGCCGGAGCTTCGCGCCCTGGCAGCAGTCTATGGACCGCTGGCGCTCGTGCAGTTCGACTCGCACGGCGACTTGTGGGATAGTTACTACGGCGGGCAGAAGTATACCCACGGTACGCCATTTCGCCGCGCTGTCGAAGAGGGGCTGATCGTGCCTGAGTGTTCGGTGCAATTGGGAATGCGAGGACCGCTGTATGGACGGGAGGATTTGCAGATGGCGCGTGATATGGGATTTACCATGCTGACCACAACCGAACTCCTGGCGCGATCACCGCAGGAGATCGGCGATCTGGTGCGTGCGCGAGCTGGCGGTCGTCCGGCATTCCTGTCGTTCGATATCGATTTCTTCGATCCAGCATACGCGCCTGGCACGGGAACGCCCGAAGTCGGCGGACCAACCAGTTTTCAGGGGCTGGCATACCTGCGCGCCTGTACTGGTGTGCGCTGGGTCGGCGGTGATGTCGTGGAGGTGCTGCCATCCCTCGATCACGGGCAGATCACCGCGCATCTGGCGGCGCAGGCGGGCTATGAGTTTCTGTCGCTTGTTGCGCTTGCGCGTCAGGTGTCGTAGTACAATGTTCGCGGTTTCGGCGCCGGCGCGTGGGTCGCCGGTATGAGCAACGGGGATGCTGCATGGCTACAGAACTTCCGCCTGAACGGTTGCGCCGCACCTTCGATCCCGCACAGATCGACATGCCTTCGACCGAAGCGCCCCCTGGAGACAGCGGCATCATCGGTCAGCAGCGCGCAGTCGCTGCGCTACGCTTTGGTCTCAACATGGTCGATGGCGGCTTCAACATTTACGCTGCCGGTCCGCCCGGCATTGGCAAGATGACCGCTGTCCAGGCGTTTATCGAAGAACTGGCGCAGCGTCGCCCAACGCCGTCAGATTGGTGCTATATCAATGGTTTTGATGATCCATACCAGCCGAAGGCGCTGCGTTTGCCGCCGGGTCGTGGTCGGCGTTTACAACAGGATGTTCATATGATGATCGCGCATCTGCGCGCCGAACTGCCGCGTGCGTTTGAGAGTGATGAGTATGCGGCGCGGCGCGACGATGTGCTGCATCAACTCAACTCCCGACGCGAAGAACTGCTCAGCCAGATCAGCGAACGCGCCATGCGACAGGGATTTGTCTTGCAGGCTGGTCCCGTCGGTATCATGATCATTCCGGTTATCGATGGCGAGCCGCTGAGCGATGCCGCGTTCCAGGCAATGACGTCCGAACAGCGCGAGGATTTGCTGCATCGCCGCGCTATGCTCCAGGACGAGCTCAAGAATGTGATGAAACTGGTGCGCGCCGCAGAACGGGCTGCGCGCCAGCGTATGGAAGAAATCGACCGACAGGTTGTTGAGTATATCGTCGGCGGATTGATCGATGATTTGCAGGAACAGTATGCCGACCTGCCGGATGTGGTGGCGTTTCTTGAAGCGGTGCAGAAAGATATCCAGGAGAACCCCGACCCCTTCCGTTCCGGCGGACCGCAGCAACCATCAGGCGAAGCGCAGGTCGATCTGGCGTCGATTCCCTGGCTCAAAGAATTGCCGTTTCGCAAGTATCAGGTGAATGTCCTGATCGATAACAGTCGTCAGCAGGGCGCGCCGGTGGTCGTGGAATACAATCCCACCTATCCCAACCTGTTTGGGCGCATCGAAAAGGAAACGCACTTCGGCGCGCTCTACACCGATTTCCTCATGATCAAGCCCGGCAGTCTGCACCGCGCCAATGGCGGTTTCCTGGTCATCGAAGCCGAAGATCTGCTGCGTGACTACTTCAGTTGGGACGGCCTCAAGCGCGCATTGCGCACCCGCGAAATCCAGATCGAGGAACTCGCCGACCGGCTGGGACTCACGACCGTCAAGAGCCTGCGTCCGCAACCGATACCGCTCGAACTCAAGGTGGTGCTGGTTGGACCGCCGCCGCCGTACTACCTGCTCGCCGCCTACGACGATGAGTTCTCGACCCTGTTCAAGGTCAAAGCCGATTTCGACATCAGTATGCCGCTGAACGAGGAAAATCTTCGTGGTTCGCTGCACCTGTTTCGTCGCTTCTGTGAGCGGGAGAAGCTTCTGCCGATCGCGAGAGAAGCGGCGGCGCGTTTGCTGGAGCATTCGTTGCGCCTTGCCGAAGATCAGGAGCGTCTTTCGACCCATTTTGGCGCGCTGACCGATGTGGTGCGCGAGGCGAATTACTGGGCGAGTCAGGAGAGGTGCGACGCCATTCTGGAACGGCATGTGGCACGCGCGCTGGAGGAGAAGGTCTACCGCGCGAATATGATCCAGGAGCGGATTCAGGAATTGATCGACCGCGGCATCATTCTGATCGATACCGATTGCGCAAAGATCGGTCAGGTCAATGGATTGTCGGTGTTGAGCCTGGGGGACTATACCTTTGGCAGGCCAAGCCGCATCAGTGTCAGCGTTGGACCGGGGCGCGGGTCGATCCTCGACATTGAGCGTGAGGTGAAACTCGGTGGACCGATCCATAGCAAGGGGGTGCTCATTCTCAGCGGCTACCTTGCGGAACGGTACGGTCAGGAGCGACCGCTGACCCTTTCTGCGCGACTGGTTTTCGAGCAGAGTTATGAAGGGGTCGAAGGCGATAGCGCTTCGGTGGCGGAGTTGTTTGCGCTTCTCTCGGCGCTGGCGGAACTGCCGTTGCGCCAGGGCATCGCCGTCACCGGCTCGGTCAATCAGCGCGGCGAGATTCAGGCGGTCGGCGGGGTGAACCAGAAGATTGAAGGATTTTTCGACGTTTGCCGCCTGCGGGGGCTGACCGGCGAACAGGGGGTGCTTATTCCCCAGGCGAATGTTCAGAACCTGATGCTGCGCAGTGATGTGGTGGACGCGGTGCATAAGGGGCAATTCCATATCTGGACTGCGGCGACCATTGATGAGGGGATCGCGCTGTTGACCGGCGTACTGGCTGGTGAGCGCGGCGCGGATGGCGAATATCCGCCGGATAGCGTCAATGGTCGGGTGATGGCGCGATTGCGCACCTTTGCCGAACGTTTACGCGAGGGTGGGAAGAGCAATGAGAGCGAAAAGAAGCGGAACGAGGAGTAAAGCAGCACCATTCGCAACCGTCGGCGCTGCTGTTTTAGAGACTCATCCCCCTGCCCTCTGCTTCCACCAGGGAAGCGACGCAGCCGCATCCCCAGAATCGCTGCCAGTGCGCCACATCAATCGGGATGCTAAACCCGTGGTCACCTCCGCAACGTCAGGTGCAGCAGTTGCGCCAGACGCCACGGCGACGGCGCCTGTTCCAGCCGGGTGATGGCTTTGCACACCTCAATGTTGTGTTGCGGATCAATGGAGAGGAACATGCGGGGAACGCGGAACGAACCGCGCAGGATCGATTTTTGTGGACGGGGAAGCATCAGCGGATTGGCGACTTTGCCGCCGGACCATCCATCGCTCTCTGCAGCTTTGAACGCGCCCCACGGCAGTACCCCCGCCAATACCGCCTGCTGAGCCACGGCATTGATTGTCACCGTCCCATATTGCAGATCGCCTAACGCCCGCTCGAATGCTGCGCGTACCCGCCGATCACGCAGGGTGCGCGGATGGATGAGGATGGTTGTCGCCAGCGTACCCCGAACGCGCTGATTGAGGAACTCGACCGCCGTATCGATGAATGCTGCTGTATCCTTCGCATCGAGCGCCAGTTCGCCGATAGCCGGGCAGAACATTGTGCGAACAAAACAATCCGCCTCAAGTGTCGATGGCATCAGGTCAGGAATGACCGTCCAGGGGAGATGATCCATATCCGCCTGCCCGATACGATGAGCGCGCGCGTGAGCGTTCAGAAGCGCATCGAGTTGTCGGCGCGCCTCCGGGAATGGCGCCTGTCGGGTTGGGATGCGCGCCAGCACCTGCTCGAACGCCGCCAGAAATGAATCGCGCCGCCGCCATCCCCGATGCTGCACAATCAGACGCGGAGCAGCAGAAACATGCGCGGCATTACACACAAATGCACGCACCAGCAGGATGGCGTGGTGATGCAGATCGTCGTCGCTCCAGGGTCCTGGAACCACCAGCACCGGCGTGACGTTGCCCACTTCGCCGCTGAACGGCTTCGTCAGCGCCGGCTCGTGATGCGCCCGGCGCTCTGCACCTTCCTGCCCTTCCCCAAAGACCAGCGCATCAAACGCAGCATCGGCGCCGCTGAAATGGATGGCATCGATCAGCGGGTGGGCGGAGAGATACGCATCGAGATCGCGGTCGCCATAGATCAATCGAACAACGCCATATTCAAGGAGCGAACGGAAGGTTTCCTCGAACAGCGACGTCAGGGATGCGTGCGTCGGGTGCAGTTTCAGCGCTACCACTTCATTTGCAACGAACAGTTTGTGCAGCACATCGGTCACCGGCAGAAAACTGGACGTGCGTGCATTCAGCACCAGGGCGACACGCCCGTTTGCGGCAGATGTTCGATACGTGTTTGCCTGTAGTTGCAGCACATCTTCGGCGGTTAGCCCCGGCTCGATCCAGACTTCACCGGTCATTCGGGGGAAGAGTGCAGAATCGTAACGGCTCGCGGGCAGCACCATCGCCGCCACCTGTCCATTTGATCGTGTTGTCAATCCGCCAGGAAGATGTGGACGTCCATGATCGCGCACATCGCTGAGCGCCTGATGCAGCAATCGCAGCGCCCGGATGAGGATAGTGAACCATGTGCGCTCTTCGCCTTCACCATACCCGCCTGGCGCCAGCCCCTTGGATTCCAGACTTGTCGTGATCCAGCGCTCTTCAGCGTCGGCAAGAGTGCGACGCAACGCAGCAAGGAGTTCAATGCGTTCTTCGAGGCTTACCTGAACCCAGGTGTCTTTTCGGGAGTGTAAATCGGCAAGCGCGCGATCTACATCCGCCCACAGAGGCGGTGTCTGGGGTACAATCGATGCAGACGGATGGTCTGGTGCAACGGCCGTCATGACAGCCTCCTTCGTTTCCCTCCAGGCAGCCTTGTCTTCCCGGATGCGTTCCGACGAGAGCAGCGCCGGGTAATGGGGTAACCGATAATGGTGTGACTGTGCCATACCTTCCCGGTATTGTAACATAACGCCCTGCACTATGACAGAAAGAGGCGCTGCGCTATGCTGAATGATTGACAACCCGCCGCAGACGTATGGTACCATTGCACGGTAAGAGACACGAGACGAGAGGTTGAAGGTTGAAGGTTGAAGGTTGAAGGTTGAGGGTTGAAGGTTGAGGGTTGAAGGTTGAGGGTTGAAGGTTGAGGGTTTTCTAACCCTGAAGGACATCATCTATGGAATACCGTCTCTTTGGGCGCACTGGCGTCCGTGTGGCGCCGTTGTGCATCGGCGCAATGAACTTCGGCAACCCAACCGACGAACCGGAGGCAGTGCGCATTATTGATCGCGCCCTCGACGCTGGCGTCAATATGATCGACACGGCCAACAGTTACAACAATGGTGAGAGTGAGCGTATTATCGGACGCGCCCTGGCGCGCGACGGGAAACGTGACCGTGTGTTCCTCGCCACCAAAGGACATTTTCCGGTCGGACCCGGTCCCAATGACCGGGGCAACTCGCGTCTGCACCTGATGCGCGCCTGTGAAGACAGTCTTCGTCGGTTGCAAACCGATCACATCGATCTCTACCAGATCCATCGCCCCGATCCGAACACGCCGGTCGAAGAAACCCTTGCGACGCTGACCGATCTGGTGCGTCAGGGGAAGGTGCGTTACGTCGGATGTTCAACGCATCCCGCCTGGCGGGTGATGGAGGCGATTATGGTGAGTGAGTTGAAAGGGTATGTGCGTTACGTTTCGGAGCAACCGCCCTACAACCTGCTTGATCGGCGCATCGAAAACGAACTGCTGCCACTCTGCCAGGCGCATGGTCTGGCGGTCATTCCGTGGGCGCCGCTGGCGCAGGGGGTGCTGGCGGGACGTTATACCGATATTGCTGCGCCGCCGCCGGACTCGCGCGTCGTACTGCGTGGCGGCATCTACGCCGAGCGCGTCACTGCACGCGGCATCGAGGTCGGGCGCATCTTTGCCGCGCTCGCGCGTGAGCATGGTCTCACGCCTGCGCAACTTGCTTTGCTCTGGGTTAAGGATCAGCCCGGCACGACAGCACCCATCTTTGGCGTGCGCACCCTTGCGCAGCTGGAAGAAGCGTTGCCAGTGCTGACGATGACGCTGAGCGATGAACTGCGCGCAGCGTGCGACGCACTCGTGCCGCCGGGAAGCGCAGTGATCGATTTCCATAACACGTCGGGCTGGATGAAGATGCGTCTGTCGCACCCGGAATCATAGTTGCCAGAAACGTCGTATGGTGGTACGATCAGCGTGACCCTACCCCGGTCGGGGACGGTGTGTTGTTTCGAGCCAACACAGTTTCGAAGGGAGTCGCGCTCCGACACTATGGGCTATGCGGCGGGCCGCAGATACCCACGGGCCGGCACCCACCTGCCATGTGCAGGTTCGAAACCTATCCGTTTCACGCCGGAGGTGGGGTTTTCTCCTGTTTCAGGTTCTGCCATGCTGTTCCTTATCTACGGTTCAGATGAATACGGACGGAGCGAGACGCTTGCGGCGCTGAAGACGCGCGTTCCAGCCGAGGTTGCCGATCTGAATATCACGACCCTTGAGGGACGGCGGATGACGCTCGATGACCTTGTGGCGGCGTGCGAGGCGATGCCTTTCCTCGCCGACCGGCGGTTGGTCATCGTCTCTGATCTGCTGAAACATCAGAAAGCCGGGAAGGATCGCGATGAACTGCGCGCATACCTGGAGCGCGTGCCGGATTCCTGCGATCTCGTCTTCATCGAAAGCGACGATGTCGACAAACGCAGCAGTCTCTTCACCTTCCTGAAGAAGCATGCTGAGGTGCGCGAGTGTCTGCCGCGCACAGGCGACGATCTGCTGCACTGGTTGCATGAACGCGCAAAGGCGCTCGGTGTCGTGCTCGACAAAGAAGCAGCACAACGGTTGACGTTGCTGGCAGGAAATGATGGGCGATTACTGATCAACGAACTCGCCAAACTGGCAAGTTTCGTCGGGCGCGGCGGGAGGATCCCTGTTCGCGCCGTTGATCTCCTGGTCGCCGACATGCAGGAGCAGAATCTGTTCGCCTTCATCGACGACCTCAGCGCGCGCCGTCGTAGTGCGGCGTTAAGCAGTCTGCGCCACCTGCTCGACGACGGTCAGGCGGCGCAGTACATTCTGTTCATGATGGCGCGTCAGGTGCGCATCCTGCTGGGGGTTAAAGACCTTGCGGCGCAGCGCATGCGCCCCGACGACATTGCGGCACAGTTGGGGCAGAAGCCGTTTGTCGTGCGTAAAGCGCTCGAGCAAGCGCGCGGGTTCAGCGAGCCCGATTTGCGTCGATTGCACCAGCGCCTGCTCGAACTGGATCACGCCTCAAAGACTGGTCGCGCAGAGATTGAAGCCGGGCTGGAACTGATCGTTGCCGACATGTGCTCCTGATACGACTCAGGGCGTCGAAGCCGCTGTCGCTTTGGCAAGTTTCTTCGCTAACCGCGACTTGCGCCGGGCGGCGTTATTTTTGTGGATGATTCCTTTGACTGCGGCACGATCCAGCATGCTCATCGCTTCACGAACCAGCTCCGGATCGGGGGCGCCTGTAAAGATGGCGCGTTCCGCTTTCTTGATCGCTGTCTTGACCCGCGAGCGGTACATCTTGTTGCGCAGAGCGCGACGCGCATTCGAGCGAATGCGCTTTTCAGCAGACTTTGTGTTCGCCAAGACTCACACTCTCCTTGACATTGCGAATACTGCCCATAATGAGAGCGGCTGCAGATGCGCCGCTCGTACTGGAATGTGATTATACCAGGAAGCAACAATCTGCGCAAATAGCGTCATCACGTGATCAGGACTTTCAGTTCTCAGTTCTCGGTTCTCGGTTCTCGGTTCTCCAGTGAAACATTCACGCGCCCTGCTGAACACAATCATCGTTGCGACAGGCTACCTGGCAAGCCGGGTGCTTGGTCTTGCGCGCGATGTGCTGATCTCGCACCAGTTCGGCACCAGTGCTGAACTCGCGGCATTCCGCGCATCGTTTGGCATTCTTGATTTGATCTACCTCGTGGTCGCCGGAGGCGCGCTGGGTTCGGCGTTTATCCCCGTGTTTTCGGCGGCGCTCGAACAACGGCGCGATGCCTGGCGGCTGGCGTCGGCAGTGCTGAATCTGACCCTGCTGGCGCTAGTGGCGGCGTGTACGGTCGTCTGGGTCCTTGCAGCGCCACTCGTGGCGCTGACTGTCGGGCGCGGCTTGAATGAGGCGGAACGCGCGCTCACAGTGGATGTGCTGCGCCTGATGCTGATCCAGCCGTTTCTGCTTGGCGTTGGCGGTCTCGCCAAGGCAACGCTCGAATCGTTCAACCGGTTTATGCTGCCCGCCATTGGCTCGAACCTGTACAACCTGGGAATCATCGGCGGCGCGCTGCTTGGGCCATGGCTCGGCGTCTATGGACTGGTCTGGGGCGTCAATATCGGCGCGGCGCTCTTTGTGCTGGTTCAGTTGCCCGGTTTGCGCGCCGTCGGAGCGACGTATCGGGTTGGACGCGAGGACGCCAGCGCCTGCACAGCGCCGGTTTCCTTCCTGGCGCCGTTCTACGCCGAAGGCGTCGGACGGATGCTGCGCCTGCTTGGTCCACGCATGTTCGGGCAATCCGCCTGGCAGATCAACATGATCGCAATTGTTAGCCTGGCATCGACGCTGGGGAGCGCGGCGCTGGCTGCGAATGCGTATGCGCTCCAGTTGATGATGCTGCCGCACGGGTTGATTGCGCTGAGCATGGCGACCGTCCTCTTCCCTGAGATGGCGCGTCAGTATGCCAGCGGCGACCACGCAACGTTCCGCGCGACGGCGCTTGGTGGCGTGCGCTCAGTTCTGTTCCTGGCGTTGCCTGCATCGGCAGTCATCGGCGTGCTGGCGCTCCCGGTGCTGCGTGCGCTCTTCCAGCGCGGCGCATTCGATGCTGCGTCGGCGGCGCTGACAACCGGGGCGCTTTCGGCGTATGCGCTGGGGCTTGCCGGATTTGCCGCCGCCGAAGTTGTCGTGCGCGCCTTTTTCGCCATGCAGGACACTCGAACACCGGTGATCGTTGGCGTCCTGGCAGTGGCGCTCAACATCAGCCTGGGATGGTCATTCCTGCAGCTGGGAATGGGATTAGGCGGATTGGGTCTGGCGTTCAGCCTGGCGAACCTGTTTGAAGCCACGCTGCTCCTTGCCTTGCTCGGACGACGGTTGGGCGGACTGGAGCGCGACTTCTTCCGCGCAATCGGCGCAATGATCCTGGCGACTCTGGCATGCGTTCTCACCCTTGCGCTACTGCACCGCTCCTCGTATGCGGTATTGCCTCTCGTCGCCCCCGGCGACACCTATCGGTGGCCCGGCGACTTTCTGCCGTTGCTCGTGTGGCTGGCAGGCGCAATAGCGGTTGGCGTTCTGGCGTATGCCGGAGTCGCCGGTCTGCTGCGTGTACCGGAACTCGGCGCAACCATGGCGCGCGGGCAGCGGATTCTGGGTCGGGCGCGGCTGCGGTAGGCGCCACCCTGCACGCCCCGGTCGCCGAGCGACGCCAATCGCTACGCGAGCCGCAACAGCAGAGTTCCTGATGGGAAAATCTATTCCTCTTCTGCTATTCCTTACTTCGTAACTGTTCACACCCGGGGTTAACACACGCGCCTGGGAGCGAGGGCGTCCCGCCCTCGCCGCGTCTACGAGGGCAAGATGCCCTCGCTCCCAGAAGAAATGTGAACACTACCTTACTTCACTGCCCACAGGTACGCTACCGCTGATCGATGAACGCCCTGTTGCGCTTCGATCAGCGGACGCAGATGCGCGATAAACGCGGTAGTCTCGTCAGGTGTCAGAACCTGGCGCATCGCTTCTTCGAGGGTTGGGATTTTCGGGTTCCCAGGAATGCGCAGAAATGCATCCCAATTACCATCATCGGGGGGCGTGACTTTCGCCTGCAACTCAAGATGAATCGCTCTGAATCCTGCCTGTTCCGCATACGCAATGAGATCACGCTCATCGAAATTCAGCATCGGATCGCTGTCAACTGGCTGCAACTGACGATAGACCGCTTTGATCTTCTGAGCAATGTCGATCACCGGCGTCACATCGTACCCGGCGAATCGCTGTGGTTGATCAAAGAGGTCAGCGCCGAACCGGTTGATTGGCTCGAAGATAGACAGCCGTCCACCAGGCTTGAGCACCCGATAGAACTCTCGGAACGCACGTTGCTTCGCTGCAACGTAGATCAGGACTGACCGCGTGGCGACGACATCTACCGAGGCGTCATCAAGTGCCGAGAGGTCCTCTGCCGGAGCGAGCAAAAACCGGCATCGATCCAGAAGCCCCATAGCACGCGCGAGCGATTGCGCGTGATCGAGCAAATCCTGCGAAATATCGCTGAAAATGACGGTTCCCACGTCGAGTTGCGCCAGCGCTCCAAACCCGATCAACCCATCGCCGCATCCAACATCGAGCACGGTATCGCCTTCGGCAAGGTGCGCATTACGTAGCACCCTGTCTCGCACCGGGTAGAGATAATCCATCACTGCTTGCATGCGCTGCGGATCGCCGCCGAAACGCCGATGCAACAGCCACTCACTCCAGATATCACGACCCATCGGACCCTCCTGTGACGGTGTGGCGGTCGTATCCGGGCGCCCACCAGGGCGCCCCGACACCATACCGCCGCACCGGGCATCCCTGCGGCGCTAACACCACCGGGTTTGCTGGCGGCGCACGTCCTATGTGACCGCCGCTCCTAAACCCCGCTCACGACACAATCCCGCTTGCGACGAGCAACTCGGCGTTGAGAATGGCGCCGCCAGCCGCGCCGCGGATGGTGTTGTGCGACAGCGCAACCATGCGCAGGTCCAGCACCGGGCAGGCGCGCACCCGCCCGACGCTGGCGCTCATGCCGCGTCCGGCATCGCGGTCACGCCAGGGTTGTGGACGGTCGCCGACGTGGTGAACGATAAGGGCGCGTTCCGGCGCACTCGGCAGGTGACGGACAATCTCCGGCGGCGTGAATGCTTCCAGGACGGCAAGCGCACCTGCCGCATATAGTCCTGGTAGTGTCTGTCACTGCGCAGCAGCGTCTCCTTGCGCTGGATGCGCGCAACCTACACCGCCGCCGGGCGAGCGCGACCACACCGTATAACACCACCCGGAAAACGCAGCATGTGTATGATACAATACCCGTGATCATGTTGCCGATGCCACGGAAGGAGTATCCGATGGATCATGAGGAAGTGCTGGCAGCGATTGAGCGTGATAATGAAATCCTCAGCGGTGTGTGGGTCTTTCGTGGAACACGCGTGCCGGTATCAGCGCTGTTCGAGAACCTGCGTGATGGTGCAACCATCGATCAGTTTCTCGAGTGGTTTCCAGGGGTGACCCGCGCGCAAGTCGAAGCAGTGCTGGAATATGAGATGCAGCACTTCGCAGAAGTTGTATGAAGATCCTCTTTGATCAGGGAACACCTGTGCCACTGCGCCAGGCGCTGCCAACCGACAGTGTGACGACAGTTTATGAACAGGGATGGTCGACGTTGCAGAATGGCGATCTCCTGGCAGTGGCGGAACAAGCTGGTTTTGATGTCTTCGTGACGACCGACCAGAACTTGAAGCACCAACAACAGCTGACAGGCCGACGGATGGCTATTCTGGTGCTGGGTTCCACCTCGTGGCCGCGTATACAGAAGCACAGCGTCGCAATCCGGCAAGTTGTTGAACAGCTTACTCCTGGCTCCTACTACGAGTTTCCCATCCCATAGATCAGCGGTCTTGCCCTGTGCATGTGCTGCGCTGCCGCCATGACGCCTGTCGGTGGCGGTCACAGCCGGGTGCGCACAGAAGAGAGGCTACGTGTACACACACAACCCACATATGCGTAGTCTACCTTTGATATGAACCCCGCTCACGACACAATCCCGCTTGCGACGAGCAACTCGGCGTTGAGAATGGCGCCGCCAGCCGCGCCGCGGATGGTGTTGTGCGACAGCGCAACCATGCGCAGGTCCAGCACCGGGCAGGCGCGCACCCGTCCGACGCTGGCGCTCATACCGCGTCCGACATCGCGGTCGCGCCGGGGTTGTGGACGGTCGCCGACGCGATGAACGACAAGGGCGCGTTCCGGCGCACTTGGCAGGTGACGGACAATCTCCGGCGGCGTGAATGCTTCCAGGACGGCAAGCGCCTCTTCGGGCGACGGTTTCTGCGCAAATGATGCCGCAATCAGCGCTGTATGACCGTCGATGATCGGCACGCGCGTCACCTGCGCGCTGATTGCGATCTGCGCCTCGACCACCTGCCCGTCCACGACCTTTCCCAGCAGTTTGCACGGCTCGGCTTCGATCTTCGCCTCCTCGCCGCCATCGGCGATGTTCGGAATGATATTGTCGATAATATCGAGCGACGCTACCCCGGGATACCCTGCGCCAGACACCGCCTGGAGCGTGCTTATATGAACATTATGCAAACTAAATGCGTCGTGGAGTGGTTTCAGCGGCATGACGGCGCTGATCGTCGCACAGTTCGGGTTGGTCACCAGGCATCCTTTCCAGCCACGTCCGGCGCGCTGACGTTCGATCAGCGCCAGTTGATCAGGGTTGACCTCCGGGATGATGAGCGGCACATCGGCGGCAGCGCGGTAGGCAGACGCATTCGAGCAGACGGTAGTGTGCGCTGCCCAGAGCGGCTCCGCTGCGCGCGCCACGTCGGTTGGCAACGCCGAGAGCGCAATCGCAACATCAGCCACCGTTTCGGTCGGCTGAACGATCATCTTCGCCGCCCGCTCCGGGATGGGCGTGTCGAGGATCCAGCGCACCAGTTCGCCGTAGGGACGCCCAATCGTTCGGTCCGAACCGGTCAGAACGGCGATCTCGAACCATGGATGATGTTCCAGCAACTGCACCATCCGCTGACCAACGGCGCCCGTTGCGCCAAGGATGGCAACCGGAAGTCGTTTGCCCGTCATATGTCGCTACTCCTTGCTTCTTACGCTCTCTACTTGAGTCAGACGATGAACGGCGCGCACGGCGGCGTCGCAATCGGATGCGGCAACGACTGTACTGATCGAACACTCCGATGAACCCTGGGCAATTGCAATAACGTTGATACGGCTCTCGGCGAGCGTGCCGAAGACCCGCGCCGCAACACCGGGCGTATCACGCATTCCTGCGCCGACCGCCGTGATGATCGCCACATCGTCGCGCGCCCAGACGCGATCAATGTCGCGCCGCGCCAGTTCCATCGCCAGATTGTGCTCAAGCGCGTAGATCACCTGCGGGACGGTGCTGGACGGCACCACGAAACAGATGCTCTGCTCCGATGATGCCTGTGAGATCATCAGGACATTCGCGCCAACGCTGGCAACCGCGCCAAAGGTGCGCGCCGCAACGCCAGGCACGCCGATCATACCGCGGCCTTCGACGGTGATCAGGCTCAGGTTGCGGATGGCGGTCACGGCTTTGACCGTCTGTCCGTTCGACTCAACCTCCTGCACAACCAGCGTGCCAGGATGAGATGGATTGAAGGTATTGCGGACCCGCAACGGAATGCCACGTTCGACGACCGGACGAATGGTGCGAGGATGCAGCACTTTTGCGCCAAAATACGCCAGCTCACCCATCTCGGCATAGGAGAGAACCGGGATGACGCGGGCATCGGGCGCCAGGCGCGGGTCGGTGGTCATAACGCCATCAACATCGGTGTAGATATCGACCTCCTCGGCATCGAGCGCTGCGCCGATAATTGCGCCACTATAATCGCTGCCGCCGCGCCCCAGTGTGGTTGTCACCCCCTGTTCGGTCGCACCGATGAAACCAGTGACGACCGGCACGACGCCGCTGTCGAGCAGCGGCAGGAGCCGGGCGCGGGTGCGTTCGCGCGTCACGTCCGGCAACGGACGCGCATCGCCGAAATGCGACGTCGTCACCACGAATCCGGTCGCATCAAGCGCTTCGGAAGGAATACCGCGCGCGCGCAGCGCCGCAGCAACGACCCGCACACTCATGCGCTCGCCAAGACTCGAGATGGCGTCGATGGCGCGCGGCGACAGTTCACCCAGAACGGCGACACTGTGGCACAGGATGCTGAACTCGTCGATCAAGCGAAAGACCTGATCGCTGGCATTGGCGCGCTCACGCTCGTCGGGAACGAGTTCCGCCAGCGCAGCGGCGTGCTTGTCGCGCAACATGCGATCCAGTTCGCGAAACGTTTGTTGATCGCCGGATGCAGCCGTCGTTGCACCGCGGATCAGCATGTCGGTGACGCCGCTCATCGCCGAGACTACCAGCGCAACCTGTCCCCACGTTGCGCGCTGCGCCTCGGTGATCGCAGCGACTGACCGGATGGCAGCGGCGTTGCCAACCGACGTGCCGCCGAATTTTATCACCAGCAGGGGCATCGATGTTCTCCTTGTTCTACCAGCCTAACCATCGAAGAATGGCATCTATATCCGCCGGCGTCGGTTCGGGCGTATCGAACTGCTCAACCGCCAGTCCGGGGTCTTTCAAGCCGTGACCGGTGAGCACTGCCACATAGCGCGCGTCCGGGTCGGCGCGCCCTTCGGCGACCACGTTGCGCAGCCCGGCGACGCCAGCCGCCGACGCCGGTTCGACGAACACCCCTTCCAGACGCGCCAGGTCGCGCCAGCTGCGCAGGATCTGATCGTCGCTCACACAGTCGATCAACCCGCCCGACTGATCGCGCGCGTCAAGGGCGTAGCACCAGCTGGCGGGGTTGCCAATGCGGATCGCGGTTGCGATGGTTTCCGGGTGTTCAACCGCATGCCCGCGCACAATCGGCGCTGCACCTTCCGCCTGGAAGCCGAGCATTTTCGGCAGTCGATCAATGCGCCCTGCCTCGTGGTAGCGACGAAACCCCATCCAGTACGCAGTGATGTTCCCGGCATTGCCAACCGGCAGGCAGAGTCCATCCGGCGGACCTCCCAGCGCATCACAGATTTCGTAGGCGGCAGTCGCCTGCCCTTCGAGGCGGTACGGATTCACCGAGTTGACGATGGTAACGGGATACGTTTGCGCCAGATCGCGCACAATCTGCAATGCCCGGTCGAAGTTGCCTTCAATCACCAGCAACCGCGCACCGTACATGAGCGCCTGCGCCAGTTTGCCGAGTGCAATTTTTCCAGCAGGCACAACCACGATGGACTCGATGCCGGCGTGCGCCGCATATGCCGCTGCACTGGCTGAGGTGTTGCCGGTTGAGGCGCAGATGACCGACGTTGCGCCCGCTTCGAGGGCTTTGGCGACTGCCACGACCATGCCGCGATCCTTGAACGAGCCGGTCGGGTTGGCGCCTTCGTACTTCAAAAACAACTCGCGCACACCAATGGCGCGCGCCAGACGCGGTGCGTGGATCAGCGGCGTATCGCCCTCGCCGAGGGTGAGGCGCGGCGTTTGGTCCGTGATCGGCAGAAATGCGCCATAGTGGTCGAACAGCATGCCTTCCTCCGTCGCCTAAATAGAAACGCCCCCGTCCTTTGCAGGAGGGGGCGTTCATCGCATATGGGCTGTCAGCGCCCGAAAACCCTCCCACGACGACTCGACCCGGTGGTCGTAACCGGGGTGGTAGTCGTGGTGGTCGTTGTGCGAAATGCCGTGTGCATACCAGGTTGCTGGCGTCTGTTGCTCTACGCCGCTACTATACCTGTGATGCAGCGGGATGTCAAGTCGGAGGTTGAGAGGGATGCAGTCATGATGGGTCAGCAACCACAGCGTCGCATCGGTTGCGCTGCGCTCTGCCGCCGATCTCGACCAACCGGCGGCGTCCGCGCGGACGTACACGCCCGCGCTGCACGCACGAAGCCCCGTTGACGCGGGGCTGGTTCCGCAGCATGTGTATGCACCGGTGTGCGGGCGCGGCAGCGCCTTTGTTCGCACAGCCCGACGGTTCAGCGGCGGGCGGGGCGGCGAGGCTGCCTGACCATTCGTGCCTGCACCCGTTGAGAGTCTCACAAGGGCAGGGTTTTCAGAAATGAAGCGTATTTTCCCCATCCTGATGCCTTCCACCTTCCACCCTCTCACCTCTCGCCTCGCCCCTCTCACCTCTCGCCTCGCCCCTCTCCCCTCACGCCTCTCGCCTCTCGCCTCGCCCCTCGCCCCTCTCGCCTCTCGCCTCTCGCCTCTCCCCTCTCACCTCTCGCCTCTCCCCTCTCGCCTCTCGCCCCTCTCGCCTCGCCCCTCTCCCCTCACGCCTCTCGCCTCTCGCCTCGCCCCTCTCGCCTCGCCCCTCACGCCT
>Ga0308410_1000885_pt1 | contig 16992 bp, 10 predicted proteins | sample HotsprOSTMatCore_FD_203467 | JGI IMG/M metagenome (GOLD analysis project Ga0308410, IMG submission 203467) | Hot spring phototrophic mat microbial communities from Octopus Spring, Yellowstone National Park, Wyoming, United States -... | ecosystem: Environmental > Aquatic > Thermal springs > Hot...
AATACCCGTAAAATTACCTTCTGTCGTTCAGCGTGCAGACGACGCAGAATGTGCAAAGCGTGATACCGAATTGAAGCCAGTGCGAGTAAATGAAAGACCTACAAGCAAGCGATTGTTCTATCTGGGCAGTTGAGCTTAGGAAATTTCGTAGCTGTGGGTTTCTAGAGCGGTTAAGCATAAGTCAGAGAGCAAGACACCTTGCTCTCTGACTCATTGAAAGCTTGTTTAGCGTTCAAGATGTTTTACGACTTCTTTGGCAAATTCAGAGCATTTGACTTCCTTTGCGCCGTCCATGAGACGAGCGAAGTCGTAGGTAACGGTCTTTTGTCCGATTGCGCCGTTCAAGCCTTTGATGATGAGGTCGGCAGCTTCAGTCCAACCGAGATAGCGGAACATCATTTCGCCTGAAAGAATCACCGAGCCGGGATTGACTTTATCCTGTCCTGCATACTTTGGCGCAGTGCCATGTGTGGCTTCGAAGACGGCGTAACCGGTTTCGTAGTTGATGTTTGCACCGGGTGCAATGCCAATGCCGCCGACTTGCGCCGCAAGGGCATCAGAAATGTAATCGCCGTTGAGATTGAGCGTTGCAATCACATCGTATTCGGCAGGGCGTGTGAGAATTTGTTGCAAGAACGCATCGGCAATCGCGTCTTTAATCACAATGCCGTTGGGCAGTTTGCACCACGGTCCACCGTCAATTTCTACTGCGCCAAATTCCTGTTTGGCAAGTTCGTAGCCCCATTCGCGGAATCCACCTTCGGTAAATTTCATGATGTTGCCTTTATGCACCAGCGTAACTGATTTGCGGTTGTTGGCAATCGCATAGCGAATCGCCGCACGAATGAGCCGCTTTGAGCCTTCTTCCGAAACAGGCTTCACACCGATTGCCGATGTTTCAGGGAAACGGATTTTTTTCACGCCCATTTCCTTTTGCAAAAAGTCAATCACCTTTTTGACTTCGGGCGAGCCGGCTTTGTATTCAATGCCTGCGTAGATGTCTTCGGTGTTTTCGCGGAAGATGACCATGTCGACGAGTTCGGGATGCTGAACAGGCGACGGCACACCATTGAAATACTGCACGGGTCGCACGCACGCATACAAATCCATCAGTTGCCGAAGCGCAACATTGATACTGCGGAATCCACCACCGACGGGCGTTGTCAGTGGTCCTTTGATGCCAACACGATACTCTGTGATGGCTTTGAGCGTGTCGTCGGGAAGCCAGATTTCTTTTTCGTAGACTTTGTTCGCTTTCTCGCCAGCATAGACTTCGAACCAGACGATTGCGCGTTTGCCACCATAGGCTTTTTTGACTGCGGCATCGAAGACCATCTGCGCTGCGGGCCAGATATCCATGCCTGTGCCATCACCTTCAATGAAAGGAATGATGGGATTATCAGGCACGTTCAACTTGCCGTCTGACATCGTGATTTTTTCGCCGTGTGCCGGGGGCGTGAGGCGTTCATACTTGACTTCTTCTGCGACTGCGTTCATGTTTATTCTCCTTTCTCTTAAAGTTGCGGATAGACAAAAGCTAAGGACTTTTGTGTTTTGGTGAAAATAGGGCGAATGGCGCAAAAAAGAAACGCTCCAGTCAAGCAAGATGTATGGCTTTACCTTCTGTGAAAGGCTTCGGCAGTCGTCTGTTCAGGTTCACGCCTTTAAGGTGGTGTGCACCCTTCTTCAAAGGGCAATGCCAATGCATTATGTGTTGGCTGTGCTCTGCTTAATGAGTTCGGACTTCATATCTGGCGGCATGAATTCTTCAAAATGGGCTTGCTTGACAAGGTCTTCATGTTGCATGGCGGCATAGACCAAGCGCAAGAACGGCAAAGTAGTGCCCATCATGCTGTAACCACCATCGTGGTAGATATTTTGCATGGTAACTTTGCGCGTCAGGTCAGAGAGCAAGAGCACGGCAAAGTCTGCACATTCTTCAGCAGAGGCATTTCCCAGTGGGGAGTGTAGGTTGGCAAACTCGAGCATTTTGTCAAAATCTTCAATGCCGCTACCTGCACGGGTTCTCGTCGGGCTTTGCGAAATGGAGTTGATGCGAATACCGCGGCGCGCCAAGCGTGGGCCATAACTGCGCACGATGGATTCAAGCAGGGCTTTTGCATCGCCCATGTCGGAGTATGTCCAGTAGTTTCTCTGTGCAGCGATGTAACTTAAGGTCAACACCGAGCCGAAGTCGTTAATGGCATCGTGCTTGAGTGCGGTGCTCAGAATGCGATGCAGCGAGATAGCAGATACATCCAGTGTCTTGATAAACCAGTCGTAATTCAAATCTTCATATGGACGTTCTTTGCGGATATTTTGTGACATACCGACTGCATGCACAATGAAGTCTACCGAACCGACTTTTTCTTTGAGTTCTGTGAATGCGGCATTGAGCTCATCCATGTTTGTCACATCGCAGAGAATGAGCGGCGTGCCAAGTTGCTCCGATAGTTGCTTGACTTTGCCAAAGCGCGCCGCCACGGCAATGTTAGAGACCACAACCTCTGCCCCTTCACGATGGGCGGCTACGGCAATATGCCAACCGAGAGAACTCTCATCGAAGGGTCCAAAGACAATGCCTTTTTTGCCTTTGAGTAGTCCGTAAGATTTTCGTTCCGACATAGTTTTTAAGTTTGAGTCCGATTAAGAGTCGGAAAATAATAGTTAGCAGACTTAAAAGAAACTATCCAGCCAGCGAGGAGGGGATACGCATGTGCTTGTCAATAAACTCACGCATCCACAGTTCCAGCGTCAGCAGTGCCCAGATGCGATGTGCACAATCTTCCTGACCTGTCTTATGACGATGCAGCATGTTGAGCACTACATTTGCGTTGAACATGCCTCTTTGTCGCAGGCGTTCAGGTGTTAGCATATCGTTAATCATCTCGTTCAGGTCACTACGTACCCATGCACGGAGCGGTGCGCCAAACGGGGCCTTTGGGCGATAGACGATTTCTTTCGGCAAGTATCTTTCCGCTACTTTTTTGAGCAGATACTTTTGCACATATCCCCGAACCCAGCTGCCTCCTAACTTATAGCGCGCAGGCAAGCGGTGCGCAAACTCCACAACACGGTAGTCGACAAATGGCACGCGCTCTTCCACACTTGCTGCCATAGAGGATTTGTCGGAGTAGGTCAGGTTCAAACTTGCAAGAAAGAGCTTGGTATCTATGGCACACATGAGCGTGACCAAGTCTAATTTCGGCTGCCGTGAAAGCAGTGCCTGACGCACTTCTTCATGACGTCGTATAGGATAGCTCTCGGCATACGATTTCATGGCAACTTCCTGAAATTCAGGTGAAAGCAGTGCACGCATTTCAGGTTCGTTGTAGTAAGCGTAGCTGCCCACAAATGCTTCAAAATCTGGCGAGGCGGCAAACTTGATAAACCGCTTTGCCCAACGAAAGAGCCTGAATCCACCTTTTTCATTTGCTACGGGCAACACCTTGACAAGTGGTTCAATGGTAGCGTGGCGCAGCAACGCAGGCACACGCTTATACAGACTTGCCACTTTTACCGACAGATGCTTGCGATAGCCTGAAAATAGCTCATCTGCTCCCATGCCTGATAGCAAAACGGTGGTACCGCTTTGCTTTGCCATTTTGCAAATGAGATATGTGTTAATGCTTGCCGAATCTGCAATCGGCTCATCGAGGTGATAGATGAGTTTCGGTAGGAGCTCTGCAACGTTTGGTTCGAGTACAATTTCTTGGTAGTCAGCGTTCAGATGACGTGCCACAATTTTTGCATACTTTTGGTCATCGGGCATGGCTTCAAATTTTTTATCCCTCTCCGTAAAGGCAATGGTATAAGTCGTGATGGGCGCGCCTTTTTGCTTTGTCATCAGCGCTGCAATCAGTGAGGAATCCAGCCCGCCCGACAAAAATGCACTCACCTTTACATCGGCAATCATCTGACGCCGAACAGTATCTTGTAGCAATGCATCCAGCTCCTCAATGTAGTAGGCTTCGCCTTTGTCTTCACCGTAGCCCTCAAACTCAATATCCCAATACTTTTCAATTGTCACCTTGCCATCTTGAATTCGCATATTGCAGCCAGCAGGCAGTTTCTCAATGCCTTTGAATGCTGTTTTTGGTTCAGGTGTCCAGAGAAACAGGAGCGTGGAGAGAATTCCATCGGGATTGATTTCACGCTGCAGCTCATCACACTGAAGAAGCGATTTGATTTCAGAGGCAAACATGAGCCGATTGCCGGGGAGACAAGTGTAGTAGAGCGGTTTTTCGCCTACGCGGTCTCGAGAAAGAAACACTGAGCTCTTGCGCAGGTCAACAATCGCAAACGCCCACATCCCGTTTAACTTCTTGGGACACTGCTCGCCCCACTCCAAATAGGCGTTTAGAATAACTTCCGTATCCGTCTGCGACTTGAAGGTATATCCCTTAGCTTGTAAGTCTTGGCGCAGTTCGCGATAGTTGTATATCTCTCCATTGAACACAATCCAGACGCGCTCATCGGGGGTGCTCATTGGCTGATGCCCAAGGGGCGATAAATCAATGATTGCCAGCCGACGAAATGCCAGCCCAACTTGCAGTGTCTCGGTTGAAAGAATTTTTTGTCCACTGTCATCAGGTCCGCGATGCTCTATTACAGCAGACATTCGTTCCAGAAGTTCTTGGTCAGCAAATCCTACCGTTCCTGCAATCCCGCACATAAATTTTTGTTGAAACCCTATGTCCTGTTTTTTCGTTATCAAGCGAGTTCATTTTATCACCTGCCTTAACATTTTATCACCTGCCTTAAGGTAAGGTCGAAAAACAGCGAACCGACAGCGTTGTATCTGTTCTAATGAAAGGTATGCTTTACAGAGGCAGTACATTACACTGTGGTTGATGCGTGGTAGCCATCCTGAAGCTCAACACCTCTCGTGCAAAGCCTTTAAACCTTCTTGATACAAATGGTGTCAAAACTTGGATAAATCTTTCGACATGCAATAGTTATTTACAAATATAGCGTAATTCTAACTAATCTATCATGAAGGCACTGCTCTATTCACTTGCGCTCTTGGGTTTTCTTTCTGGCTCAACTTCCCTTTTTGCTCAGACTTACAGCGTTCAAGGGCGAGTGGTCTCTGAGACCGATCAATCTCCTTTGGCTGGTGCTAAAGTTACCCTCTCACGCTTGCCTGACTCGGTTCGCAGCGGTGCCATTACCAATGCAAACGGAGCGTTTATCATCCAGAATCTGCCTGCTGGCAAATATGCTTTGCGTGTCACTTACATCGGCTACCGTGACTATGTGTGGCGCTTTGAACTCAAAGAATCGGTCAATCTTGGTGTGATAGCTATGAAAGAAAGTGGTGCAGTCTCTGACGAGATTGTGGTCGAGGAGCGCTTACCTACTGCGGTTCAGCAAGGTGATACTGTGCAATTCAATGCACGCGCATTTAAAACCAATCCCGATGCTACAGCCGAAGACCTCATTAGCAAAATGCCCGGGGTTAGCGTTCAAGGTGGAAGGGTGCAAGCTCAGGGTGAGCAAGTGCGGCAGGTGCTTGTTGATGGCAAGCCATTTTTCGGGGAAGACCCCAGCGCAGTGTTGAAAAATCTGCCTGCAGAGATGATTGATAAAATTCAAGTCTTCGACCAGCAAAGCGAGCAAGCCCGTTTCTCTGGTGTTGAAGATGGTAATACGATTAAGACAATTAACATTGTTACCAAGCCGGCATATCGCAATGGTTCATTTGGTCGTGCCTATGCAGGTTACGGCGACCGACAGAACTACAAGGCGGGTGGGAATTTGAACTTTTTCCATGACGCGCAGCGCATTTCAATTATCGGTCAGTCTAACAATATCAACGAGCAGAATTTTGCATCGGAGGATTTGCTTGGTGTAGCCAGTTCCAGTGGTGCTGGCGGTGGTCGGCGCGGCGGCTTTGGTGGCGGCGGACGTGGCGGTGCTATGGCAATGATGTTTGGCGGACCGCCACCGCCCGGCGCGTTTAATGCCAACCCAACCGACAATTTTCTTATCAGTCAGCAGAATGGGCTGATTACGACACATGCGCTTGGCGTGAACTTCGTTGATGAGTGGAACAAAACCACCGATGTCTCTGCCAGTTATTTCTTCAACGCCAGCAACAACCTTGCCTCGACTTCGCTCTTTCGAGAGTTTATCTTGCCCTCTCAACTTGGACAGACTTATTCAGAGACCAATCTGGCAGACACGCGTAACATCAATCACCGCATCAACTTGCGCATTGACCACAAGTTCAGCGATTTTACTTCAATCCTGCTGGTACCGCGACTGACCTTGCAAGATAACCGCGGCAGCAACGACCTTGATGGCATTACCTCACGCGCCGCTGCCACGCTGGGCAACACCCGCAACGACTTTGCCTCCGCACTCTTTGCCGCACGATTTTCAAACCTTTTGCTCTTTCGTCATCGCTTTGATATTGGTCGCACCATCTCGCTTTCACTCAACACTACTTACAACCATAGCGACGGCGAGAGCAACCTTGCTGCGCTCAATCAATTCTTCCCTGCTGGCACGGATATGCTCGGCACGCAACCTTCCATGCGCACCGATTCACTAAACCAGTTTTCAAATACTCGCCAACGCGGTTGGGGTTTTACTGGTAATGCAACCTACACAGAGCCGCTTTCACTCAACCACTTCTTGCAATTCACTTACATTGCCAACTATCGCCCGAACGCCTCGAATAATGAGACTTTCAGTCGTTCTCCTCTTTCTCCAGCGTTTCGCCTTGACACGCTCCTGAGCAACCGCATTGAAAGCAGTTACCTTACACAATCAGCCAGTGCAGGGTATCGCTTTTTTACCCGTGACGTGATTCTTTCTTTGAATCTTGGCTATCAGTGGGCAGCGTTAAACAGCGTGCAAGAATTTCCTTTTGCCTTCTCGATTCGCCGTAACTTTCAGAACGTTTTGCCTTCTGCCTTTTTCCGCCTAAGATTTTCGGATAATCAAAATCTCTTTTTTGCTTACCGCGCTGGCACTATTGAGCCTACTGTTGTCCAGCTCCAAGAAGTCTTGAACAACAGCAACCCGCTCTTGCTTTCAATTGGCAATCAATCGCTCAATCAGGAGTTTCAGCATAATTTTATCTTCCGCTATTCGTCGGTTGATGTGCAAGCGGCAAGTTCATTTTTTGTGTTGCTCAATGCAAACTTCCGAGAGGATTACATTGGCAACAGCACGATTTTTGCAGTGCGTGACACGCTGCTTCCCAACCAAGTCCGCTTGCCTGCTGGTGCACAACTCACGCAGCCAGTCAACCTTTCTGGCTATTACAACTTGCGCAGTCTCGTAACCTATGGTGTCCCCTTGCCTTTCATTCAAACAAATCTGAATTTGAGCGTCGGTGCTAACTTGACCCGCACGCCTGCCTTGCTCAATGGCGAACTCAACATTGCTACAACGCCTTCGCTCAACGCTGGTATCACGCTTAGCAGCAATATCAGCGAAAAGGTCGACTTTACGCTTTCCACAACGACCACCTACGGCACATCACAAAACTCCCTGCAACCGCAACTCAACGGTCAATTTCTGAATCAGCAAAGCCGCGCCAAATTTAATTTGATTTTCGGTGATGGGTTTGTCCTTCAAACTGATTTGACGCATCAATACTTTTCGGGCTTATCACAGGATTTCAATCAGAACTTTCTCTTGTGGAGTGCCAGTTTCGGCAAGAAGTTCTTCGACGGTCGCGCTGAACTGCGTCTCACCGTGTTTGACATTCTAAATCAGAACAATAGCATTCAGCGTAACATTACGGAGACCTTCATTGAGGACACGCGCACCGATATTTTGCAGCGTTATGCAATTCTGACTTTCACCTACAATTTACGGCAGAATTGACTTCTCCTTAATAGTGTAGTGCCATACTCACCGTGCCATGCATGCCGCCCCGTCTCACTCGCTTGCTTTGCGAGACGGGTTTCACGATTGATTTTGAATGAGCATTTCTCTATATTTGCAACCTTTTCGTTAAATCATTAAACGGTCTCAAACGCTTTCAACACCTTAGGGACGCTTTTGCTGCGTCGCTCTTTAGTCAGTTCAAATGAAGAACAATAGCTTTCGCATCGGACTCACTATCGCATTTATTCTCCTTTCAGGGTGGTTTCTCTACCCAACCGTACAAGATTACTTCTACAGCAAAAAATTGCGCGAATTTTCCTCACCAGAAGACAGTCTCTCATTTGTGAAGGAAAATCGCAAAAGCATTGATGCGGCGCAGGAAAAGCGCTTGAAACTTGGCTTGGACTTGCAAGGTGGGATGCATGTGGTTTTGGAAGTGGATGTGCTGGAGCTATTAGAGCTTAAGGCGCGCAACCGTGATGCAGCCTTTGACTCCACACTTGCCGCTGTGCGGGCTCGCGCTGAGCGTGAGAATGAAAAAATTCCCGTCTTGCTTGCACAAGCCTTCAAGCAGCAAGGGATTCGTCTTAGCCGATACTTCTATGACTTGCGTGACTCTGACGATGAAATTGTCGAAAAGCTCAACAAGGAAGCTGAAGAGGCAGTCAATCGTGCCAAGGAGATTATTCGCAACCGTGTTGACCAATTTGGGGTAGCTGAACCGACCATTCTGACCAAAGGCGGACGCCGAATTATTGTAGAATTGCCTGGTGTGAGTGATAAGGAGCGTGTGCGCAAGCTGCTCAAGGGCACAGCGAAGTTGGAATTTAAGTTGGTGCGCGACCCAGAACTTGCCCTTAAAACACTTAGCGACATCAATAAATATCTTGCACGTCAATATCGTTTGAGCGATACCACGCTTGCCAAGGATTCACTTGCGCTTGCCAGAGCTGATTCGCTTGCGGCTTTGCCTGACTCACTCAAGTCGCAGGAACAACTCAAGAAAGAAAACCCGCTCTTTGCCATCGCTGATACTGATGATGGTATCATTATTGACCCGCGTTCAGGGGCACTGTTTGTTACCGAGACGGCAAAACCGAAAGTCTTTGCGATGCTCAACCGTGCCGATGTGCGTGAGCGGTTTGGCGATTTGCAATTCTTGCCTGATGCACGCCCCTTTCAGAACGATGCTGGAGAAAATGTGTATCGTTTGTATCCACTGAAGCGAGAGGCGGAGCTGGAGGGCGGTGTTATTGTCGATGCGCGCGCAACCTTTAGCATCGACGGCTCTCGCCCCGAAGTCAACATGAAGATGAATGATGAAGGCACGCGCAAGTGGGCACGCATTACTGGTGCTAACATTGATAAGCAAATTGCGATTGTGCTGGATGGCACAGTATTTTCAGCGCCAGTTGTCAAATCTAAAATTCCAAATGGCAGTTCAGTCATCAATGGGTTAGCAAGTGCCGAAGAGGCTCGCGACTTGGAGATTGTTTTGAAAGCTGGTGCCTTGCCCGCCCCTGTACGCATCGTTGAAGAACGCACCGTTGGAGCTTCACTGGGTGAGGATTCCATTCGTGCTGGACTTTATTCCGTGCTGGCTGGGTTTTTTGTGGTAGCCATTTTCATGATTCTTTACTACCGTGCGGCAGGCTTCATTGCTGATTTTGCGCTTGTCTTCAACGTGCTTTTCGTGATTGCATTTCTTGCTGGGTTTAGTGCCACACTGACCCTGCCCGGCATTGCAGGCTTGGTGCTGACCATCGGTATGGCGGTTGATGCGAATGTGCTCATTTTCGAGCGAGTTCGTGAGGAGTTTGCTAAAGGCAAGATGCTTAAACTTGCGATTGAAATTGGATACGATAAAGCATTTTCTGCTATTCTCGACTCGCATGTTACCACGTTTGGTGCCGCGGCATTGCTCTATACTTTTGGCATTGGTCCTATTCAAGGCTTTGCGGTAACACTGATGATTGGCATTGCCGCAAGTCTCTTTACAGCTATCGTCATTACCAAAATTTCGTTTGACTGGATGCTGGAGCGCGATAAGGTGAGCATTGTCAGCTTTGGTTAAACCAGTGGGTTTTCTGTTCAATTTCTTTTCATCAAATTTTAGCATCGCTTTTCATTTTATGCGTTTTTTAGAGAAAGCAAATTTCGATTTCATCGGTAAACGCAAACTTGCCTACTACATCTCTCTTACCGTTCTAACGATTGGTCTTGCTTCTATCATTGTGCGTGGGTTTCAGCTTGGCATTGATTTCAAGGGTGGCACAGAGGTTGTTATCGGTTTTGCTCGTCCCATCGACATTAGCAAGATTCGCTCCACCATTTATGGCGAAGGGTTCAGCGGACAAATCAAAGAATACGGTTCGCCTCGCGAGATTATTCTCACCACGGATTTCAAGGGCGATTTAAATGAGCTTCAAGCCACGCTCACGCGTATTCTCACGAGAGATTTCAAGGATAATCCGCATGAGATTCTGCGCATTGATTCAGTCGGTCCCAGCATTGCCGATGACCTGCGCAGCTCTGCTATTAGCGCGCTTCTTGGTGCTCTGGCGATGATTTTGCTTTATGTGGGCATTCGTTTCGAGTTCAAGTTTGCAGCCGCAGGTGTGCTTGCCATTTTTCACGATGTGCTGATTGTGGCTGGATTGTTTAGCCTGCTGGGCGGGGTGTTCAGTGTCATGCCGCTTGAAGTTGACCAAAGCACCATTGCCGCTTTTCTGACCATCGTTGGCTACTCTATCACCGATACCGTTGTGGTCTATGACCGTATTCGCGAGAATATCAAAATTCGCCGCAATGAGCCATATGAGAAAATTTTCAATGACAGTCTCAATGAAACGCTAAGTCGCACGATTATTACTGCCACGACAACGCTTCTGACCGTTATCATGCTTTTTATTTTTGCCGGTCCTACCATTCGTGGGTTTGCTTTTGCGATTGGCATGGGGATTCTGATTGGGACTTATTCCTCGATATTTGTCGCTGCACCGCTGGTTTTGGATTGGCAATTGCGCACGGGCAGCAAACTTAAACTTAGAGGCTAAAAAACCAGTGTTTAACTTCGAAACATCATGAAATTTTCAGAGAAACTCATTGGCTCAGTGGCAGTTATTTCGCTCGAGGGCGATGTGTTGGGCGGACCTGGCGCAAACGAGTTACACAACCGCTTGCGAGAGTTAATTGCCGCTGGCAAAAAGCATATTGTCATTGACCTTAGCAAAGTTGAGTATATGAATTCTTCGGGGTTAGGCATGATGACTTCTGCATTGACTACCGTTCGCAATGCAGGCGGGGACTTACGTCTTGCCAATCCTGCTGAACGCATCAAAAGCCTGCTTGTCATCACTAAACTTGTTCAGGTTTTTCAAACCTTCGACTCTCTTGATGCAGCCGTCGCCAGTTTCAGTTAAGCCAGACACTTCACTTGCAGCATAGGCTTCTCTTGGAAGCCTATGCTTGAACTTTTCATCTCTGCTACCACAAAAACGCCGAAATCGCTCCTCGTAAGCCAAAGCCAAGTGCCGTTGCGCCCTCACGCGGTCCTACCGATAGGAATGCAAAGCCTGTAAGACCGACATTTTTAGACACCATGTAGTTTACTCCGCCAATGAATTCAAAATCAAAGGCATTGCTGCCCTCGCTGGTTGTAAAAAACAGTCCAGCGCCGACAAGCGGCGCAAGTGCTGTATTTTTATCAGCAAAATAGTAGGTTCCCGCCGGACCGATGCCGAAGGTTGTAGCTGTGCGGGATTGATTTCCTGCGGACTGGGATTGCACACTAAGAGAGATGGTGCCACCCACAGCCAGATTGGGGATGACAAAGTAGCCTATGGTGGGAGCCAGTGTGAAGCTCGTTGTCGAAGACCCACTAATGGACTGTATAGCTAATGTCAGGTTAGTGGTTGCACCAATTTGTATGACGCCCCTATCTTGTGCATACTGTGGTGCTTGGGCTTGAGCAGAGATGACACTGCTACTCAATAAGAGCGCAGTCAAGAGAAGCGTGAAAAGTTGTTTTCGCATGGTAGGTATCATTTTGGTTATGCTGCAATTGATGTAGTGAGACTGACGCTTGCAGCTCTGCTATCAGTCTCAAACACCCTTATTTATGCGAGTATTTTCAGGCGCGCCGTTATGGGCTGAATTATCTTTTGCCCGAATGTCTAACTCAATGAGTTTTCATTCATTATCACGCAAGATATACCATTGAGTGGCATTTCATTGCTCGGTGCTGTAGGCGCTTGGTCAATGCGAAAGGTTTCACTAATGCCGAACAAGCTAATTTCAAACGACTTGGTTATGGCATGTATTCTACTCCACCACTCACTTACCGCCTATCTTGAACGCGACTTTGCCATTTGCAGCATAACAGTTGAACGGGGCATCCACTTTTCTGTTTTGGTTGATGAAAGACGCTTTGCAAGATATAAAAATTTTGTATTACGAGAGCTATGACCTAAATTTGCTTAGGTAACATTCAACATTAGGTTCCACGCTTCGGAACATCGCCAATCAACAACAACAAAAGGAGGAATAAATGAATGACTGCTATAGGCGGGTCTTACTGCCTTTGCTATGTATCATGACTTTTTGTATCTCCACCGCAGTTGAGTTGGAAGCTCAAGAAGCGGGTGAAATTCGCGGCATTGTCACCGATGCTGGCGATAGCTCGCCCATCATCGGTGCTAGTGTACTGCTTCCAGACTTGAAGTTAGGCGCTACGACCAACGTCAGAGGAGAGTTTGTCATCCGCAAAGTGCCTGTGGGCACCTATAACATTTTGGCGCGGTATGTGGGCTATAAACCACAGACCAAGCAAGTTACGGTTGTGGCAGGTGGGGTTACTGAAGTTGTGTTCAGCCTTGTGCAGAGCACGGTGCAAGCCGATGAAGTCATTGTTACTGGGCAAGGCACTGCTACCTCCAAACGACAATTGCCTACCGATGTTGTCACACTTTCCTCGAAGGAGATTGAGCGTACAACTGCACAATCAATTGACCAGCTTTTGCAGGGTCAAATTCCCGGGCTTTCATCCTTCAATGCGCAAGGGTTACCGGGCACTGGTGCTCGCATTCAAACACGAGGCATCAAAAGTGCCCTCTCGAACACTACACCGGTCATCTACATCGATGGCATTCGCGTCGATAATGGTGATAACTTTCGTCTTGCTAATGGCACTGGTGGCGCTGTCTCATCTGCACTGGCCGATATTGTTGTTGGAGATATCGAGCGTATAGAAGTCATCAAAGGCGGTGCTGCTTCCACGCTTTATGGCTCTGAAGCAGCTAATGGTGTAATTCAAATTTTTACAAAGAAAGGTCGCCCCGGCGAAGCAAGGGTACGCTTGACTACTATCAATGGCGTGGATGTGCCTGAAACTCGCTTTACTTTCGAGGAGGCAACGCGTACCGTGCTCTACCGACCTGCATTTTTTAACCGACAAGCACTTAACATCACTGGCGGCAGTGAAGCCTTGACCTACAATGTTTCGGGCAGTGTTCAGAACACGCCCGGTATCTTCAAAGGTGATGAACTCCAGAACACGCTCTACAACTTTACAGGCGGTTTGCGTGCTATTCTTTCACCCCAGAGTGAGCTTGAATTTATGGCATCCTACACACGCAACCAGTTTGGTAGAGCTTTGCTTAACAACGCCTACGATTCCTCGCCACTTTCGGCAATGGAAGCAGGTTCATTTTTTGCGCCAGGCAATTATGTTGCAAGTCGTGGCTTTACACAAAACCGCGACAGTATTTTGCAATTTTTGCTCTTGCCCGACTTGCGTGAAACGGTCAATCGCTTCACCAGCGGTTTTGCCTTTAGTGTCTCACCTGTGAAAGAGTGGACCAACACGTTTCGCGTAGGTGTAGATTATCGGAAAAACGAGCAACGCAACCTTTATCCTGTTGCCGCTATTGCTTCTGGCATTATTTCGCCGCCTAGTTCACTTTCGCGTTCCGAACGCGACTATCTGACACTCACTGTAGAGTATGCAGGTACATATAAATTGCCCGACCTCGGTATTGTCTCCCAAACGCTCTCTTTCGGTGCGCGAGGCTTTCGCGTCGAAGACCGCGAGTTTGATGCAGACGGACAGAACATTGTGGCAGGCACAGAAGACTTTGATAATGCGGCCATCATTGATTCTCGTGAAAGCAATCAAGCGCTCTTCAATGGTGGGATTTACTTGCAAGACCAAATTGGCATTGCTGATAATCTCTTCATCAACTTGGCGGCTCGCGTCGATATCAACACGGCGTTTGGCTCAGATGTGGGCACACAGCTTTACCCGACTGCCGGTATTGCATATAACATCGGCGATGAAGCTTTCTTCCCGGCTGGGCTCAAAGAGGTGCTCTCCAGTCTTAAACTGCGTGCTGCATATGGGCGCACCGGGTTCTTCCCTACACCTTTTGCACGTGACCGAACCTTTATTGTTGCACGCAACACTGCTACTACGGCTGGCATCAACTTTGGTAATCCGGGCAATCGCTCACTCGGACCTGAAGTTACCACCAGTTTCGACTTTGGCTTCGATGCAGGCTTGCTCAACGACCGCATTGCAATTGAGTTCAGCTATTACACCCAAACCACTGATGCAGCGCTGTTTGACTTTCCAGAAGACCCTGCTGGCGGGCGCATTACCCAACTGCGTAACGTTGGACAGATTCGCAACCGCGGCATTGAACTTTCAGTTCGCGCTTCGGTATATCAATCTTCCACAGTGGATGTCAGCGTACGCGGTGCGGTCTCTACGGTGGATAATCTACTTGTCAGCTTAGGCGGCTCTGCTCCATTTACGATTGGCGGATTTGCTTTCTTGCCCATGCGCGCTGAAGAAGGTCGCCCACTGGGGACCTATCAAGTTACCGTGCCTAAGCCAGATGAAGATGGTCAATACACTGGTGACTTTACCGTCGAACTCTATGGGTCGCCAACGCCTACTGTGATAGGCTCATTTGGTATTGACCTTACACTCTTTAAGGACTTCACCTTCTCCATGTTCGGCGAGTTTGCGGCAGGGCATTATACGCTTAACCAAGCCTTGGACACGCGCTTCTATCAAGGCTACAATGACCTCATTGGCGAACCTATTCCCAGCAATGCTACGCCGCAGCAGCAGGCTGAAATTTCACGACGCAACTTCGAAAACGGTAAGCTACCAAATGATAACTATGTTACGGATAACGCTAGCATTCTTCTTGTGCAGCCTGCCGATTGGATAAAGATTCGCGAGATTTCGGCACGCTACCGCTTGCCACAAAGTTTTCTTGGCGGGTTTCTTAGTAGCGTAGTGCTTAGCTTCAATGTGCGCAATCCGTTTGTATTTGGGACACGCACCACTGGTGCTGACCCCGAACTTGGTACGGTGCGCTCGGGTCGGCAAGTTGACCTCGGTGGCGTAGCTAACCTTGCCGTCTCTCCGCCGATTCAGTATCGCTTCGGCATTGAAATTACGCCATAAAAAAGCGGTAGTGCATTAGCCCTTTAACTCAAACCAAGGAACTAAAGCATGGTAATACTGTCACGGACAAAAGCGTTTGTTCTGCTCCTCATGCTGGGGGTTGCATGGAGCGGATGTTACCTTGACCCTACAGGCGTGCAGAACCCATCCGTTACAGAAGAATCGCTTCTTTCTAATCCCAAAGGGGCAACTACGACCCTACTTAATGGACTGCGGCGACAATTTAGCTTCGCCTTAGGTGCTACAATTCTCACTACAGATATTGTCTCAGATAATGTCGATCATGTCTTTGTTACGCTTTCGCCCCTGCTTGACGACCCACGGTCTATCTCCCCACTTGACTTGACAATTAACGCTACTGGGAGCACGGGATGCTATTTCAATTTGCAGCGTTTGAAGGCTCTTGCCGATTTTGGGCTCACGCAACTTGTGCCTCGAGACCCTGATGCCACCGCTGCACAAATTGCTGAAATCCGTACCTACAAGGGCATGGCACTATTGATGCTGGCGGAAAACTTTTCACACTTTCCACTAACCGAGTTAGGTCAGCCTGTGCCTGCTTCTGTAGCACTCGACTCTGCTATTGCGGAGTTCAATGCCGTGCGTGCGCTTGCGCCTGCTCGAGAGCAACAGATGCGCATTGCTTTGGCACGTGCCTTTCGTTTGAAGGGCGATAAGGCACAAGCTCGCATCCATGCTCAAGCTGTGAATTTGACCACAGCCAGTAGCTCCATTCTTTTTGCATCCTTCACAGAGGGAATTTTAGATAACGATGTAAATGCCTATGTTTTTTTGCGTACCTCGGAAGATATACAGCCGCTCCCCCGATTGGATTTCCTTGACCCCAAATATCCTTTCCGCAGTTCGCCACTTCAAGCCCTTAAGCCCGAAGAAGCTCCACTAATTTTGGCTGAGATTGCAATTTCGGACAATAATCTGCCCGAAGCCCGTGAACAGATGAAACGTGCCATTGCACTGGCGCTCTCTCGTCCGCCAGTACGCAACCCTGTTACTGACGATACGCTTATCAATGACCCTGACCGTCGCCGTCGTGGGCGTCCGAACAACCCTGCATTTCGTGTTCGTGCTACAGGCAATCCTGCACGCGGCGATACGACTGCACGTGCAGGACTTATTTTGCGCCGAAGTGGCAGTCCTGTTCCCGTCTACAGCATTTCTCGCACAAGCATTCGCAATACCGACATTGATGCTCTGCCGCCAACAGATGTGCGCGCGCACCTGCGCATGCTCTACCTTTTGCGCCAAGAAATTTTCTTCTTGGAAGGACGCCGCATGAGTGACCTGGGCATTCGCTTGCCAGTCATGCAACGACAAATCGAAGGTAACCCAAATATGCCTCCAGGTAGCCCAGGGACGAGAGTTATTGTGCCAGATTACATTCCTCCTGGTGCAGAGCTAGATGCTTTTACCATCAATGCAGCTGCAAACCTTGTTACTGTGCAGCACGACATGAATTTTATCTTGGCAGATAACAAAGTCTCGCCATTTCCTATTCCCTGAGCGGGGTCATAGCTGCTTATCTTGTAGGTCTCGCCAATGGGCGGGACTTTTTTATTTTAGTAGTGTACTACCAAATCAACTTCTGATTTTCAAAATTCATGCTTCAATCCGGGCATTGTGTGGTCTTGGGCGGTGGCGGCTTTATC
>Ga0308410_1000886_pt1 | contig 16989 bp, 25 predicted proteins | sample HotsprOSTMatCore_FD_203467 | JGI IMG/M metagenome (GOLD analysis project Ga0308410, IMG submission 203467) | Hot spring phototrophic mat microbial communities from Octopus Spring, Yellowstone National Park, Wyoming, United States -... | ecosystem: Environmental > Aquatic > Thermal springs > Hot...
TGGAGTACTTCATCTCCACGCACGGGGCCCGGAAGGGTCTCGCCGACACCGCGCTGCGCACCGCCGACTCCGGGTACCTCACCCGCCGACTCGTCGACGTGGCCCAAGAGCTCATCGTGCGCCTCGAAGACTGCGGCACCACCCGGGGCATCTGGGTGGAGGTCCCCCACACCCCCGAGCACGGCGCCCTGCTGGAGACGAAGCTCCTCGGCCGGTGCCTCGCCGAGGACCTCGAGCTGGGTGGCGAGACCATCGCACGCAACGCCGAGATCACCGACGATCTATGTGCGCGGATCGCCGCCGATGCCGGCGTCGAGCGGGTCCGGGTCCGCTCGGTGCTCACCTGCGAGGCGATCGAGGGCGTGTGCGCCCTCTGCTACGGGCGCATGATGGCCACCGGCAAGCTCGCCGAGCTCGGGGAGGCGATCGGGATCGTCGCCGCCCAGTCGATCGGTGAGCCCGGCACCCAGCTCACCATGCGGACCTTCCACACCGGTGGGGTGGCGGGCGAGGACATCACCCACGGCCTGCCCCGGGTGGTGGAGCTCTTCGAGGCCCGCACCCCCAAGGGCGCGGCGGTGCTCGCCGAGACCGGCGGCGTCGTGCGTCTCGGCGAGAACGAGAAAGGCGAGCGCACGATCACGATCGTGGCCGACGACGGCGCCCAGGAGACCCACCCGGTCTCGATCCGGTCCCACCTCGCCGTCACCGACGGCCAGGAGGTCGTGCCGGGTCAGCAGCTCACGGGCGACGCCAAGACCCCTCGGGACCCGAAGCGGATCCTCGAGATCGAAGGGATCCGGGCCGCGCAGCAGTACCTGGTCGACGAGGTGCAGAAGGTGTACCGGGAGCAGGGCGTGTCGATCCACGACAAGCACGTCGAGGTCATCGTGCGCCAGATGCTGCGCCGTGTGGCCGTGTCCGACGCGGGCGACTCCCCGTTCCTGCCCGGCGAGAAGGTCGACGCCCGCCGGTACGCGCTGGTGAACAAGCAGCTCGTGGAGGAAGGTCGTCGCCCCGCCGAGGGCCGGCCCGAGCTCATGGGCATCACGAAGGCGTCGCTGGCCACCGACTCCTGGCTGTCGGCCGCCTCGTTCCAGGAGACCACCCGGGTGCTGACCGAGGCCGCCATCGAAGGCCGCAACGACAGCCTCGAGGGGCTGAAGGAGAACGTGATCATCGGGCGGCTCATCCCGGCCGGTACCGGCATGGAGCGGTATCGCGACCTCGCCTACGAGGCCCCCGACTACACGCCGATGCCCTTCTACACCAGTGACGCCGGTGAAGAGGACCTCGCCGAGTGGCTCCTGCGGTCCCACGAGCAGCGCTCGGGGCACGACGTCGACGTCTCGATCCTCACCGGGGCCGGCGAGCCGCCGACCGGGGGCGGCGCCGAGCCCTCCGGCGGGGAGCCGGGCCCGGAGCCCCACGAGGCGCGGGGGGAGCCGGCAGCCGGCTGATCGCGTTGCGGGAATCCGGCCCGGCGGCTACCCTTTCGTGGGCGCGCGGCGCCGCCCGGTGGCGGGCCGCCGGGGTCGTCCCGCCCCGAACGGCCGCGCCGACTGTTGCCCCGATCCCCGAACGAGCTGCTGGAGAGCCGTGCCCACCATCGCGCAGCTGGTCCGAAAGGGCCGCACCTCGAAGGTCGACAAGAGCAAGACGCCGGCGCTGAAGGGTTCCCCCCAGCGTCGTGGCGTGTGCACGCGCGTGTTCACCCACACGCCGAAGAAGCCGAACTCGGCGCTGCGGAAAGTCGCCCGGGTGCGGCTCAGCTCAGGGGTCGAGGTCACGGCCTACATCCCCGGCGAGGGGCACAACCTCCAGGAACACTCGATGGTGCTCGTCCGGGGCGGGCGGGTGAAGGACCTGCCGGGGGTGCGCTACAAGATCATCCGGGGTGCCCTCGACGCCAGTGGGGTCACCAACCGGAAGCAGGCCCGCAGCCGCTACGGCGCGAAGCGGGGCGAGTGATGCCGCGCAAGGGGCCGGCACCGCGCCGGGAGCTGCAACCCGACCCCGTGCACCGGTCGGTGGTCGTGACCCAGCTGGTGAACAAGGTGCTCCAACGGGGGAAGCGGTCGCTTGCCGAGCGGATCGTGTACGACGCGCTGGCAGAGATCGAACGGAAGACGACACAGGACCCGGTGTCGGTGTTGAAGCGCGCGGTCGAGAACGTCCGCCCGGCCCTCGAGGTGCGCAGCCGCCGGGTGGGCGGCGCCACCTACCAGGTGCCGGTGGAGGTGCGGCCGCGCCGGGCCACCACGCTCGCCATCCGCTGGATCGTGGGGTACGCCCGCCAGCGCCGTGAGCGCACGATGTCGGCCCGGCTCGCCGGGGAGCTCCTCGACGCGAGCAACGGTGTGGGGGCGGCGATCAAGCGGAAGGACGACCTCCAGAAGATGGCCGAGAGCAACCGGGCGTTCGCACACTACCGCTGGTGACGTGGGGCCGGGTCTCCCCGGCACCCCGTCGCCGGCCGCGCGCCGAGCCCGGCGGCCGCAGCGTCGCTCCGTCGCCTCCTTGCGGGGATCGACCCGGGACCCGACGCGCCAGGCCGCAAGCCGGGCCGGGCCGCAGCGACGCAGGCGACCGGAGCACAGAGAGCAGAGAGAGCACAGCGAGCAGAGAGAGCAGAAGGTCATGGCGAAGGACGGGCCGGTCATCCGTGAGTTCCCGCTGGCGCGGACGCGCAACATCGGGATCATGGCGCACATCGACGCCGGGAAGACCACCACGACCGAGCGCATCCTCTACTACACCGGCCGGACCTACAAGATCGGCGAGGTGCACGAGGGTGCCGCGGTGATGGACTGGATGGTCCAGGAGCAGGAACGGGGGATCACGATCACCTCGGCCGCCACCACCTGCAAGTGGCGGGACACCTGGATCAACATCATCGACACGCCCGGTCACGTGGACTTCACCGTGGAGGTGGAGCGCTCGCTGCGGGTGCTGGACGGCGCGGTGGCGGTGTTCGACGCGGTCGCGGGGGTCGAGCCGCAGACCGAGACGGTCTGGCGACAGGCGAACAAGTACGCGGTGCCCCGGATCTGTTTCGTCAACAAGATGGACCGGGTGGGGGCCGACTTCCGGCGTTGCGTCGAGATGATGCGCGACCGGCTCGGGGCGATCGTGGTGCCGGTGCAGCTTCCGCTCGGCGCGGAGAACGAGTTCCGCGGCGTCGTCGACCTCGTCGCCGGGCGGGCCCTCGTCTGGCCCGACGACCAGAGCCAGGGCGAGCGCTTCGACGAGGTCGAGATCCCCGCCGAGTTCGCCGAGGCGGCCGAGGCGGCCCGCCACGAGCTCATCGATGTGGTGTCCCAGCACGACGAGACGATCCTCGAGCGGTACGTCGCCGACGAGGAGATCACCCCCGAGGACCTGCGCCGGGCCTTGCGGCACGTGACCGTGCACGAGGGCATCGTCCCGGTGCTGTGCGGTTCCGCCTTCAAGAACAAGGGGGTGCAGCCCCTTCTCGACGCCGTGGTCGACTACCTGCCCAGCCCCCTGGACGTGCCGCCGGTGGTCGGCAGCGACCCCAAGGGGGCGGAGGTGCTCGAGCGTCGCCCCGACGACGCCGAGCCGTTCGCCGCGCTCGCCTTCAAGATCATGAGCGACCCCTACGTGGGCAAGCTCACCTACTTCCGGGTGTACTCCGGTTCCCTGGCGGCCGGGGCGACCGTGCTCAACAGCACCAAGGGGCGCAAGGAACGGATCGGCCGCATCCTCCAGATGCACGCCAACCACCGGGAGGACAAGCAGGCCGTGTTCACCGGCGACATCGTCGCCGCGGTGGGCCTGAAGTCGACCACCACCGGCGACACGCTGTGCGACCCCGGTCACCCGATCGTGCTCGAGCGGATGGAGTTCCCCGAGCCGGTCATCTCGGTCGCCATCGAACCGAAGACGAAGGCCGACCAGGACAAGCTGGGCAAGGCGCTCGCCGCGCTCGCCGAGGAGGATCCCACCTTCCAGGTGCGCACCGACGAGGAGACCGGCCAGACGATCATCGCCGGGATGGGCGAACTGCACCTCGAGGTGCTCGTCGACCGGATGACCCGCGAGTTCGGTGTGGGGGCCAACATCGGCAAACCCCAGGTCGCCTACCGCGAGACGATCACCGTGCCGGTGGAGAAGGTCGAGGAGCGCTACGTCCGCCAGACGGGTGGACGGGGCCAGTACGGGCACGTCGTCATCAGCCTCGAGCCGACCGGTCCCGGCGGTGGGTACGAGTTCGTCGACCGCATCACCGGCGGGGTGATCCCCCGCGAGTACATCCCCGCGGTCGACGCCGGGATCCAGGAGGCGATGGAGGGCGGCGTGCTCGCCGGGTACCCGCTCGTGGACCTGCGCGCCATCCTCACCTTCGGGTCCTTCCACGAGGTGGACTCGTCCGAGATGGCGTTCAAGATCGCCGGATCGATGGCCTTGAAGAAGGCCGCCAAGTTGGCGAAGCCGGTCCTGTTGGAGCCCATCATGAGCGTCGAGGTGGTCACGCCCGAGGAGTACATGGGCGACGTCATCGGCGATCTGAACGCCCGGCGGGGCCGGGTGGAGGGCATGGAGCAGCGGGGCGGGGCCCAGGCCATCCGGGCCCACGTGCCGCTCGCGGAGATGTTCGGATATGCTACCGACCTCCGGTCGCGGACCCAGGGGCGCGCGACCTACACCATGCAGTTCGACTCCTACCAGCAGGTCCCGGAGTCCATCGCCCAGGAGATCATCGCGCGGGTGCGCGGGGAGTGAACCCGCTCGCCGGCGCCGCCGCCGGTCAGCCGACGACATGCCAGCACGACCCACCGAGGAGGAGTAGAGGCTCAACATGGCCAAGGAGAAGTTCGAGCGGACCAAGCCGCACCTCAACATCGGCACCATTGGCCATATCGACCACGGGAAGACGACGCTGACCGCGGCGATCACCAAGGTCCTCTCCGAGCGGAACCCCAACACCTCCTTCACCGCCTTCGACCAGATCGACAAGGCGCCGGAGGAGAAGGCCCGGGGCATCACCATCTCGATCGCGCACGTCGAGTACGAGACCGACAACCGGCACTACGCGCACGTCGACTGCCCGGGGCACGCCGACTACATCAAGAACATGATCACCGGGGCGGCGCAGATGGACGGCGCGATCCTGGTGGTGGCGGCGACCGACGGTCCGATGCCCCAGACGCGGGAGCACGTGCTGCTCGCCCGGCAGGTGGGCGTACCCTCCATCGTGGTCGCCCTCAACAAGGCCGACATGGTGGACGACGAGGAGATCCTCGAGCTCGTCGAACTCGAGGTCCGTGAGCTGCTCAACGAGTACGAGTTCCCCGGCGACGAGACCCCGGTGGTGCGGGTCTCCGCACTCAAGGCCCTCGAGGGCGACCCGGCGTGGAGCGAAAAGATCGTGGAGCTCATGGACGCGGTCGACTCCTACATCCCGGAGCCGGTCCGCGACATCGACAAGCCGTTCCTCATGCCGATCGAGGACGTGTTCTCGATCACCGGTCGCGGCACCGTGGTGACCGGCCGGGTCGAGCGGGGGGTCATCAAGGTCGGCGAGGAGGTGGAGATCGTCGGGCTGCGGCCCACGCAGAAGACCACCTGCACCGGTGTCGAGATGTTCCGCAAGCTCCTCGACGAGGGACGCGCCGGTGACAACATCGGGGCGCTGCTCCGGGGCACCAAGAAGGAGGAGGTGGAGCGGGGTCAGGTGCTGGCCAAGCCCGGGAGCATCACCCCCCACACCGAGTTCGAGGCCCAGGTCTACGTGCTCACCAAGGAGGAGGGTGGGCGTCACACGCCGTTCTTCTCCAACTACCACCCGCAGTTCTACTTCCGCACCACCGACGTGACCGGCACGATCCACCTGCCCGAGGGCACGGAGATGGTCATGCCCGGTGACAACACCGAGATGCGCGTCGTGCTGCAGAAGCCGATCGCCATGGAGGAGGGCCTCCGGTTCGCCGTCCGTGAGGGTGGTCGCACCGTGGGCGCCGGCAGGGTCACGAAGATCCTCAAATGAACCCTCCTCTCCCTTCCCGCCCGGCGGTCCCGAACCGGGAGCGGCGCGATGGCTGACGGGGCAGGCCGCTTCCGCATCCGGCTGAAGGCCTACGACCACGAGGTCATCGACAAGTCCACCCGCACCATCGTGGAGACCCTGCAGCGCACCGGTGCCCGCGTACGGGGGCCGGTGCCGCTCCCGACCGAGGTCCACCGCTACTGCGTGATCCGGGGCCCGCACGTCGACAAGGACTCCCGCGAGCACTTCGAGCTGCGCATCCACAAGCGGCTGCTCGACATCGTCGAGACCGGCAGCAAGACGGTGGAGGCACTGCAACGGCTCGACCTGCCGGCCGGGGTCGACATCCAGATCAAGCTGCACCATTCATGAGCCGGTCCTGAGCCGGCGCGCCGGGGCCGCGTTGCGGCCCGGCGGGCGGGTCCGCTACCATCAGCGGGCTCTGCAACCGAGGTCCGTGCAGGCCCACGGCGCAGTCGCCGGGGAACCACACGGCACAACCGAATGCCGCTCCGCCGGGCACCCGCCCAGCGGAGCGTTCGCGTGCATCGCCGGCGACGGACGGCGTGGGGGCGAGATGGCTGCAAAGGGAATCCTAGGGCGCAAGCTCGGCATGACCCAGGTCTGGGACGACGAGCACCGGGTCGTGCCGGTGACGGTGATCCAGGCCGGGCCCTGTCGCGTCGTGCAGCTGAAGACCCCCGAGCGGGACGGGTACGCGGCGGTGCAGCTGAGCTTCGGGGAACAGAAGGAGCACCGGCTCACCCGACCCGAGCTGGGTCACTTCCGCAGTGCCAAGGTCCCGCCGGGTCGGCACCTCGTGGAGGTGCGGGTCGCCGACCTCGCCGGCTTCGAGGTGGGCCAGGTGATCCGTGCCGACCTCTTCGGTGCCGGCGACCGGGTCGACGTCACGGGCATCTCCAAGGGGCGTGGGTTCGCCGGGGGGATGAAGCGGCACAACTTCGCCGGGCAGGGTGCGAGCCACGGCAACCACAAGAAGCACCGCGCACCGGGCTCCATCGGGGCGTGTGCCACCCCGGCCCGGGTCTTCAAGGGGACGCGCATGGCCGGGCGGTACGGCAACGCCCGCACCACCGTCCTGAACCTCGTGGTGGTGGAAGCCGATGCGGACCGGGGCCTCCTGCTCCTGCGGGGCTCGGTGCCGGGTCCCAACGGCGGGCTCGTCGTGGTGCGCGACGCCGTGAAGGCGGGTGCCCGATGATCCGGTTGCCTTGGCGGGCCCAGGACGGGACCACGCTCGGGACCATCGACGCGCCCGACGAGGTCTTCGGACAGGTGCCCAACGTGGCGCTCCTGCACCAGGTGGTCACCGCGCAGCTCGCCGCGGCCCGGGCGGGGACCCACTCCACCAAGACCCGGGCCGAGGTGGCCGGGGGAGGGGCGAAGCCCTGGAGGCAGAAGGGCACCGGGCGGGCCCGCCACGGTTCGATCCGGGCGCCGCAGTGGCGGGGTGGGGGTGTGGCCCACGGCCCCAAGCCCCGTTCCTACCGGCAGCGCACCCCGAAGAAGATGGTCCGCGCCGCGCTCGTGGGTGCGCTCTCCGACCGCGCCGGGGCCGAGCGGGTCCTCGTGGTGGACCGCTGGACGTTCGAGGCGCCTCGCACCCGTGACGCGGTCGGCTCCCTGGAGGCGCTCGGACTGCGGTCCTCGGGTGCCCGTCAGCCACGGGTGCTGCTCGTGCTCGAGCGCACCGAGGAGACCGCCTGGAAGTCGTTCCGCAACCTCGGGCCGCGGTTGCGCATCACCATGCCCGAGGAGATCTCCGCCTACGACGTGCTGCTGGCCGACTGGGTCGTGTTCTCCCGCCCGAGCCTTGCGGCCACCTGCACCCGCCTCGGCGCGCCGGCACCCGACGCCGGACCGGCGCCGGAGGAGCAGGCATGAGCGCGAATCCCCGCGACGTGATCCTCCGGCCGGTGGTGTCGGAGAAGTCCTATGCCGCCTACGACGCCAACGTCTACACGTTCGAGGTCGCGCCGCACGCGAACAAGATCGAGATCGCCCAGGCGATCGAACAGATCTTCGGGGTCCGGGTCACCCGGGTCAACACGCTGCGCCGGCCCGGCAAGCGCAAGCGGAACCGGCGAACCGGTACCTGGGGACGCCGGCCCGACCGGAAGCGGGCGATCGTGCACCTCGCGGCGGGCGACCGCATCGAGATCTTCGGGAGCTGACGATGCCGATCCGCAAGCGCAAGCCCACCAGCCCCGGCCGACGTTTCCAGAGCGTGTCGGACTTCTCCGAGGTCACCCGCGACCGTCCCGAGCGCTCCCTCACCAAGCCCAAGCCCCGCACCGGTGGGCGCAACACCTACGGTCGCATGACCTCCCGCCATCGGGGCGGGGGACACAAGCGGCGTTACCGCGTCGTCGACTTCCGCCGCAACAAGGACGGCGTGCCGGCGAAGGTGGCCGCCATCGAGTACGACCCGAACCGCAACGCGCGGATCGCGCTGCTGCACTACCGGGACGGGGAGAAGCGCTACATCCTCGCCGCGGCCGGGCTGGCCGTCGGTGACGTGCTGCAGAGCGGCCAGGGTGCCGAGATCCGCCCCGGGAACGCCTTGCCGCTCCGCTACATCCCCGTCGGGACCGTGGTGCACAACGTCGAGCTGAAGCCGGGGGCCGGCGGCAAACTCGGCCGAGGTGCCGGAGCCGCGATCCAACTCGTGGCCAAGGAGGGCGCCTACGCCACCTTGCGGCTCCCTTCCACCGAGATGCGCCGGGTGCCGATCGACTGCCGGGCCACGGTCGGCTCGGTCGGGAACGCCGAGGCCTCGCTCGTCTCGCTCGGCAAGGCCGGGCGGAACCGTTGGCGGGGCCGGCGCCCGCACACCCGGGGCGTCGCCATGAACCCCGTGGACCACCCGCTCGGCGGGGGCGAGGGCAAGAGCTCCGGAGGGCGACACCCGGTGTCACCGTGGGGCAAGCCCGAGGGTCGGACCCGCCGCAAGCACAAGCCATCGGACCGGATGATCGTGCGTCGCCGCCGGACCCGCGGCGCGCGGAGGTGACGGCATGCCGCGCAGCCTGAAGAAGGGACCCTTCGTCGACGAGCACCTCAGGGTGAAGGTCGAGCGGATGAACGCGGCCGGTGAGCGCAAGGTGATCAAGACGTGGTCGCGGCGTTCCACGATCACCCCGGAGATGGTGGGTCACACGATCGCGGTGCACGACGGTCGCAAGCACGTGCCGGTGTACATCACCGAGGCGATGGTGGGTCACAAGCTCGGGGAGTTCGCTCCCACCCGGACCTTCCGCTACCACGCGGGGCAGGAGAAGGCGGGGCGGAGGTGACGATGCCCGAAGCCGCGGCCCGTCTCCGCTACCTGCGCGTCTCGCCGTTCAAGGTGCGGCCCGTCCTCGACCTCGTGCGGGGCAAGGACGTCACCGAGGCCCGGGAGATCCTGGCGTTCTCCACCCGGGGTCCGGCACGGTACGTGGCGAAGCTCCTCGACTCGGCGATCGCCAACGCCGAGCACAACGAGCACCTCCCGGTCGACGAGCTCTACGTGTCGGCCGCCTTCGCGGATGAGGGACCCACCCTGAAGCGCTTCCGTCCCCGTGCCCGGGGCCGGGCCACCCGGATCCGTAAACGGACCTCGCACATCACGATCGTGGTGTCCCGGTACTCCGAGCAGGAGTTGCGCCGCCGGGCCGAGCGGGAGGCGACCTCCGGTGGTGCCGGGGACCGGCGTCGCCGGGCCCTGCGTCGCCGCCGGGTGGTGGCTTCGGTGGCCGCACAGGCCCCGGCGGGCGAAGAGGCCCCGGCGGGCGAACAAGCTCCGGCGGGCGAGGCGACCGGCAAGGAGGCCACCGGCCACGGCACGCCGGCGGCCACCCCCGACGCGGCGCCGGAGGGCGGGACGGAGGCCTCGGGCGCCGGAGGGGCGTCGACCGGGGACGCCGCCGGGGACGAGCCGGAGGTGTCCGCAGACGCGGCACCCGACAGCGATCGTACCGGGGACTGAGGCGAGCGAGATGGGACAGAAGGTCAACCCCAACGGGTTCCGGCTCGGGTTCACCACCGAGTGGAAGGCGCACTGGTTCGCGGAGGGACCCGCCTACACCGACCAGCTGGTCGAGGACTGGAAGATCCGCGACTTCCTGCGCCGCCAGCTCGAGCGGGCGATGGTGAGCCGGGTGGAGGTGGAACGGACGAGCGACCGGTTGCGGGTCGAGGTGTTCACCGCCCGTCCCGGGATCGTGATCGGGAAGAAGGGCGCGGAGGCCGAGCGCCTGCGCGTCGGGCTCCGCAAGATCACCGGGAACCCCCGGGTGCAGCTCGACATCCAGGAGATCAAGCAGCCTGAGCTCGAGGCGCCCCTCATCGCGCAGGGGGTGGCCGACCAGCTCGCCGGCCGGGTGAGCTTCCGGCGGGCGATGAAGCGGGCCGTGCAGACCGCCATGAAGGCCGGCGCGCAGGGCATCCGGGTGCAGTGCTCGGGTCGTCTCGGCGGCGCGGAGATGAGCCGGCGGGAGTGGTACCGGGAGGGTCGGGTGCCCCTGCACACCCTGCGGGCGGAGATCGACTACGGGCAGGCCGAGGCCCGGACCACCTTCGGGCGCATCGGCGTGAAGGTGTGGATCTACAAGGGTGAGAGCCTCCCGTACCGCGCCGCGGCCGAGGAGCGCATCACCAAGGAAGCCGCGATGGCGGCGGGTGAAACCGTGAGTCCCGCCGGTCGCCGGGTGGTGACCGCCGGGGGTGGCCGGCGGCGACCGGTCGCGGAGCCGGTGGCACCGACCGCGGAGTTCGAGGAGGTGGAGACCGAGCCGGCCTCGGTGGTGAAGGAGGCCGATCCCGAGCTCGAGCGGCTGCTGGCCGAGGAGGAGGAGATCCTGCGGCGCACGCGCCAGCACCACGAAGCACCGAAGTTCCACGGCGACGAGGACTGAGGCCGACCGATGTTGATGCCGCGCAAGATCCGGCACCGCAAGGTGCAGCGAGGCCGCCTGAAGGGGATGGCGAAGGGTGGCACGCGCATCGCGTTCGGCGACTACGGGATCCAGGCCCTGGAGCCGGGATGGATCACGAACCGCCAGATCGAAGCCGCCCGGGTGGCCATGACGCGCCACATCCGTCGGGGCGGGAAGGTGTGGATCAACATCTTCCCCGACAAGCCGGTCACCCAGAAGCCCGCCGAGACCCGCATGGGGTCGGGCAAGGGCAACCCCGAACACTGGGTGGCGGTGGTCCGCCCGGGTCGGGTGATGTTCGAGCTCGCCGGCGTTCCCGAACCGGTGGCCCGTGAGGCGATGCGCCTGGCCATGAGCAAGCTCCCGATCAAGTGCCGGTTCGTGACCCGCCAGGAGGAACCGTGAGCGCCACCAGGCTGCGTGAGTTGAACGACGCGGAGTTGGTCCAGCGTCTCGCAGAGGCACGCGAGGAGCTGTTCAACCTGCGGTTCCAGCTGGCCACCGGTCAGCTGGACAACAGCGCGCGGCTCGGGCAGGTCCGCCGGGAGATCGCCCGGCTGCAGACGATCCGGCGGGAGCGTGAGATCGCCGCTGCCGAGGCGCAACAGGAGCGCACATGAGCGAGGAGACGACGCAGACGCCGGCACCGACGCGCGGAACGCGCAAGGTACGTGACGGCACGGTGCTCTCGGCGAAGATGGACAAGACGATCGTGGTCGCCGTCGTCGACCGGGTACAGCACCCCCGTTACCGCAAGACGGTCCAGCGCACGAAGAAGCTCTACGCCCACGATGCGCACAACGACGCCCGGGTGGGCGACCGGGTGCGGGTCGCCGAGACCCGTCCCCTGTCCCGCTCGAAGCGGTGGCGGCTGGTGGAGATCCTGGAGCGCGCCCGATGATCCAGCAGGAGTCCCGCCTCAAGGTCGCCGACAACTCGGGTGCGCGAGAGGTGCTGTGCATCAAGGTGCTCGGCGGCACCCGGCGGCGCTACGCCTCCATCGGCGACACGTTCATCGCCACCGTGAAGGAGGCCCAGCCGGGAGCCGCGGTGAAGAAGGGCGACGTCGTCCGCTGCGTCGTGGTGCGGACGCGCAAGGAACGTCGCCGTTCCGACGGCAGTTACATCCGTTTCGACGAGAACGCGGCGGTCCTCATCAACGACCAGCAGCAGCCGCGCGGTACCCGCATCTTCGGCCCGGTCGGCCGTGAGCTGCGCGACCGGAAGTTCATGCGGATCGTCTCCCTCGCCCCGGAGGTGCTCTGAGCCATGGCTGCCGAGGCTGCGGAGGTGTTTCGATGAAGATCCGCAAGGGCGACCTCGTCCAGGTCCTCTCCGGCAAGGACGTCGCCAAGCGCGGCGAGGTGACCCGCGTGCTGCCCCGGCAGCAGCGGCTGATCGTCGACGGGGTGAACGTGGCCAAGCGCCACCAGCGGGCCACCCGGGCCACGATGCAGGGCGGCATCATCGACAAGGACATGCCGATCCACGTCTCGAACGTGGCGGTGGTGTGCCGGTCGTGCGACCGCCCCACCCGGGTCGGCTACCGAACGGATCCCGACGGCACGAAGGTGCGCATCTGCCGGCGCTGCGGGAAGGATCTGTGATGACCCCTCGCCTGAAGGAGCGCTACGACACCGAGCTCCGGGCGCGGCTGATGACCGAGCTCGGACTCCGCAACGTGATGGAGGCGCCGCGCCTGACGAAGATCGTCGTGAACTGCGGCGTGGGAAAGGCCACCCAGCAGGCGTCGCTGCTCGACGGCGCGATCGCCGACCTGACCGTCATCACCGGCCAGAAGCCGCTGGTCACGAAGGCCAAGCGGTCGATCGCCGGGTTCAAGCTGCGTCAGGGCAACGCGATCGGGGCCAAGGTCACCCTCCGGGGCACCCGGATGTGGGAGTTCTACGACCGGCTCGTCAGCATCGCCATCCCCCGCATCCGCGACTTCCGGGGGCTCGATCCCGGCTCGTTCGACGGCCGGGGCAACTACACCTTCGGGGTGACCGAGCAGCTCATCTTCCCCGAGATCGACTACGACAAGATCGATGCGGTGCGCGGTATGGACATCACGATCTGCACCACCGCGCGCACCGATGACGAGGCCCGGGCGCTGCTGGCCGCGCTCGGGTTCCCGTTCCGCCGCTCCGAGCAGAGGTGACGATGGCCAAGAAGGCGCTCATCAACAAGCAGCAGCGCACCCCGAAGTTCAAGGTGCGGGCGTACACCCGGTGCCGGCGGTGCGGGCGGCCGCGCGCCGTGTACCGCAGGTTCGGGCTCTGTCGTATCTGCCTCCGGGAGCTCGTGCACGCGGGTGAGGTGCCCGGGGTGAAGAAGGCGTCGTGGTGAGGAGGTGAGCCGATGACGATGACCGACCCCATCGCCGACATGCTCACCCGCATCCGCAACGCGTCGCTCGCGATGCACGAGGTGACCGAGATGCCATCCTCGAAGCTGAAGGAGGCGCTCGCCCGGATCCTGGTCCGGGAGGGGTACCTCGCCGGCTACGAGGTCCTGGACCGGCCCGGGCGACCCGGGCGCACCCTGCGGCTCGCGCTGAAGTACACACCCGACCGGCGCCGCACGATCAGCGGCATCACCCGGGTCTCCAAACCAGGTCTGCGGGTGTACACCCCCGCGACGCGGGTCCCGAGGGTGCTCGGTGGCATGGGGATCGCGGTGCTGTCCACGAGTCAGGGCCTCCTCACCGACCGCGAGGCGCGCCAGCGGCGGGTCGGTGGCGAGATCCTCTGCAAGGTCTGGTAGCCGTGTCCCGGATCGGCAAGAAGCCCATCCCGGTGCCCACCGGCGTCGAGGTCACGATCGACGCCGGACGGGTCGCGGTGCGGGGGCCGAAGGGCGCGCTGGAGCTGCGGACCCCGGCCACGATCACCGTGCGCCGCGAGGGTGCCGACCTCGTGGTGACCCGCCACGACGACGCCCGCACGAACCGGGCGCTGCACGGGCTCACCCGTTCCCTGGTGGCGAACATGGTGACCGGCGTCTCGGAGGGGTTCAGCCGCGAGCTGGAGATCGTCGGTGTCGGCTACCGTGCCACGTCCCAGGGTCCGGACCGGATCGAGCTGCAGGTCGGCTACTCGCACCCGGTTCCGGTGCAGGCCCCCGAGGGGATCACCTTCGAGGTGCCGGCCCCGAACCGGGTCGTCGTCCGGGGAATCGACAAACAGCTCGTCGGGCAGGTCGCGGCCGACATCCGCAAGATCCGCAAGCCCGAGCCGTACAAGGGCAAGGGGATCCGCTACAGCGACGAGCGGGTGCTGCGCAAGGCCGGCAAGTCGGCCAAGTAGCCCCGGATGAGCCATCCGCGAGGAGGATCGGGAGCCAGGATGCATCAGCACAGGCAGCTCGGCCGAACGCGCCGTCACCTGCGGGTCCGCAAGAAGGTGCGGGGGACCGCGGCGAGGCCGCGCCTCGCGGTGTTCCGCTCGAATCGGCACATCTACGCCCAGCTCATCGACGACGACGCCGGTCGCACCCTCGCCGCCGCCTCGACCATGGAGCCGGTCGCCCGGGCCGCCGGTCACACCGGCACGGTCGCCGCGGCCCGGGCGGTGGGCGAGCGGCTCGGCGAGCGGGCGCTGGCCGCCGGGGTACGGCAGGTGGTGTTCGACCGGGGTGGGTTCAAGTACCACGGGCGGGTGGCGGCGGTCGCCGAGGGTGCCCGGGCCGCCGGGCTCGAGTTCTAGGAGACGGGAGCGCACATGGCCGAAGGGGCACTCGAGGAACGGGTGATCGCCGTCAACCGGGTGGCGAAGGTGGTGAAGGGCGGGCGCCGGTTCTCGTTCAGCGCGCTCGTGGTGGTCGGCGACGGGCAGGGTCGGGTCGGGCTCGGCTACGGGAAGGCCAAGGAGGTCCCGGCCGCGATCCAGAAGAGCATCGAGGAGGCGAAGAAGGCGATCTTCGAGGTGCCGTTGGCCGGTTCCACGATCACCCATCAGGTGATCGGGCGCCACGACGCCGCCCGCGTCCTGCTGAAGCCCGCCGCCCCCGGCACCGGGGTGATCGCCGGCGGCGCGGCGCGGGCGATCCTGGAGGCGGCCGGGGTGCACGACGTGCTCGCGAAGTCCCTGGGATCGGCGAACGCGGTGAACGTGTCGCGGGCGACGATCGCCGGCCTACGGGCGTTGCGCCGGCCCGAGGACGTGGCCCGCATGCGGGGCCTCTCGGAGGAGGAGGTCGCGACCGCGGGGATGTTGCGCGCCTACCGGGAACGCCGGCGCGGCCCGGTCGAGGTCACGGAGGTGGCGTGATGGCGGCCCGCCTGCGGATCACCCAGGTCCGCTCCGCGATCGGGGCCAAGCCGAAGCAGCGGGCCACGTTGCGGGCGCTCGGCCTCCGGCGCGTGCACCACACGGTCATCCAGGCGGACCGGCCCGAGATCCGTGGCATGATCGCCAAGGTCCCGCACCTGGTGGCGGTGCAGCACGAGGACGGGCCGAGCGAGGAGGAACCGACGTGGTCCTGAAGCTGCACGACCTGGCCCCCGCCCCGGGGTCCCGCCGGGCGCGCCGGCGCGTCGGCCGTGGCATTGCCGGCAAGGGGGGCAAGACGGCCGGCCGGGGGACGAAGGGCCAGCGGGCGCGGGACACCGTCAAGCCCGGGTTCGAGGGTGGCCAGACACCCCTGCACCGGCGCACACCGAAGGCGAAAGGCTTTCGTAACCCGTTCCGGGTCTCCTATCACGTCGTGAACCTCGACACCCTCGAGCGGTTCGACCCGGGCAGCGAGGTGGATCCCGCCGCCCTGCGGGCCCGGGGCCTGGTGGCCAAGCGCGGTCTGGTGAAGGTGCTGGGCCGGGGTGAGGTGAGCAAGCCCCTGGTGGTCCGGGCGCACGCCTGCTCGGCTGCGGCCCGCCGCGCCATCGAGGCCGCCGGGGGGCGGGTGGAGATCCTGCCCGCGCCGTGGGGCGACGGGCGGCCCCCGCCCGGGGGCAACGCGCTCACGAACCGGTAGGATTCGCCGATCCGGGGTCTCCCGGGTCCGTCAGCGGAGGAGGTCGCGCCCGATGCTCGGCAGGTTGCGGAACATGTTCCGGGTGCCGGACCTCCGCAAGAAGATCTTCTTCACGATCTTCATCATCGTGCTCTACCGCATCGGTACCCACATCCCGGTGCCCTACGTGGATTTCCAGCAGATCCAGCAGCTGCAGGAGACGTCCACCAACGCCGGGGTGGTCGGCTTCCTCGACCTGTTCTCCGGCGGGGCGATCACGAGCGTGTCGGTGTTCTTCCTCGGGATCATGCCCTACATCACCGCCTCGATCATCATGCAGCTGCTCGGGGTGGTGATCCCGAAGCTCGAGGAGTGGCAGAAGGAAGGCCAGGTCGGGCAGAAGAAGATCACCCAGTGGACCCGCTATCTCACCGTGGCGCTCGCGCTCATCCAGTCGACCGGGTTCGTGTTCGCGCTCAAGGAAGGGCAGCAGGGTCTGCTCGGGTTCGTCGGGTTCGAGGGCACCAACATGATCCCCGGGTTCAACGCGTGGCGGGCCGGGCTCATCGTGCTCACCTGGACGGCCGGCACCGCCCTGGTGATGTGGCTCGGTGAGCTCATCACCCAGCGGGGCGTGGGCAACGGGATGTCGATCCTCATCTTCGCCTCGGTGATCTCCCGTCTCCCCGCCCAGGGCGGGGAGATCTTCGCCCAGGGCGGCATGTTCAAAGGCCTGGTCATCGTGGCGATCGGCATCGGCATGATCGCCGCGATCGTGTTCGTGGAGTCGGGGCAGCGGCGCATCCCGGTGCAGTTCGCGAAGCGGGTGGTCGGACGGCGGATGTACGGCGGTCAGTCGACCTACATCCCCCTCAAGGTCAACCAGTCCGGGGTGATCCCGGTGATCTTCGCGTCTTCGATCCTGGCGTTCCCGGCGCTCATCGCCACCGCCACGAACTTCAAGTGGCTGCAGAACTTCGCCAACAAGCACCTCGTGACCGGAACCGGCTGGTGGTACATCACCTTCTACACGGTGCTCATCATCTTCTTCGCCTACTTCTACACCGCGATCGCCTTCAACCCCAC
>Ga0308410_1000887_pt1 | contig 16988 bp, 14 predicted proteins | sample HotsprOSTMatCore_FD_203467 | JGI IMG/M metagenome (GOLD analysis project Ga0308410, IMG submission 203467) | Hot spring phototrophic mat microbial communities from Octopus Spring, Yellowstone National Park, Wyoming, United States -... | ecosystem: Environmental > Aquatic > Thermal springs > Hot...
TCGATGGCGGGGCGCTTTCGCTCGTCGGCCGCAACGGCATGGGCAAGACGACGCTCTGCAAGGCGATCATGGGGCTTGTGCCTGTCGCCTCCGGCACCATCAGCTTCGCCGGCCAGTCCCTGGTCGGGCTCTCGACCTCGGAAATCGCGCGACGCGGCATCGGCTACGTGCCGCAAGGGCGTCGTCTCTGGCGGTCGCTCACCGTGGACGAGCATCTGCGCATGGTGGCGCGCGGCGCGCGCGGCGCGTGGACGGTGGAGCGCGTCTATGCCACGTTCCCGCGCCTCGCCGAGCGGCGCGGCAACAGCGGCGCACAGCTCTCGGGCGGCGAGCAGCAGATGCTCGCGATCTCGCGGGCACTGCTGCAGAACCCACGCCTGCTCGTCATGGACGAGCCGACGGAAGGCCTCGCCCCCGTGATCGTCGAGCAGCTCGAGGCGCTGCTGCACCGGCTGGTCGAGGAGGGCGATCTCGCGGTCCTGCTGATCGAGCAGAACATCGGCGTCGCCTGCGCGGTTGCCGACCGCGTCGCCGTGATGGTGAACGGGCGCATCAACCGGACCGTGCCGGCGGGCGAACTCGCCCAGGATATCGAGCTTCAGCAGCGGCTGCTCGGTGTCGGTCGGCACGGCCACGAGGACTTGCCGGCGAGCGATGCCCCGGCCGTCGGCGACGGCGAGGCTGCGGCCACGCAAGGTGCCGCCGTCACACGGGTCTACCTGTCGAACCCCGTGCTGCCCACGCGCTGGTCGCAGCCCGTGCCGGTGGGGCAGATCGAGCGCGCGGCGCGCGTGCTGACGGCGGCGCAGCCGCAGCCCGGCGTTTCTTCGGCGCAGGCGGAACTCCGCCCGCTCGCCGCGCCCGGCGAGCAGGTCGTGCTGGTCGCGGGCACGCTCGACACCAAGGGCGAGGAGCTCCGCTTCCTGCGCGACCTGATCCGCGACGCCGGCGTGCCGGTCCGGCTGGTCGATCTCTCGACCAGCGGCCGCCACTCGGGCGCCGACATCCCGGCCCATCTGGTCGCCGCCTTCCATCCGCGCGGCGCGCAGGCGGTTTTCTCGGGCGATCGCGGCGCCGCCGTGGCGGCGATGACCGAAGCCTTCGCGCGCTGGATCGCGCGCCAGACGGGCATCGCCGGCATCCTCTCGGCCGGCGGGTCGGGCGGCACGGCGATCGTCGCCCCGGCGATGCGCGCCCTCCCCGTGGGCGTGCCGAAGCTGATCGTCTCGACGGTCGCCTCCGGCGAGGTCAGCCGCTATGTCGGCCCGGCCGACATCATGATGATGCACTCCGTCGCCGACGTGCAGGGGCTGAACGCGATCACGCGCGAGGTGCTGGCGAACGCGGCGAACGCCATGGCCGGCATAGTCAAGGCGCGGGCGGAGGCGCCGCCGCACGCCACCGCGAAGCGCACGGTGGCGCTGACGATGTTCGGCGTCACCACGCCGTGCGTGCAGCAGGCGGTGGCGCTGCTCGGCGATGCGTATGACTGCCTTGTCTTCCATGCCACCGGCATCGGCGGACAGTCGATGGAGAAGCTGGTCGAGTCCGGCAAGGTCGCCGGCGTGATCGACGTCACCACGACCGAGGTGGCCGACCTCCTGATGGGCGGCATCTTCCCGGCCACGGAAGACCGGTTCGGCGCCATCATCCGCCGCCGCATGCCCTATGTCGGCTCGGTCGGCGCGCTCGACATGGTGAATTTCGGGCCACCGGAAACGGTACCGGAACGCTACGCGAACCGTCTGTTCTATCGCCACAATCCCCAGGTGACGCTGATGCGCACCAACGTCGAGGAGAACCGGCGCATGGGCCAGTGGATCGGCGAGCGGCTGAACGCCATGGAGGCGCCCGTGCGCTTCTTCCTGCCGGAAAGCGGCGTCTCCGCCCTCGATGCGCCCGGCGGAGCGTTCGAGGACCGCGCCGCCCGCGAGGCGCTGTTCGCCGCCCTCGAGGAGACGGTGCGGCAGACCGCCTCCCGTCAGCTGATCCGCCTGCCCCACCACATCAACGCGCCGGAATTCGCGGCGGCCCTCGTCGCCGCCTACCGCGCCCTGCACGGCGACGAGCGGATCCTGCGGCGCGGCGAGCGGCGGGGGACGAGGCGATGACGGCAAGGGCGGCGATCCTCGAACGCCTGCGCGCCAAGCTCGCGCGCGGCGAGGCGATCATCGGCGGCGGCGCCGGCACCGGGCTGTCCGCAAAATGCGAGGAAGCCGGCGGCATTGATCTGATCGTGATCTACAATTCCGGCCGCTACCGCATGGCGGGGCGGGGCTCGCTCGCCGGTCTGCTCGCCTACGGCGACGCCAATGCGATCGTGCTGCAGATGGCGGGCGAGGTGCTGCCGGTGGTGCGCCGCACGCCCGTGCTCGCCGGCGTCAACGGCACCGATCCGTTCCGCCGCATGGACCTGTTCCTCGACGAGATCCGCCGGGTCGGCTTCGCCGGCGTGCAGAACTTCCCGACCGTCGGCCTGTTCGACGGCCTGATCCGGCGCAACCTCGAGGAGACGGGGATGGGCTTCGGCCTCGAGGTCGACATGATCGCGACCGCGCATGCGAAGGACCTGCTGACCACGCCGTACGTCTTCAACGAGGGCGAAGCGGAGGCGATGGCGCGCGCCGGCGCCGACATCATCGTGTGCCATCTCGGGCTGACCACCGGCGGATCGATCGGCGCGGAGACGGCGGTGAGGCTTGAGGACTGCCCGGCGCTCGTGGACGCCTGGGGTGAGGCGGCGCTGCGGGTGAAGCCGGACGTGCTGGTGCTGGTGCATGGCGGGCCCGTCGCCGAGCCGGCGGACGCCGCCTACGTGCTCGAGCGCAGCGCCGTCTGCCACGGCTTCTACGGCGCCTCCTCGATGGAGCGGCTGCCGGCCGAGCGGGCTCTGACCGAGCAGACCCGCGCCTTCGGGCGGTTGCGCACGCGGGCGGGCTCGGGAAACCGCTGAACCCAGGAAGAGGGGTGGAACGTCATGGTGAGCGGAGACTTCATCGGCCAGTTGATCCTCTGGATCATCATCGCGGTCGTCGTCATCGCCGTCGTCTACTGGGTGATGCAGTATCTCTACCGTCGCTCGACGAAGGAGATCGCCTTCGTCCGCACCGGCTTCCTTGGACAGAAGGTGGTGATCGACGGCGGGGCCTTCGTCTGGCCGATCATCCACGACATCACGCCCGTCAACATGAACACCCTGCCGCTGCGCATCACGCGCACGAAGGGGGATGCCCTGATCAGTAAGGACCGGATGCGGATCGACATGGAGGCCGAGTTCTATGTCCGCGTCCGCCCCGACCGCGACGCCGTGGCGATGGCGGCCGCCACGCTCGGCCGGCGCACGCTCGAGCCCGAGACCCTGCATGCCTTGCTCGCGGGCAAGTTCGAGAGCGCGCTGCGCGCCGTCGCCGCCGAGATGACCATGGCCGAGATGCACGAGCAGCGCTCGCAGTACGTGACGCGCGTGCGCGACGTCGCCCAGGAGGACCTCGCGAAGAACGGCCTGGAGCTGGAGAGCGTCGCCATCCTCGACATCGACCAGACGCCGCTCGAGTACTTCAATCCCTCCAACCGCTTCGACGCCGAGGGCCTCACCGCGCTGATCCGCGACATCGAGGAGCGTCGCAGGCTGCGCAACGACATCGAGCAGAGCGCGATGATCGCCATCCGTGCGCGCAACCTGGAGGCGGAGAAGGAGGCGCTCGACATCGAGCGGATGGGCGAGGAGGCGAGGCTCGCCCAGGAACGCGAGATCGAGTTCCGCCGCGCCCAGCAGCGTGCGGAACTGGCGCGCGAGCGCGCGGCGCGCGAGACCGACGCCGAGGCCGCGCAGATCGCCGCCCGCGAGGCGATCGAGCAGGCGCGGATCGCGCAGGAGCGCGCCATCGCCGAAGCGCGCATCGCCAAGGAGGAGGAGGTGCGTCAGCGCGAGATCGCCGAGCGGCGCGCCACCGATGAGGCCGAGATCTCCGCGCGCGAAGCCACCGAGCGGCTGCGCATCGCCGAGGCGGCGGGGGTCAGCGAGGCGCGGATCGCCCAGGAGCGGCGGATCCGCGAGCTGGAGATCGAGCGCACCCGCGCGCTCGAGGCGGCTGAGATCGCCGCCCAGCAGGCCGTGGAGGCGGCGCGGATCGCGCGCGAGAAGGCGCTCGCCGCCGAGCGGATCGCCGCCGAGGCGGCAACGCGCGAGCAGGAGATCACGCGCGACCGGGCGCTGGACGAGGCGCGGGTCGCCGCGCAGGAGGCGGTTCGGGCGCGTGAGATCGCCCGCGAGCGCGATCTCGAGGCAGCCGAGATCGCGCGGCGCAAGGCAGTCGAGGAGGCCGAGCAAGCGCGCATCGTGGCGCTGGCGGAGGTGCGCGCGGAGGCGGCGGCGGCTGAGGCGGCGGTGCGCCAGGCGCAGATCAACGCCCGCCGCTCCGTCGAGGCGGCGGAGGTGGAACGCGAGCGGGCGGTGGAGGCGGCAAAGATCGAGCGCAGGCGTTCGCTGGAACAGCTCGAGATCGCCCGGATGCAGGCGCTGCGCGAGGCCGAGATCGAGAGCCGCGAGGAGATCGAGCGCGCGCGCGTCGCCTCCGAGCGCGGGCTCGACGAGATCCGCATCGGCCACGAGACGGAGCGGCGGCGCCTCGAGATCGAGCGCGAGCGCATCGTCGAGACGATGCAGTTCGACAAGGCCATCGCTCTGGCTCGCAAGTCGCTCGAGGAGAGCGCGGCGCGGATCGAGGCGGATCAGGCGCGCGCCCGCGCCGCCGAGGCCGAGGAGCGGATCCGCACCGTGCGCGAGACCGAGATGGCGATGCGGCGGCAGAAGATCGATCTCCTGCTCGCCGAGAAGGCGGCCGCCGAGGTGAAGGTCGCCGCCGAGGCGGAGAAGGTGCGCCGTCTCGTCGAGGCCGAGGCGCAGCGGCTCATGAACGAGGCCGAGAACGTGCTCACCGACCCGGCGCGCGCCTCGCTGTTCCGGCGCAAGCTCCTCGAGCATGTCGAGGGCATCATCGCCGCGTCCGTGAAGCCGCTCGAGAAGATCAACGAGATCAAGATCATGCAGCTCGACGGGTTCGGCGGCGGCGGCGCGGGACGGGCCACCAGCCCGACCGACGAGGTGATCACCTCGGCGCTGCGCTACCGCGTGCAGGCGCCGCTGATCGACAACCTCCTCTCCGACATCGGCATCGAGGGCGGCAATCTCGCCAAGCAGGGCGGGCTGATGCGCGAGGCTGCCGACATGCAGCGCATCGCCACCGAGGCGCGCAAGGCCGCGCCGCGGCCGGAGGGTGCCGGCGAAGGGAAGACGTGAGCGATGCCCCGCGTGTATGTCTCGTCGGTGATCGACGCGCCGGCGGGCAAGGTCTGGGAACGGATCAGGGACTTCAACGGCCTGCCGCGCTGGCATCCGCGCATCCGCGACAGCAGGATCGAGAACGGCGAGCCCGCGGACAGGGTCGGCTGCGTGCGTGACTTCCACCTCCAGAACGGCGACCGCATCCGCGAGCGCCTGCTCGGCCTGTCCGACTACGACATGTTCTGCACCTACGCGATCCTGGAGTCGCCGATGCCGCTCACGGACTACGTCGCGACGCTGCGCCTGACGCCCGTGACCGATGGCGACCGTACCTTCGCGGAATGGACAGCCGAGTTCGAATGCGCGGCGGAACTGGCCGCAGAGCTCGTGGCCGGCATCGGGCAGAACGTGTTCCAGGCCGGCTTCGACGCCTTGAAGCGCCAGATGGCGGCCTGAGCATGCCGCGGGTCGTGCGCAGCACCGTGATCGACCGCCCGATCGAAGAGGTCTGGGCGGTGCTGCGGGACTTCAACGGCCATGATCGCTGGCATCCGGCGGTGGCCGACAGCGTGATCGAGCGCGGCCAGACCTCGGACCGGGTCGGCTGCGTGCGCCGTTTCCACCTGCGCGACGGGTCTGAGCTGCGCGAGCGCCTGCTCACCCTGTCGGATGCCGACACGGCGTTCTCCTACTGCCTGCTGGATACGCCGGTGCCGCTGTTCAACTACGTCGCCCATGTGCGGCTGGCGCCGGTGACGGACGGCGACCGCACCTTCTGGCACTGGGAGAGCCGCTTCGACACGCCGCGCGGGCGCGAGCGTGAACTCGCGGATCTCGTCGGGCGCGAGATCTACGAGGGCGGCTTCGCCGCCCTGCGCGCGCATCTCGCCGCAAGAGGCGCGGCATGACCGTCACGGTCGAGACCTATCCCACCGCGGCCGAGGCGGCGCGCGCGCTCGCCCGCGGCGACGCGCTCTACCTCGCCGGCGGGACGCTGGCGATGGCGGCGGTGAACGCCGGCACCGCACCGCGGCGCCTGGTCCGCACCCCCGACCCGGCGCTGACCGAGATCGTGCCGTCCGGTGAGACCGTCCGCGTCGGCGCCGGCGTGACGATGGCGATGCTGCTGGCGAGCCGCGAGCTCGCGGTCCTGCATCCGGTTGCGCGTCAGGTCGGCGGGCCGCAGGTGCGCGCCATGGGCACGGTCGGCGGCAACCTGTTTGCTCAACATCCCTACGGCGATCTCGCCGTTGCGCTGCTGGCCCTCGGCGCGCGTGTCGCCTTTGCCGGGACGTCAGGCGCCCGGCCGCTTGCCGACCTGCTGCGCGATCGCGACCGCGCCGGGCTCGTGGCGCAGATCGAGGTGCCGCGGCCGCGCGAGGCCCGCGCCTTCGGCTTCCTCAAGGTCTCGCGCGTGCACCCGCGCGGCGCCTCCGTCATCGCGATCGCGGCCCTACTGCCGCGCGAGGGGGCGCGGATCCGCGGTGCGCGCGTCGCCTTCGGCGGCATGGGGCCTGCACCGCTTCTCGCCTCGCCCGTCGAACGCGCGCTGGAGGGCGCTGCGCTCGATGCGGCGACGATCGCGCGGGCTGCGGCGGTGGCGGCGCAGGGGCTCGATCCGCCGACCGACGCACTCGCCAGCGGCTGGTATCGCCGCGAGGTCATCGGCGTCCACCTGCGGCGCCTGCTCGAGACGATGGAGCACGGCTGATGGCGAAGAAGCCGCTGACCTTCCGCCTGAACGGCACGGAACGTGCCGCCTTCGCCGAGGACGGGCAGAACCTGCTCGACCTGCTGCGTCGCGGAGTCGGCGACCTGACGCCCAAATACGGCTGCGGCCAGGGCGGCTGCGGCGCCTGCACGGTGCTGCTCGACGGCGCGCCCGTGCTGTCGTGCCTCACGCTCGCGGAGACCGTGGCTGGCCGTCGCGTCGAGACCGTGGCGGGCCTCGGCGGCGCTGCCCCGCACCCGCTGCAGGAGGCGTTCATGGCACACTTCGCCGCCCAGTGCGGCTATTGCACGCCCGGCATGCTGATGGCCGCCAAGGCGCTGCTCGACCGGACGCCGCACCCGACGCGCGAGGAGGTGGTGGAGGCGATCTCGGGCAATCTCTGCCGCTGCACCGGCTATGAGCCGATCATCGCGGCGATCCTGTCGGCCGCGGAGACGAGGGCGCGCGCATGAGCGAGCAGATGATCGAGTTCCGCAAGGAGTTCTTCGCCGACGAGCGCGACGACGCGCTGAACGAGATCGGCCGGCCGACCCGGCGGCAGGACATCCTCGGCCACGTCACCGGGCGCTCGCCCTTCTTCGACGACCATCTCTTCGCCGGGCTGCTGCACATGCGCTGCGCCCGCTCACCGCACCACCACGCGCGCATCCGCCGGCTCGACGTGTCGGAGGCCGAGCGCAGCCCGGGCGTGGTGCGCGTGCTCACCGGGCGCGACGTGCCGCGCAACCTCAACACGCTGCTCTCCCTGCTCGATTTCGGTCTCGATGACGAGCCGGTGCTGAGCGAGGACAAGGTGCGCTACATGGGCGAGCCGGTCGCCGCCGTGATCGCGGAGAGCGAGGCGCTGGCGCGCGAGGCGGCGGCCAAGGTGCGGGTGGATTGGGAGGTCCTGCCGCACGTGCTCGACGTCGAGGAGGCGATCCGCCCTGGCGCCCCGGTCGTGCTCGACATCTATCCGGGGAACCGCTTCATCTACCACGGCAAGTACGACCACCAGAAACTGCGCTTCGGCGATGTCGATGCCGCGCTGAGGACCGCCGACCACGTCGTCGAGGGGCGCTACCAGATGTCGCCCATCGAGCAGGCGCCGATCGAGACCTGCGGCGCGATCGCCGCGCCGGAAACGAACGACCGCTACGTCTGCTACAGCTCGACCCAGGCGCTGTTCTTCTCCCTCGCCACCTCGTCGAAGGTGCTTCGCCTGCCGTCGAGCCGCCTGCACTTCATTGGCGGCACGGTGGGCGGCGGCTTCGGCGGCAAGGTCGATTCGGTGCATGAACCTCTCGCCATACTCGGCGCGATGCTCACGGGGCGGCCGGTGAAGTTCGCCTGGGACCGCGAGGAGGAAATGCAGGTCGGCGGGCCGCGCGGCGCGGAACGCTGGTACATCACCGACGGCGTGATGCGCGACGGCCGCATCGTCGCCCGGCGCTTCCGCGGCTACTTCGATTCGGGCGCCTATACCCGCCTCTCCTCCTACGCGATCATGAAGGCGGTCGGGCATCTGCCGGGGCCGTACACGATCCCGAACGTGTCGGCCGACGTCTACTGCGTGTTCACCAACCGCACGCCGGCGACGGCGATGCGCGGCTTCGGCATCACCGGCGTCGACTTCGCGATCGAAGCGCACATGGACAAGGTCGCCGAGGTGGTCGGCATGAACCCGATCGACTTGCGCATCCTCAACGCCTATCGCGACGGCGACATGAAGCCGCATCGGCGCCTGGCGAAGAACTGCGCGCTGATCGAATGCTGCCAGGTGGTGGCCGAGAAGGCCGGGGTCGGCCTGACGGCGGAGTCGCGGGCCGCCTCGTCACTGCGCGGCGGCGGCGGTGTGCGCGGCCAGCTTCCCGCGCACACCGCGCTCGATCAGAACGGCCGCGTGGAGGGCTATGCGGCGCACGGCTACGCGCGCAAGGGCGCGCGGCGCGGGGCCGAGGCCGCCCCGCCGCCCGTACGGGCACACGCCCCCGCCCGTCCGCTGCAGCCCGCGGCGCAGCCCGCCCGCGCCGCGACCGCGCCGTCTGCCGCCGCGCCCCGCCCGGCGCCACGGCAGCCTGCCGCCGCGCCGCCAAGTCCGCCCCCCACGCCGCCAGCCCCACCGCCATCGGCCCCGCCGCGCGCACCGATCCGCTTCTCCTCGATCTCCGGTTTCAGGAGGCGTTGATGGCCCTGCATCGCGGCCGCGGCTTCGCGGCGATCAACTACCCGATCGGCATGAACCTGGGCGGCGACCCTTCGCAGGCGCTGGTGCACGCCAACCCCGACGGCAAGTTTACCGTCACCCTGTCTTCGATCGACCTCGGCCAGGGCATGAAGTCGGTGACACGCCAGATCGCTGCCGAAACGCTCGGCGTGCCGGTCGAGGATGTCTATGTCGATACCGCCGACAGCGACACCGGGCCGCACTGCATGGGCTCCTTCGCCTCGCGCGGCACGCATCGCGTCGGCAACGCGGTGATCCAGGCGGCGCAGGAGGCGCGCGCCGTGCTGCTGGAGGCGGCGGCAGAGGAACTGGAGGTCGATCCGTCCGACCTCGTCACCGACGGGCGCGGATCGATCCATGTGCGCGGCGCGCCGTCGCGCGCGATCACGGTGATGGAGGCGGCGCAGGCGGCCCAGTTCCGCCAGGGCCGGACGATCGCCGGGCGCGGCATCTTCCTCATCCCGCTGTCCGAGGTCGATCCGGAGACGGGGGAGATGACCCCGGTGTCCTGCTTCGCCCACGCCGCGATGCTGGCCGAGGTCGAAGTCGACGACGAAACCGGCGAGGTGCGCGTGACCGACATGAAGTCTGCCTACGAGGTCGGGCGAGCGCTGAACCCGAAGCTCGTCGAGCAGCAGCTCCGCGGCGGGGCGTGGATGGGCATGAGCCACGCCGCCTGGGAGACGACCGAGCCCTACTACCCGGACCGGTCGCATCGGCCGGTTGACTTCACCCACTATCTGATGCCCGGGCCGGGCGATATCGCGCCGCACCACATCTCGGTGCTGGAACGGCCGGCGCCAGACGGTCCGTTCGGCGGCAAGGGGCCGGGCGAGATGTGTGCGAACCCTGTGCTGCCGGCGGTGGTGAACGCGATCTACGATGCGGTCGGCGTCCGCATCGACGAGCTGCCGGTAACACCGGAGAAGGTGCTGCGCGCGCTGCGGGCGCAGGGCGGGGCGCGCCCGCGACGCCGCCTCTGAGCAATGCCGATCCGGCGCAGCATCGTCGGCCTCGACTCGCCGCGGGCGGTGGCGGCGGCGATGCGCGACGCCCAATACATCGCCGACGAGGGCCTGGCGACCAGCGCCTATCTCGCACTCGCGCTCGGCAAACCGCTCCTGCTCGAGGGTGCGCCCGGGGTCGGCAAGACGGAGGCGGCCAAGGCGCTGGCGTCGGTGCTCGGACGCGAGCTGGTCCGCCTGCAGTGCTACGAGGGTATCGACGCCGCCGCCGCCCTCTACGAGTGGAACTTCCCGCGCCAGATGCTGGCGATCCGCCGGGCGGGCGAAGGCTATGTCAATCTCTATGCCGACGAGTTCCTGATCGCCCGGCCGCTGCTGCTCGCGCTTCAGGCGCCGCGCCAGCGCCTGCTGCTGATCGACGAGGTCGACCGCGCGGACCACGAGTTCGAGGCGTTCCTGCTCGAGTTCCTCTCCGACTTCGCGATCTCGATCCCGGAACGCGGCACGATCCGCGCGGCCGAACCGCCCGTTGTCGTGCTGACCTCGAACCGGACGCGCGAGCTGCACGAGGCGCTGCGCCGGCGCTGCGTCTACCACTGGATCGCCTATCCCGATCCGGCGCTGGAGACGGAGATCGTGCTGATGCGCGCCTCGACCGTGGCGCGCGAGACCGCCGAGAGGGTCGTGGCCGCCGTCACCGCCTTGCGCGCCGAGCCGCTTGCCAAGCCGCCCGGCGTGGCGGAGACGGTGGAGTGGGCGGAGGCGGCGACGCTGCTGCACGAGCAGGGCGCGCCCTGGCCGCGCGCCTTCGCCCGCGCCGTCGGGGTGGCGCTGAAGGATCAGGACGATCTCGCCTTCATCGCGCCGCGGCTGGAGGCGATGCTCGCCAAGGCGGCTGCATGAACGCGCCGCGCGCGCTCGCCCCGTTCCTTGCCCTCCCGCGTGCACTGCGCGCCGCCGGGTTCGCGGCCGCACCGGAGCAGACGGAGAGCTTCCTCGCCGCCGTCGGCCTGCTCGGGCCGGGCTCGCTCCGCGACGTGCGCCATGCCGCCCGCGCGGTGTTCGGTCCCCCGCCCGAGCAGTTGGCTGCGTTCGACGCGGTCTTCGACGCGGTGTTCCTCGGCCGGACGGTCGCCGCGCCGATGCCCGGCGAACCCGAGGATGTGCCGGCGGCATTCGATGCAGGCGGGTTCGACCTCGCGCCCGAGGATGGTGCGGAGGAGCCTTCGGGTGCCGCCGCGACACGAGCGGAGCGTCTCGCGCAGCGCCGTTTCCCGGGCGACCAGTCGGGCGATGCGTTGCGCCGCTTCACCCGCCTCGCCGCGCGTTCCCTGCCGCGACGGCAGAGCCGCCGGCTGGTCGCCGGGCGCGGCGCGATCCCCGATCCGCGGCGCACCTTGCGCTACCTCATCCGCCGCGACGGCGAGCTCGATCGTCTGCCGCGCCGTCGGCGGCAGCAGCGGCAGCGGCGCGTGCTGCTGCTGGTCGATGTCTCGGGGTCGATGAAGACGGTAACGGACGGCACGATGCGTCTCGCCTATGCCCTGGTGCGGGCGGCGGAGCGCGTCGAGGTGTTCACGCTCGGCACGCGGCTGACGCGGATCACGCGCGCGCTTTTGCACCGCGACCGCTCAGCGGCCCTCGATCGCGCCTCCGGCCTGGTCGCCGACTGGGACGGCGGCACGCGGCTCGGCGAGGCGCTCGCCGTCTTCCTTTCCGTGCCGCGCTTCGTCGGGTTCGCGCGCGGCGCGCTCGTGCTCGTCGTTTCCGACGGGCTGGAACGCGGCGGGCCGGAACCGCTGATCGCGGCGATGGCGCGGCTGCGCCGCCTCTCTTGGCGCGTGCTGTGGCTGTCGCCCCTCGCCGCCGATCCCGCCTACCGGCCGGATACAGGCGCGATGCGCGCCATCCTGCCGCTGCTGGACCGTCTGGGCGACGGCAGCAGCCCGGCGGCGATCGCCCGGGAGATCCTCACGTTCGCCGACGGGCGCCGGCGATGAGGCTCGTCGATGCCCACATTCATGTCTGGCGGCGCGACGACCTCCCCTGGCTTGCGGGACCGATGCAGCCGCGAATCTTCGGGCCCTACGAGCGGATCCGGCGCGACTACCCGATCGAGGAGTATCTGCTCGACGTCGCGGCCCATGATGTCGAGGCCGCCGTGTACGTCCAGGCGAACTGGCCGGCGGACCGCGCCGAGGACGAGGTCGCGTGGGTGTCCTCGCTCACTGCGCGAACGGGCTGGCCGCAGGCGGTCGTCGCGCATGCGGACGTGGCGCAGGGCGATGTGCGGCCCGCGCTTGACCGGCTGCTGCGCTATCCCCTCCTGCGCGGCATACGCCAGCAACTGCACTGGCACGAGAATCGCCAATACCGCTTCGCTGCCCGGGCCGACCTCTGCGCCGATCCGGTCGTGCAGCGCAACGTCGCCCGCATCGGCGAAACCGGCCTCGTGTTCGAACTTCAGGTGTTCGCCGGCCAGATGCAGTGGGCGGCTGAACTCGCTGATGCCGCACCCGGCACGACACTGGTGCTGCAGCATGCCGGTATGCTTGAGGACCTCTCGCCGGGCGGGGTGGATGCCTGGCGCCGCGGTATGGCTCTGCTGGCGGCACGCCCGAATGTGGTCGCCAAGCTGGCGGGCCTGGGCACGTTCCTGCACCGGCTCGACCGCGCGCACATCGCGATGGTCGCGCGCGAGACGGGGGGGCTGTTCGGCGCTGAGCGCTGCCTGTTCGGCTCCAACTTCCCGATCGAGAAGCTCTGGACTGATTACGCCGCGCTCGCCTCCGCTTGGCGCGATACCGCGCGGTCGTTCGGCGAGGCGGCAGCGCAGGCGATACTCCACGGCACGGCGCGCCGGGTTTACCGCCTCTGAAGGGATGGGACGATGGCTCTCGAGATCAGGATCCTGGACTACGGCGATATCGAGCTCGAATCGAGCTTCCTCGTGCTCGGCCGCGACTGCGGGCGCATCCGCCGCGTATGCACCTACGGCTTCCTCATCCTTGGCGGGCAGTATCCGGTGGTCGTCGACACCGGCTTCCGCGACAACGCGATCATGGAGACGCTGGGCATGCGCGGGCTGCAATCCCACGAGAACATGCTCGAGCGCCAGCTCGCGAAGCACGGCGTGACGGTCAGCGATGTGCGCTACGTCGTGCACACGCATCTTCACATCGACCATGCCGGCAAGGACGACCATTTCCCGATGAACACCACGGTGGTGGTGAACAGGCGGGAGCTCGAATGTTCTGTTTCTGGTCTGATGCATCCGCAGTATCCGAAGCCCGACATCATGCACCTGATCGAGAGGCTGCATACGCCGCAGGCGCTGCGTTTCGAGGATCTCGAACTGTCCGGCCCGATCGAGCTCATTCCCGGTGTGGTTCTCGAGGCGGCGAACGCCCACACCGAGGGATCGCTGAACGTGCATGTCGAGACCGCGGAGGGGCGGGCCACGATCTGCGGGGACGTGATCTACGACATCCAGGATCAAATCGTGGAGCCGTTCCGGATCCCCTTCGCGCAGGAGGTCCAGGTGACCGGGAATCATGCCGGCTCCAAGCGTGGAGAGAAGGCGGCGATCAAGAAGCTGCTGAACGGCTCCGACTTCCTCCTGCCGGTGCACGACAAGCCGGCGAAGGTGGTGCGGGGCCAGATCGTCGGCCGGCTCGACATGGCGGTGCCCGGACCGGTGACGCAGAGCGTCTATCGCCGCGATTGGTTTCCGGCCTGAGGCGGCGGCGATGGCCCACACCGCGCTCGACCCGGCCTTCCTGCGGCTGATCGACGAGCATGCGCCGGTCCGGCAGATCGGCAGCGGCTTCACCTTCACCGAGGGGCCCGTCTGGCACCCGGAGGAGCAGGCGCTCTACTTCTCCGACATGCCGGCGGATGTCCGCCGCCGCTGGGACCGCAACGGCATCCGCGAGGTGATGCGCCCCTCGAACAAGGCGAACGGTCTCACGCTGGATGCGGAACTCAACCTCCTCGCCTGCGAGCACGCGACGAGCGCGGTCGTCCGTTTCCGCCGCGACGGGCAGCGCGAGGTGCTGGCGACTCATTTCGAGGGGCGCGAGCTGAACAGCCCCAACGATCTCTGCGTCCACTCCTCCGGTGCGATCTACTTCACGGATCCCTGGTACGGGCGGATGCCGGTCTATGGCGTGGAACGGCCGCGCGCGCTCGGCTTCCAGGGGGTGTACCGGCTGGCGCCGGACCACGTGCCGGGCAGCGAGCCCCGGCTTCTCGTCGAGCGCTACCTGTTCACCCAGCCGAACGGGCTCTGCTTCTCCCCCTGCGAGCGCACGCTTTACGTGAACGATACCGAGCAGGCGAACATCCGCGCCTTCGCCGTCGCCGAGGACGGATCGCTGCGCCAGGGTCGGGTGTTCGCCGCCGGCATCCGCGAGAGCCTGAACCCGGGCGTGCCGGACGGGATGAAGTGCGACGCCGAGGGCAATGTGTGGGTGACCGGACCCGGCGGTCTCTGGGTGTTCCGCCCCGACGGGCGACACATCGGTCGCGTGTCGATCCCCGAGCCGGCCGCCAACCTCGCCTGGGGCGGGCCGGACTGGCGCACGCTGTTCGTCTGCGCCACCACGTCGGTCTACGCGGTGCCCACCAAGGTCGGACCGCGCAGCGAGCCCTTCATGCGCAACCGCAAAGCGTCGCGCCCCGGCCCGTCCGGCGAGCCGCTTCGGCTCGACCCGCGGCGTTGCGCGCTGATCATCCAGGACATGCAGAACGACGTGGTGATGGAAGGCGGCGCGTTCGCCGCGACCGGGTCGGCGCAGCACTGCCGCGAGCAGAACGCGATCGCCAATATCGCCCGTCTCGCCGACCGCTGCCGCGCGCTCGGCGTGCCCGTGATTCATGTCTGGTTCGTCGTCGCCGACGGCGCGCGCGGGCTGACGCTGAACGCGCCGCTCTTCGAGGGCGTGGTGGAAGCGAAGGCACTGGTGCGCGGCACCTGGGGCGCGGCTCCCGTGCCCGGGCTGGAGCCGCATCCAGGCGACCACATCGTCGAGAAGATGCGCATGTCAGCGTGGGAAGGCACGACGCTGGAGACGATCCTGAAGGCGGAGGGACGAGACATCATCATCGAGACTGGTGCCTGGACCAACATGTCCATCGAGCACACCGCGCGCACCGGCGCCGACAAAGGCTACGTCATGGTGATCCCCGAGGATGCCTGCTCGACCATGAACGCCGACTGGCATCGCGCCTCAATCGACTATGCGATGCAGAACGTCGCGCTGGTGATGACGACCGAGGCTGTGATCGCGGCGCTCGGCTGAGGGCCGCATCGGCGCCGCAGCAGCGGAGTATGTACCAGCGATGAACCGCCGCGGTACGGACGCCAGGACCTGGATCGTGACCAGCGGCGCGCGGCGCGCTGTCGCGGTGGTCGATCCTCGGCCGCGGCGACGACACGCCGGAGATGGCGGCATAGGGCCGCTTCGCCCAGATCGGTCGCGTCGCGCCTCGGCCGTTGCGGCCAGAGCATGCTCGGCCTCGACGGGAAAGACGCCCTGGCCGGCCGTCGTGGCGACGACACGCTCTCGGGCGATGATGGCAACCATCAGCAGAACGGCGGCGCGGGCGACAACAGCCTGGAGGACGGCGCCTGCCAAGGATACGCTCTTCGGTGGGCCCCGCGCCAACACGCCGAACAGCGGCGCGGACGACCACGAGATCAATCTCCGCGCGCCGGGCTGCAGCACCGACGTCATCCCGTCTGGTTTTGTCGCCGGATAGCGGCGTCGCTCTCGGGCTCGGCTTCAAGGAGCGGCTGGACGAGGACCATGATCGGCAACGAGAGCGACACCCTGACCGCGCCCGCGACCCGCCAGAGCGATTTTCGCATGAGTGGAAGCCGCTCTGGGTGTGCCTCGCGAGCCTCTTTGCGCACACCACTGAGTCCAGCCGTGAGCGATCCGCTCTCGCCTTCCTGATGCAGAGGACCTCCCGCCCGTTCCCCTGCTGCCCGGGAGCACCGTTGTGGTGGACGGCATCACGATGACGCCCCATGCGCTTCCCGACACGGGTTGGCTCTCGAGGTGAGCCTGCGGCCCCGGCCCGGCCGGGCGGCGTCGCGATTCAATCACGGCAGCGACATGGGTGCCCTGGCTCGCGATGCTGATGGAACGGCTGGCGGCTCCGCCGCCCTGCTTGCACCGCTGCCGGACCGCCAAGCAACAGGCCGGACCGATCGCCGGGGAAGGGCTTGAAGGAACGCGTCAGACGCCTTGGATTCCCGCGCGGCGCAGGATCGCCCCCCACCGCTCGAACTCGGCGCGGTGGATCGCCACCATCTCCTCCGGCGTCGGCAGCGGGATGAGGTCGAAGCCGATGCCGGTCAGCCGCGCGCGCACCTCCTCCTCCGCCATCGTCGCTCGCGTCGCGTCATACATGCGCTGGACGATCGGTGCCGGCGTGCGCGCGACCGTGGAGATGCCGATCCAGGTGGACATCTCGTAGCCTGGTATGCCGGCCTCCTGCATCGTCGGCACCTCCGGCAGGAACGGCGAGCGCTCGCGCGATGTCACAGCCAGGGCGGCGAGTTCGCCCGAGCGGATCAGCGCCAGCACGGTCGAGATGTTGAAGAAGGCGAAGTCGACCTCGCCGGTTTGCACGGCAAGGATCCCCTGTGGTGCGCCGCGATACGGCACATGTGTCGCCTCAAACCCGGCCATCTGTGCCAGCATCGCCGAGGAGACGTGATGCGTGGTGCCTACGCCGCCGGAGGAGTAGGTTAGAAGGCCCGGCCGCGCCCTGCCGGCGGCGATGATGTCG
>Ga0308410_1000888_pt1 | contig 16969 bp, 14 predicted proteins | sample HotsprOSTMatCore_FD_203467 | JGI IMG/M metagenome (GOLD analysis project Ga0308410, IMG submission 203467) | Hot spring phototrophic mat microbial communities from Octopus Spring, Yellowstone National Park, Wyoming, United States -... | ecosystem: Environmental > Aquatic > Thermal springs > Hot...
AGCCACGCCCACGGCACAGGACACGCCGCCCGTCGAGCCTTCGCCCACGCCAGGGCAGGGAGGGTGATCGCATGACGGAGGAAGAGGCAGTCGGCGGGGTGAAAGCGCTCATCTTCGATTTCGACGGCACGTTGCTCGATACCGAAACGCCCGAATATCACGCCTGGCAACAGATCTACCGCGAACACGGCGTCAGTCTGACGCTGGCTGAGTGGCTGGAAGGCGTCGGCACCTGGTATGCCTTCGACCCGTATGTGGACCTGGCGCGCAAGCTAGGCCGGCCGCCCGATCGCGCTGCCATCCAGGCGCGGTTGAAGGCGTTGCATCACGACGTATTGTTGGAGATGGACCTGCGCGACGGCGTAGCGCATTTGCTGCAGGAAGCGCGTCGGCGCGGCTTAAAGCTGGCTGTCGCCTCGAGTTCTTCGCATGCCTGGGTGGATGCACACCTGGAGCGCTACGGCTTATTGACGCTCTTCGACGTCGTCAAATGCCGCGACGACGTGCCGCCCGGCCGTAGCAAGCCGCATCCGGATTTGTATCTGGCCGCGCTCGATGCGCTGGGGGTGAGCGCCGGCCAGGCCATCGCCTTCGAGGACTCGCTCAACGGTGTGCGCGCAGCGCGGGCGGCGAGCCTCTTCACCGTCGCCGTCGCCAACCCGATCACTCGACACCTGCCTTTGGACGAAGCGGATCGCGTGGTGCACTCGTTCGCTGAAGTGGAGTTGGATCAATTGCTGGCGGCGCGCCGGTTCGCGCAACCCAAGCCGTAGGAAATGTGCGCGGCGCATTCGCGCGGCGCATCTACGATCGTCTGCCGGCGTTGGGCCGTCAACGCACGGGCGGCTAGTTCTCGATGCGCGGCAGCGTCACGCCGGTCTGGCCTTGGTATTTGCCCTTTTTGTCGGCGTAGCTCTGCTCGCAAACGCCATCGCCGGCCAGGAAGAGGAGCTGCGCGATGCCCTCGTTGGCGTATACCTTGGCCGGCAGTGGGGTGGTGTTGCTGATCTCCAGCGTCAGGTAGCCCTCCCATTCCGGTTCCAGCGGCGTAACGTTGACGATCAGCCCACAGCGCGCATAGGTGGACTTGCCCACACAAATGGTGAGCACGTCCCGCGGGATGCGGAAATACTCCACCGTGCGGCTGAGCACGAACGAGTTGGGCGGGATGATGCAGACGGGTCCCTTGAAGTCCACGAACGACTGCGATACAAAGTTCTTGGGGTCCACGACGGCCGAGTTGACGTTCGTGAAGATCTTGAACTCGTCGCTCACCCGGATGTCGTAGCCATAGGATGAGAGGCCATAGCTCACCACGTTCTGTCGCACCGAGCCCTCGACGAAAGGTTCGATCATGCCGCGTTCTTTGGCCATGCGGCGAATCCAGTGATCGGGTTTGATGCCCATTGTGAATCGGGAACGGAGAATTGGAGTTGATGTGTTGCGAAACGCCCTGCGGGCGACCTTCGCGGAGCCCCGATTCTATAACGCGGCGGTGGTGCAAGGCGAGGGGCACTGCCACACCGCCAGGTCGAGCTGACCATGACCCGTGCGGCCTTCACCCTTTCGCGAATTCACATGCGCTCTGGCGCACTCATGCCCATCAGAGTGAGCGCCTTGGCCAGCGTCACCCGCGTCGCGCGCGCCAGTTGCAGGCGTGCAAAGGCGACTTCTGGTGGGGAACCCTTGATCCGGCAATCCTCGTAGAACTTGCTGAAGGCCTGGGTCACCTCGCGCGCATAGGTGGTGTAGTGGTGAGGTTGCAACGTGGTGGTCACCAGCTCGACGATCTCCGGCAGTTGTAACAGCTTGCGGATGAGCGCCAGCTCCGAGGGATGCTCGAAGTTGACCATCGAGGATTGAGAATCACGAGCCGCGTCCGGCAACCAGCCCTCCTCTTTCGCCTTGCGCTCAATCGAGCAAATGCGGGCATGGCCATATTGCACGTAATAGACCGGGTTGTCCTCATTTTGCTGCTTCAGCACATCCAGGTCGAAGGTGAACTTGGTGTCTATGCTGCGCGAGAGCATGATGTAGCGAAAGGCATCGGGGCCGATCTCGTCCAGCACATCGTCAATCAGCAGCGCGTTGCCCTTGCGCTTGCCCATGCGCACTTCCTGTCCACCGCTCATCAGCGTGATGAAGCGATAGATCACGATGCGCACTGCGCCCTCCGGCAGACCGAGCGCGCGCGCGGCAGCGTATAGCCGGGCCACATCGGCCTGGTGGTCTTCGCCCCACACGTATATGGCCGGGTTGAAGCCGCGCAGCATCACTTTGTGCCAGGCGTAAGGGATGTCGCTGGCGAAATACGTCGGTCGCTCGTCGGGGTCGGCGATCACCTTTGGCGAGCGGATCAACACGGCCTGCACCGGCAAGCTGTGACCCTGCTCGTCCTTGTCGGCAGCGTAGTCTTCGTCGCTGCGGCGTTGCCCCTGACCGCCCCGGATGGGCGAGCCATCTTCGCTGAACCACAGCGCCCCGTCGTGCTCCAATACCAGCCCGCGCGATTTGAGCAAAGCAATCATCTGCTCGCCCAGCCCGCTTGTCCACAGACTCTTCTCGCTGAAGAAATTGTCGTAGCGAATGTTCAAGCGGGCCATGGTGCGCTTGATGTTCTCCATCACTTCGGCGATGCCCAGTCGGCCCAGTGCGCGCACGGCCTCGTCTTTGGGCATGCGTAGAAAGCGATCGCCTTCGCGCCGCGCAATCAGGCTCGCCACTTCTTGCACATCTTCGCCCTGGTAGCCGCGTTCGGGCAAGGGTTCGTCTCGGCCCAAGGCCTGTGCATAGCGCGCATACACGCTGGCGCCGAAGACACGCACCTGGCTGCCGGCGTCGTTGATATACCACTCGCGGTGCACCTGGTATCCCGCCGCTTCGAGCGTGTTGGCCAGGGTGTCGCCCACCACCACGTTGCGGCCGGTGCCGATCGTCGCGTAGCCGGTGGGGTTGGCGCTGCCATGCTCCACCTGCGCCTTGCGCCCTTTGCCGATCTCGATATTGCCCCATGCCTGGTCTTGTCGGTTGATGATGGTCACTACGTGCGCCAGGAAGGCCGGCGTCAGGCGAAAGTTGATGAAGCCGCCGGCGACTTCGACCGTGAAAGCAGGCAGTGTCGCTTCCGGCGCTTGCAGCATCTCGGCCACTGTCGCTACCTTGATGCGCCTGGCGACGATCTCGGCGATCCTGGGTGGGGGCATTCTGGCCGCGCGCGCCAGTTGCAGCGCGACGTTCGTGGCATAGTCGCCCATCTCCGGCTGGCGCGGATGCTCGACGGTGATCGGTGGGATGGGAAAGGCGGGCAACTCATCCGCGGCCTGTGCGTCGGCGATGGCTGCAGCGATGAGCGTGCTGAGGTGGTCGCGAATCATGACGTTGGTTTGATAGATCGTATTCTAACAACAGCGCGCCCTGATTTTCAGGTTGCCGAATCGGGTGTTTACTGGTTGCCATGGCGATGCACTCTTTTGACTACCGACGAATGTTTGATCTCACCGGCCGGTTGGCGCTCGTGGTAGGCGCGGGCAGCGGCATCGGCGAAGCTTCTGCGCATGGCCTGGCGGCGCACGGCGCGCGCGTGATCTGCGCGGATCTCGATCTCACAGCCGCGCAGCGCGTGGCGCGGGACATCGGCGCAAATGCCGATGCGCTCCAACTTGACATGCGCGACTCAGCAGCCATCGCTGCTGCGCTGGGCACCGTGCCACCGCCCGACGTGCTGGTCAGCACGCCCAGCATCAACGTGCGCAAGCCGTTGCTGGAGATCAGCGATGACGAGTTCGACCGCGTGATCGCGCTGAACCTGCGCGGCACGTTCTTGCTGATGCGCCATGTGGGGCGCGGCATGGCCGAGCGCGGCCGCGGCAGCATCATCGTATTCAGCAGCATTCGGGGCGAGGTGGTCGAGCCTGGGCAAGGCGTATATGCTGCCACCAAGGCCGGCGCGCGCCAGATGTGTCGTGCGCTGGCCGCCGAACTTGGGACGCGCGGCGTGCGGGTGAACCTGATCGCGCCGGGCGTGGTCGAGACGCCGCTTACCGAGCCGATCCGCCAGCATCCCGAATGGTACCGCGCCTATGCCGAGAAGAACGCCTTCAAGCGCTGGGCGCAGCCCCACGAGATGGCCGGCGCCGTGGTGTACCTCGCCTCCGACGCGAGTTCCTACGTCACCGGCGCGGTGTTGTACGTGGACGGTGGATGGACTGCGCAAGACGGGCGTTTTACGCCGCCGCTGGCTCGATAGTGTCGTTGGTGTCGGTAGTGTCATTAGTGTCGTGGACACCAGTGACACCAACGACACCGTCCGACACCATTGACACCATCCGACACTAAAAACCCATGCTCTCCGAAAACGAAAAGCACGCCCTCAACTTGATTGACGATGATGAATTGATCGGCTGGGTGCAGGCGCTCACGCGCATCCCAAGCGTGTGGAAGCCGGCCGAAGGCATCGGCGAAGAAGCTGCAGCGCGCTGGATCGAAGCGCGCTGTCGCGAGATCGGCCTGGAGACGCACTTCGAGTTCGTCGTCCCCGGCCGGCCCAACGTGATCGCCTTCCTGCGCAGCCGCCCAGGCACGACTCCTGATGCGCCCTACCCAACGCTCATGTTCGAAGGTCACACCGATGTGGTGACCGAAGGCGACCCGGCGCAATGGACGCATCCACCGTTCGGCGCGGTGATTCGCGATGGGCGCATCTACGGCCGTGGCGCAAATGACATGAAGGCTGGCTTGTGCTGTGCGTTGATGGCGATCAAGTCCATCCAACGCAGCGGCGTGGCGCTCGCCGGCGACATCGTGCTCGGGGCGGTGTGCGACGAAGAGGGCAGCATGATCGGCATCAAGCACTTCGTCGAACGTGGCTGGGCTGATCGGGTGACAGCTTGCATCGTGTGCGAGCCGGAGGAGAACCACCTGTGCATCGCGCAGAAGGGGGTGATGTGGGTGCGCTGCGTCATCCACGGGGTGATGGCCCATGGAGCAATGCCGCTGACCGGCGTGAACGCTGCCTACCCGCTGGCCCGCTTTCTCAGCCAGGTGCACGCCCTCGAAGAGCGCGAGATCGTCCGTCATGGCCGGCACGAGTTCCTCGGCCAGCCCAGCATCACGCCGACGATCGTGATGTCGCCCGCGCGTGGTGGAGGTGAGCCCCAGAACAACGTCATGCCCGGCGCGGCAGAGTGCGTCCTGGATGTGCGCCTGATCCCCGGCCAGGATCCCGAAGACATTGCCCGGCGCATCGAAGCGATGCTCGCAGCGAGCGTCGCTGTTGACGGTCGGCTGCGCGGCGAGGTGCAGGTGATCGAGGTGCGCTACCCTACCAGCACTGACCGCCATCACCCCATCGTGCAGGCGCTGGCCGGCGCATACGCCGACCTGACTGGCGCGCCGCCGGTCTACGGCGGTGTGCCGGGCAGCACTGATGGCACCATCCTGCATGCGCGCAGGGGCATCCCCATCGTCACTTGTGGCCCGGGCGACATTCACATCCCGCACCACGTGGACGAGTGGGTGAGCATCGAGGAGATCAAGCTGGCAGCCCGCCTGTACTTGCTGGCAGCGATAAGATATCTGGGACACCAATGACACCCTCGACACCATCGACACCATGAACCCCACCCTCACCGCCATTCCCGGCCTGAAAGTGGGCCATTGGACGAATCGCGAATGCGGCACGGGTTGCACGGTCGTGCTGTGCCCCGAGGGCGCAGTGGCCGGCGTAGATATCCGCGGCGGCGCGCCAGGCACGCGCGAGACGCCGTTGCTCGAACCGACCAGCGCGGTCGAGAAGGTGCATGCCGTGCTGCTGAGCGGCGGCAGCGCCTATGGCCTCTCGGCAGCCGATGGCGTCATGCGCTGGCTGGAGGAGCGCGGCTATGGCTTCGACGTCGGCGTGGCGAAGGTGCCTATTGTGCCGGCGGCCATCTTGTTTGATCTGCCGGTGGCCCGCGCCGACGTGCGACCGGATGCAGCGGCCGGATACGCAGCGTGCGAAGCGGCCACCGATGCCCCCGTCGAACAAGGCAACGTCGGGGTGGGCACGGGCGCCACATGCGGCAAGGCGCTTGGCTTCGCGCAGGCGACGAAGGCTGGCGTCGGTTCGGCGGCGATCCGCCTGGCGAGCGGTGCCATCGTCGCAGCGCTGATCGCTGTCAATGCCTTCGGCGACGTGATTGACCGACACACCGGCCGCATCATCGCCGGCGCGCGCAAGCCCGATGGCAGCGGCTTTGCCGATACGATGGCTTACCTGGCGAGCCTGGACGATTTGACCATCGCCCGCCTGGCCGAGCGGCTCCGTGGTCAGAACACCACCCTGGCTGTCGTAGCTACCAACGTCGCCCTCAGCAAGAACCACACCATTAAGGTAGCGCAAATGGCGCACAACGGCCTGGCCCGCGTCATCCGGCCGATCCATACCATGCTCGACGGCGACACCATCTTCGCCTTGTCGCTGGGCGAGCTGCGCGCCGACGTGAGCTTGCTGGGCGAGCTTGCCGCCGACGCCGTTGCGCAGGCCGTCGTCAACGCCGTGCTGGCCGCCGAGCCGTTGGGCGGGTTGCCTTGCGCGCGGGGGTTCCTGCCCGAGCAGAGGGACGAGTTATAACGCCTCGCCCCCGTAGTTGATCGTCTTGAGGGGGTGTCTTCGCGAAAAGGAGCAAAAACCTCCCGCAGGTTGCTCACCCAAGTTGTGACAGCCGGCAAAAATCTGCGGGAGGTTGTCACTGCCTATGGCCGTGTGCACCCGGATTGAGCGTAAAGCAATGCCTGCGCCAGAGCCGCTGCGAGGCCCTACGCCGTGCGCGCCTTCAACGAGGCCTCGACCGCGACCATGACGAGCGGGATGATGATGGCGCAGCCGACCAGCTCAATGAGCGCCTGTGGAATGATGGCGGGAACGACCGAGATAGGCACCTGGCCGAGGAGGAGGGCAATGCCGACGGCAGTCACGGTATTGGTCAGTGCGCCGGCGGCGCCGGCAGCGGCCCCGGCGATGATCGTGTTGGTCGTGTCACCCGGATCTCGCTTTAGGGCGCGGTAGACCAACCACGCCACCAGCGCGAAGGCCAGGCGCGGCACGATCAGGGTGATCGGCCCAAACGCCGCCGTAGCCGGCAGGATCAGGTACATCACGCCCATGATCAACCCGGCGAACATCCCGACTAGGGGGCCGCCGATGATCGCACCGAGGATGACCGGGATGAGCAACGTCGTCATCGCCCCGCTCAGGTTCGGCACGGGGATCGAGCCGATGCCGATCACTTGCAGTGCGATGACCATAGCGCCGAAGATGGCGGCCAGCACGATCGTGCGCGTGTTGACCGACCAGGGATCAGAGGTTGCCGTTGTCATGTGAACTCTCCTTTTCTTCTTGTGATTCGTCTGGGTAGAAGACCGGTCTGGTGATCGTGTTGTGGGCCGGCCGTTGTGCGCGCGTTTACAATCGAAGCGATACCGAAGCGCTCCCAGGTTCGATTCTGCAAACGTGGCTATCCAAATCTCCAAACTGAGCTATACCTACACCGGCCGCGCCGAGCCTGCCTTGCGCGAAGTGTCGTTGACCTTCCGCCCGGGGGAGGTGGCGCTGATCGTCGGCCAAAGCGGGAGTGGAAAGACCACGCTCGCCCGCTGCATCAACGGCCTGATTCCACACAGCTACAAGAACGGAACACTTGTCGGCGAGATTCGTTGCTATGAAAAGTCTACTGCCGGACTGTCGCTGGCACAACTGGCCCGCCTCATCGGCACCGTGATGCAGGATCCGGACAAGCAGATCGTCGCCACGCGCGTCTTCAACGAAATCGCCTTTGGACTGGAGAATCTCGGCCTGTCCCGCGATGACATCCGCGCACGAGTGCATGAAGCTGCGGAATATCTGCACATCCCTCATCTGCTCGACCGCGAGACCCACACGCTGAGCGGCGGCGAGCTGCAGAAGGTGGTGATCGCCGGCGCGTTGGCCATGCGTCCGCGCACCCTGTTGCTCGATGAGCCGCTGTCCTCGCTCGATCCACCCTCGGCGCGCGACGCGCTGGCGCTCTTTCGCCGTTTGGCCGATGCTGACATGGCGGTTGTGATGATCGAACACCGCGTGCGCGATGCGCTGCGCATCACGCCTGAGCATGGGGTGGCGCTGCACCAGGGCGCGGTGGCGTTCGACGGCGACGCGGCCGGCCTGCGCGCCTGGATGCGCGCCCAGCGCAATGGCCGGCCGACGCCGCGCCTGCCCGCTCGCTCGGTCGCAGCTCAGGGCGAGCCGCTAATCTCCTTCCGCCAGGTTCGCTTTGCCTATCCCGGATCGCCGCAAGAGCAACTGCGCGGCGTCTCGTTCGACGTGCGCGCGGGCGATGTGATTGCGCTGATGGGGCCGAACGGCGCCGGCAAGTCCACCCTGTGCAAAACGGCCATCGGCCTCTTGCGCCCTTCCGCCGGGCAGGTGATCGTAGCGGGCGAGGATGCGGCGCGCTTCACCGTCGCGCAGATCGTGCGCAAGGTGGGCTACGTCTTCCAGAATCCGGCGGCCATGCTCTTCGCCAACACGCTGCGCGAGGAGTTGAGCTTCGGCCCGCGCAACGTGGGCATGTCCGAAGACCGCATCGTCGCGACCATCGCGCGGGTTCTGGAGACGGTGGGATTGGGCCACCTGTCGCTCGACCAATCGCCGTTCGGCCTGAGCTTTGGGCAGCAGAAGCGCATCGCGCTGGCCGGCGTGCTGGCCATGCAGCCGGACGTGCTCATCCTGGACGAGCCAACCGCGGGGCTGGACGATGGCACGGCCGAGGACCTGATACAGCGCCTGCTGACGGCGGAGCATGGTCCGCAGGCCATCGTGATGGTGACGCACGACCTGAGCCTGGCGCATCGCTTTGCCAACCGCGTCGTCCTGGTGGCCGATGGGCAGGTAGTGGCCGATGGTTCGCCGACCGAGATCCTCGAAAGCGCAGACACGATGCGACGGGCGCGACTCGATCCGGCCGTCGTGTCGGCAGATGATCAATCCCCAGATGGTTGAAATGAGCATGCAGACGTTCGACCCACGGGCGCGGGTGACCTTCTACGCATGTCTGACCACGGCCGTGCTGCTGGTGAACGACTTGCGCGTCCTGGCCGGCCTGGCGTTGTTGGGCAGCGGCGTGCTGCTCTTTGCGCGCGTGCCGTGGGAGCGCATCAAGCGCATCTGGCTTGGGGTGGTCATTTTCATCGCGCTGATCACCGCGCTGAACCTGCTCTTCCGCACGCCGCTGGAAGCGGCGCAGCAAGCGCTGCGCGCCGTCGCGATGGCGGCGGCGTCGCTCGCCGTCGTGCTCACGTTCGATCCAGCCTACCTCGGCGTCACCTTCCGCCGCATGGGCTTCCCGGATAAATTCGCGTTCGCGCTCGATCTGACTGCGCGCTTCGTGCCCACCCTGATGCGCGACTTTCGCATCACGATAGATGCGCAACGGGCGCGCGGCTACGAGTTGGAATCGCGCGATCGCAGCTTAAAGGGCATCCTGACCGTTGGCCGGCGCTTCGTGCCGCTCATCGTGCCGGTCGTGGTGCGCGCCGTCCTGGATGCCGAAGATCGCGCCAACGCCATGGATCTGCGCGCCTTCGGCACCGGGCCGCGCACCTGGCTGCAAACGCTGCGCCTGAGGCTGCCCGATTACGTCCTGATCGCAGCGTCGTTCGCCTTGCTGGCCGGGGCCATCGCTGCTCGTCTGGTGCTGGGCTGAGCGGCGATCAACTCTTGAGGATTTGCTGGCGCGCCGCTTCCACATCTTCTTTGCTGGCCAGCAGCGTCAGCGTATCGTTGGCTTCGATCACCGTGCTGCCGGTGGGCACGATGTGATCGCCGTTGCGGGTGATCAACACGATCAGCGCGCCTTCCGGCAGGTGCAGATCCACAATCTGCTTGCCGACCGCCGGCGATGTCGCGCTGATGCGGATGTCCATCGGCCGGGCGTTCGAACCGTCTATCACCCGGATGGTGGGCGGGACTCGCTTCTGCTCGGGCAGGTTCAGGCCGAGCCATTGCGCCACCGGCGTCACCGTCGTGCCCTGAATCAGCACCGACGTCAGCACCACGAAGAAGACCAGGTTGAAGATGGTGCCGGCCGGCGGCAGACCGGCCACCAGTGGAAAGGTGGCCAGGATGATCGGCGCGGCGCCGCGCAAGCCGACCCACGAGATGAGCACCAGTTCGCGCAGCGACATGCGCGCCCAGAACAGCGAGGCGAAGACGGCTGCCGGCCGCGCTACAAAGATCAGGAAGGCCGAGCTGAGCATGGCCACGCCGGTGAGCGGAACGAGCTGCGACGGAAAGACCAGCAAGCCCAGGGTGAGGAACATCGCGATCTGCATCAGCCAGGCCAGGCCATCGTGGAAGCGCAGCAGGCTGCGTTTGTGAATGAAGTCCCGATTGCCCATGAACAAGCCGCACAGATACACCGCCAGGAAGCCGTTGCCGCCGGCCAGCGCAGTGGCGCTGTAGGCGACGAGCACGATGGTGATGGTGATGATCACATACAGCCCTTCGGCCTGCAGCCTGATCCGGTTCATCAACCGCACACCGGCGTAGCCGATCGCCAGCCCAAACCCCGCGCCGAGCGACATTTGCAGCACGAACATCGGCACCAGGCCGAGGATGCCGGCGCCTGGCGTGGTCAGCAGGCTGATCATGCCCAGCGTGAGGAAGACAGCCATCGGATCGTTGCTGCCGGATTCCAGCTCGATGAGCGGTTCCAGGTTGCCGGCCAGCCGGTTGGCGCGCATGCGCATCAGGCTGAAAACCGCCGCCGCGTCGGTAGACGAGATCACTGCGCCGAACAGCATCCCTTCCGGCAGCGAGAAGCCCAGCACGGCCGTGGCGAACAACCCCACTGCCAGGGCAGTGACGAACACACCGATCGTCGCCAGCGCCAGGCCGTGTCTCCATACCGGCTTCACCGAAAGCCATGACGTGTCCAGGCCCCCCGAAAACAGGATGAAGATGAACGCGATCACGCCGACTGACTGCGCCAGTCGTACGTCGTCGAACTGGATGCCGCCCAGCCCCTCAGAGCCGGCCAGCATACCGATGGCGAGGAACAGCACCAGCGATGGCACGCCTAGTATGCTGGATGCTTTGCTCGCCAGCACGCTCAGAGCGAGCAACCCGGCGACGATCAGCAACACTTGTTCGATCGGCAGGGGAGTCGTCAGTGGCATGGTGGTGAGAGTCCTACGCTCGCCGGTCAGGTTGTGCCTTTGGCGATGTGTGACTTCCTGTTGCGACTGGTTGGGGCAAGTCGCGCTCTACGGAGTGACCAGGGGGCTCCACGAATGGGCGCGATCCGGGTGGGCCGGGTGGCAAGCTGCGGGGCGTATAGCGCCGCGGGTAGTGCACCACGTTTGGTTTGGGGTGAGCCAGGTAGGCGCGCATCGTGCGCTCGCCTTCGGCAAGCATTTCCTCGGTCTTCGAAAAGTCGCCCAGTTGCAGGTTAGGATAGGCTCGCAGTGCAATATGATGCACGGTGACCCCAGGAGTCTGAACCGCGGCTTCCAGCTCGCGCAGCGCCAGGCTATAGAGCGATCGCTTGATGGCATACCCTGCAATGTCGAGAGCACCTTTGAACGTCAGGCCGGCATCCACCTCGAAGGCTAGGTCGAGCGCCCAGATCTCGGTCGCGCCATGGGCCAGCGCCACCTTGATCGGCAGATTGGACATCACGCCGCCATCCACGAATGCCTGGCCGTTGTGATAAGTGGGGGGAAAGAAGCCAGGCACGGCCGCGCTGGTGAGCACGGCGTCAATCAGAGGGGCATTCGGGTCATCGCCATACACATAGAGCGTTTGGGTGAGCAGATGACAGATCGTCACGTAGAGCGGGACCTGCAAATCGCCGAACGAGCGCACGCCTTGGGGCAGCGATGCTTCGATGTAGGCCCGGATGCGTCGGTTGTCGGTCAGGTGGTCGCTGCCGCGCAGCGCCCTGAGGACGGCGCGCACAGGGGTAGTGCCGAACAGCTTGCGCCGGCCGGCGTCGCGCCACAGCGCAATCATGCGCCCAGCTTGCGCGACCGTCGGTTCGGCGGCCAGATATGCGCCGTTCAATGCGCCCACCGAGGAACCGACGATCATCTCGGGCAAGATATTGTGTTCCAGCAGGGCCTTGATGGCGCCGGCTTGCAAAGGGCCGCGGTTGCCGCCGCCGGAGAGGACGAAGGTGCGCATGAAGCGAAATATAAACGCCGGACGAATAACCCCGGTTTCTTCAAGAAACCGGGGTCTTGTTTTACACGGGCCTATAGCATTGGCTTCTGCGACGTCACTTTTGTTCGGGCTGCGGCGGCTCCGGATCCTGGTCGTTGACGATCTCCGGCGTGAAGTTGCCGATGCCGCTGCTGATCAGGGTCGGTACATCGCTGGATTGGCTACCGGCACCCGAATCGTTCACAGTCACTGGAGACGGTTGATGGGGTGAGCTGCCGTTCGACGCGCCGTTGATGATCACGACCGGCTCATCGCTATCCGTGACCCGCTCGGCCGAGCCGTTGACTTCCACGGGGGCGGGAACAGGCTCATTCAGCAGTTGGCCGCCGCTCTTGCCGCTGCGCAGCTCGGCCAGCGTCTGGGCCCGGATGGCCGCCAGCGTGCGCGGGATGATCTCCTCTTCCTTGAAGGCTTCCAGGCTCTGGTTGGCCTCGATGATCTCGACCACTTCCTTGCCGTTCAGCGTGTTCTTGGCAAGGAGTTCTTCGGCCAGGGCGGTCACTTCTTTCCAATGCCGGCGGAGCAGCTTTTCGGTCACCTGCTCCATTTGCAACCAGTACTTCTCGAGGACCTCGTCCTGGGCCATGGCGGCGGCGATGTTGTCGGCACCGAAGCCACCAAAACGCATGGCCATGCGTGGGCCGAAATAGCCGTACACGGCCAGCTTCCACAGGTTGATCTGCACATTGCGGTAATCGCTGCCGGTCGAGGCGAACATCTCGCCAGTCAAGATCTTCTCGGCGGCACGTCCGGCCAGCGACACGATGATGTCGTAGGCGTAGCGCATCACCGGCTCGATGTGCTGATCTATGGTATCTACGGGCATGACGTGACCCTGCGCACCGGTGGACAGGCGCACGATGGTCGCGCGCACGATCTTCTGATCGGGCATGACATAGTACTGGGCTACGGCGTGGCCGGCCTCGTGGTAGGCCAGCACGCGGCGCTGCGACTCCTCCATCTCCTCCACCGGCGTTTCGATGCCGACGGTCTGCTCCATGAAGGCCTTGTCAATATCTTTCTGGCTCACCTTCTTGCGGCCGTCGAAGAAAGCCAGGCGGACGGCGTCTTTGGTGATGGCGCCGGCGATGTCGGCCGGGGTCATACCGGCGGTATCGGCTACGATGGCTTCGACATCCACCGTGTCGTCGTGCTGGATCTTGCTCAGGTAGCCCTGGATGATCAGACGGCGGCTGGCGCGGTCGGGCGCCTCCACGGCGATCTTGGTGTCCAGCCGGCCGGAGCGGGTCAGCGCCGGATCGAGTACATCGGGACGGTTGGTGCTGCCCATCCACATCACATGCCAGTTGCGCTTGGGCTTATATTGCTTGCCAAAGACGCGGTAGACGCGCCGCCAGAACTTTTCGCTGCGCGAGGGCTGGTTCATGCCGTCCATCTGGCTGAGCAGGGTGGACAAAGCGAACATGCCCAGGCCAAAGCCGGTGAACGAACCCATCATCGGCCCGCCCCCGCGCACGCCGCCGCGGTTCATGCCCACGGCGTCAATCTCGTCAATGTAGGCCACGCACGCGCCGTATTTCTTGGCCAGGTCGCGCGCATACTTGCAAAAGCGCAGCACCTTCAGAATATCCATGCCCCAGAACATGCCCTGGAAGCTGGTGCCCTGCGCGCTGACGAAAGCCATGCCCGATTCGCCGGCGATGGCCTTGGCCAGCATGGTCTTGCCGGTGCCGGGCGGTCCATACAGCAGCAACCCGCTGATGTACTTGCCGCCCATCTTCTCGAATTCCTTGCGGTCGCGCAGCAGGCTCATCCATTGCTTGACCAGCTTGACGAGCTGCGGCTGGCCCCAATAGTCGTCGAATGTCACGGTGGTGTCGTCGCCGGGGCGGATGATTTCGACCTGTGGGCGGGAGAGGAACCAGAACAGCAGGCCGAACTGCAGAATGATGCTCAGCAGCACCGCCATGATGCGCAACGACAGATCTATCGCCAGCCCGACCGCGCTGAAGAACACATTCAGCGAGACATCGTCGATCGTGGCCAGCATGTAGATCGTAATCGCGATGCTGACGAGGATGAAGATCTTGATGAAGCTCCGAATCGCTCGCCGGATGCGGTTGGGCCAGCGGTTATACGGAATGTCTATCTTCTTTTTTTGTTTTTTTGCTTTAGGATCGGACAAGCTCAATGGGCCTGGGAGGCTCGCCATGAACGGAACTCCTTATGCTCTTCAAATTCGTGCTCGTTGATTGTAGTATTGCCCCAACTCGGAACAAGTTAAATTGGTTTAGAGTTTGGTGAGAGCATCGTGATAATCGTTCTAGGTTTAGGCCCCGGAGATGCGAACCTCCTGACGCGAGAAGCCTGGGAGGTGCTCGCCGCAAGCGAACGGGTGTACTTGCGGACGCGGCATCACCCGACCGTCGCCAGTTTGCCCCCTCATCTCGCCTTGCACGACTTCGACCACCTCTACGACGGCGCTGCTAGCTTCGACGACGTCTACGCGCAGATTGCGGAGGCGGTGATCGAAGCGGCTCGGACGTCGCCCCCAGACGTGGTTTACGCCGTGCCTGGCCATCCGCTCGTTGGCGAAGCCAGCGTGCGCTTGATCCTGAGCCGCGCTCGCCGGCTGGGCATCCCCACCCGCATCGTCGCCGGCCTCAGTTTCATCGAACCTGTGCTGGAGCAGCTTGCGGAAGCCGCGCTGGGGACGCCGGATTTGTCGTCCACCATCCTCCTGCCGCCGGTGACGGATCCGCTGGATGGCTTGCAGATCTGCGATGCGTTCGAAATTGCAGCGCTGCATCACCCGCCGCTGAATCCGGATAAGCCGGCGCTGATCGCTCAGGTCTACTCTCGCGCGGTCGCCTCCGACGTCAAACTGACCCTGATGAACCAGTATCCGCCTTCGCATCGCGCGATTATCGTGCGCGGCGGCGGGAATAAACGAGGTCAGACCGAGGCGAGGGAGGGGTGTGAGCCTTCGTCCAATGTGCCCGGTTGTCATGCGGTGACCTTAGCCGAGCTGGACCATGCCGATCTTTTCGACCATCTGACGTCGCTCTACGTGCCACCGCTGCCTCAGCCAGGCGGATTCGAGTCGCTGCATGAGACCATCGCTCATCTGCGAGCGCCGGAGGGCTGTCCCTGGGACCGCGAGCAAACGCACGAGTCGCTGCGCAGCACGCTGCTTGAGGAAGCCTACGAGGTGCTCACCGCGATTGACGCCGGCGACCTCGACGCGCTCAGGGAGGAGCTGGGTGACTTGTTGCTCAACATCGTGCTGCAGGCGCAGATTGCGACCGAAGCCGAGGAATTCCGCATGAGCGATGTGATCGCCGAAGTGAACGCCAAGCTCAGGCGCCGGCATCCGCATGTGTTCAGCGACGTCGTCGTCAACGATGCCGGCGAGGTCATTGCCAACTGGCATGCCATCAAGCGCCAGGAGAAGGCGGTCAAGGGCGAAGAGGCCGGTTCGGTCCTCGACGGCATCGCCCCAGCCCTGCCCGCGCTGGCCCAGGCCCAAAAGATCGCCCATCGCGCCGAAAGGGCTGGCTTCCGGTGGGATAGCCACGCCGATCGCCTGGCCAAGGTGCGCGAAGAGCTAGAGGAAGTGGTGAACGCGCGCGACAATGCCCACCGTGCCGAGGAGATCGGCGATCTGCTGTTCACCATCGCCGATTGGGCCGACGGCTATGGCATTGATGCCGAAACTGCTGCGCGCGAGGCCAACCTCAAGTTCGCCCGCCGCTTTCGCGCGCTCGAACGCGTCGTCCGCGAACGCGGCCTGGACATGAGCGCGATGAGCCAGGCCGAGATGTTGGCGATCTGGCACGAGATCAAGGGGAGGGAGTAGGAAAGGTAACGATTGAGTGTCGCATTGCGCCATCCTCAATCTCCAAATCTGGGCTCTCCTGATCACCATGAAGATCGCGGTCCTGAGTGACATTCACGGTAACTATCCGGCGCTGCTCGCCGTCGCCGAGCACGTTGAAGCATGGCGTCCGGATCTGGTCGTGGTGGCCGGGGATACCGTCAACCGCGGGCCGCGCTCGGCAGAGTGTCTGGCTTTCGTGCTCGCCAAGGGACGCGAGGCCGGCTGGCAGACGGTCATCGGCAATCACGAGGAGTATGTCATCGCCCAGAGCAAGCCCGATCACCCAACCAGCGGGCCGCTGGCCGAAATTCAGCGCGCCTCGCGTTGGACGTATGAAAAGCTTAATCGCGACGTCTCCGCGCTCGAAGCGATGCCGTTTGCGCTCGATCGGCGTGGTCCGAGCGGCGATGATGTGCGCATCACACATGCTTCGATGCTCGGTACCCGCGACGGCATCTATCCCAGGACCTCCGACGCCGAACTGGTCCCCAAACTCGGTCAGCCCCCGCCGGCGGTCTTTTGCGTCGGACACACCCATCAACCGCTGACGCGCTCGCTCGATGGCGCGCTGGTCGTCAACGCCGGCTCGGTGGGCTTGCCCTTCGACCGCGACTGGCGGCCCAGCTATGCCCAGGTGACCTGGTGCCGAGGGCACTGGCAAGCTTGCATTGTGCGTCTGGAATACGATCGGTCGCAGGCAGAACGAGACTTTTACGAGACCGGCTTTTTGGATGAAGGCGGGCCGTTGGCGCGCCTGATGCTGCGCGAACTACAGATCGCTTCGGGGTTGATCTACAGTTGGTCGAACGAGTTCGAAAATCCGGTGCTCGCTGGCGAGCTTACCATGGAACAATCGGTCGAGCGCTTCCTACGGCGTTATTGACCCTTCC
>Ga0308410_1000890_pt1 | contig 16954 bp, 14 predicted proteins | sample HotsprOSTMatCore_FD_203467 | JGI IMG/M metagenome (GOLD analysis project Ga0308410, IMG submission 203467) | Hot spring phototrophic mat microbial communities from Octopus Spring, Yellowstone National Park, Wyoming, United States -... | ecosystem: Environmental > Aquatic > Thermal springs > Hot...
CATTCGCGGCGTGCAATCGCACAAGGAGAAATTAGAGCGCGCTTTACCGGGACGGCGCGTCGCGCTCAACCTTGCGAGCCTGTCCGTCGAGGATTTGCAACGTGGTCAGGTGGTGACCTTGCCCGGCTTGTATCGCGCCACCACCCTGCTCGATGCGCGCGTGCAATATTTGCCCGACGCTCCCAAACCCCTCCCCCACAACGCGCAGGTAGATTTCTTCACCGGCGCGGTACAAGTCGTCGCGCGCGTGCGTTTGCTGGAACACGAAGAATTGAAACCGGGTGAATCGGGCTGGGTACAATTTCATCTTGCCGCGCCGATTGCGGTTGCCAAAAACGATCGCTTTATTTTTCGCTCGCCCTCGCCGAGTGTCACACTGGGCGGTGGGATCGTCGTTGATCCACATCCGGCGGCGCGTCATCGTCGCTTCAAGCCAGAGGTGCTCGCGCGTCTCGAAACGCTGGCGCGCGGCACTCCCGAAGAAATCGTCTGGCAATTTCTTACCGCGCGCGGTAGCACACCTGCGGAGATCAAAGACATTGTCAGCGGTACGGGCTTGAGTGAGGCGAGTGTCGCGCAAGCACTGAGCGCGCAAGCCGCGAACCTGATAGTGCTAGGAACGCTGTACCTCACCACGCCGCACTGGCGCACCCTCGCGGAGAAGATTCGCACACTGCTCAGTGAGTATCATCGGCAGTATCCGTTGCGCGCGGGACTGCCGCGCGAAGAATTAAAGAGTCGGCTGGGGCTTGCGCCGCGTGTGTTCGAGCGCGTGCTAGAGCGCGCGGCGCTCGAAAATATTTTGGTGGCAAATGAAGACGTTGTGCGCCAGCCCGATTTTGTGGTCACGTTTACACCTGAATTGCAGAAGAAAATTGACGCGCTGCTGGCGCAATTTCACCGCGCTCCATACACCCCTCCCTCGGCACAAGATGCCGAAGCCGCCATCGGTATCGAAGCCGTCAACGCGCTGGTTGCCCAGGGCACACTGGTGCGCTTGAACGATCAAGTTCTGCTCACCCCTCAGGCTCTGCAAACGATGCACGCGTGGGTCGTGGCGACGATTCAGACACACGGCGAAGTGACTGTCGCGCAGGTGCGCGATCATTTCAACACCAGCCGCAAGTACGCTGTGGCACTCCTCGAATACTTCGACGAAAAACGCGTGACCAAACGCGTGGGCGATGCACGCGTGCTACGCTGAGAGTACCGCCGTGAAACGAACCGCGAAAAAATCCCGACCACGTCGAACGCGCCCGATGCGACTGAGGTTGTTGCACACCCTGGCGCGTCTCGCGTTACTCGGTGGTGGCGTAGCCTGGTTTGTTGGATGCCTCTTGCTCGTTCCGTTTGGGCAACGTCTTGCCAGCGACATTATTCCAACGGCTACGCCGACCCCCACCGTGTTCGTGCTCGCGCTGCCGCGCCCTTCCCCCACGGTGGCGCCGACCCCCACGCCACTCCCGCCGCTCGTAGCGTTACTGGCAGGACATTCGGGCGGGGAGGATCCCGGCGCGGTCTGTCCCGATGGTCTGCGCGAAGTGGACATCACCACCGATGTTGCCGCGCACGCGCGTAGAATTCTCGAAGCGCGTGGTTATCGCGTGGACATTCTCGCCGAGTTCGACAAACGTCTGGACCCCATCAAACGTGACTACGCACCCCACGTCTTTCTGGCGATTCACGCCGATTCGTGCGTGTACTATGCGTCGGGTTACAAAGTGGCGCGCGCGGCCAACAGCATCATACCGCGCGAAGAGGATCGTCTGGTGCGTTGTATCAGTTCCTCCTATGCTGCCGCGTCCCAGTTGCCTTTTCACGAAGGAAGCATTACCAACGATATGAAACACTATCACGGTTTGATGAAAATTCATCCGCACTCGCCTGGCGCCATCATCGAACTGGGCTTTATGGGTAGCGACCGCGCCATTCTGGTCAACCAAAGCGACCAACTCGCGCTGGGCATTGCGAATGGCATCGAACGCTTTTTGCAGGGGAGTCTGTGCCCGTAGGGAGATGACGAAATTCAGGTTCAGCCATCATCCATCGGTGCACTTTGTCCAATGCACCCATTCATTCATTTTACCCTATTGAGAAAAACATCGTTCTGGTGTATAATTGCTGTGCTGGACTGTTTACAGGGGCAAGTGTTCGTTCGCGTTTACCGACGCCTCGCGGTCAGGGTCGGTCTAATCCAAGGAGGAAGAGAATGCGTAAAATTGTTCTGCTGGTGCTCGTGCTGCTCGGCGCGCTTGTGTGGCTCACGGCGGCGCATCCAGCGCCCACATCAGCATCCGCACCTGTCTCGTACTATGTTGTCCGTTACGGGGACACCTTATCCGCTATCGCGGCGCGCTTGGGAGTGAGCACCTGGGCGCTTGCGCGCGCGAACGGCATCTGGAATCCCAACTACATCTATGCAGGTCAAGTGCTGTACATTCCGTGTCCTGCCTGCTGGTATCCTCCCGTTCCACCGCGCCCCGTTCCAATCTATCGGTGTATGTATCAGGTTCGCTATGGCGATACGATGATTAGTATCGCGGCGCGTCTGGGCACCGATGCGTGGACGCTGGCACGCTACAACGGCATCTACAACTTGAACTGGATTTACGCCGGACAGTGGTTGCGTGTGCCGGGTTGTCGTCCGTAAGCACCCAGCCTGACGAGGACTCGAGGGGAGCGAGTCCTCGTCACATTTTAGAGTGCGCGTGAACTGTGCAGGCACAGAAAAGTCGTTTGACCCAACGATGCATCGCGCGCATTTAGGTCTGGCAAGTTGAAGATTGTGAGTTGCAGGATTACTTAACGGTGTCTGGGAACTTGCGTGCGTGTCTTGTTCGGCGTCGTCATTTTGCCGAATCGCGGTGCGAGTGTTTGCGCACGCGTTTGGACATAGTCGGGAAAGCGCTGTGCGTACTCCAGTAACTTGGCGCGTGACAGTGCGGTAAGATCGAGTGCATCGAGATCGCAGGTTGCCTTGCCGCGCGTAATGAGATACAATTCGTCGAGCAACGCCTTTTCGGGCTCGGCGAGATATACCCCTTGCTCCAGCGTGTAGCCAAAAAAGAGTCGGGCGTGCAGTTGGCGAAATTCAATCGGTGTCTCGCCGATGTGCATCCGTTTGGAACGTTTTGTCGTTGCAAAGGTTAGCACGTAGGGTATCTGACTCAAGATGCCATAGCGCGCCAGCGCCGATTCGAACGACAGATACGAGGGCGCATACAGCACGTTCGCGATTTTCAGCGCCTCCGCCGTGCTGAACATTCCGCGATACATGCCGCGCCGCAGTCGCACGAGGACACCCTGTTTCACCAAACGATGAAGAACCACGTAGAGCGATGGTCGCGCCACCCCAAGAATTTTCTCAAGGTCAGCCAGATTGAGCGACGGCTTGTGGAGTTCGTCGAGAAATTGAAGCAATTGGAGGTCGCGCCGTCTTACCATTGGTCAATTACTCCCCACTGATGTTGCGGAAGATATTTGCGCAGTTCGCTTTTCAACGTTTTGCGATTGACACCTGTGAGATCGGGTTCGAACGCGCGCTTGAGTTTCTGCGCGATGAACCAGAGATCGTACAGATCACGTGGCTCACGACGGTTGGTGAAAGCGATGTGCTTGTCCTGCCACAAGCGTTCGAGTGTGGCGACCTGGGCTAATACGGTGACATTCGTCACCTCGCTGGTCAGCAAGCGCAGTGTGTAATCTGTGCCACGCGTCCACGTTTGAGGTCGCGTTGAAATTTCGACTTTGATGGAGAACGACTGCGCAAGGTACGGCTCTCTGGCACGATACAGCGCAAACAGGGTAAACCGTTTACCCAGCGCCTCGACCAACGTCACTGAGGAGATTGCCTCCGCGCATGCCTGCGCGATCTGGCGAAACTCACGCGCCGGAATCGGCGCGAGGGCAGAGAAAGCCAGGTCGTCAGAAAAGCGTGGCGAGCCGTACGCGAGACGTAGCGCCGTGTCACCTCGGAAGATGAGACGACTGCCGAGCGCGCTTTCCAGCAAACCACGCAGGATCAGCATTTCGTACTCTTCACGCACAACCTGTTCGAGCGAGATTTGCAGACGGCGCGCAAGTTGCTGGGCTAAAACAGCCTCCATTGGGATTGTTCCTAAAAACTTTACGATATCGTTAAGTTAGTGTGAATTATACCCATTCGGGTAAATCTGTCAAGGAGTAACCTATGTCCAACCTCATTCTCGGTCCTACGTTCGAAGAAATGTTGCATCCCCACACCATCGCGCCAGACATTCGCCGGCGCGCGCTGGAGATGAGGGTCAAAGACCCGCTCGACCCCATCAACCTGTTCAATATCACGTGGTGCGACGGGAACAACAACATCTACTATCACGTCATCCCCAAAGAGTTGACGGGCGTGGACGCGAACATCGTCGTCCTCTACGGCAAGGATTTTCCGAGTGGCTCACACAAAGTCGGCGCGGCGTACTCGGTGCTCATCGAAAAGCAAATGTTCGGCGAAGTGGATCCCAGCGTCCACACGCTCGTGTGGCCCTCCACCGGCAACTATGGCATCGGCGGCGCGTGGGTCGGCTGCCGAATGAATTTCGACAGCGTCGTCGTTTTGCCGGCGGAGATGAGTAAAGAGCGCTTTCAGCAGATCGAATCTTATGGCGCGCGCATCATCAAGACGCCCGGTTCGGAATCGAACGTCAAAGAAATTTACGACGAGACGCATCGCTTGCGTCAGGACCCCAAAGTGCGCATCCTCAATCAATTCGAGGCGATGGGCAACTATCGCTTTCACTATTACGTCACCGGCAACACAATTGTCGAACTCGCCGGCGTGTTAAAGGCACAGGGCATCGGCAACGGCAAGGTCGCGGCATTCGTTTCGGCGATGGGAAGCGCGGGGACGATCGCGGCGGGTGATCGGTTGAAGCAAGTATGGCACGATCATAAAATCGTTGGGCTGGAACCGATTCAATGCCCTACGCTCTACAACAACGGCTACGGCTCGCACGACATTCAAGGCATCGGCGACAAGCACGTCACGTGGATTCACAACGTGATGAATATGGACGCGCTGATGTGCATTGACGACATTGAATGCAAGAAAGGTTTGCAACTGCTGACCGAGGAAGCCGGCTGGAACACACTCGTCAAACGATTCGGCGTGCCGGAAGCATCGGTGAAAAAGATGGCGACGATTTTCGGCATCAGCGGCGTGTGCAATGTGCTGGGCGCGATCAAGACGGCAAAGTTTTACGGTTTCGGGAAGAACGATGTCATCGTCACGATTTGCACCGACGCGATTGATCGCTATCACTCGGTGATGGCGGATATGACCGCGCGCTTTGGCAAGATGGACGAAGCCGAAGCGACTGCGCGTGCCCACATCTTTCTCGATCAAAAGTTGGATTGGATCAAAGAAGGTACGCGCGACACGCGACGGCAGTGGCACAATCTCAAATATTTCAGTTGGGTGGAACAACAGGGTAAGACGGTAGAGGAACTGGACGCGCAGTTGAGTCCAGAGTGGTGGATCAAACATCAAGAAATGATTGGTGAGATTGATACGAAACTAAAAGCGGCGCGCGGATAGTGGTCATTGCGAGGAGCGAAGCGACGAAGCAATCTCCAAACAAGTTGGGGATTGCTTCGCTTCGCTCGCAATGACAGGGGGAGTTGCTATGCTCATCACCAACGGTACCATCATCACGCTCGGCGCGGAAAACAAAATCATTGAAAACGGCGCGGTGTACATTCGCGGGGACAAAATCGCTGACATCGGCGCCACCAATCACCTGATCACCAAATATCCAGATGAAGAGCAACTCGACGCGCACGGCCAACTGGTGATGCCCGGCAACATTGTCGCGCACACGCATTTTTACGGCGCGTTCGCGCGCGGAATGAGTTTGCCACCCGGTCCGCCGCCCAAGAATTTTCCAGAGATTTTGCAACAACTGTGGTGGAAGATTGATCGCGCACTCACGCTCGAAGACTGCAAACTTTCCGCGCTGGTCTGCCTGGTGGACGCGATTCGTAACGGCACAACAACGCTGATTGACCACCATGCCAGCCCCAACGCGATTGACGGCTCGCTCGACGTCATCGCCGAAGCCGTACTCGAATCGGGCTTGCGCGCGTCACTCTGCTACGAAGTGACGGATCGCAACGGCGCGGCGGGAGCGAAAGCCGGCATCCGCGAAAATGTGCGATTCATCAAGAAGACGAAAGACGGAGGACGGAAGACGGAAGACCGAGTGCGTGCATCCTTCGGCGTCCACGCGTCGTTCACCGTGTCGGACAAGACGCTGGCGCAATGTCTGGAGGCAATCGAGGGACTGGACAGCGGTTTTCACATTCACGTCGCCGAGGACATTGCGGACGAAGACGATGCGTTGCAAAAGTATCGAATGCGCGTGGGCGATCGTCTGGCAGAGCGCGGTGTGTTTGGACCCAAGACGATTGCCGCGCACTGCGTTCACGTGGATGCCACCGAAATCGAAGGACTGCGCCGCACGCGCACAAACGTCGCACACAACCCGCGCTCGAATATGAACAACGCGGTCGGCGTTGCCGATGTGCTGGGAATGATGCGACGCGGCATCAACGTCGGCTTGGGCAACGATGGATTTACCAACAATCAATTCGCCGAGATGAAAACGGCGTACTTGTTGCACAAGTCGCATCGCCGCGATCCGCGCGTGCTGGGCGCTGATCAGGTGCTACAAATGGCGTACGCGAACAACGCCAGAATCGCGCAAGTGTTTTGGAAGCCGCGCGTCGGCGAGTTGTCGGTGGGCGCGTTCGCGGACATCATCCTGCTCGATTACGTCCCCTACACGCCGCTCACCGCCGGCAATTTCCCGTGGCATCTCATCTTTGGCATTGACGGCACGCACGTTACGCACACGATTTGCGCCGGTAAATTGCTGATGAAGGATCGCCAACTGCTGACGCTCGACGAGGAAGCGATTGCGGCGCGCGCAAAAGAAGCGGCGAAGAAGGTGTGGAAGCGAGTCCAGGAATTGGGTGATTAGGTGATTGGGTGATTTGCGACATTTCGAGGAGGGAGGAAATGCCAGTACAAGCGTTGGAAGAAATTGAGGTGTACATTCTGGCTGAAGAGATTGCGGACAAGTGGTGGGGAATTGTAAGCCGGTGGCCACCTTTTGCCAAAGACACGGTGGGCAAGCAATTGATTCGCGCGGTGGATTCGATTGGCGCGAACATTGCAGAAAGTTACGGACGCTATCATTTTGCGGAAAAGATCCATTTCTTGTACTATGCACGCGGTTCGCTCTACGAAGCCAAATTCTTTGTTCGGCGCGCTAGAAAAAGGAATTTGATCACTCAAGCCGAGTTCGATGAAATGATGAAAGATTTGCAAACCCTTGCACCAAAACTGAACGCCTACATCAACAGCAAGAAAGGACAACGTGCCAATGCCTGATCACCCAATCACCCAATCACCGAATTCTGGAATCACCCAATCACCCAATCACCAAATTGCCATCATTGGAGGAACGGGTAAAGAAGGCAACGCGCTCGCGTATCGCTTTGCTAGAGCCGGCGTCTCCGTCATCATCGGTTCGCGTGATGCGACGAAAGGCGAAAACGCTGCGCGCGAGATGAACGCGCGACTCGGTGCGTCGAACGTGAGCGGTACATCGAACCGCGCGGCGGCAGCGCAAGCCGACATCGTTCTGCTCGCAGTGCCGTACTCTGGAATGACGCCGATTCTGGAGGATCTGCGCGACGTGCTGCAAGGCAAGATCGTCATCAACGTCGCGTCGTCGCTCGACCCCGAACGCAAGAGCCGCGCCAGGCCGCCCGCCGCCGGTTCCGTCACCGCCGAGGTGCAACAATTTCTGGGCGCGTCCGCGCGCGTCGTCTGCGCGTTTCAAAACATCGCACCCGAAAAATTAGAGGCTGTCGAGGAGAAAATTGATACCGATGTGATTGTTTGTGGTGACGACAAGGACGCGCGCGCGACCGTCATCGAGTTGATTCGGCGCATCGGTATCGAGGCGTGGGATGGCGGCGCGCTCGCGAACGCTGTCGCGGTCGAGGCGATGACCGCCGTGTTGATTGCGGTGAACATCAAATACAAAGTGCGCGGCGCGGGCATTCGCATCACCGGCGTACCGCGCGGGTGAGTCTGCACCTGTTGAAGCCGCACTCCCGCGCGATGAGGGTATGTTTTTGGAGACACTTGCCCGATGCGGGCAAGTGTTTCATTTTCGCCCGAATTCCTTTTGCAATTGTCCGATACTCAACTGGATCATCGTGGGACGTCCGTGGGGACAGGTACGCGGCGCGCTGGTTTGCTCCAGACGACGCACCAGTTCGCGCATCTCCTCTAGTGATAACACCTGCCCCCCTCTCACGGCAATGCCTCGACACACGCTCGCAATCAAATGCGCCTCGGCGGATTTTTCGAGTGGCATCTCACCTTGCTCGAGTTCGTCGAGAATTCGCGCGAGTGCCTCGCGCGGATCGCCCGCGCGCATCGCGGCGGGTACAGCACGCAATAAAAGCGTGTGCGCACCAAAGTCTTCAAACTGGAATCCCACCGATTCGAGCGCGGTGCGATGGGTTTCGAGTGCTGCCGCTTGTGCCGGCGTCAGGTGGAGTACCAGCGGTTCGAGCAGTGCTTGGGTGGCAATCGTCGCGCTGGCGTGCTCAGCCATCAATTGTTCATACAACACGCGCTCGTGCGCGGCATGCTGGTCAATCAGATACAGACCATCGGGACCTTCGGCGATGATGTAGGTGGAGAGAATTTGTCCCAGCACGCGCAGCATCGGCAATGCTGAAGATTGGAGATTGGAGATTGAAGCGGCATCGGATGGTGACGGATGACTGGTAGTCGGCAAGGGACGCTGAAGTTCAATGGCGCGTTGTGTATCGTTCGTGGCGCGTCGCTCGTCCGTCGGAACGGAATGGGTAAAGGTGATGTTGGGAATCGGCGCGTGCGCGGTGAGCGTGGCGCGCACGGCATATTGCACCGCGCGAAAAACTGCCTGCGCGTCGCGAAAACGCACCTGGCTTTTTGCAGGATGCACATTCACATCCACCGCGTCGGAAGGTAGCACAATGTCTAGCATGACCATCGGCAGGCGACCCACCATCAGCGCGGTGTGATACGCTTCGATGACCGCGTGTTGCAATGTGTGATCCTGCACCCAGCGATGATTGACAAAGAAAAACATATACTTGCGCGTGGCACGGGTGAGACTGGGTGGAGAGACAAAACCGGTGACCTGAAGGGTTTCAGGTTGAAGGTTGAAAGTTTCAGGTTGCAGGTCGGAAGCGGGCGGGGCGGCTTTCTGAAATCCACTCGGCGACACGTGCAACATTTGACTTGCCACTTCGATTCCAAATACCTTGACCAGTACATCAAACAGTGCGCCGGTGCCGGGCGATTGGAAGAGCAAGCGGTCGTCACTCACCAGCGAAAAATGCAGCGCGGGAAATGCCATTGCGTAAGCGTGCACCAGTTCGACGATGCGCGCGGTTTCGGTCGCGGGGGTCTTGAGAAATTTCAAGCGCGCGGGCACATAGCGAAACAAATCCTCCACCGTGACGATGGTGCCAGCAGGCGCGCCTTGCGCGCGCTGTTCGATGATCTTGCCACCCTCCACACGCATCTGCGTTCCCACGCTCTCCGCGCGCGCGCGGGTGATGAGTGTGACGCGCGACACGGCGGCGATGGACGGCAACGCCTCGCCACGAAAGCCCAGCGTTTGCAGACGAAACAGATCATCCACCGAGTTGAGTTTACTCGTGGCGTGACGTGCAAACGCGAGTGCAACTTCGGCGGCAGGAATGCCGCATCCGTCGTCGCTTACGCGAATCAAGCGCTGGCCGCCGCCGCGAATTTCGATTTTGATTTCGCGCGCGCCAGCGTCAATCGAATTTTCAATCAACTCTTTGACGACAGAAGCCGGACGTTCGATGACTTCGCCGGCGGCGATTTTCGAAACGAGATCATCAGAAAGTAAGTGAATGGGCATCACGGCTATTTTAGCACAGATGTATGGCAATGGCGAATCAACCACAATGAAAGTTTGTGCCCGTGCTGGGGATACGAATGTCCAAAAACAAGTGTGACGATTCGATGCATTTGAGTCGAATCGTCACACCCGTCTAATCCTATGGTCCGTACGTCTTGCTCAGGTACTCGATGACGATGTTTTGTTCCGCCGCGTTCAACTGCGCGCCTTTGCTCACCATCCGCGTGACCGTCTGCGTCCATTGCTCGCGCGTCTTTTTCGCGCTGGTGATACGCTCCAGATCGTGACAACTGGTGCAGCGCGCCTGTACGAGTGCAGCGCCCTCGCTCGCGGGAGCGGGTGTGGGCGGCTTGACCGTTTCCGCGCCCAGCGTTGCGTACAAGCCCGCAATCAGTTGTTCCTTTTCCGCGGCGGTCAAGCGCGCTTTGGGATGCAGCAGCAAATATTGCGGTAGCGGCATTGTCCCATCTCTAATCGCGCGTTCCATCGCGGCGGCAGTGACGTAACCGGCGCGCCACTCGGAAAAGTTGAACACGCGGCGCGCCGTCAGAGCGTCATTCGCTACCAGCCACGATACCGGCGCAATGTAACTGTACCAGGGCCAGACCGTTTCGTTGCTGTGGCAATCGAAACAGGCGCGTTTGGCGAGCGCGCGCGTTTGCGGACTGTCCCATTTCGGCTCTGCGATGATCGGCGGATTGGTGCGTTGTGGTCCAAGCGGCAAGAATTGGAGCAGCACAAACACCACCGCGCCAGCAAGGACAACCCGCGTACCTAGACGAACTATTTGGGGATTCATTTTTTATCTCCTCCTAAAAATATTCTCCGTGCACAGTGCTGGAAAGGGGTATCTTATCATAACGATTGTGCAGCGCGCTCGATTGCCTCGATGATTTTATAGTATCCGGTGCAACGACACAGATTGCCTGTGAGCGCGTGCTGAATTTCCTCGCGGGTGGGGCGCGGTTTTTCATCGAGCAGTGCCACACCACTCATAATAAAGCCCGGTGTGCAATAGCCACATTGCACCGCGCCGGTTTCGATAAAGGCGGTTTGAATCGGATGCAATTGTTCGTCGCGCGCGAGGCCTTCGATCGTTACAATCTCGGCGTGATGCGCGCGCGGCGCTGGCACCAGACAACTCATCACAGCGATGCCGTCGAGCAGGACAGTGCAGGCGCCGCATTCGCCTTCGGTGCACCCTTCTTTGGTGCCCTGCAAGCCAATGTCCTCGCGCAACATTCGCAGCAAACTTTTGTCGTGCGCCCCTTGAATTTCATACGACGTGCCATTCACCACCGTTTTGATGACATCCGAGTTTTCAACCTGCAACTTGAAACCTGAAACTTGAAACCTGCCATTCGTTTTGCCCCACAACATCACCGGCCGCGCGGGAAAATCGGCGCGTTCTGTACCGTCGCGCAGTTGGCGCAATGCGCGCGCGACCAACACGCGCACCATCTCGCGCCGATAGTCGGCGGGACCGCGAATATCGTCAATTGGACGCGCCGCGTTCATCGCTAGCCGCGCGGCTTGCTCGATTGTTTCATCGTCGAGCGTTTTGCCGATGAGGAATTGCTGCGCGTCGGTTGCTACCGCGATGGTTGGCGCGACAGAGCCGAGCGTAATCCACGCGGATTCGACCACTGACCGTTGACCGCTGACTGCGGCTTCCCTGAACCCAAGTACAACAGCCACATTCACCACCGAAATCGCCTGCGCGTGACGCAAACCCAGTTTGATGAAGGTGCCGCATTCGTTGGCTTTGAGGGCAGGGAACGAGATTTCTGTGAGCATTTCGTCCGGTTCAAGTGCGGTCTTGCGGACGCCGCGCACGAACTCTTCGAGCGCGATCTCGCGCTTGCCGCGCGCTTTGCTTTGCAAGGTCACCCACGCGCCCATTGCCCACAGCGGCGGCAGTGTGTCGTTGGCTGGCGAGGCGGTGATGATGTTCCCCGCGACGGTGCCGCGATTACGAATCTGCGGCGCGCCGACCTCCCAGCACGCGCGCACCAGTGGATAGGCACGTTCGCGCAGCAGGGGGTTGCCCACGACTTGATTGTGTGTCACACTCGCGCCCAGATGAAACACGCCGTCTTCAAAACGAATTTCATCCAGACCCGGCACGCGGCTCACGTCAATCACGACGCGCGGCGCGCGCATCTTGCGTTCGATCTCCAGCATCAAATCGGTGCCGCCGTTAATGATGCGCGCGTCGCTGCCGTACTGCGCCAGTACGTCGAGCGCGTGCTCAATGGATGTTGCAGTAACGAATTTGTCCCACATAGTCCCTCGTACAAAAAGTGTCCCATCAGCCGTGAGTATTCAGATGCCAGTCAGTTTTCTGCGCGCGTAAGCAAGAAATTCGCGCACAGCGTTCTCATGGTCTTCAGCAAGAAAACTTTCGATGACCTCACCCGTATCGCCGTTGTGGAAATGTTTGGAGACAGTTTTGATAGTCTTCCACGGGGCGTGAGGCATATTGTCATGACGGAAGAAGCGGCCGTCCACATGGCGACGTTCCCACTGGTGAGCAAAGCGCCCTTCGATTTCCGCTGATCACCAAAAGTCAACGAAAGATGCGTCAGTCAATATCACACGCAGTTTGCCACGAATGATGCTGGTGGACTCGACGATATCCGAAAATTCTTGTTCAGCGATCGCCGCCAGTCGTGCCACATCAATCATCAAATTTCTCCCAGCAGTTGTTGCAGACGCGCGATGCGGTGGGGGAGATAATCGACTTGCTCCTTTCACACCCACTTGCTGCGCCAGAACCAGAGCGTCATCAGAATCGGTGTGATGATCAACAGCGCAAGCATCACTCCAAAGGCGCCCACATCGTCGAACGGGATATGCGCGAAATTCATTCCGCCAAAGCCGACGAGAAACGAAATCGGCATAAACACGGTCGTGATGAGGGTGAGTCGCTTCATCACTTCGTTCAAACGATTCGAGACAATCGAAAGATAAGCATCGAGGACGTTGCCCAGCAAATCGCGCGAGGTTTCGATTAAATCGTAGATGCGTACCAGATGATCGTACACATCGCGAAAATAGAGCGCCGTGTGCTCGCTCACCAGATTGTAACGTGTACTTGCCAGCGCGTTCATCACCTCGCGCATCGGAGCGATGACGCGGCGCAGCGCGACAAGTTGTTGTTTCAATACAAAGATGCGGTGCAAAGTGGCTTGCGTCGCACTCTCCAGCACCTCATCTTCTAGCGCGTCAATCTCGTCCTCGATTTCATCGAGCAAAGGAAAGTACGCATCCGCGATGTGATCGGCGATGAGGTAGAGGAGAAAGTCAGCCTGGCGACTGGCTTGCCGATGCTGGCGCGCGTAGGTCAGTGCCTCCAGCGGCTCGCGGTGCACGGTGATCAAGAAATCGGAACCCAGAAATGCTTCCATCTCGCGCGACGCGAGTTCGCCATCGCGTCGTGTCATCGCGGTCAGCGAGAGGAAAAGGTAGCCCGGATACGCTTCGACTTTGGCGCGCTGGTTAAAGTGACGACAGTCTTCAATGGCAAGGGGATGAAAATCGTAGGCGCGCGCGAGCCATTGCAGATCGTCTTCCGTGGGCTCGCTGACATCCAACCAGACAAAACCACCTTCGGCTTCACCCACGTTGGGTGGATAGGGACGTGGCGCGTCGGATGAGATGGCAGTAAGAGTATGCGTATCGAGATGAATCTGTGTAATGGACATTTACGCTCTGGACATTTGGCTTATTGGCTCATTGATTTCCGCAGCGCTCTCCACACGCGTTCGGGCGTCATTGGAATTTCGTTCATCCACACGCCGACCGCATCGTACACGGCGTTTGCCACCGCAGGCGCGACACCGTCCATTGGAATCTCGGCGACGGCTTTCAAACCGAAGGGATGCGACGGTTCAAATGTCTCGACGAAAATCGTTTGCAACTCGGGCATCTCATCGGCGGCAAAAATTTTGTAATCGCCGAATTGACGAATGATCGAATCACCGCGCGCGTCGTACAACATTTCCTCGCACACGGCATAACCCAACGCCTGTGTCATTCCACCTTCCACCTGCCCCGATGCGGTCGCAGGATTGACGATGACACCGCTATCTACTGCCATCACCAACTTTTCGACAGTGATTTGTCCGGTTTCGGTATCCACGAGCACTTGAGCAAATTGCGCGGCAAACGGCGGCGGCGATTTGGGCGAGACGTACGACGCAACCGCCATAATTTGATGCTGGTCTTTGTGATGCAACGCTTCGAGTGCCACCTCCTGCAACGTCACAAAGCGTCCGTCCGGCGCGAACGCACAACGATCGCGCAGGACGATTTGCTCGGGCGCGACTGCCGACCGTGGATCGGCGGTCGGCGATCGGCGATCGTTCAACATTCGCGCCGCGACGACTCGAATCTGTTGCGCGACCTGCTCCGCCGCGCGCACCACTGCGCCACCGGAGATGTACGTCGTGCTGGACGCGTACGCGCCTTTGTCGAACGGCGTGAAATCGGTATCACTCGAATAGACGATGATGTCATCAATCGGGCAACCCAGAATTTCTGCGGCGAGTTGCGCGAGGACAGTGTCCGAGCCGGTGCCCAAATCGGTTGCGCCAACGAGCAGATTGAACGAACCATCATCGTTGATTTTGATGGACGCGCCGCCCATATCCAGATACGGAATCGCCGTGCCTTGCATCACACACGCGACCCCTTGCCCGCGACGCAGATGCGGCTTGCCCGGAACGATTCGCCAATCTGTGACCGCTGACTGCTGACCGCTGACTGCTGATCTCTTGCCATAGTCAGCGGTCGGCGGTCGGCGGTCGTGCTTCCACTCAATTGCCTGTGCACCGCGCACCACGCACTCTGCCAGGCCGCACGATTCGATTTTCTCCGGGTGCGGTGGGCGTCCCTCGTTCCACGCTTTGGACATTGGCAATTCATCGCCCACGCGCACCGCGTTGTTCAAACGAAATTCGAGTGGATCAAAACCGAGTGCGCGCGCGATTTTTTCGATATGCACTTCGAGCGCGAAAAATCCCTGCGGCACACCATAGCCCCGATACGCCCCAGCGGGCGGGGTGTTGGTATAAACGATGTGCGCGTGAAATTTAAGGTTGGGCACGTTGTACAGATTCAGCGTTTTCTGACCGGTGTTGCCGGTCACAGTGAGCGCGTGACCACCGTACGCGCCGGTATCGGCAAGCGCGTACATTTCATTAGCGATAATTTTGCCGTCTTTGGTGACGCCGGTCTTGAAACGAATGCGCATCGGATGACGCGAGCGCGCAGCGAGGAACTCTTCTTCGCGCGTGTACTCGAATCGCACCGGGCGACCGGTCGCAATCGTCAGGTGCGCGGCAACGTCCTCGATCAACACTTCTTGCTTGCCGCCAAATCCACCACCGATGCGCGGCTTGATCACGCGAATGCGTTTGGGGGGCAACCCCAGCACCGGCGCGAGGATGCGGCGCGCGTGAAAAGGTACTTGCGTCGAAGAGCGAATCACCAGCCGATCGTCTTCGTCCCAGTACGTGATGACGACGTGCGGCTCGATGTGCGCTTGTTGCACTTTGGGGACGACGTACTCGTCTTCGAAAATGTAATCGGCTTGCTGGAACGCTTGTTCCACGTTACCCAATTCGATGTTGATATGCGCGGCGATATTTTTGGTTGGGTCTGCCACATCGAAGAAATTGACGAACTCGGGTTCGTCGTGAATGATTGGCGCGCCCGGTTTCATCGCGTCGCGCGCGTCGAGAATCGCCGGCAATTCTTCGTACTCGACCTCGATCAACTCTAGCGCGCGCTCGGCAATCTCTTCCGATTCGGCGGCGACGAACGCGACGCGATCGCCCACAAAGCGCACTTTGCTATCGAGGGAAAACGTATCGAGAGGACCGGGAATCGGATCGGATTGACCGGCGGTGGAATAGACGACGCGCGGAATGTCTTTGTACGTCAAGACCGCGTGTACGCCCGGCAGGGCGCGCGCTCTGGAGACGTCAATGTGTTTGATGCGCGCGTGCGCGACCGGCGAATGAAGCACCCTGGCGTACAACATCCCGCGCAGTGCAATGTCATCCGTGAACACCGGTTTGCCTTGCGCGAGTTTCACCGCGTCCACTTTTTTCTCTGGCTTGCCGACAACGCGCGTTTCGGTGAGGGATAGCGTAGCAACACGCTGAGGGGTGGAAACTAGAGATTGGAGATTGGAGGTTGGGGATTCAAGGGGTGGTAATTCTTCGCGCGGTGCAAGTGGTTGCGCTGGCGCAGATAATCTCCAATCACTAATCACGAATCTCTCTTCTCCCCGCATTCGCGCTGCTGCCAAAAGCACGGCTTGCACCGGCTTGAGGTACCCCGTACAACGACACAGGACGCCACTGAGCGCGTCGCGCACTTGCGCTTCGGTTGGTGTGAGCGTTTTATCGAGCAATGCTTTTGCCGCGAGAATCATCGCGGGCGTGCAATAGCCGCACTGAATCGCGCCGACCTCCACAAAGGCTTGTTGAAGTGGATGCAGACCGGCGGTGCGTTTCCAGCCCTGTTCCTCCACTTGACCCAGTGCTTCAATCGTAGTGATATGCTTACCTTCAACTTGCGCGGCGAGAAGCATACACGAGTTCATTGGCACGCCGTCCACCAGCACCGCGCACGCGCCACATTCGCCGTTATCACAACCGTACTTGACACTCAGGTAACCCAGCGCGCGCAGCGCGCGTAACAGCGTCGTTTGAGGCGCCACATCGAGCGTGTGGGACTGTCCATTAATCGTTGTACGAATTTGCATCGCCGCACCTTACCTTTCTATGCCGTGCCTTGGTGCAGATCATTTCACAATTACAAGCTGGACTTTGGCAAGTTTCATAGGTGTAGAACGAGTTCCAGCTAAAAGTTGACACAGGGAACAACCTGCGGCAAAGTAAGGTTGCCAACAACCGAAACCGCTGCGGGAGGTGCCCTGTGCTAGCGAC
>Ga0308410_1000891_pt1 | contig 16944 bp, 16 predicted proteins | sample HotsprOSTMatCore_FD_203467 | JGI IMG/M metagenome (GOLD analysis project Ga0308410, IMG submission 203467) | Hot spring phototrophic mat microbial communities from Octopus Spring, Yellowstone National Park, Wyoming, United States -... | ecosystem: Environmental > Aquatic > Thermal springs > Hot...
GTATTTGCGCAATACCGGTTTCAGTGCTCTTCAACGAGCCGAAATTGCTGAAACTCGTCGTCTTCTTCGTCGAGCGGAAAGGGCATTATGGTTTCAGTGCTCTTCAACGAGCCGAAATTGCTGAAACCGGCGTGATGACGTTCCAGACCGATACGCCGTCGGGTTTCAGTGCTCTTCAACGAGCCGAAATTGCTGAAACGGATGATGCATCCATAGGCTGCCTCCTTATAATAGAGTTTCAGTGCTCTTCAACGAGCCGAAATTGCTGAAACCAGTATGTGATGGTGTGGGAGACCGCAAACGACGAGCGTTTCAGTGCTCTTCAACGAGCCGAAATTGCTGAAACACGGACTGTCCGTTCTCGGCGCGTCCGGCTCACACCGTTTCAGTGCTCTTCAACGAGCCGAAATTGCTGAAACGCCGTCGTCGGACGTTGAAAACTCGTAGTCCGCGAGTTTCAGTGCTCTTCAACGAGCCGAAATTGCTGAAAAGAAAGACGACGTTGCGCCCGTCCAGTCCGGCGTCGGTTTCAGTGCTCTTCAACGAGCCGAAATTGCTGAAACGCGCCGTAGACGGTTCCGGTCGGGGTTGTCTCAAACGTTTCAGTGCTCTTCAACGAGCCGAAATTGCTGAAACCAGTTTGTCAAGCGCTTTCGGCGAGGACTTTGGTTGGTTTCAGTGCTCTTCAACGAGCCGAAATTGCTGAAACTTCACTGCGTTCAGCGCGGCTTGGCGCGTGTTACGGGTTTCAGTGCTCTTCAACGAGCCGAAATTGCTGAAACACCCGACGCTGCTGCCGGTGCTGGTCGATAAGATCGCGTTTCAGTGCTCTTCAACGAGCCGAAATTGCTGAAAGTCGAGCGCCTATTCGTGGCGTCGATATTCTCAACGTTTCAGTGCTCTTCAACGAGCCGAAATTGCTGAAACCAGCGCCGTGCGCGTTCCAGATTTGTACGACCAGCGGTTTCAGTGCTCTTCAACGAGCCGAAATTGCTGAAACCGAACTGCGTCGGCACCAGAAACCCGCCGCCCGCGCGTTTCAGTGCTCTTCAACGAGCCGAAATTGCTGAAACTCGACAATTCGCGCTACGAACTGATGATGAGCAACGGTTTCAGTGCTCTTCAACGAGCCGAAATTGCTGAAACTCGATAAACAAGCGGTATACGTCGTGCGGGAACGGTTTCAGTGCTCTTCAACGAGCCGAAATTGCTGAAACATCTGCGTTGCGTCTTTCGTTGTCGGAATCAGACGGTTTCAGTGCTCTTCAACGAGCCGAAATTGCTGAAAAATCCGCACCGGCAGTTGCGCCGCATCTGACCAATTGTTTCAGTGCTCTTCAACGAGCCGAAATTGCTGAAACGCGCTGCACCAGCGTTTGTTGCGCCGCGCCAGAAGTTTCAGTGCTCTTCAACGAGCCGAAATTGCTGAAATCGCCCACTGCTTGCACCCAAGCGCGTCGGCGGCGGTTTCAGTGCTCTTCAACGAGCCGAAATTGCTGAAACGCCCACTTCCTTCGCCGCGACGCGCGACGGTGAGGTTTCAGTGCTCTTCAACGAGCCGAAATTGCTGAAACGTCGCTGTTGCGGATAATCGTAACCGGCTTCTTTGTGTTTCAGTGCTCTTCAACGAGCCGAAATTGCTGAAACTTATCTCTGGAACGCGGTCTTCGGCGCAATCGGCGGTTTCAGTGCTCTTCAACGAGCCGAAATTGCTGAAACGTCCAGCGCCGCCAGCAGCGCGTCAGTTTCGACAAAGTTTCAGTGCTCTTCAACGAGCCGAAATTGCTGAAACTCTGAAACGCAGACTGGAGACGCGGGTACAGCGTCGTTTCAGTGCTCTTCAACGAGCCGAAATTGCTGAAACTCGGGGCAAAGTGTAATGTTCGCCGCCCATCCGACGTTTCAGTGCTCTTCAACGAGCCGAAATTGCTGAAACGAGATATGCCCCGGTGCGCCGTAGATGGTTCCGGGTTTCAGTGCTCTTCAACGAGCCGAAATTGCTGAAACCGTTCAAGCCGTCCGTCCAGCGCGCGTAGACCGTGAAGTTTCAGTGCTCTTCAACGAGCCGAAATTGCTGAAATGGACATCAACAACGAGATTGTTGAGCGCCTCAATGTTTCAGTGCTCTTCAACGAGCCGAAATTGCTGAAACCGCGGGCTGGCGCAGGCGGCGGCGGACGCGGCAAAGGGTTTCAGTGCTCTTCAACGAGCCGAAATTGCTGAAAACTCGATGCCGCGACGTAGGCATCCGCCGCGTGCGGGGTTTCAGTGCTCTTCAACGAGCCGAAATTGCTGAAACGGTAGCCTTCCCAAATCGTGACGGTTGCCATCTTGAGTTTCAGTGCTCTTCAACGAGCCGAAATTGCTGAAACCAGCCCGATCTGCGCCGCGAGCGCTGCGACGGGATCGGGTTTCAGTGCTCTTCAACGAGCCGAAATTGCTGAAACAATATTGAGCGCCTTGATCTCGTAGCGCTCAGACGTTTCAGTGCTCTTCAACGAGCCGAAATTGCTGAAACACACACTCGCGCGCGAACTGCACAGTTACACGCAAGTTTCAGTGCTCTTCAACGAGCCGAAATTGCTGAAACCCTATCCGGCGACTACGGCAACGATCCGGTGCGACGTTTCAGTGCTCTTCAACGAGCCGAAATTGCTGAAAGGGTCTCTACAACGCACTGTTCGCGGTTGAGGAACGTTTCAGTGCTCTTCAACGAGCCGAAATTGCTGAAATGTCCGGCGCGTCGCTGATCGCGTCGTTCCAGTGGGTTTCAGTGCTCTTCAACGAGCCGAAATTGCTGAAACCTTACGCATCGAGTCGTTTCTGCCGCGCTGTGTGCCGCGTTTCAGTGCTCTTCAACGAGCCGAAATTGCTGAAACGCAACGCCGGGCGCTCATCGCGTTCTGGCAGCGCAAGTTTCAGTGCTCTTCAACGAGCCGAAATTGCTGAAACCCGGATCGCGCTTCGCTCTGTTCTCACAGCGGAGGAGTTTCAGTGCTCTTCAACGAGCCGAAATTGCTGAAAGTTGGGTGGAGCGATGCGTTCTCTACCGCGCTGAGGAGTTTCAGTGCTCTTCAACGAGCCGAAATTGCTGAAACGACGCGCATCGACGCCTTCACCGGATCGTCGAGTGTTTCAGTGCTCTTCAACGAGCCGAAATTGCTGAAATATCGGCGCGGCGACGGCGTACCTCGCGGACAAAGAGTTTCAGTGCTCTTCAACGAGCCGAAATTGCTGAAATCCTTCCTTGCTGTTCAACCCCGCCGCCCAACGCCGTTTCAGTGCTCTTCAACGAGCCGAAATTGCTGAAATGTCCGGCGCGTCGCTGATCGCGTCGTTCCAGTGGGTTTCAGTGCTCTTCAACGAGCCGAAATTGCTGAAACTCCGCCGCCGGGCGGCGTCCAAATGTTCGCGACGAGTGTTTCAGTGCTCTTCAACGAGCCGAAATTGCTGAAAGAACGACCAAGGCTGGCTTTCGTTCCGCGACGATTGGTTTCAGTGCTCTTCAACGAGCCGAAATTGCTGAAAGTAACCGCCAGCGGGCGCGAAGAGCATCTGCGGCGAGGTTTCAGTGCTCTTCAACGAGCCGAAATTGCTGAAATTCTCCGTAACAGCGACCACTACTACGATTTGTCTGAGTTTCAGTGCTCTTCAACGAGCCGAAATTGCTGAAATTCACACAACAACGCCGCGTCCGGCGGCAAACAGCGGTTTCAGTGCTCTTCAACGAGCCGAAATTGCTGAAAACGAAGGACGGCTCGTCGAAATTCTTCGACGTAAAGTTTCAGTGCTCTTCAACGAGCCGAAATTGCTGAAATCAGCAGTTGATAAAAGCCGTCTTCCGCCGCCGCGTCGGTTTCAGTGCTCTTCAACGAGCCGAAATTGCTGAAATGACGTTCACCGTCCGCCTCCGCTTCCGCCGCTGGGGTTTCAGTGCTCTTCAACGAGCCGAAATTGCTGAAAGGAAGTCGGAATAACCGTCAACGTCGACGCGCTGCGTTTCAGTGCTCTTCAACGAGCCGAAATTGCTGAAACGGTCGGCGAGGGCGCGGGCGTTACACGTCTCGCAGGTTTCAGTGCTCTTCAACGAGCCGAAATTGCTGAAAGCGCTTCCTCAATCCGCTCGATCTGCCCGCGCCAGAGTTTCAGTGCTCTTCAACGAGCCGAAATTGCTGAAACCCAGCGCCAGCAACAGCGCCGCGCTGAAGCGTTAGGTTTCAGTGCTCTTCAACGAGCCGAAATTGCTGAAACGGCGGATATTGCACTGCTGCGATCCGCGATGACCGAGTTTCAGTGCTCTTCAACGAGCCGAAATTGCTGAAACAGATTGGTAGATACGCCAGAAGTCGCCTCGTCCCTTGTTTCAGTGCTCTTCAACGAGCCGAAATTGCTGAAACGAGATTGAACAGCGCGCGGGCGGCTGGCGCGTCGGTTTCAGTGCTCTTCAACGAGCCGAAATTGCTGAAACCCCACTCGTCCAGCGTGAGCGTCGGCGCGTCAACGCGGTTTCAGTGCTCTTCAACGAGCCGAAATTGCTGAAACGCTTGTAGTATACCGCGCCGACGCGCGGTTGTCAAGGTTTCAGTGCTCTTCAACGAGCCGAAATTGCTGAAACTCGACCAGCCCAACTCCGGCGCGATCTGGGCGAGGTAGTTTCAGTGCTCTTCAACGAGCCGAAATTGCTGAAACAGACGCAGATGATGCACCACGACGCATCCGTCGTGTTTCAGTGCTCTTCAACGAGCCGAAATTGCTGAAACCAAGCCGCAATCGAGGCGCTCGTTGCGGCAGCGCAGTGTTTCAGTGCTCTTCAACGAGCCGAAATTGCTGAAATGATTTTCTCCGGGGTACAGGCGTTTCTTCCGACGGTTTCAGTGCTCTTCAACGAGCCGAAATTGCTGAAACAGCGACACCAGCGCGCCTGCGCGAAGTTGGTAGTGTTTCAGTGCTCTTCAACGAGCCGAAATTGCTGAAACTTGTCGAAAAGAATGCGAACCAACTCCTCCGCGTGTTTCAGTGCTCTTCAACGAGCCGAAATTGCTGAAACTCACGACGACGGCGTAATCGCGCTCGCGCTTGCGGTCTGGTTTCAGTGCTCTTCAACGAGCCGAAATTGCTGAAACGACCGACGGACGCCGAGCGGTCGCGGTTCGAGCAGGTTTCAGTGCTCTTCAACGAGCCGAAATTGCTGAAAGACCGACGGACGCCGAGCGGTCGCGGTTCGAGCAGGTTTCAGTGCTCTTCAACGAGCCGAAATTGCTGAAAACCAAGAACCAAACGTCGAATCGAGCGCGCTCGTCGGGTTTCAGTGCTCTTCAACGAGCCGAAATTGCTGAAACCGCGCCTCGCAAGCGCGGGGTTTCTATTTACAAAGGGTTTCAGTGCTCTTCAACGAGCCGAAATTGCTGAAATCAGCGCGCCGTCGCCGAACAGACCCGCAGCGCGCGTTTCAGTGCTCTTCAACGAGCCGAAATTGCTGAAACTCACCGCCGCGACGGAAGCGGCGGCTGCGGGGGTGCGTTTCAGTGCTCTTCAACGAGCCGAAATTGCTGAAAACTGCCCGGGCCGCCCGCGCATCCGCGCTGTCGGTGCGTTTCAGTGCTCTTCAACGAGCCGAAATTGCTGAAATTGATCGCCGTCCAAGCCGCGTCCCAGTCGCCGCTCAGTTTCAGTGCTCTTCAACGAGCCGAAATTGCTGAAACGCGTCGAACAAACGCAACCAGCCCGCGCTTCGGGTGTTTCAGTGCTCTTCAACGAGCCGAAATTGCTGAAACCGCACCGTAGAGACAGAGATCGATCTCAATACCGGTTTCAGTGCTCTTCAACGAGCCGAAATTGCTGAAATCGGGCGTCTACATCGCACAACTCATCAGTGCGACCGAGTTTCAGTGCTCTTCAACGAGCCGAAATTGCTGAAACCTACGCGGGCGTTCGGGTGAAGGGCGGAACGCTGAGTTTCAGTGCTCTTCAACGAGCCGAAATTGCTGAAACTGGTGCAGCGCGTCGCAGCAAGCGACCATCACCGCGGTTTCAGTGCTCTTCAACGAGCCGAAATTGCTGAAACCAACCCGACGCCGGGTTCAACTTCGCCGCGCACTGAGTTTCAGTGCTCTTCAACGAGCCGAAATTGCTGAAACAACGATGTCCACCTCTTTCCTCCCTCTGCCAGCGCGTTTCAGTGCTCTTCAACGAGCCGAAATTGCTGAAACCGATCGCCTTCCGCACCAGTCGCGCGACCACCGGCGGTTTCAGTGCTCTTCAACGAGCCGAAATTGCTGAAACTGAGATCGACGGGTACACCGTCGAGCGCGCGTTCTACCGTTTCAGTGCTCTTCAACGAGCCGAAATTGCTGAAATTGATGTCGATTTCGCAACCCAGCGCCGGGCGCTGCGTTTCAGTGCTCTTCAACGAGCCGAAATTGCTGAAACAGATCGTCGAAGCGCCCCGGTTGAAGACAGTCAAAGGTTTCAGTGCTCTTCAACGAGCCGAAATTGCTGAAATCACACCGCCGATGTGGTAGCCGTCGAAAGTGATATGTTTCAGTGCTCTTCAACGAGCCGAAATTGCTGAAACGACCACCGGATGACGTGCACCACAACTCGTCCATCCGGTTTCAGTGCTCTTCAACGAGCCGAAATTGCTGAAACTCGAAAGCGCCGAACCGCGTATTTGCGCAATACCGGTTTCAGTGCTCTTCAACGAGCCGAAATTGCTGAAACTCGTCGTCTTCTTCGTCGAGCGGAAAGGGCATTATGGTTTCAGTGCTCTTCAACGAGCCGAAATTGCTGAAACGGCAATAAGTCGCTGAATAACCTTCGCCGTCTCCCGGGTTTCAGTGCTCTTCAACGAGCCGAAATTGCTGAAACGGCGTCTCTATTGACGTTGAGGGGTTTGCGCTGCTGTTTCAGTGCTCTTCAACGAGCCGAAATTGCTGAAACCAAATCCGCCAAAGGCACCGGGAAGACGCAGTGGCGTTTCAGTGCTCTTCAACGAGCCGAAATTGCTGAAATTGACAATTCCGGTGTACGCTGCTATTCTCTTCGTTGAGTTTCAGTGCTCTTCAACGAGCCGAAATTGCTGAAACTTTGCTGCCGTCCGCAGAGGACGTACTCCAGAGATCGCGTTTCAGTGCTCTTCAACGAGCCGAAATTGCTGAAACTGCGGCAGCGTCTGTGCTTTGTGGGCGTCGGATTGGTTTCAGTGCTCTTCAACGAGCCGAAATTGCTGAAACCCGGCTGCTCCGGTCCGGCGACTACACCAACGACCGTTTCAGTGCTCTTCAACGAGCCGAAATTGCTGAAATTCGTCCGGCAGCGCTGAGATTGCGCATCTCCAGCGTTTCAGTGCTCTTCAACGAGCCGAAATTGCTGAAACAAGTCGCAAAGGTGGTTGCGTTCTTGTACTTCTAGTTTCAGTGCTCTTCAACGAGCCGAAATTGCTGAAACCTGACGAAGCGGCGCAGTTTTTCCGAGATTTCAGAGGTTTCAGTGCTCTTCAACGAGCCGAAATTGCTGAAACTCGAAGTGGGTGCGCAAGCCCGCGCGTCTGTCGCACCCGTTTCAGTGCTCTTCAACGAGCCGAAATTGCTGAAACCGTTTTTCCGAAAGTGGAGTGGGATGTTATCGTTGGTTTCAGTGCTCTTCAACGAGCCGAAATTGCTGAAACGCGCGGCGCATCAACGATCTGGAGCGCGCGCTGGAGTTTCAGTGCTCTTCAACGAGCCGAAATTGCTGAAACTCAGTTCGTAGCGCGTGTTGTCGAGTTCGACCGTCAGGTTTCAGTGCTCTTCAACGAGCCGAAATTGCTGAAACCAGTCGCGCAATCGTCTCGATGTTGCGACGCATCGCGTTTCAGTGCTCTTCAACGAGCCGAAATTGCTGAAACATGTTGCTTCCACCGGCGGGCGGCTACGGTGATGAAGTTTCAGTGCTCTTCAACGAGCCGAAATTGCTGAAACCAGTACTGTCCGTCGAGATCCGTTGGTTTGAGGGCGTGTTTCAGTGCTCTTCAACGAGCCGAAATTGCTGAAACCAGCGAATCGATATTCACCCCGCGCATCTTCGCCGGTTTCAGTGCTCTTCAACGAGCCGAAATTGCTGAAAGCAACAACGCTTCCAGATGCGCGTGGATCGCGTCGCGTTTCAGTGCTCTTCAACGAGCCGAAATTGCTGAAACAGACCGCGCCCGATCCGCTGCCGCTGCTGGTTGTGCGTTTCAGTGCTCTTCAACGAGCCGAAATTGCTGAAACTCGGGGAAGCCGTCGCGCTGGTGGACGTTTGGCAGCGGTTTCAGTGCTCTTCAACGAGCCGAAATTGCTGAAACCTATCGAGTACTGCGGGCTGCGGATCGACGCCGCCCGCGTTTCAGTGCTCTTCAACGAGCCGAAATTGCTGAAACTCGCCCGCGAACGGGGGTTTGAAGGGACAGTGCCCGTTTCAGTGCTCTTCAACGAGCCGAAATTGCTGAAAGGCATACGTTGTGATGTATCCGGCGGTCGATCCGTCGTTTCAGTGCTCTTCAACGAGCCGAAATTGCTGAAACTGCTGACGGATCGTTTATGCTACGCCGCCAGTGCACGGTTTCAGTGCTCTTCAACGAGCCGAAATTGCTGAAAGTAGTTGAGCGGAACGATCCGGTCTTTGTTCGTCGCGTTTCAGTGCTCTTCAACGAGCCGAAATTGCTGAAACTTCGATGATAAGTCGTTGGATAGCCTTCGCCGTCTCCGTTTCAGTGCTCTTCAACGAGCCGAAATTGCTGAAACGATCTCGCCGAAAGCCGCGCGGGTGCTGGAGGCGCGTTTCAGTGCTCTTCAACGAGCCGAAATTGCTGAAACACCGCGCCTGACGCCTACCGCGACCTCGCAAAACTGCGTTTCAGTGCTCTTCAACGAGCCGAAATTGCTGAAATCGCACTGCTGGGGTGTGAGCCGGACGCGCCGAGAAGTTTCAGTGCTCTTCAACGAGCCGAAATTGCTGAAACGTCTGATATGGACGTACTCCAGAAATCGTTGGAGGTTTCAGTGCTCTTCAACGAGCCGAAATTGCTGAAACTTCGAGCAGACGGTGAAACGCGCCGACGGATCGACCGCGTTTCAGTGCTCTTCAACGAGCCGAAATTGCTGAAACTACGCGCAGCCCGCAGTACTCAATTGCCGCGGTCGTTTCAGTGCTCTTCAACGAGCCGAAATTGCTGAAACGCAATGCGCTTCTTTGCCGAGCGTCTGCGCGGCGGTTTCAGTGCTCTTCAACGAGCCGAAATTGCTGAAACCGGGCGCGTGGGGCACCTCACGCGCTTCGGGTTTGATGTTTCAGTGCTCTTCAACGAGCCGAAATTGCTGAAAAGGAAGGTGAGACCCGATCAGCAACTCATAGTTGAGGTTTCAGTGCTCTTCAACGAGCCGAAATTGCTGAAAACACCGGAATTGTCAAGCGCTTCGCTGCATCAACGGTTTCAGTGCTCTTCAACGAGCCGAAATTGCTGAAAGGACAGGCGCAACGCTTCGCGTCGGTTGAGGATGCGTTTCAGTGCTCTTCAACGAGCCGAAATTGCTGAAACGGTCGTAGTAGCGGTCGCTGGTGCGGATAACGACGACGTTTCAGTGCTCTTCAACGAGCCGAAATTGCTGAAACCTGCGGAAGCATCGAGAATACGACATCAGAGAAAGGTGTTTCAGTGCTCTTCAACGAGCCGAAATTGCTGAAACCGACGCCAGACGCAGCGCGGCGCTGGATGGCGGAGTTTCAGTGCTCTTCAACGAGCCGAAATTGCTGAAAGACCGAGAGCAGCACAGCGTCGAACTGGGCGCGCTGGTTTCAGTGCTCTTCAACGAGCCGAAATTGCTGAAACCCGCAGTCGAGGCAAATCCGATTTCTAGAAACTGGGTTTCAGTGCTCTTCAACGAGCCGAAATTGCTGAAACTTATCGCGGTTCCAGATGCGGACGATTGACGTTCGTTTCAGTGCTCTTCAACGAGCCGAAATTGCTGAAACTGGAGGGGTATATCGCAGAAGCGACGGCGTGGGGGAGTTTCAGTGCTCTTCAACGAGCCGAAATTGCTGAAATGCGCCAGATACTGCCGCGCTACGCGCCGTCGCCAGAGTTTCAGTGCTCTTCAACGAGCCGAAATTGCTGAAACGTCCTTATCCCGACTGACGGCGTGTCGGTCTGGAGTTTCAGTGCTCTTCAACGAGCCGAAATTGCTGAAACATTACATCTGGAACGCGGTCTTTGGCGCGATCGGCGGTTTCAGTGCTCTTCAACGAGCCGAAATTGCTGAAACCGTCCGGCGACGCCTATTGCTTCAACGTGCGGCGCGGTTTCAGTGCTCTTCAACGAGCCGAAATTGCTGAAACAAAATCCGGCGATTTTCGCTCTTGACAACCGGCGGTTTCAGTGCTCTTCAACGAGCCGAAATTGCTGAAATTGAGCCCGTCCGTCCAGCGCGCGTAGACCGCGAACGTTTCAGTGCTCTTCAACGAGCCGAAATTGCTGAAACTCACAAACTGCACCGTTCGCCGGGCGTCCCACGCCGCGTTTCAGTGCTCTTCAACGAGCCGAAATTGCTGAAACTTTATGAGTTCTTCGGAACATCTGTCACAACACATGTTTCAGTGCTCTTCAACGAGCCGAAATTGCTGAAACGCGCCGTGCGTATTCCAAATCTGCACCACCAGCGGTTTCAGTGCTCTTCAACGAGCCGAAATTGCTGAAACCCGATCCGCCAAAGGAACCGGTAAGACGCAGTGGCGTTTCAGTGCTCTTCAACGAGCCGAAATTGCTGAAAGCCGTTGTCGATGCGCCAGATTTCGAGATCAACGAGTTTCAGTGCTCTTCAACGAGCCGAAATTGCTGAAACTGCCAGCAGTTGCAGTATCTCAATGATGTCCATCCGTTTCAGTGCTCTTCAACGAGCCGAAATTGCTGAAACCTGCTCGCCGCGAATGTCCGCGCGTCCGGCGGCAGCGGTTTCAGTGCTCTTCAACGAGCCGAAATTGCTGAAACTGGAGGTGTGCAAGTTTGGCGCTGCCGGACGATCCGGTTTCAGTGCTCTTCAACGAGCCGAAATTGCTGAAAGCAGCGCGTCTCAATTTGACGCCGTACTACGAAGACGTTTCAGTGCTCTTCAACGAGCCGAAATTGCTGAAACAACTCCGGCGACACCACGTACCCGCCGCGCAGACCGGTTTCAGTGCTCTTCAACGAGCCGAAATTGCTGAAATGGTATGCTGTAGGTACGACAGTCATCTATCTGTAGTTTCAGTGCTCTTCAACGAGCCGAAATTGCTGAAACGAGGTTGCAAAGGCGCTGGACGAGGTGGAGGCGACGGTTTCAGTGCTCTTCAACGAGCCGAAATTGCTGAAACCGCCAGAATGTGACATCTCCTACCCTCCTAACTCGAGTTTCAGTGCTCTTCAACGAGCCGAAATTGCTGAAACCTCGCCGTCGCGCGTCGCGGCGCGCGAGGTTGGCGTGTTTCAGTGCTCTTCAACGAGCCGAAATTGCTGAAATCAGTACCCGAACATTGTGGTCATCCGCTCAGCAAAGTTTCAGTGCTCTTCAACGAGCCGAAATTGCTGAAACCGTCGCTCGTGTTGTCGAGCGTCCAACCGTAGCGCGGTTTCAGTGCTCTTCAACGAGCCGAAATTGCTGAAACGCAAACTCGCGCAGCGCCCAGGCGAGGATAACGAGTTTCAGTGCTCTTCAACGAGCCGAAATTGCTGAAAATCGCTGGTGCTCGCCGATCTCTCGTACTATGCGAGTTTCAGTGCTCTTCAACGAGCCGAAATTGCTGAAATTTCGACAGCGTAGCCGAAGAGGGAAACGAGTAGCGCGTTTCAGTGCTCTTCAACGAGCCGAAATTGCTGAAATGCGCTGACCGACGCGCAGACGGGTGTGGTGCTACCGCGTTTCAGTGCTCTTCAACGAGCCGAAATTGCTGAAACCCATCAGCGACGCGCCGTCCAGCGCCGCGCTGCGTCGTTTCAGTGCTCTTCAACGAGCCGAAATTGCTGAAACTGGAAGAGCGCGCCGATAAACGACATCGGCTTCTGGGTTTCAGTGCTCTTCAACGAGCCGAAATTGCTGAAACACTCGGTAAAGGTTTGTAACCTTCCCGCTCTTACCCGTTTCAGTGCTCTTCAACGAGCCGAAATTGCTGAAACCGCGCGTGCTGTTGCGGCGGGCGCTGGCGAACCGAGGTTTCAGTGCTCTTCAACGAGCCGAAATTGCTGAAACTCCACCCCGAAGCGCGTGAGGTGTCCCACGCGCCCGGTTTCAGTGCTCTTCAACGAGCCGAAATTGCTGAAATCGGGGAACGCAGATTGAATAAACGTCAACGTCGCTTGTTTCAGTGCTCTTCAACGAGCCGAAATTGCTGAAACAGATGAACACATCGATATCCGTCAAGCGTTCGTTGAGTTTCAGTGCTCTTCAACGAGCCGAAATTGCTGAAACAACCGCTGTTTCGGTATCCCCGCCAGCGCACAAAGAGTTTCAGTGCTCTTCAACGAGCCGAAATTGCTGAAAGTCACAGCGGGCTGACCGCAATCGACTATCTCTGGAAGTTTCAGTGCTCTTCAACGAGCCGAAATTGCTGAAACTGTTCCCGCGACGCGCATACTGCGCCAAGTGTGCGGTTTCAGTGCTCTTCAACGAGCCGAAATTGCTGAAACGTCGCCGGAAGACGTGCTCCAGAAGTCGTTGGAGGTTTCAGTGCTCTTCAACGAGCCGAAATTGCTGAAACTATGAGTTACTTTCGTCAACAAATTTTGGTTTGTAGTTTCAGTGCTCTTCAACGAGCCGAAATTGCTGAAACTTCGCGCTGTTCGCGCAACGACTTCGCCAGTTCGCGGGTTTCAGTGCTCTTCAACGAGCCGAAATTGCTGAAATCCCTCAACGTCGATTGAAACGCCCGTTCCAACCGAGTTTCAGTGCTCTTCAACGAGCCGAAATTGCTGAAACCTGGTGCTCGACGACGAACGCGGCGCATACGGACAGTTTCAGTGCTCTTCAACGAGCCGAAATTGCTGAAACCTGGGAAGACCTCGGCGCGGCGCATCAACGATCTGGGTTTCAGTGCTCTTCAACGAGCCGAAATTGCTGAAACCGCCGCGCTGGGGATCAAGGTGCGCGCCGATTTTCGTTTCAGTGCTCTTCAACGAGCCGAAATTGCTGAAACCGCGCCTATGCCCGTCCCGGCGCGTTCTGATGCGCGGTTTCAGTGCTCTTCAACGAGCCGAAATTGCTGAAACCGCCGCAGCAGCGCCCGCGCTGCGTGGCGGTCGAGGTTTCAGTGCTCTTCAACGAGCCGAAATTGCTGAAACACGCCCACCGCGCCGCCAAAATCGGATCGTAGTAGTCCGTTTCAGTGCTCTTCAACGAGCCGAAATTGCTGAAACGACGTATTCGGAAACGCGATGTTCTTTGACGAGTCGTTTCAGTGCTCTTCAACGAGCCGAAATTGCTGAAATTCCCGCGTCGCCGCGCCGCCGACGCGCCGGGGCGTGGTTTCAGTGCTCTTCAACGAGCCGAAATTGCTGAAAGCAACCTGCTGGAACGAGTTGGCGGACGAGGCGGAAGTTTCAGTGCTCTTCAACGAGCCGAAATTGCTGAAACCACCCCGAAGCGCGTGAGGTGTCCCACGCGCCCGGGTTTCAGTGCTCTTCAACGAGCCGAAATTGCTGAAAGACTTACTGTACGGCGACGACGCCGCTGCCTATACGTTTCAGTGCTCTTCAACGAGCCGAAATTGCTGAAACCGGGATATGCGTTCCTGTCAGCACATCATCGTTGATGTTTCAGTGCTCTTCAACGAGCCGAAATTGCTGAAACCGCGTCTACCACACACTGAACGACGCTGCGTATCGGGGTTTCAGTGCTCTTCAACGAGCCGAAATTGCTGAAAGTGGGTGATGCGGCACGTCGCCCGACTGCTCCAGAGGTTTCAGTGCTCTTCAACGAGCCGAAATTGCTGAAACTGAATAAATGTCAGCGTCGCCTCGCCAACGTCCGCGTGTTTCAGTGCTCTTCAACGAGCCGAAATTGCTGAAAGTCGCCCGCAACGCGCGAGTACGTCGCGTCTTTCGCGTTTCAGTGCTCTTCAACGAGCCGAAATTGCTGAAAATCGCGGTACCGCTCCAGTATCAACCGCACATCGTCGTTTCAGTGCTCTTCAACGAGCCGAAATTGCTGAAACCGCGGGGCGTTGGTGATCCAGCGCCCGTCTTCGTAGTAGTTTCAGTGCTCTTCAACGAGCCGAAATTGCTGAAACTCTTTCTGAGCGGCTGCGCGGCGTTCAGGTGTACTGGGTTTCAGTGCTCTTCAACGAGCCGAAATTGCTGAAACTGGAGTGGTACGATCCCAACGAGTGCAAAATCGCGCGTTTCAGTGCTCTTCAACGAGCCGAAATTGCTGAAACCGGGCAGCAGACGCTGGATCATTGCGAGGATGGTGCGTTTCAGTGCTCTTCAACGAGCCGAAATTGCTGAAAAGTGATAGTGCGCGGGTGCAGACGGCGGAGACCGAGTTTCAGTGCTCTTCAACGAGCCGAAATTGCTGAAATCGGCTCTTCAACGAGGATAACCCCCGACGCCGTTTTGATGTTTCAGTGCTCTTCAACGAGCCGAAATTGCTGAAACGCACCGATGTAAGTGCTGTACTTAGTATCCAAAGAGTTTCAGTGCTCTTCAACGAGCCGAAATTGCTGAAACTTCTCTTCCCAATCCAACGCCGCCAGCAGCAGCGGGGTTTCAGTGCTCTTCAACGAGCCGAAATTGCTGAAACCGAACGCGGCGCATACGGACAGGCGCAGCGCTTCGGTTTCAGTGCTCTTCAACGAGCCGAAATTGCTGAAACCCCCGTCCTCCGCTTCGTACCGCGCGGTCAGTACGTCGTTTCAGTGCTCTTCAACGAGCCGAAATTGCTGAAATGGTCAATTGCGCGGTGTGCGTACTCGTTTTCGACGTGTTTCAGTGCTCTTCAACGAGCCGAAATTGCTGAAACTGACGTTCACCGCCCGCCTCCGCCGCCGCTGCCGCCGTTTCAGTGCTCTTCAACGAGCCGAAATTGCTGAAACAGCGCCGCGCTGCGTCTGGCGTCAGCGGTGATGCGGGGTTTCAGTGCTCTTCAACGAGCCGAAATTGCTGAAATTTCAGCGCCTCGTCTTTGGAGCGCGGCAGCGTCTGTTTCAGTGCTCTTCAACGAGCCGAAATTGCTGAAACTACTCACTGTCAGATGGAACGTTGGGGTACGTCGCGTTTCAGTGCTCTTCAACGAGCCGAAATTGCTGAAAAGGAAGCGGACAAAGACGTTATCCGCCCGATTGACTGTTTCAGTGCTCTTCAACGAGCCGAAATTGCTGAAACTCGTTGTTGCTCTCCCCCGTCTCGGCGGTGACTTTGGTTTCAGTGCTCTTCAACGAGCCGAAATTGCTGAAACTCTTGACAACCGCACCGAAGCGCGGTATACTACAAGGTTTCAGTGCTCTTCAACGAGCCGAAATTGCTGAAACCTGCGCGCTGCGTCGGAGGAGTTCGCCGAATACCTGTTTCAGTGCTCTTCAACGAGCCGAAATTGCTGAAATGGTGGAAGATTGAAGAAGTTCCACATCAAGAACTGGGTTTCAGTGCTCTTCAACGAGCCGAAATTGCTGAAACTGTCCTGAATTTGAAACCATCTACCTTCGCGGCGGTTTCAGTGCTCTTCAACGAGCCGAAATTGCTGAAACTTATCTTATAATAGATGAACATCACACACCAACTATGTTTCAGTGCTCTTCAACGAGCCGAAATTGCTGAAACACGACTGCGTAACGTTCAGGTGTTCTGGAATGATTGTTTCAGTGCTCTTCAACGAGCCGAAATTGCTGAAATGAGGATGTACTGACCGTCTATTCCGACCTCCACGGTTTCAGTGCTCTTCAACGAGCCGAAATTGCTGAAACGGGGCGTATCTCGTTGAGCGTTGGGTGCGCGGCAAGAGTTTCAGTGCTCTTCAACGAGCCGAAATTGCTGAAACGTTGACCGCGACGCCGACTTCGGCGCGCATCTCGTGTTTCAGTGCTCTTCAACGAGCCGAAATTGCTGAAAAGTTCCGGCGATGTGACGTACCCGCCGCGCAGACCGGTTTCAGTGCTCTTCAACGAGCCGAAATTGCTGAAACGTCAGTCCGTTTGTTGAAATCGCGGCTGGTACGTAGTTTCAGTGCTCTTCAACGAGCCGAAATTGCTGAAATTGATCTCGTCGAGCGCAACCGGCTGTTGATCCACGGTTTCAGTGCTCTTCAACGAGCCGAAATTGCTGAAACCGGCAGTGCTGACTGCGATTACACTCAACGTTCTGGGTTTCAGTGCTCTTCAACGAGCCGAAATTGCTGAAACGTGCGGCGCGGATCGAGGCGGCGCTTGACGCGGGCGCGGGTTTCAGTGCTCTTCAACGAGCCGAAATTGCTGAAATCGTATGCGAGGTGCTTCTCGATGTGTTTGACGATCTGTTTCAGTGCTCTTCAACGAGCCGAAATTGCTGAAACCCCGACAACGTTGACGTTTCAGCAGACGCCGGTTGAGTTTCAGTGCTCTTCAACGAGCCGAAATTGCTGAAAGACATTTGAAGCGACCGTTGGTCAACTTGACGCTGAGTTTCAGTGCTCTTCAACGAGCCGAAATTGCTGAAACGCGCGCATCGAAAACGTCTACCCGCTGGTAGACGAGGTTTCAGTGCTCTTCAACGAGCCGAAATTGCTGAAACGCACCGCTCATCAACGCGCCGCTGATCCTCGCCGAGTTTCAGTGCTCTTCAACGAGCCGAAATTGCTGAAACGAGACCTCCGCTCCCTGCCCCACCCGTGTCCCAGATCCCGATACCTGCACGTCGTCGCTCCTGAGCCTTCCTGGTGTTTCATCTCAACACTCGTATCTTAGCATGGACGGGCGCGTTTCGCAACTCGA
>Ga0308410_1000895_pt1 | contig 16921 bp, 16 predicted proteins | sample HotsprOSTMatCore_FD_203467 | JGI IMG/M metagenome (GOLD analysis project Ga0308410, IMG submission 203467) | Hot spring phototrophic mat microbial communities from Octopus Spring, Yellowstone National Park, Wyoming, United States -... | ecosystem: Environmental > Aquatic > Thermal springs > Hot...
CTTCGAAGCGATGTGAAGGTCGGTTCGTGCCTTTCTGGTGGTTTGGACAGTTCGACTTTGGTGAGTGTCATGAAGAGACTGCTCGCGACAAACGGGAACATCGAGACGGTATCGTTTTGTTCGGAGGTTGAGAAATATAACGAAGAAAAGTACGTGGACGAAGTTGTCAAGCACACAAATGCCGTTTCACACAAAGTCTCTCCGAAGTTCGAAGACCTCTTCGCCGAACTGAACTCCAACGGTTCCAACGAGATTGAATCGCTCGTCTGGCACCAAGACGAACCGTCCGGTTCAACTTCGATCTTCGCACAATACAGCGTTTTCAAAGAAGCCAGAAAGAACGGAATAATCGTGATGCTCGATGGACAGGGTGCTGACGAAATCTTGGCTGGCTATCATCCATTTGTAGGAATCTATCTCGCTTCTCTGCTGAGACGATTCAACTTGCGACTGTTCTTAAAAGAATTCAGGGCCGTCAAAAGCGTTTGGCCGAACGTTAGTGTCACGAAATACATGTTGGCGAACATGCTTCCCGAAAGTCTCAAAGTTCCGTTGAGGAGGAAATTGGGCCGCTCAAGATTCTTCTCGGTGCCCGACGATTATGATGGTGCCTTCAAATGGATGAATGCAGAGAACATCACTGAATATGCGTATAAATTGGTATTTGAGTCTTCGCTTCCCGAGCTCCTTCATTGGGAAGACAGAGACTCGATGGCCTTCTCTGTTGAATCCAGAGTGCCATACCTGGACCACAGGATCGTGGAGTTTCTGTTGAGTCTTCCCGAAAGTTATATAATACGGAACGGATACACGAAAGCGATCCTGAGGGATTCGATGAGAGGGATCGTTCCGGACAAGATCTTGGACAGAAGAGACAAGATAGGTTTCGCCACGCCGGAAGAAGTGTGGATGAGGAGAAATAGGGGGTTCATATTGAATAAGATGCGAGATAATGCCAAGATTTTAACGAATATTGTGAAACCACAGTTCTTGAGTTACGCTGAGAAAGTATTGCAGGACGATCGTTGCAAGTACATTCCAACAATCTGGAAAGTCATCAATGTCGGTGAGTGGGTGAAAACTTTCAACGTGGAAGTCTGATGGTATGATTCTCCGAGTGTGTATTGAATAGAATGTTGCGCTATACTCGCTCTTCCGCATCGGAAGAATTCGCTGTCGGAAGTTGAAGGAATCCAAGAATGTCTTAGTAAGACCTTAGGATTATATCGCTTCGGATGGATTCTCAAACGGGGCTCACCGAATTTTGTCCAAGGCCTATTTAGAAGTTGTACAAGCACAGTTATTCGTGTCAGTCGCGATAATTTGGATCGCGAATGGTGTTGTTCGTATTTGAATTGAGAACCGTTGCTCTGTAACTTTTGTGGCCAGGATTGGGGTGAAGGTTGTGAGGGTACTGATTCTCGGCTACACGCATGACGACACCTCTTGGGGTCTTCAGGTCTGGGAGAAAGAAGGCCAAGAAAATGGTCTAGGTCTAATGAAACATTCCAGGCATCATCAATCGACGTTTCTCGGTGAGGTTTGTTGAGGTGAATAAACATGAAAGTTCTTGTCCTGACGAACCTTTTTCCATTTCAGGGTAATTTGGCAAGTGGGATATTCATAACAAAGAGGCTCGAACAATGCGTCAAACTCGGCATTGATTATACAGCGGTGCCGGTTTGGTTCAAAGATGGTTGGCTAGACAGGCTTGAAGGACGCTTACGCAGAAAAGAGCAGGCTAACCCAGTTAAAGAACTCAACGGGGTTCAGTACTCGCGGTTAGGTTGCAAAAAAAAGGCCACATGGTTGGTGTGGAGGTTGATTAGAAAGATAAATCTGATCACTGAAGAGCACGTAATAGCAAAGCAAGCCGAAAGTTTTGTACGCTGTGTGGAGTCACGTTTTGACTTATCCAGTTTTGACTTGATCCATGCCCATGGGATGTTCACACTACCAGCAGGTTTAATCGCACAGATTCTGTCTGAAAAGTATTCAAAACCATAGATTTTCAGATCGCTCGACAAAGACCAAGTGAGAAGACAGCTTGGAATATACACCGAAGGGTACAAGTACGTTGGGTTCGTTGGAGACCTGATAGAGATAAAGCGAGCGGATAAGCTGATTGAGATATTTGAGTTGATAAGGAAAAGAGTTTCGAAGGTCAAATTCATTGTAGTTGGAGATGGGCATTTGAGAGGGAAAATGGAGAAGCAGGCAAAACAAAAAGGTTTGGATATTTTATTCACGGGAATGCTCGAACAATCGGAGGTAGCGAAATACATGAATGCAATGGATGTAATGATCCTGCCGAGCAGGACCGAGGGATTTGGAGCAGTTGTTATTGAAGCCCAAGCATGTGGAACATGTGTGATTGGAAGTAGCAACGGTGGAATACCGGAGGCGATCGGTTTTCCTGAATACGTTGTAGAGGAGAGCGAAGGTTTTGAAGAAAGGTTTGCAAGGAAGGTTGTAGAAGTGTTGAACGAGGGGTATGACAGGGACAAATTCATAAAGAGGACGAAAAGTTACACGTGGGAAAGCATCGTGAGCATGGAAAAGGCAACCTATGAATCTGTGAGAAAATGATGTGCCAAGTTTCCAGCTTCAGATGATCATCGAGTTCTTGTAGCGGAATATTGATCAGTTGTTTAGGGAAAGAAGTCAGATGGATCGAAAAAAGCATGAACAAGTCATCCAGTCGTACCTTTGCGAAAGCCTGCCAAGAAAGCTTGAGGAAATAATAGAAGCCTTATGTAAGAACAACCCTCGATAGATCAACGGGACCCCATGAAGCAGGAGTGTAGTGAATCGATTTTCAAGCGGTATAATCATAGCCAGAAGGCTCGAGCGATGCACAAAATTGGTGTTCACAACAAATCGGTGTCGTTTTGGTTCAAGGATGATTTGCTCACACGACTTGCGAGGCGTTCGCTCACAGAGGGATCTGTTGATCCTGTTACGAATTGTGACAAAGAACGCTAGTGGGGACATTTGTCAGCCGGGTACCAAATTTAATGAATAGGAAATCTTGAAAATAGTCTATGCACACTTTCTCGTATCAACAAGAACCAATATTATTTCCAAAGGAGCCATACTTATTCTTTAGGCATCGCAATCACGTGGATGGTATCGAGAAAACGATAGAATGGTATTTGCGCAACAGGAAATGGTGGGGGGGACATAGTCAGTGGAGAGTATATGAAATACTATGAAAAAATGTACGGCGAGAGATTGAAGTTAGGGACAAGAGAAATCCTCAAGGGGAGAGATGAATGAGCGTACGCAAGTACGTTAAATTGTTTGTTTCTTTCTCACTTGGCACCTGGATACGAGCCATTCTTTCTTTTTTCACAACTCCGATAATTACTTATTTGATAAATCCAGATGAATTCGGAAAGAGCGCCATGTACGCCACTGCTTTTGGGATAGCTAATATGATCGTCCTTCTCGGAACAGATCAAACGTTCGTCAGATTCTTTTATGACTACGAGGAACAAAAAAGAAATAGACTGCTCTGGTCGTGTCTTTTTCCGTCTTTAGTCATAGCTACGTTGCTGTCGGTAGCACTCTTGGTACTTTCAGACAGAGTCGGCTTAGTTTTATATGGTAAGGCCTACCCTCACATAAACCTTTTCTTTGTTTTAAATCTGTACCTTGCTCTGTTTCAAATATACAATCATCTTATAGTTCGGATGCTGAAAAAGGGTACCCTGTATTCAATGATAGATGTCGTCGCCTCGGCTTCTGCGACAGTTTCCACGATACTTTTTGCACTAATTATCAGTAGAACGTTTTACTCCATAATACTGGGAAACCTTGTTGGTACATTTTTCGCTTTATTGGTAGGCATATCACAAGGTAGAGAATATTGGAAACCAATAAAGCCGACAAGAGCGGAATTGAGAGAGGTTCTAAGGTTCGGACTACCCCTTGTGCCAGCAAGTCTGATGTTTTGGTTATTCACGTCAATGGACAGAATAATTCTCAGGCAGTACAGCACTTTCGAGCAAATAGGCCTTTACGCTGCGGCTTTCAAAGTTGTAAGTGTCATCAATTTCATACAGACTGGATTTACCACGTTCTGGGCACCAACGGCTTATGAGAGAAGCTCAAAAAATCTCAGTGATTCACAGTTTTTCGTGCGTGCGAACGAGATGGTGAGTTTCGTCATGTTTCTCGCAGCTTTTCTTCTTCTCGCATTCAAAGACGTAGTGTTTCTTCTATTGGCAAGACCATACAGGGCAAGTAGCATGATATTCCCTTTTCTCCTCTTCTCACCGATAATGTACTCAGTTTCAGAAACAACGGTTGTATGGATAAATTTCAAGAAAAAGACTTACTGGCATATCGTAATTACAGCAGTTTCAGCTTTAGTGAACTACATAGGAAACGCGCTACTTGTTCCAGTGTATGCGGCGAGAGGTGCTGCAATATCAACGGGTGTCTCATACATTGTATTTTTTTGGATGAGGACCATGATATCAATAGGACTGTGCCCAGAAGCAGGATACAAATTGAAAAAAATGATATGCGCTACTGCGTTAATGACCTTCGCAGCCCTTGTTGGCACCTTTCAGAATAGCCCTCTTGTGAATGTTTTGATTGGGCTCTCAGGAATACCAATTACAATCGTCATCTACAAAGAATCGTTTCTCGCGCTCAAGGACGAGATATCAGTTATGTTGAGATCCAAATCACACACGTAGAACACAAGAAATCGACTAATCTCTTTCGAGGTAAAACGGGAGAATGCCCCCAAGTGATTTTCTTACGAAGAAGAGCATATCATGATTACGAGCTTAGATATAATGGATCACTGTCAATTGTTTGCACAAAAAACTCTCTGCAACGCTCAGATTCGTTCAGTTGAAAACCGCGTACTAAGAAAAGCATGGTTCCTGCCAGTGTTCGAATTTGGTTTTCATCCATTTTTATTTTTTCTCAGGGAAGGTGCAAGCAAGTTATCGATTTGGGTAACCCTTTTTGTTAATGGCCATCTTCTACGTAAACGTGCCACGCTGAACACAGGTTTATCCTATGTGATTATGTTTGATATAAAAACCGCTGTTTCTGTGAGGCTTTATCCGTTCAAATACAAGTTCAAGAGGGCGTACATGTCGATCGGAATCTTCACAATCGTGGCGGCTTTGAACTCTTTCATCGAGAGACCAAGTGTTGGTGTGCTGAGCGGTCTGATGGGGCTGACTTTGGTGATTCTTCTCTATCAAGATGTGTTCAAGCGATTGGTGAGGGACGTTTTCGAGGTGTGGGATTTAGTTGCTAAAAAATACAGGTGACTGAGTATATCAAAGGAAGAACAAATGTACTTGTTCCACTCTGACTTCGCATCTCGTGTCTGAAGTTAGGCGTCGTCAGATCGAAAGTGGTTTGTCAAGAACGGAGAGGATCGTTCGAAGGAAGTTCACATCGTAGACCGAATGAGTCCTTTCAGATCTGCGCGGTGCTAGTCCAAACGAGGACTTTAAAGAACAGCTATGCGACATAGCTGACACTTTACAAGATCTATGAGTTTATCGTAACCAGTGTGATTATGACGCAGACGTAGAGAATTTGGATGCCCTTGCCGCGGTTTCCATAGCAAATGCCGATAGGATATTCAATAATATTGGAAGCTTTGAAAAAAGTGTGGATTATAATAAAATCAAAGTGTCTATACAAAGACAGCGCAAGTCCGTTCGTAAATAAGTTGGGGAAAACCTTAAAATCTCACCGCCCCATTCTGAGTAGCCACATCGGATGACCTTTCGAACAGGTAGGTCGATATCGTCACGAATCACGTAATCCGCTTCTTTCGGTTTTTTTATTTAACCCGCCGATCTAAACGGATGTTGTTGAAAATCAAATCAGCTTTGGTTTCATCTTTCTCTGCGAACACCTCACCTGCACGCTTGAGTGCAAAAGCAACGAAAGCTTCTCTGAAATTAGCTGTCTCTCCCTCGAGAACGCTGTAGATAGCTGGGTCAGCAAAGAAGATCTTTGCACCTTTCGAGTATGGTTTCTCAATCCTCGTTTTTCGGACCAAATTTATGAGACCTATTCCTTCCATGGCCCAGAGTAATCGATAAAGCTTTTCTTTACCAAGATTCCAATCTCTGCACATAGCTTCGACGTTCACAGTTGGAATCTTTGAAAAAGCCAAATGGCTGATTATCGCTCTCATAACTCCAAGGTGATTATCCATGAGTTGACCCAAAAAATAAGGTATATCTGCGTATATGCTTTTCTCAATGACGTTGCTCATTCGTTCTTTGAAATTCCCCTCTTTATAGAAAGGTCTTGTACCGTGCTCTCTGTAGTCTCTGAAGTACTTGAGAACATCAACCTGCTTTAAAACTTCTATCGCGAGCTCTGAGAATCTTTTATCGAACGGATCAGGGATTTGTGGTAGTTCTTTTCCTGTCTCAAAATAAATGTATTCTCTTAAAGACATCAGCGGAAGATTGTGAACGACGAATCTTCTCGATAAATCAACCACACCTTTTCTAAGTACTACTGAGCTACTATCACTCAACCAGATCTTTTTATTTGGAAATGAGTCGTGGAGGCTTTTAACGTGCAAAGACCAATCTTTCAGATAGTGCACTTCATCGATGATGAGGCCATCGTAATTGACGAGTATGTACTGAGCCAGCTGTTGAAAGGGAACAGTGTAGATGATAGGATCGTCGGCCGAGATGTAGAAGAGGACCGGCAAGAAGTATACCTTTAGCTGTAAAACGCTTCTCCAGTTCATTGAAGTAAGGACGACGTCTTTCTGGAAGAAAAGAGATCATTCTGTTCATGCGTAGTTCTAAGGATTCAACAACGTTTTCGATGCCACACAGGTCGCCCCTCGAATATGATCGTTCAACTACAGGCTATATTTACCACAAAGTCGTTCTATCACGGAACGAATTCATTGGAACTCGTAAATGAGCGTTCTATCGTGGAACGAATCACTCAAAAATCGTTCTAAATCAGAACGTTGCTGTCTAAGCCGTGGTGGCCAAGAAAAATCGTTCGAATTTATCGATCATGATTTCAGCTGTTCACAAGATGTCATAGAACGACGATGATCAAGTTCAGTTTTCCACTTCCGCGAAAATCAAGGTGGAAGCTTCACTTGCACGCGAAACGTGATTTCAACTCTTTACAGTCCGACGTTTCTCAATGCCAGAATGATGATCCTAAGATGTGAAGAAGAAGCTTTCCTTTGTCAGAACGAGATGCGGGCGTGGTATCATTGCTGTGGGCAGAGAATATGACGAAGGATGTTGGGTTTCTGAAAGACAAGAGCAAGAGATTCTTTTCCAACGCGCTGTATTTATTCGAAAGAGGAGATCATGATCTCTGTGCCTTCAATTTGGAGCAATCCTGTCAACTCTTGGTTAAGTACTTCATCGCCAAACGAGTTGGAGAGTGGCCGAAGACCCACTATCTCGATTCTCTCATGAGGAGTCTGAGTGAGATCTACGAGAAGGCGGAGATATACGAGTATTACTTGGAGAACGAGTTATTCTTCGACGATCTGTCCGACGCCCACTTCACGAGCAGGTATTTCCCGAAGGCCTTCACCAAGAACTTGACCCAGAAGCTGATAGCCGAATACAGAAAATTCTTGAACTTTCTGGAGGTCACCCTGAATGAAAAGCTTGATTTCGATAAGTAAGAAGATTTGGGAAGAGAGGAAAAAATACTTCGAGAACTACCTCGAGTACGGTGAGAAGATAAAACGGATCGCGAGAGATCTTCTCGGTGACGATGTGAAAGTTTTGATCTTCGGTTCTGTCGTTCGAGGGGATTGGAACGCGAACAGCGACATAGACGTTTTGATCGTCTCAAAGGAGTTTTCTTCCAACTGGGAAGAGAACAGATGGGTGAGGACGCACATCAAAAGATCGATCGGCCCGCTTTCTCCGTTCCAGATCCATCTGGCGAGCGTTGAAGAGTACGAATCGTGGTGGAGAAGGTTTTTGGAGAAGAACTGTGTCGAGGTGTGATGAGCACGGGCCGAAGATTCACTAGAATAAAGCGAGTCAGCCCTCGGTAAGCTCTTTCATCACAAGTTCCCAAAGCCGCTGAGCACAAAGCCTCGAATGTAGTACCTTTGCAGGTACAGAAATACGACAACCATCGGTATCACTTGATAAACGAGCGCTGTTAAGATTAAGTGTTGCGTCTCCACCGTGGAGAACGCCAAAGACAGTCGGGATATACCGACGGGCAAGGTCATGAGTCTTTGTGCTGTTGAAGTAACTATCAGCGGCCACAAGAAAGAATTCCATTGGCCGATGAATGTGAGTATCGCAAGCGTTGCCAAAGCTGGTTTTATCAAAGGCAAGATGATCCATGTGTAGATCTTGAATTCTTTCGCACCGTCCAGCCGAGCACAGTCCAACAGTTCGTCGGGTATCGTCAGTATGAACTGTCTCATCAGAAATATTCCATATCCGCTCACCGCAAAGGGGACAATGAGTGACAGATAAGTGTTCAGCCAGCCAAAGAGTTTCATCAAATAATAAACGGGTATGAGAAATATGAACACAGGGAACATCATGGTTGAGAGGACAAAGCTGAAGAGGATCTTTCTGCCCAAGAATCTGAGTTTGGCGAACGCGAAACCTGCCATGGAACTGGTCAGAAGGACCAACAGTGTGACAGAACCAGCGACTATGAGGCTGTTCTTGTAGTAAGTGAGTATAGGTATTCTTTTCAGCACCTGCAAGTAATTGTTCCACTGAGGTTTTTCAGGTAACCACTTTGGAACATCGGACATGAGTTCTTGTGGACTCATGAGTGAAGCAGAGAAGAGCCAGAAGAACGGCAGGATCATCCAGAAGGCTCCGAAAATTATTATCACATACCTGATTATCTCCAGAAGGATTCTTATCACTTTTTTCCTATTCATATCCTTTGATACCCCCACGTCTGAAGAGCCACAGTATGAACAGAGTGAAACCAAAGATCACACAGAACAGTAGGAACGCCCCTGCAGAGGCTCTTCCCATTCTGAGTGATTGAAAGGCAGTTTCGTAGACATACCAAGAGACGGTCATAACACTCCTCGCAGGCGCGTTTCGTCCCATCGTGAAGGGAAGGTCAAAAACCTGCCAGGCTCCTATGAAACCCGTTGCGGTGAGAAAGAGTAGAGTCGGAGACAACAAAGGAACGGTGATGTGAAAGAACTGTCTGAATGGCCCTGCACCGTCTATCTTCGCAGCATCGTAGTAGTCCTGGGGTATGTTCTTCAACCCTGCGGTTATGATGAGCATTGAACCGCCGATACCTGCCCAAATCGCTGTGATGATTATTGACCAGAGAGCCACGTTAGGGTCTGTCAACCAGTAGATTGGTTTGATACCGAAAAGTCTGAGAATCGAGTTGAAGAGTCCGTTGTTCGGCCTGTAAAGGTACCCCCAGATCGTGCCTATCGCGACTTGTGGAGTCACGACGGGTGCAAAATAGATGAATCTCCAAAGGACCGATAACTTCGCGTTGTTTATCAAAACTGCAAGGACGAGAGCAACGACTATCGTCAAAGAAACCGTCGCCAGAGCATAAACAAGCGTGTTCCTGAAAACACCCAGGAACATCTGGTCTCTCAGCAGGTACGAATATTCCGAGAAGCCGACGTTCCTCGCTCTCGATAGAGGAACCAACATGTTCCACCTCTTCGTCGAAACGATGAAGGAAAAGATGACAGGGTAAATGAAAAAGATCGAATAAAACAGCAAAGCGGGGGCAAGGAACGCGTACCCTGCCCCCGTGTTTGTCTTCAACTTCTTTCTTCTAACGGGACCCTTTGTCTCAGACAGTCCAGCCACTTTTGATACTTCCCCTCATTTGTAGAATTCTTCCAGAATCTTGTCAATCTGTTTCTTCGCGTCACTCAGGGCCTGTTCTGCAGTCTTTCGACCGTTCCATGCCTCGACGATTTCCCTCATGAGTATCGTTTTGATCTCTTGACCTTGTGCTACGTTGGGTTCCTGATAAGTGTTCTCCAGTTCTTTAACGAAGACTGAGGTGTACAGATCGTTCAGTTCAGCCTTGAAGAAAGCGATATCCTGTTTGTTCGGAGGAATCGAGCCGATGTTCTTAGCCATGAGCTCTCCCATCCTGGTGAAACCTCCGGCGTCCTGTAAGGTCATCCATCTTATGAAATCCCAGGCGGCCTTCTTGTTCTTCGAAGCGCTGTCGACGGCGATGAACCATGTGTAACCGATGGTGGCTGGTTTTTTCAAATAAGGTATTGGAGCAACACCGACGGTCGCCTCGTACTCATCCTTGAAACCCAGCTTCAGTGCCGTTTCATACCAGGGCGCCATGATCATCATCGCTACCTTGCCTGTCGGGAAAGTCCAAACGCTCGCGGCGGGATCCGTTGCTCCGTTCTTGAACAACTTCAGCTCCGCCTCAAGTGCTTCGATGGCTTCCTTCGAGGTCAGCAGGCACTCGGTGAAATCATCTTTGAATGGTTTTCCACCGTTGCTGTACAGCAAGGCGAGGAAAGGATGCACGACTGCAGAGTCCCAGCCAGCAAGGAAGGCGAAACCGTATTGGGCGACTGTGCCGTCGGGATTTCTCTTGGTGAGTTTTGGAGCCATCGCGATCAGCTCATCCCAGGTTTTCGGTGGCTCGTTGAACCCAGCCTCTCGGAGCAACTTCTTGTTGTAAACCAGTGCATAGTTCGCAACCTCGACTGGTACACCCCATATGGCCTTGTCAATGGTTGCACCGTCCACTGCCGCCTTGACGAAGCTGGCCCTGACCTTGTCGGCGATGTCCTTCGGAACCTGATCGAGTATGCCTGAATCGACCAACTGCACGCCCCAGAGTGAGTACAGCACGTATATGTCCGATATGACTCCTGCGGTGTGACTGATCAGTATGCGCTTCAAATACTCGTCAAACGGCACTGACTGTATCTCGATCTCCACGTCTGGGTTCAGTTTCTGGTACTCTTCGACGTACTGTCTGAGCCCTTTCACCTTGACGTTACCGTTTTCGTCTTTCACTCCCTCGACTTGGTAGTCCGACCAGTGCACGGCGAAGATCAACTTGGTTTTTGCAAGAGCACTGAAGCTGAGAAGAACACAGAGAACGACAGCTAACAAAGCCACTGACCTCTTCATGCTTCACCCCTCCCTTTTAAGGTTTCAACATTGTCATTCAAGGAGAAAGACGAGTGTTTCTCCTCCATCCATGGTGATGTTCGTCACAGTCGTGAGCTGTTGCGTGCTTTCCAAGTCAACGTTCTTTGTACGGTTCAGACACGTCGCCTTTTCGAACGTACGGTGGAACAAATCTTGTGGTATGGATAGATCGAAACAACATTCGTTGCTCCCGTGGTTGAACACGAAAACGAGAACCTCACCTGAAGGCACGGTGGAGAAACGAACTTCCAAACCATCTGAGCTACCGCTCCTAACGCGAACGAAGTATTTTCTTTGAACGCCACATTCGATTGCGAGCCGTCTTATGAACTCCAGATTGTCAGGGTTGCCCGTTTCCTCGTATCCTACGCCCAGCAACGTTCCAACCATGATGGTCTTTCCCAAGAAACACTTGTTCTCAACTATCACTGGTTTGTCCTGGAAGAACGCGACCGCGGTACCATTCGTCAATTTGTAGGTCGAAAGATAACGACAGGCCGAAATGGTCAGGTTCCTTTGCGGGATTCTTAACATCTTCTGTTCCTTCAGTTCTTTCATCCACAGTTCCTCGCAACCGAACAGTTCGTGCAGTCCAAGTCCAGGGATTTTTTCGCACAGAGAACCGTCTTCTTTCATCCATCCAATTCGGCCATCTGCCAACACGGTTCCACCGTTCGCGACATATTTCTTTATCGCTTCGGCGCTCCTTTCGTCCAGAGCGATCGAGAAGGGTATGAGCATCAATTTGTACCTCGAGAGATCTTTGCAAAGATCAGTGATGTGTAAGAAATCGACGTTCACGCCCATGTCCATGAGCGCTTTATACATTCCAAACATGTCTTTTCTGATCAGCTCGGCACTCTCTGCTCTCAAGCACGCGAGAGCCTTGTGGGATTCGATGTTGTGCAGTATCGCTACTTCTGCAGCCAAGGGTTTTGAGTTTGCAAAAACGTCCATTTTTTCGGTTATCGTTCTCGCCACTTTGCCAGCGGCGATCGCTCTTTCGTTCGTTGAACCGTCGTACTCGGCCAGACCAAATCCCGATACTTCATAACCGCAACTCATGGGAAACCAAGCGTAGTAGTTCAAACCTTTTGCGTTCCTTGAAACGGCGAGCCACGCCCATCTCTCAACGTCCTTCTCATCCACTGGCTCACCGAATCTCATTCCCGTCACGCCATGCCCAGTTTGAAGTTCACCTATCCAGAACGGTTTTCCGCGACTTTCACAGGAAGATCTGCTCGCGTCCAGTGCAACTCCCATGTGATGGGGTTTCAACGGCATCCACGAACCTGTGTGCTTGGGATAGAACGAAGTTCCCCAAACATCCACCTGCTCTGAAAGCTTCCAGTCGTCCGATGCGCCATAACCTATGCCAGGTATTCCATAAACACTCGATATCGCAGCGTGGCTGGATACTACGTGTTCACCATCCACTCTCTTGATCGTTGCGACCTTCCACTGCAGATCTTCCGCGATCTTTTCGATGTTGAACTGGATCCAATCCAACAAATCTCTGAAGCTCGACAGAGAAACGTATCTGGGTGCGATGACTTCTTCCCAACTTTCGTGCTTGCGATACCAAGCGTCGTTCAGCACCTCGATCGTTCCATATTTCTTCTTGAGCCATTCAATGAATCTGTTTTGTGAATGCTTGCAGTAGCAAAACCATGGATCTTTTATGTAATCGATCCATGACCACTGCACTATATGAGGCTCTGACCATATGTCCCACGCGTAAAAAGACTCGTGCGATGCTACAACAGCGGCAAGCTTCTGAAGAAACGTTTCTATGTGCTTCCTCACGTGTGGGTGGTCTGAGCAGTACCCCGGCGATGCCTGCGAGTGTATGACCAGCCCAGATCTGTCCACGAACAGTGAGTCTGGATAATCTCTTTCCACCCAGTTTGGTGCAGAGTCTGTGTACACTTGGACGATCGCTTTGATCTGCAATCTGTCAGCAACGGAAAGCAACGTGTCAATGGTCGAGAAGTCCCATTCATTCGGCCTTGGTTCAGCGGCTGCCCAATCGTACCAAAATCTAACCGAATTGAAGCCGAGCGATTTTATCGTGGCGATGTCTTTCTCGATTTCTTGTAGGGATTTAATCTTTGCCACCATGGGGGCTCGGGATCTATGAGGGCCATACCAGACGGAGACGGGAAAGAAATTCTTCAAGCTCATCACTCCCCGTAGATTCTTCTATAGTGTGCACTTATGGTTCTTTGATGTTCATTGAAGATCTTTATGTTGTAATCCACTCCGAAGCCTTCGACATTGGGAGAAACGAAGATTTTGAGATCCTTACCTCTTTCGTGCAGGATGGTTCCCGTTTGAGCGACGAGACACATCGTGATGGCGACCGCGGCGACTGTTGAGGAAGCCGCTATCTTTTCCTTTCTTCCCTCCAACTCGACAACAGCATCTTCAGGTGGCACACAGTTGTCTATAATGACATCAGCGATGTCCGAAAGTTTCTTGCCGCTGCTGTGGATTGGATTCGCGAGTGATTGATTTTGCATCGAGAGGATCGCTATGACAGTCGCCCCGACCTTTTTGCCGTACAGTGCTGTCTCGACTGGAGCAGCGTTGACGCCACCGTGTGAATAGACGACCAAGACGTCTCCACTGGCAATGGGTTGGTACCTCAAAAAGCCGTCTTCGATGTAGCCTTCCTTTCTCTCGATGAGCAACAGTCCAGGGGCACTCGCCGGACCAGTGGGGCTGAACCACATCAATCGAGGATCGGTGAGTGGATTGAAACCAACGAAACTTCCGTATCTGGGAAATGCATCCAAGACAGGAATGATCGAATGACCGCTGCCGAACATATGAACAAAGCCACCGTTTGAAATGCTATCTGCCATGAGATTTGCCGCTTTCAGTATGTTGTCCTTCTGTTCTGTTTTAATCCTCCTCAGAATGCTTTCAATCTTTTCAAGATAAGTCTCGAAGGCCAGCAATTTTTTCACTCCTTTCGTTGTGCTCAAAGAGTAAGTATCGAGTACAACCAAGAAGCTGTGCATCCTCCCCAAGGGTGGAGACTTGCACGAGCGGTTCTGCGATGGAGGGGCTGATGTTGTGCTTGACGGCCTCAATGGCTTCAGCTTGAAACACGTTCCACTGAAGAGCCAAACTCCCAGCCAAGACTATGATCTCGGGATTGAGAACGTTCACAAGAACACTCAAAAGATAACCAAGAGTGTGTGCTGTACTGCGCACAAGATCTTTGACGCAGTCGTCCGTGACTTGTTCGTACAAACGAAAGATTTCCTCGGGAGACGTGGCGGGTTTCTTGCAAATTGTGTTGAGCCTCTTCAGTAGAGCAGGACCAGATACGATGTTCTCGACGGTTTCGAACCCTTTCGTCAATGGATCGATCACTCTTATCCATCCCACCGAACCTGCGAGCTTCTGCGAGCCAGATATCACACGACCATCCGCCAGTATCCCGAGACCGACACCGGTTCCAACGATGAGGTAAAGAACGTTCTTCTTGCCAACCGCACAACCTTTGTAAATTTCTCCAAGCAATCCTGCCGTTCGATCATCAATGACGTGAACCTCAACACCAGCACCAGCAAAAAGGGCCTGGAGATCCTCAACGAGTTTGAACTTTCTATCACCAAACACGTTGGGGAGCCAAACTTCTCTGTTCTCAAGAACTGCACCGGCTATCGAAACGCAACAACTTGAAATGAGAAACTCTTCTGAGTTCTTCTTGAATTCTTCTTCGAGAGTCTGCAAGAGTTGGTTGTAATCTCTCGGTGTCGGGACTCTGCACTTTTTCAGTATGGTTCCGTCAGGGTCTGTGAGGGCCATTCTCAGGTTTGTTCCACCTACATCGCACACGAAAAACACCACATCACCTTCTCAAGTGAACTTGGACGGAGTACTTGTCGCTTCTTATGACGGACTCCGTGTACTCGACAGGGCTACCAGTCGCATCGAAGGCGCTGCGCTCCACTATGAATCCAGCAAAGGGCCACTTCACCTTTAATAGCTTGCACTCATACTTGTCCAGTATCGTCGCGTAGTATTTTTCGTGGGCAGATTTTATGACGATTCCATATTTCGTCTCGAGGAGCTCGTAAAGCGACTGAGTCAGATCGTTTTGAAGAAAGTCTGGGACCATGTACTCAGGGATGTAAAAGGTTTGAATGCCAAGCGGTTCGTCGTTTGCAAGTCTCAATCGCTTCACCATTATGACCCTTGTCTTGGGCTGGATCTGAAGTGCCTTGGAAATCTTTTCGTCAGCCTCTTTGATACCTTTTTCAAGAACTATCGAGGACGCCTTCAATCCCATCGCGGCCATCTCTTCGCTGAAGCTGGATAGCTTCCTTGGCCCCTGCCTGACTCTCGTGTCCGTCACGAAGGTGCCCTTGCCCTGTCTCTTCACCAGGAAACCCTCGTTAACGAGCAAAGAAACTGCTTGTCTCACGACGGCAGTGCTAACACCAAAGGTTTCAGACAGCTCCTTTTCTGTGGGTATCTTATCGCCAGCCTTCCAAACACCGGCGAGGATGTTCTTTCTAAGAATTTCTTTGAGCTGGTAATATAGAGGCTCTGTTGAATATGGATCGATCAACGAACCACCCCCGGTTTCTATAATCATTATAATGATTACTATCATCCGTGTCAAGTAAAGGGGTAACATTCTCAGACCAACTGACAAGGGCATTTCCATCTCGTGTGTTCTTGAACTGTGCTCTACGAACGTTGTTTCGAGGTACATTGTTGCGAAGGACCGCATCAATCTGTGCCTCGAATTTTGAGCTGAAGATACATGTGAGTCGAGAATTCTATGATCAGAGAGGTTTCCAACCTTGGAAGATATGCTCGCTGGAAAATGGGACAAAGAAGCCGATGAGACCTCGAACGGCCGAACATTGCGCAGCAGCGTTCGCGTCGAACGACTTGGTATAGCCCTTGATTTTTGGGTGGGCTGGGTGTATATATTTATTGAACATATATATTTCATCTTACGATAGAGGCCTTCACTGAACAGTCGATGGTGTGCTGAGAGAGGAGTGAAAACATGAAGATCGCAGTGGCTTCGAACGATGGGAATACGATCTTGAGCCATTTTGGAAGGGCGAGAGGTTTTGTGATCGTGGAAGTTGAAGACGGAAAGTTGAAGAACAAGCGCTACGTACCGAACACCTTCACGGGACATGCCATGGGGCTTCACCATGGTGGAGAACATCATGGGCACGAGAACATCATCGCGGCTTTGTCAGACTGCGAAGTGATCATCTCCCATGGTATGGGAAAGAGACTCTACGACGATTTGACGCGGGCGGGCAGACAAGTGTACGTGACGGACGAAACTCAGGTGGATAAGGCGATAGAGTTGTACTTGAGCGGAAAACTGAAGAACGTTTCAGAGTTGCTGCACTGAATTATACAAAAAGCGCCGGCTCATGCCGGCGCGTTGTGGGGGTGGTGTTCACTTTGCGTACTCTTCGAGCGCGTCTATGAAGTCTTCGTCCAAGAACGCTGGCCCTCTGAAGCCAAGTTTAGGTTTTGCGAACGTCTCAGGCCTTCTGAGTCTGTAGGTTTGCATCAAGCTCTGAAGCTGTTCTACGTTGATCGTCTTTTCTATCTCTTCTCTCATCTGATGCATGATCTCAGCTCTTTTCTGGTTCAGTTCTCTTACCTTGGTCCTGAACTCGTACACGCTCATGTTCTTGGCGTTCTCGTAGAGCTCTTTGTACTGCTTCTGTAACTCTTCAAGCTTTGCATTTGCATCTTTGATCACATTG
>Ga0308410_1000897_pt1 | contig 16909 bp, 16 predicted proteins | sample HotsprOSTMatCore_FD_203467 | JGI IMG/M metagenome (GOLD analysis project Ga0308410, IMG submission 203467) | Hot spring phototrophic mat microbial communities from Octopus Spring, Yellowstone National Park, Wyoming, United States -... | ecosystem: Environmental > Aquatic > Thermal springs > Hot...
GACGAAGCAATCCCCTATTGCGGTGTGGAGATTGCTTCGCCGCTGCGCGGCTCGCAATGACAGGGGGGCTGACTTTGCACAAGCCCTGACTATTTAAAAAGATGTGCTTGACGTCAATGCGCGCGCGTTATATAATCAGAATAGTAGTCGCATTTTTTGAGGAGTGATGCCAATGACCACAGAGAAAAAACCTTCGCTACTTGTACGTGTGCGCGGTGTATTGCGCGGACCGGTACTGGTCGGCGTGATTGCCGCGCTGGTGGCTATCGGCTTGTCCGTTTTTGGGATGATTCGCAATCCCGAAGGCATCCCCGTCAACCTGCGTTCATTACTTTTGGTGGTAGTACTGGCAGGTGGCAGTTGGGGCTTGATCGCTTGGGCAATTGCTACGGCAGCGGTTGAAGCCGGCAAGGATGAGGTTTCAAGTTAAAAGTTTCAGGTTTCAAGTTAGATGGTTTCAAGTTGCAAGTCTCAGGTTAGAAGGTTTAAATTTTCGTAACTATTCAGCCCCGGGCATCGCTCGCTGTCGGTTAGAAACCGACGGCTAACACAAGCCGATGGCTGAGCCTGAATTTCGCCGTCGTGCCCCGGGAACAACTCCACTCATCCCCCTGCCCCCTCTCTCCCCGCTATGCGGGGAGAGAAGGGGGAGACGAGAGCGGGGGAGTGGACGGGCGGCTTCGCCGCCCATCCACTCCCCCTGTAACCTGCAACCTGAAACCTAAAAGAGGATACTATGAAAGCCGTTGTGATGGCAGGTGGCGAAGGGTCACGTTTGCGCCCACTCACCCTTAATCGTCCCAAACCGATGGTGCCGATGGTCAATCGTCGCGTGATGGGACATATTCTGGAACTGTTGCGGCGGCATAATTTTTCAGAAGCGATTGCCACGTTGCAGTATCGCGCCGATGACATTCAAAATTATTTCGGCGATGGTTCGCAATTCGGCATCCCTTTGAGTTACTCGGTCGAGCCGCATCCACTCGGTACGGCGGGCTCGGTCAAGTATGCCGAAAAATATCTCTCGCGCGACGAGCCCTTTCTCGTCATTAGCGGAGACGCCGTCACCGATTTCAATCTCACAGAGATACTCGCGTTCCACAAGCGTGTGGGCGCGGCAGTGACCATCACTTTGTATCGCGTGCCCAATCCGTTAGAGTACGGCGTCATCATCGTCAACAACGAAGGGCGCATCACACGCTTTCTCGAAAAACCCTCGTGGGGCGAAGTGATTTCCGACACGGTCAACACCGGCATCTATGTCATCTCGCCGGAAATCCTTGATGAAATTGAACCCGATGTGCCTTTTGATTTCAGCAAGGACTTGTTCCCGCGATTGATGCAAAAAGGTGTACCGTTGTATGGCTATATCGCCGAGGGCTACTGGTGCGATGTGGGGAACCTTGCCGAGTATACGCGCGCGACTGCCGACTTACTTCTGGGCAAAGTGAATCTGGGTGAGATCGCACCGCATCTGGGGGGTGGCATCTACGCGCAGGAGGATGTGGAGATCGCGCCCGACGCGCAATTGTTTGGGCCCATCTTTCTCGGACGCGGTGTCAAAATCAAAGGCGGCGTCGTTATTCATGGCCCCACCTCCATCGGTGCGTTTACGATTGTGGATAATCGCGTGCACATTGATCGCAGCATCATCTTGCGAAACACGTACATCGGCGAGGGGGTTGAACTGCGCGGCGCGATCATCGGGCAACGGTGCAGTGTGCGCTCGCGCGCGGTCGTCTTTGAGGGTGCTATCGTTGGCGATGAGAGCACCATCGGCGAAAGCGCAGTCATTCACCCGACGGTCAAAATCTGGCCCAACAAAGAGGTGGAAGCCGGCGCGACGGTGAAATCGTCGTTGATCTGGGGCGCGCAAGCGCGGCGGACGTTGTTCGGACGCTACGGCGTGACGGGTCTGGTCAACGTAGACCTCACGCCTGAGTTTGCCGCGCGCCTGGCAGCAGCGTTTGGCGCGACCTTACCGCGCGGATCGTTTGTGACGATGAATCGCGATTTGCATCGCGCGGCACGAATGATCAAGCGCGCGATGATTAGCGGCTTTCCGTCAGCAGGAGTCAATGTGCAAGACCTCGATTCGGTGCCGATTCCTGTGGCGCGCTACTACACGGCGGTCAGCGGCGCGGCGGGTGGCGCGCACGCGCGCATTTCGCCGTTCGATCAACGCGTGGTGGACATTCGCCTGTTCGACAAGAATGGCTTTAACCTGACCAAAGCCACGGAGCGAAGCATCGAAAATATTTTCTTCCGCGAAGATTTTCGACGCGTCTCATTTGACGCGCTGGGCAGAATCGAAGAAGTAGGCACGCTGCCGATTCAACGCTATCAGCAAGGTTTCTTGAACGCGTTGAACCTCGAGGCGATTCGTGCGCACAACTTTCATCTCGTTGTGGATTACGCGAGTGCGCCCACCGCGCTGGTGTTGCCGGCGATTTTCAGCGAACTCGGGTGTACTGTCGTCGCGTTGAATGAGCGGCTGGACGAAACCAAGATGGCAATCCCCACCGATGTGTTTCAGCGGGGCATTGATCAACTGGCTGCCATCACGACCGCGCTCAAAGCCGATTTGGGGTTGCGCTGGGATGTCGCGGGAGAACGCGTGTGGCTGGTAGATGATCGCGGACAGAAATTATCGGGTACGGTCACCGCCGCTGCCTTGGCGGAACTCGCGCTGCGCGCAACGGATCGGCATCAGCCGCGCGTGCTCGCCGTGATGGTGAATCAACCGCATCTCTTCGATGACATTGCGGCGCGCCACGGCGCGCGCGTGCGACGGACACGCCTGGACGTGCAAGATATGATGGTCGCGGCAATGCAAGCCGATGTGATTTTTGCGGCGAGCGGTGCGGGGGAATTTATCATTCCGTCATTCCATCGCTTGATTGATGCAATGTTCCCCATCGCCAAGTTGCTCGAATATCTGGCAACACAAAACACGACGCTGAGCGAAGTGGTGGCTACCTTGCCCCCTTATCACCTTGCCACCCGACGCGTGCCTTGCCCCTGGGATTACAAAGGCACGGTGATGCGTTTACTCAACGAACAATATCGCGATCGCATCGTCGAGCACCTCGATGGCTTGAAGATTCAACTCGGTGAACGCGAGTGGGTTTTGCTTGTGCCCGACCCTGATGAACCGATGTTCACCGTGTACGCCGAAGCCGATTCGCCGGACCACGCCACTGCTCTGGCAGAGCACTATGCGCGCGTCATTGACGGCTTGCGCACCTGAACACTGAACACTGAAAACTGAACACTGGCCACTGCCCCATGCCTCCAACCCTCGATCTCCTCTTCTTTGAACTGCCCACCTATACCGCGTTCGTCCTGCTCGGTATCGGTACGGGGTTAGGGGTAGCGTTTGGATACGTGCGAAAACGCGCGCGGCGCACCATTTCCCCTCCCGTTTTTCTCAGCGCCGCGCTGATTGTTTTTGTTGCGGCATGGCTGGGCGCGCGCGCGTATCACGTCGCGCTGAACTGGGACTATTACTCTGCACACCCCGAAACGATTGCGCAATTCGGCGCGGGGGGATTGGCAATGCGCGGCGCGTTCATCGCGGGGTTTGTTGCGCTGGCGATGTACGCGCGCGTGCGGAATATGCGGTGGACAAAACTCGCAGACGCCGCCGCACTTGGGCTGGCGGTGGGACAAGCCATCGGCTGGCTGGGCGCGCTGGCGCGCGGCGCGAACTATGGCGTGGTGAGTGATGCGCCCTTCGCGCTGGAACTGCCCGATGTGTATGGCCTCGTCGCACCGCGCTTTCCCTTGCAACATTTGACCAGCGGTGTATTCGCGCTCTTGTTCATCGGCTTGTTACTGCTGGCAATGTCCAAGCCGCGCGCAGGAACTGTGTTTGGGGTGTACGTGTGCGTGAGCGCGGCGGCAAATTTTGTACTCGGCTTTCAGCGCGGCGATGAAACCCTCACTGTGGGGATGTTGCGAATAGACCAGATAGTGGATATGCTTTTGTTCGCGCTGAGCGCCAGCGCGCTGGTGTGGACGCGTTTACGAAAATCGGAGCAGAGACGTCTTGAATTCACGGAATCCGTCGGTTGAGTTTGTAGATTCACCACACGCTCTCCACGCCTTGGGTGAACTGCTGGGTACGCAAACCAGCGTGGCGGTGGACACTGAAGCGGACAGTTTGTACTCCTACTTTGAGAAACTTTGCCTTGCACAGTTCTCCACGCGCGAGGCAGATTACATTGTAGATCCGCTCGCGCTATCGCTCGAACCGTTAGCCTCTTTCTTTGCCGATGCGCGTATCGAAAAAGTTTTTCATGCGGCAGAATACGATATTCTGTGCCTCAAGCGCGAGTATCATTTTACGTTCGCCACTATTTTCGATACGATGATTGCCGCGCGCATTCTTGGCTGGAAGCAGGTGGGCTTGGGCACGATTTTGCACGAACGCTTTGGCGTGACGCTCAACAAAAAAATGCAACGCGCTGATTGGGGACGCCGACCTTTGTCCGCTGAGCAACTCGAGTACGCGCGTCGGGATACGCACTATTTGCTCGCCCTGCGCGATCTGCAAAAGGCAGAGTTGGAGCAGCGCGGCTATTGGGAAGAAGCGCGCGAGGAATTCGAACGCCTCACCCGCGTCGAGCCAGCGCCACGTCGTTTCGATCCCGATGCGTACTGGAACATCAAAGGGGCGCGCGATCTCGATGCACAGCGTTTGGGCGCGCTGCGCGAATTGTTCCGCTGGCGCGATGAGCAAGCGCGGCGCGAAGACCGCCCCCCGTTCAAAGTGCTCTCCGATGCGCAACTGCTTCAACTGGCGCAAGCGTTACCCTCCTCGCCAACCGCGCTAGCGCGACTGGGAGTTTCCGAGGTGGCACTGCGACGCTACAGCCACGCACTCCTCGCGGCAATCGCGCGTGGCGCGACCGCGTCGCACATAGCGCGTCCGCGCTCGCGCACCCGCCCGGAGGAACTGATGGATTACGCGGCGCGCGCACGGCTGGATAAACTGAAAGCGTGGCGCAAGCAGCGCGCTCAAGCGCGTGGCGTGGAGAACGATGTGATTGTCTCCAACGAAGTGTTGTATAACATTGCGCGCGAAAATCCGCGTACGCTCGAAGCACTCGCTCAGGTGACCCACCTCGGTCCCTGGAAATTGCGAACCTACGGCGAGGAAATTTTACGAGTGTTGCACAAATAGAAATCAGGTTTCCACAGGAAACCTGATTTCTATTTGGGGTTACATTTTTCTGGCAACCTGAATCACCGCGCGAATGTTTTCTTCGGGCGTGTCCACCAGCGTCACACACCCCGCCGCGAGGATGAAACCGCGCTCACCCGCTTGCGCGATCGCATCGCGCGCTTGCGCGATGACCTGTTCGCGCGTTCCATCAGCGAGGACGGCGTACTCGTCAATGCCGCCCGCGATCGTTTTGGCGATGCCCGCCGCGCGCAGCATCTCGCGCGCCTCACGCAACGACGGCGCGGTGCGCCGATCGTGCCAGTTGAGAACGTCCACCGGATAGGGCATCAACTCGTCAAAGTAAATGTCCAGTCCGTGAATGTGCAGCAAGACGAACTCTGGCTTTGCCGCGCGAATTCCTTCCAGCACCTGCCAATCGTATGCCGCGCCGAACTCGCGAAATTCCTCGCGATTCACAAATTGCGCGGTCGCGCTCTGCGTTGCGAAAAAGATGGCGTCCGCGCCCGCGCGCAGGTTGGCAAGCGCAAAGCGAATCGTCGTCTCGGTGATGGCGCGCAGCGCGCGATGCAACACGTCGGGATGTTCGCGCAAATCATTCCATACGCGCTCTCTGGCGAGATTCTGCGCGGTGCTGAGCGGCGAAAAAATCGTTTGCAAAACGTGCGTGTCCGCGCCGATGTGTTGACGCACCAACTTGACTGTTGTGAATTCGCGAATGAACACCGGATTCGACGCATCGAGCGGCACGATCTTGTCCCAGTCTTCCAGCGATTGAACAGGCAGCGTGACATACGCGCGCGTGCCTTCGCGATTCTTGCCGTCCACGTACGTCGCGCCGTACATCTCGCCGCGAAAACCGGATGCCGGCGTGATTTTCACAAAATCGAAATCGAATTTTTTCTGGAATTCGACGACGCGCGCGGCAAATTTCTCCGCGTGCATATCGTCGCCGGGAAAATGTCGCCACAGCGCGACCGGCACCCGGTCCACCAATTCGCCGCGCAGCGCGGCGCGGATACGTTCACGATGTTTGAGCATATGTTACCTCCAGCGGATTTTCGATTGCCGATTGCCAATTGCCGATTGCGCGCATCTACTCAGCCCCCTGTCATTGCGAGCGTTTTTTGCGAAGCAATCCCCGAATTCGCAGTGTGGAGATTGCTTCGTCGGCACAAAACGCCTCCTCGCAATGACCTCGGGTAAGTAGTTACGATTGCGCGTTCAAAATCGCAAATCGCAAATCAAGAAATCATTCGTCCTTCGTCACTGCAATCTCCTGCACCTGACCTTGAACGATGCGAAACGCGCGCACGATCGGTTGTTCGGGATTCGCGAGCGAGATGATGAGATACACCACGTCGGGATAGTACGCCTGCACGATGTCCGTCGCCGAAGGAAACGCGTCACTCGCGGGATGCGAATGGTAAATGGCGAGATGTTCCCAGCCGTTCGCTTCGATGTCACGAAACGCCGCAAGCAGTTCAAGCGGGTCGGCGTAAAAATTGACGCGCGGGGTGGCGTGCGTATTTTTCAGCGGATAGATTTTCAGTGCGCGATTTTCTTTTCCGCCGATGATCCCACACGCCTCGTTCGGCGCGGTGTCGCGCGCGTGCGCGATGAGCGCGTGCACTTGTTCACGGGTCAGTTGAATCATTTTGGGATTTTCGATTGCCGATTTGGAGTAACTACTCACCCTGTCATTGCGAGGAGGCGTTTTGTGCCGACGAAGCAATCTCCACACTGCGAATTCGGGGATTGCTTCGCAGCCCGCCACGCTTCGCTCGCGGCTTCGGCTACTCAGAAACTTCCCCCTGTCATTGCGAGGCGTAGTGTGCCGAAGCAATCCCCAACGCCGCATTGGGGATTGCTTCGTCGCAAAACCCGCTCCTCGCAATGACAAGGACAGCGCGCGTTTCTGTCCTTTGACATGCCCGCCGACGGGCATGAGGTTCTCGCAATGACACCGTGGCTGAGTAGATACTGATTGGCAATCGCACGCCCAACGGTTGTTTTGGGCAGTGCGTCAACCAGTTTGATGACGCGCAACGCAAAGCGTTTCGTCCGTTGCTTCAATTCTTGCTCATCCATTTCTGCTCCTCATCAAAAACCAATCGAAAATCGGCAATCTAAAATCGAAAGTAACCGTTCAGGTGTCATTGCGAGGAGCGTTTTTTGCGACGAAGCAATCTCCGCGTTACGATCTGCGGTGGACAACGTTGGGGATTGCTTCGCAAAAATCGCTCGCAATGACAGAGTGGGCTGAACGATTACAATCGAAAATCTCTAGACGATTTTTCCGCCCACAATCGTCTGTTCCACGCGCGTCGCGAGAATCTCGCGCGGCGGAATCGCAAAAATGTCGTGAGAAAGAACGAGCGCGTCACCCCAACTGCCCTCGCGTAATGGCGCGCCGATGTACGCGCCGATGGCTTGTTCCACCGACAATTTCTCTTGCGGATACCAACCGCCGCGCGGTTCGCCGTTCGCGCGCTCGCGCGTCACCGCCGCGTGAATCCCCGCCCACGGATCGAGCGTCTCCACCGGGCAATCGCTGCCAAACACGAGTCGCGCGCCGCTGTTCAGCAAACTTTTGAACGCGTACGCATAGCGCGCGCGCGCGCCCAGCAAATCGTCCGCCATCTTGTAATCGCTCGTCGCGTGAATCGGCTGCATCGAAGCGATGACGTTCAGCGTCGCAAAGCGCGGCACATCGTCGGGATGCAAATGTTGCGCGTGTTCGATGCGGAGCGGCGCGGTGAGACCCTCGCGGCGCAATTTTTCGTACACGTTCAGTACCTCGCGATTCGCGCGATCACCAATCGCGTGGGTGCACACCATCATCCCGGCATCCGCTGCCGCGCGCGCCAGTCGTTCGATTTCGGCGAGGGGTGTGGTGGGGATGCCGCAATTGTCGCGCGAACCGACAAACGGCTCCAGCATCCACGCCGTTTGCGAACCGAGCGAACCATCGGCAAAGATTTTGACGCCACCGATGCGCAAGAATTCATCGCCAAAATCACCGCGCAAACCAATCGCCAGCGCGCGCTCGAGATTTTCGGCGGGGAGCGTGTGTAGCACGCGCAGCGTCAATTCGTTGCGCGCGCGCAAACGCTGGAACGCGCGCAGCGCTGCCGCGCCTTCGACGTTGTGGATGCCGGTGATGCCAAGTTGATGCGCGTGATGAATCGCCTCACGCAACGCCTCGTCCGAGATGTTTTCGGCGTTAAAGCCGCGCTGGTTGCCCAGCAAGTTCATCGCGTTCTCGCGCAAGAGACCCGTCGGCTCACCGTTTGCATCGCGTTCGATTTTGCCCCCTGCGGGGTCAGGCGTGTCGCGCGTGAGATGGATGGCGCGCAGCGCCGCGCTGTTCAGCCACGTCGAATGTCCGTCCTTGCGATCGAGGACGACGGGATTGTTCGGCGCAATCGCATCGAGCGGGGCTTTGGTGGGGAATTCGGGAATCGTCCAATCGAGATGATTCCAGCCGTGCCCAAAGATCCATTCGCCGGGACGCGCGGTGGCAACGCGCGCAGCGACGCGCGCTACGGCTTCTTCGAGTGAACGCGCGCCATCGAGTTGCACGCGCGCGCGGCTCATCGCGTACGCCGTAAAGTGGATGTGGTGATCCACGATGCCGGGGATCACGCTGCGTCCGCGCAGGTCAATCGTTTCGGTGCGCGCCGTGCGCGCGGCGATTGCCTCGTCATCGAACGCAACAACGCGTCCCGCCGCAAACGCAATCGCGTGCGCGCGCGGACGCGCGGAATCGAAGGTGTGGATTTTTCCGTTGGTTAAAAGCAGGTCAGTCATAGCACGATTATAAATGAGCAAATGACAAATGACAAATGAGCCAATGTGCCAAATGCGCGAAGGACGAACGACGGAGGACGAATGACGGAGGACGAATGACGGAAGACGAACGACGAAGGACGAATGACGGAGGACGAATGACGGAGGACGAACGACGGAGGACGAAGGACGAACGACGGAGGACGAACGACGAAGGATACAAAACGCCGGACGATTCCATCGGACTCGTCCGGCGTTGTGTTGGGCAATGTTCAACTGATTAACTGTCTCACTGACTTGCTGTCCCACTGGCTCACGGTTTGTGTGGTGGCATTCCCCACGGCGGCACGATGGGGGTTATGTTCGCGGGTGGCGTTGGATTCCAGGGTCCTGGATTGGGCACAGTTGGCATAATCGGTGGGTGCGGTGGAATCGTCCACGTGCGCGTGATGGTCGGACGCGGCAATTCGGTGGGACGCGGCGGAATCGTCAACGTGCGCGTGATGGTTGGGCGCGGCAAGTCGGTGGGACGCGGCGGAATCGTCAACGTGCGCGTGATGGTTGGGCGCGGCAAGTCGGTGGGACGCGGCGGAATCGTCAACGTGCGCGTGATGGTCGGGCGCGGCAAGTCGGTGGGACGCGGGTGCGGTGGAAGCCGATGGCGCATTTGTTCGCGCAGGGTTTGCGGATCGGAGAGCGCGGCTTGAACCACCTGAATCCGCGCAGCCAGAATCGTTTGAACCTGTTGCAATGCTGGCGCGGCTTGTTCGGGCGCGCCTGTTTGCACCTGAGCAATTACCCGGGCTTGCGTTTCCAAGCGCGTACGGATTTGTTCAAGGACGCGCGCCATCGTCGCATCATCCATTCCCGCCGCGATTTGCAACGCCGCTTCGGTTTGCTCTTCCAGACGATAGGTCACCTGTTCGGGGATCGGCTTGCCCTGCGTGCCGAGCGCGGCAATTTCTTGTGTGCGCCGATTCGTCCATTCGAGCAGGGTGTCCACGCGCGCGGTCGGATCGCCGGCAAAATTGAGTTGCACCTCTTCGGTGAACAATTTGACCGCGTACAGCGGATCGTTGGGGAGCGCGTCCTGCGCGGCGTACACCGCCATGCCTGAACCACCGACCGCGACGGCAATAGCAAGCACCACAGCAACAAGCACTGGCATACTGAATCGCTCCTTTCGTGAAAATAGGTGTGTCCATCCTATTTGACGCCAGAAGGAGCGCGCGGATACGGGCGGGTGCAACGCTTCGGCTTGCGCAAGAAACTGCGCGCGACCACGCGCCGCCGCGCGCGGATCGCGCGGAGGGAAGGGTTTGAGTTGTGCCAGTGCGTTCTGCAAATCGGGTTCGAGATTATCGTTCAACCGATTCATTCGACATCCTCTGAGGCGGTGAGCACGCGCCGCAGTGCCGCGAGCGCGCGATGTTGCAGTGACTTGATCGCGCCGACAGGTTTGTTCAGCGCGGCGGCAATCTCCGCATTGTCCAGTTCTTCGACGAATTTCAAGACGATGACCTGACGTTGCTCTGGCGTGAGTTGCGCGAGCGCGGCGCGCACGCGCGCCTGGTCCCACTGCTGACTCAGCATCTGGTCAGGAGTGGTATGCGCGTCTCTCGACACATTGGCGTCGAGTGACACGGCGGGAGGCGGCGCGCGACGCCACTGGTCGGTAATCCAGTTGTGCGCGATGCGGTAGAGGTAGGCTTGCAAGTGTTCGCGTGGACCGCTGCCGTTTTTGAGCGCGTGCAGGAATCGGCTAAAGACTTCGGCGACACATTCTTCTGCCGCGTCGGCGTTACCCAGCAGGCGCACGGCGTAACGATAGAGCGCGGGGCTGTAGTGATCGTAGATGATGCCCAGGGCGACTCGATCGAAACGGCGCGCGCGTTCCAGTAACTCGTGTTCGGAGATCACACCGCTCTCTTGATTATGACGCTCGGACGGTGCAAGGGATACGGGTAAAAACACACGAGGGCGTTCAGTGAACGCCCTCGTGGATGGGAATGTTATGCACCCTCGAACTGAATCAGCGAAAAGACATCGTAACCTTTGAGCGCGTCGCGCCCGTGCAGGTCAACCAATTCGATGAGAAAAGCGATGCCCACTACCTTGCCGCCCAATTTCTCGATGAGTTGCGCGGCGGCTCTGGCAGACCCGCCAGTCGCGAGCAAATCGTCCACCAACAAGACCTTGGTGCCGGGTGTGATCGCGTCCTTGTGCATTTCCAGTTTGTTCGTGCCGTACTCGAGCGAGTACTCGACGCTAATCTTTTCGGCGGGGAGTTTGTTCGGTTTACGAATCGGCACAAAGCCGGCACCGAGTTCGTACGCCAGTGGCGCGCCGAAAATCCACCCGCGCGCTTCGATTGCCGCGACCACTTCGACATCGCTGTCAATGTAACGCTCCACCAGCGTGTCAATCACCTCTTGAAACGCCTCGCCATCGCGAATGAGAGTGGTAATGTCTCGAAACAGGATGCCTTTGACGGGAAAGTCAGGGATGCTGCGGATGAGTCGCGCGAGTTCCATTCAAACCTCCTGTGAGCAAGAGTCCATTCGGTCAGAGCGAGGCGGCGCAGTGAACGTTCACATCGCCGGTGCGCCTCGTCTCTATCCTGCCCGATTCTACGCAAAAGATAGAAAAATGCAAATTGCACCCAGCGCTTTTTGCCACTTGACAGGGTAATCGTTTCTCCATATAATAATTGAAAATCATTTTCAATTAGGAAATACCCCCGTGGAACTCGGTGCCAAATTACACCAAAACGATCGCAAATTGACGCGGGCGCGCCAGGCTGTGTTTGATATTCTCGCCAGCGCCGATCGTCATCTAACTCCCGCCGAGATCTATCGTCAGGCTAAAGCCCGCTATCCCCAACTGGGTTTGACCACCGTGTATCGCACACTCGACCTGTTAGCAGAGTTGGGGTATGTGCAGCGCATTCACACAACTGACGGATGTCACAGTTACGCGCCGAGCGCGCAGGCGCACGGGCATCAACTGATTTGCGCGTTGTGCGGACGCACGGAAGAATTCAGCGATTGCGATCTGGAGACGTTGATCAAGTCGCTCCAAAGTAGAACAGGTTTTGAAATCAACGTGCATATGCTCGAACTGATGGGGTATTGTCCGGCGTGCCAAGTCAAGCGGCGCGCGGCAAAACGCAGAGCGAAAAGAAAGAAAGGTGGTGCGTAGTGCGTATTACGTATTACGCAATACGCACTACGAAATAGAGCCAAATGTCAATCCCAGTTTCTCCGGTTCCACCCTCCTTGCAGGTGGATCATCTGACTGTTGCGTACAATGGTCTGCCCGCCTTAAATGATGTATCGTTCAACATACCGCACGGCGCGCGTGTGGCAGTGGTCGGACCGAATGGCGCGGGTAAATCTACCTTGTTCAAGACGCTGGTCGGTTTGTTATCGCCGCGCGCTGGACAAGTTATTTTGCACGGGCAATCTTTGCCTCATCACAAAGAATGTGTGGCATACGTGCCGCAGCGCGAACAGGTGGATTGGAATTTTCCGGTCACCGTGTACGACGTGGTGATGATGGGACGTTACGGTCATCTGGGCTGGCTACGACGTCCGCGCGCGGTTGATCACGCGATTGTGACGCGCAGTTTAGAGCAAATGCAAATTACCGATCTCGCGCGCGTGCCGATTGGCGAACTTTCGGGTGGGCAGCAGCAGCGCGTCTTTTTGGCGCGCGCGCTCGCACAAGAGCCGCACATTTTGCTAATGGACGAACCATTCACCGGCGTGGACGCCACAACCCAACAAACGGTGCTGAGTTTGCTGGAACAACTGCGCGAGCAAGGCGTGACCGTTTTGGTCTCCACGCACGATTTGAATCTCGCCACGACGCGCTTTGATTTGGTTCTCTTGCTCAATCGCCGCGTGATTGCGTTTGGCAACGCCGCCCACGTCTTTACACCCGAACATATCACCCATGCATTCGGCGCGCGCGCATTGCTCCTCAATGGCACGGGGACGCTGGTTTTGGATGAGTGTTGTCCGCCGGAGGAGAGATAAGAGATGAGAGAGGAGAGATGAAAGAGGAAAGAGGAGAGAGGCGAGATGGATTTTTGGGTTGCTCCACTGGCGTATGAATTTATGCAACGCGGTCTACTCGCCTCGCTGATGGTGGGTGTGCTGTGCGCGGTGGTGGGCTGTTACGTCGTCCTGCGCTCGATGGCGTTTCTGGGCGACGCGCTCGCGCACGCGATTATGCCCGGCGTTGCGATCGCGTATCTGCTCAAAGGCGATGTGCTCATCGGCGCGCTCGTTGCGGCGATTCTGGTCGCGCTCGGCATCGGCTTGCTCTCGCGGCAAGGTACACTCAAAGAGGACACCGCGATTGGCATTTTGTTTGCCGGCGCGCTCGCGCTCGGCGTTATGCTCATCAGCACAACCCAAACCTACGCCGTTGATTTGACGCATATCTTGTTTGGCAATGTACTGGCGGTCAGTGTGGACGATTTGTGGCTGACCGCGGGTTTAAGTTTGGTTGTACTAACGACGATTGTTTTGCTATACAAAGAATTTCTCGTCATCTCGTTCGACCCGGTGCTGGCAGCGACGTTACGCCTGCCGACCGAGTTACTGCGTAACGTCTTGTTGATTCTGCTCGCGCTGACGATTGTTGTTTCGCTCCAGACCGTCGGCGTGGGCTTGGTCGCCGCGATGCTCGTCACGCCGGGCGCCACGGCGTACCTGCTGACGCGCCGCTTGCCGATGATGATGCTCATCGCCGCGAGCATCGGCGCGTTCTCCAGCGTCGCCGGCCTGTATGCCAGTTTCTACATCAACGTCGCCTCTGGTGCAGCGGTGGTGCTCATCGCCACGGCGATCTTTCTCGTCGCGTTTTTGTTCGCGCCCAAGTATGGCGTGCTGTGGCAAGCGCGGCGAACGAGAAAGGAGGTGGAACAAACGCAGTGAAAAAAAGAGCGCAGAGGTAGCGGCTCTGCGCTCCTGCAAGAGAAGCACATCCCAGTTTTTACGCGTGTCCCTTGCGCTGTGATTATAGCACAGAGCGGGACACAGGCAAATTTTTGATTTCAGGAGGATGCTTGATGTTTCGCTCGATATTTCGTTTCCTCGCGCTCGCGGTATTTGTCGGCGTGACCGCGTGCGCGCCCACTCCAACGCCGACTAGTGCACCTCAACCGACACTCGTTCCGCAAACGACCCTCAAGGTGCTTGCCACCGAGTCGTTTCTTGCTGACATTGCGCAGAACGTCGCGGGCACGCGGCTCAAGGTGGAGACGCTCATTCCCCTCGGTGTTGATCCGCACGCGTTCGAACCGACCCCCGCCGATGTGCGTCGGGTTGCCGATAGTCAGGTGCTCATCGCCAACGGCGCGGGGCTGGAAGAGTACCTCGAAAAACTTTTGGCGAACGCTGGCGGCAAACGTCTTGTCATCGAAGCGTCTGCCGGTTTGAAGAGTCGCACCGCCAGGAAAGGCGAGAAAGCCAAAGTCGAAATAACGGAAGCCGAGTTGGTCAAGTCGCTCTGCGATATGGCAAGTAGCGAATCGCCCAAGAACGTGCCTTCGGGCAAAGCGGCGACGACCGCGACGGTCTTGCCGGGCGAAGAAGGTGTGTTTGCGGTTACACTGACCAAACAAAGCGACGGTACCTTTGCGGGCTATGTCAAGGTCGAAACGGATGCGGACGGCGAGATGCAAATCGCGATTAGCGAGGGCAAGATCAGCATCAGCCAACAAGGTCAAAGCGTCGAGAGTGAAAAGAAGGTCGCGCTCAAATGCGCCGGTTTGACGCAAGGTCATCTCGTCGAATTGCGCAAGGGCGAAGCGTTACTTACATTGACGGGATTCAAAGCCGATAAAGCGATCCTGCTCGTTGCGCCAGCGGGCGCGCATGCGCATCACCATCACGGAGGGCATAGCCATTCGCACGACGAGGATCCACATTTTTGGCTCGACCCGAACAATGTCATTCGGTACGTCGAAAACATTCGCGACGGTCTGAGCCAAGCCGATTCCGCTGGCGCGGCGACGTATCGCGCCAACGCCGAAGCGTACATCGCGCAACTCAAAGAACTCGATCGGTGGATCGCTGAGCAGGTCAAGGCGATTCCGCCCGAACGTCGCTTGTTGGTGACGAATCACGAAAGTTTCGGCTATTTTGCGGATCGCTATGGTTTCAAGATCGTCGGCACGATTATGCCGAGCGTCAGTACGGGCGCGTCTCCTTCGGCACAACAACTCGCCGCGCTGATCAATCAAATCAAATCGGCAAAGGTCAAAGCGATTTTTCTGGAAACCGGCACGAATCCGCAACTCGCGAAACAGATCGCGCAAGAGACAGGGGTTCGAGTCGTGACCGACCTGTACACCCACTCGCTCACGGATGCGAAAGGACCCGCGCCAACGTATCTGGCGATGATGAGATACAATGTTCAAGCGATTGTGAACGCGCTCAAATAACCAATCACACCTAGGAGTGGATAAAATGAAAATCAAATATGGGCTCGTGCTCGCGCTCTTGATTGCGCTCACCCTCATCGTTTATCCGACGCTCGCCGCGCCGCCCCAACACGGTCCCGCGCCAGAGTACAAGGAACTGTGGCAAGGCGAGGCGCGCTTGTTCGTAGCGGATAACGCACGTAACGAAATCGTCGTCGTGGATTTGCCGGACGGCCAAGTTACCGCGCGACTCAATGTGCCACCCAAGACAATGACGATGGGCGTGACACCTGACAAGGCGTATCTGATTGTCGCGCGCGGTCGCGATGCGGATCGCCAACATGTCAGCGTCATTGCTACCGGTGTGGAGAAGGAAGGACTCCGCTTGCCCTTTATCGCCAAGACTCTGCTGCTCGGCAAGGCGATTGGCGGTTTCCATGGTAGTCATGTCCATGAACTGTGGGGCAAGTTGTTTCTGGTGGTCGAATCGCAGGGCAAGATCCATCGTTTCGATGCCAAAGTGCTCGATCCTGCGGCCGCCTTTGAAACCAGCGTCCTCGACGTGAAAACACCCGATCACTATGATCTGGAAGAGATCGGCGAGCGTGTCTGGGTCGGCGGGATTCGCTCTGGAGTGCGCTTGTTCGATCAGCAAGGCAAAGAGGTAGTGCGCTTTGAGTGCCCCGCCAATCACGGGTTGATTCACGATGCCAAAACCAAGCGCATGTTCTTTGCCTGCGCGCAAGATGTCCTCGTTGTCGAGGACACCACACTCAAGACGCGTATTCCCTATCCCATCACCGAACGAATCGGCGCGTTCACCCAGACCAACGGTGCGATCTTTGGCACCTCCGAAGGTGTGCAAAACTTGCAGTTGATTGATGCGGCGGCGCTCACCATCACACCGGTGCCGTTGAAAAGCACGCTCTATGCACGCGCCACCACGCCGGACAAGGAGAACTTGCTTGTCTTGCTGCAGAATGGCGAACTGCAAGTGCGTGATGGCAAGAAAGGTCAAGTGATTCGCACCATTCCGGTAACTCAAGAGTTGCCGGAAATGGACGAGACGGTTGCTGGCGCGATTATGCCGAGTATCGCCACCTACAAGGAGCGCGCCTTTGTGTCGCTGCCCCATCGCGGCTGGATTGCCGAAGTGGATTGGCAACAAGGCAAGTTGTTACGCTACTTGATGATCGGTGGAATGCCAACACGGTTGGTACTCGTTCCAGCCAACTAGAATGAAAAAAGAGCGCAAGTCCATCCAACGGGACTTGCGCTCTTTCGCGATAACGTGTAGTATAATTGCATCAACTTATCCGAAGGAGTTGGTCATGGGCGCAATGCGCCCGCCACAACGGATGAAAAAATCCACGAAGTAACTGTGTTGTTTGTCAAGAGGTACTGGTAGGATTCCAATGGGTGCGGTGACGCAAAATGGCGTTCAAAATGGTGAGGAGTTTGCGCATACAAGCCACGATCGCCACCTTCTTCTT
>Ga0308410_1000900_pt1 | contig 16896 bp, 9 predicted proteins | sample HotsprOSTMatCore_FD_203467 | JGI IMG/M metagenome (GOLD analysis project Ga0308410, IMG submission 203467) | Hot spring phototrophic mat microbial communities from Octopus Spring, Yellowstone National Park, Wyoming, United States -... | ecosystem: Environmental > Aquatic > Thermal springs > Hot...
TTCGATGGCCAGGCACGTGGGACATCGCATAGAACCGTGGAAAAGGTAAACCAGCACCAAAGGGTCGTTCGGGGCCCCAACTTCAGCCCCTTCGTGTTGGAACTGAGGATCCTGTGCAAGGGGGCGGGGTTTTTCCCCAACTCCCTCCTGGCCGCCCGAGGAGGCCGAGGTCGGAGGATAAACATTCCGGCCGGCTACCTGCACGATGGAAACTCCTACGGCCACACCCACTAAGAGTAGTAAAGCCGCACTCAGGCTTTTACGCCACGGCCCTGCAACATGCATTTTGTTTCTCCCTAGCTTTTGGGTACGGCTTCTCCCGCAGGTTCCAAGAACCAGCACGCCTTCCCATCACAGGCCTATCAGGCCAAAAATTAGCCCGGCACAGCTGCTCAGTAAGATAACCAAGATCACAAAGGCAGCGGTTTTCTTCCACCCCCAAACACTATAAACCACCGCGATACTGGGCAAAGATAAAGCGGGTCCAGCCAGAAGCAATGCTAGTGCGGGTCCCTTGCCCATTCCCAATCCGATGAGGGCTTCAAGGATCGGAATTTCCGTCAAGGTGGCAAAGTACCAGGCCGCTCCAATAACCGAGGCGACCAGATTGGCCTGAGGGCTATTCCCCCCGACAAAAGCTCCCACCCAACGCTCCGGAAGCAAAGCCCCTACAAACCCGGTGACGAAGACACCCAGGAACAAAAGGGGGATAATCTGCCGGGCAAACGTCCATGTTTCCAAGAGCCAGGCTTGAAGTTCCGTTTTGTCGAACCATCCAAAAGCCATTAGTAACGTCAACACGAAGCAGATTCCGGCGAAATACCACCGGTGGCGGTGAATCCAAGCCGCGAACTCGTAACCGCGGGGAGTATCCTGGCTCATAGACTGTACATATTTCTTCTCCACGTCGAATTTCATCCCCTTGGAAAGCTCGGGGATCGCCTGTTGGATTTGGAAGCGGTAGGCGGAGGCAGTCTCTTGCAAGATTGCCACGGTGACAGGCCCCGAGGGCCTAAGCTCGCGGACAGTCCCCTCTACCAGGGTCACCTTGGTGCCCGGAGCAAACTGCACACGGGTCTGGCTGGGGTCCGTCCAGTCAGAAAATACAAGGAAAAGGATCATCACCCCTAAGAAGGCTGCGTTCTGCCACAATGGGCGGCGAAGCTGGGAACTGGGAGGTAAAGAGGCGAAAGTCTTCAACCGGTCCGACTCCTCCTGCCGGAAAAGCCATGCCATGAGGAGCCCGATGACCACGGCAAATCCGACGGCCCCAACAACCCGAGCGGCCCCGAGGTCAAATCCTAACACTCTAGCGGTTAGGAAGATGGCCATCACGTTGATGGCCGGACCCGAATACAAAAAAGCAGCGGCCGGGCCCAAGCCGGCTCCCACGCGATAGATTCCTGCAAACATCGGCAAGACACTGCATGAGCAAACCGCGAGCACCGTGCCAGCCACTGAAGCCACGGCATAAGCTCTCACCTTGCTGGCTTGGGGGCCGAGGTGGCGAAGCACACCCTCCTTCGACAAGAAGGTGGCAATGGCCCCCGCGATGAACATCGCCGGAACCACGCAGGCTAACGTGTGGTTCCTGGCGTACCACTGGAGCATAAGGAAGGCTTCACGGATGGCCTGCTGAATCCGCGGTGCATGGAAGTCCAACCAGTAGGCCAAAAGAAAGACAGTCAGCAACGCGGAAAGGATTCCCCAGTCTTTGCGAGTCACATTCCACCTCCAAGTTCGGCTAGTCTGTGCGAATTTGGCGGAAAATGCAAGCCTCTTATAGAACATCAAACTGCTGGGTAACTCGCCCATTAAGCAGCGGAATACCCGTGACGAGACATCAACCGGTCGCCACCTACCTAGGGCCGGTTTATCGCAGCAGCTCTAACTGGTCTTCCCAACCCTCCTGGGCGACCCGGTCTATGCATTCCAAGAACTGCACCACACAGGGGGTCCGTAACCGGTAAAAAGTCATGGGGCCTTTACGTTCGTCGGCCAGAATGCCCGCCTCTTTCATCTGCGTCAAGTGCCGGGAGACCGTAGACATATCCAGACCGAGCAACTCCGCAATCTCGCAAACACACCGTTTCTCGCTGCGAATTAGCTCCTCCAAAATGAGGAGCCTTGCGGGGTGGGCGATTGCTTTGACCACCCGGGCCCGAAACTGACACCGAGCACGAAGCTTTGGATCGACAGTTTTGGACATCATCGGACCGGCCCCCGAGAAATTGGCGACCACGCTCTAGGGCGGTAAAACTCGGGAGAAGAGGCGGACGACCTCTCTCCCTACTACAGTTTACGGCCCCTCTGCACGAAGTAGCCGCCTAGTGAGAGCTATCGTTTCGGGACGCCTTGTTTGCATCTTTTTGCAATTGTACAAAGTCCACCGACTTGGAATCAAGATTGGAATCCCTCGCAGCCGGCATTAGTCAAAATCTTGTGCTTGATTTGGACTTTGGAACTTCGGCTGTCGTCACAAGAGCCATGGTAAATCTCCCCCGGGCCCTTTCCGAGCCGGACACTTTTGGGAGTGATCGCAATCCGGTGATTCCCCACACCAGGAAACTGGGTATTCATCTCTGGAAGGGGGTGTTCCCCATGGGACCGCCGGGCCGGTTTTGTCGCCGACAATCTTTCCGACACTTTTTTGGGCAGCACCCCGAAGGGGAGCCCGGTCAGAGCACCGAGCAGGGTCAGGCCGAAACCGTATAGCAGCAGATCCGGCCCGGGAAAGCAGGGCTCCGGGGAGAACCACCGAGCAAAAGCATTTAGATGGCAATTCCAGGATGTGCGTTTCTCGGTGTTATTCCCCATGCTCTTATTTACAGCACCCCGCGATACCGCCTATGCCCACCAAAGATCGACTTAAAGCGATCGCACAAAGAGTGGCCAAGGTCCTCGAGGCGGGTCCCAGCAGGCTGGTGTCTGAGAAGGACTCCGCAGGCGGAAGAAGAAAGCGAGCGTTGCCCGGATGTGCTGCATTCCTTTAATGCCGATCCGAACATTAGAAGTCCGGCGAAATTGATTTCATAGCTTGGCCCGGCCGGTGTTTTTCGAATTTGTCCAAATTCGCACACACAAAAAGATCATGGGTAAAAGAACATCACGTGACGGAGAAACACAACAGACTTAACTGCAGGAACAAGGGGACATAATCTCGAGCATCTAGCCTCAACAAAAAAGTGGACGTAATCCTCTTTTTCCTGGAAAAGGTTTCCGCGGCCCTAGGCCAAGTGGCGGGGGCCCCAAGAGGTTCAAGGACCACAAAAGGAGTCTTCCGTCAGCCGCAACCGAATTTACCAAGCCGGCGGAACAGTACCAGCTATATCCCAACAGCGAAAAACCACTCCCCTTGGGAGACGCTGGTCGAAAATGTCCGAAGGAAACTCGGCAGACATGCACCTTCCCCAACCACACTTGCATCTTCCCCACATACACGGATGGGTGTGGTGAGGAGGTAGTGAGCACAGGCGTCTATAGACATCTTCCCCAGATAGACGGACGGGTGGGGAAAGGGCAAATAGCCCTGCCGGGGCAGCGAAGACCCAGGTAGGGTGTAAAACGAACCGACTTCACGGAACAAAACCCGTTACCCCGGCAGGAGTCTCTGTGCCAAAGGGCCGGGTCCGCCAAAAACCAACTCTTTTGGCACTAGAGTAACCAAGGCAAAAGACTAACCAAATCAAAGAATCGGTCCGTCGGGGAATAGGTCCATCGGGTCCCAGGAGAGCTGGGGCTCCCCTGGTGTCCCTGGCGGCTAACAGGGCAATTTCGAGACAGCCTCTCGGCCGCGAGCGAGAAATGCTCCGGAAACAAGCATCCCAATTGCCGGCAGGCTACAGGAGTTCGAGAGCCCAGTCCGGCAGCTCGAAGGTTTGTCGCCCAGTGTGGCCCGCCAACGCCGGCAACTTGGCCGCTTCGAGTTTTTTACTGAGCCTTACCCGCCGCGGGCAAACCCGGTAAAGCCGGGGGTTCCACGATGGGGTATTCGCCGGAAAGAGCTTCCAGGAAAGCAACCAAATCGGCAACATGCTGATCGGTAAGCTCTGCTGCCCGAATGGCCTTAAACGGAGCGGCCAACCCGGGGTTATCGATGCCACCTTTAGCCATGATTCGGACCGCTTCCTCCAAAGTAGCGACACTGCCATCGTGGAAATAAGGAGCGGTCCGGGCCACCTCCCGGAGGGGCGGCACCCGGAACTTCCCGAAATCTCGCTCATCCCCGGTGACGGCCATCCGCCCCTTGTTAGCAGGTTCGTCGGCCAGCCCGATGCCCGCATTGAAAAACTGATAGTTGCTGAATAGCGGGGGTGCATGGCATACCGAGCAATATTCTTCGAAGATCTGCAAACCCCGAATCTGCTGCTCGGTGAGGGCGGACTTGTCTCCGGCTTTGTATCGGTCATACGGGGAATTGCCGCTGAGGACTGTCCTTTCGAAAGCGGCAAGAGCTTTCGCGATTCCCTCCTTGGTCACACCGGTGCCGAAGGCTTCTTGGAATCGTTGCACATACTCAGGAATCTCCGAAAGCTGCTTAACGAGTTCCTCCAGGCTGTGTCCCATTTCTTTAGGATTTTCGATGGGGCCAAGGGCTTGTTCCTCGAGGGAGCCGGCCCGGCCATCCCAAAACAGCACCGGTGCATAAGCGGTGTTAATAACCGTAGGCGAATTGACCGGCCCTAACTGACCTTTGAAACCGAGGCTTGTGGGACGGTCCTCCGCCCAAGCTTTCTGGGGATCGTGGCAGGTAGCACAAGAGATCGTGCCGTCCGCACTAAGGCGAGTATCGAAATAAAGCATTTTCCCAAGTTCCACTTTAGCCCGGCTCATTGGGTTATCTGCGGGAACCGGCACCGGAGGCAACCCCAGAGGAGGCGTGATCACAAAAGCCTCCTCCGCCGGAGGAGTCGGTTCGCCGGGTTTTTCTGCCACCGGCGAGGGAGCAGCCGGTACCGAAACCCTCGGGGAAGGTGCCGGCTGCTGCTGGGAGGGCTGTCCACAGCCACCTTGCAGGATGATCAGCCCGGCAATGACTAACGCGGCTGCCCCGGAGAGCCAGCTGGAAAGATGACAACTTCTTGACCGTATCCGAAACCTCGCACACCCTTTCATCGGTTCCGCTCCTTACAAGCATCCATCCCCAGGCCAACAGACCCTCAAACCCGTATCCTCACGAACCCTTCGAAGTCCAACCCCACATCCGCGAACTGCCGCAGAAAAATTCCCCCTCACCCCCCTCATGCTCGTCCGGTGTGCCCCCGGAGGTCACTTGCGGTATCACTCCGCAAATTCTTCCGTGCTCCGTTCGGAGATTTTCCGTGCAGCCATACTCGGAGATGATCTACTTCGGTGAAACTGCCACTCGCAACCGGCCAATGGATTTTGATGAACTTTGTGAGGAACAACCAGAGACCGATCTCGGATATTAGGTCAATTTTGCCGGTGAAAAACTTCGTGTCAAGACTCCCCCGAAAATAATCCCCCGGTCAACACGGGAGTCTTCCGGGCCAAAAAACCAATTTCTAAAAAGTCTTTCGGCTACTCTCGGCCTTCCCAGTAAGCTAGCGAGGCAAATCGGGATCTCCGGCCACCGCCAATTCTTTATCCAGCAAGGAAAGCAGAGAATTGCGGACAGTTTCGTGGCGGGGATCCTCGGCCAAGTTGGTTTTCTCCTCGGAATCTTCTTTCAGGTGGAAAAGCTGCAACGTTTCTTTGCCTCCTACCCGGTAACGAATGAGCTTCCAATCTCCACAGCGAATGGCCCGCTGTTCGGAGCGGTAGGCAAAAATGAGGTGTGCTCGGCCCGCCTGAGCGCGCCCTTCCAAAATGGGCAGCAAACTTTGACCTTCAAGGCCCCCGGGCACCGGCACTTTAAGAAGTTCGCACACGGTTGGAAAGAGGTCATGAAGATAAACTAAGGCCTCCGAATGCCCATGGGAAATTTCCGGACCGGCCAAGATCAGCGGCACCCGGATGCTGTGCTCGTAAAGGTTCTGCTTCCCAAGCAAGCCGTGCTGCCCCACGGCCAGCCCGTTGTCCGCAGAAAAGACTATCAACGTCTCGCCGGCAAAGGGACTTTGCCGAAGAGCCTCGAGAATCCGCCCAATTTGGGCATCCATATGCGTGATCATCCCATAGTAGGCCGCAAGATGTTCCTGCACAATCTCCGGAGTACGGGGAAAGGGGGCAAGAAGTTCATCCCGAACCCTCAGTTCACCATTGTCGAAAGGATGTTCCGGATAGAAATTGGCCCGTACCGGAATGGCCTCAGGTCTGTACATTTGAGCATACTCGGTTGGTGGCGTCCGTGGGTCATGGGGTGCCGTGAATGAAACAAGGGCAAAGAAAGGCCTTTCCCCCGGGTATTGGCGGAGAAACTCTATGGCCGCATCGGCAAAAAGCTCGGTGGAAAACTGATCCCCTCTTCGCTGTGACGAGGCTAGATATTTCCCCGTGGGGTCAAAGTCGAAAAAGGGAACCCGGTAATGGTCACTCATACCACCAAAGAAAATTGCAGCTCCCTGGGAAAAGGACCGGGCAAGAGAGGGGCGTCCGTTGTGCCATTTTCCGGTGATAAACGTTTCGAAACCATGTTCCCGGAGCCATTGGGGCAGAGTCAAGGTATCCGCCAGGTCTGGGGGAGCTTTCCAGAGGCTTCGGCCACTCCAGAGCATAGCCCGGCTGGGGATACACACCGCCGGCATTACTGAACCCATGATGTAACACTGACGAAAAGTAAATCCTTCCTGAACGAGCCGGTCTAAGTTCGGAGTTTTCACCACCGGGTGGCCGAGGGCTGCAATGGCGTCGGCCTGCATGTCATCTGCAAAAAGGAACAAAACATTCCGCGCGCGTGCCGAATCTCGGGACCTGCTCACGGAAGCCTCTTGTCCGTCGAGACCCCATACCGGCAAAATAACCGCCACCGCCAGTGTCCATAGCTGCATGACGAAAAACCTCCGCTATCCGAAGAGGTCGTGCTTCGGAGCCCCCAGTGTTCCAATTAGCAAATTTCCACTACCGCTCAGCAAGTTTTCACTCCCACGGGAATTTCCGTCCCAAATTAAGCGGCACCTTTCGGGGCCGGCAACCGGCGGGAGAAATCAGCGGAGAATTGGACTTTCATAGTTCGGCCATGAGAACGATCATGAGAGGAGCCATCCCTAAGCCACCAGGCCGGCTTTCCATGGGTCCCCCCAAGACCTCCAATCTTCGCTAAAATTCCCACAACCTCCGATTCCGCACACAGATTATGATAACCCTTCAAAGTTTTCTCCGGAATCGGAGCTAATTTTTTCGGGTTTCGATGGCGGAAGTATCTCCGGAAGTGTGATGGGCCTCCCTGACCCTCCCAGATGACCCCGGGAAAGTCCTGGGGGAGCCTGTGAACTGTGTCCTAGCACGGCCTGCGAGCCATCTGCCCGCAAGCCAGCTAGGAGAGACTGCAAACAAACCGTGCTATAAAGCAGAGCCGGAGCCCAGCTTGATCGGGGCTAACGCTCCGCTGCTCCCACAAGTGCCGAAAAGCAACTCCGGAACTGATCACTCGGAAAGACCCACCGGCTTTCTGAAACATCCCTAGAAGCAGACTTTCTAAAGCATCCCTAGGAATGATCCTGGGGTTATTCGGGGCAAATGGTCGGAGTAATCCTGGCAGAAACGGGAATAATGTTCCTAGGCCACGATTGGACCTGTCCTACTCACGATTGGACCTTTCCTCACTGTGCTTGGTAAACTGGAACAAATCTGGCGGTGGATAATAGCTCAACAAAGAACCGACAAAAGGATTGCGATGGTTGGTTTTGCCATCTGGGAAGATGCCGCCAGAAGCCGAAATTCCTCGGAGCAACCGGGATGATCAAACTTCCACCTCGAGCACTACTTCGATGGCTCCTCAGGGGAATCCTGATTACTGTGACAGTGAAAGTTCAGATGGTTCCTCCGTTTCCGCTGCTTACCAAGGGCCAGGAACCGCCCCAACTCAGTCACCATGCAGAAGAACCACTTGACGGGGTCCAACTTCCCGATGCCATTTGGCTATGTACGAAAGACGACGGTTATCGCGGGATTTGGTATTGGAACCAGCGGCAAAATAATGAATATGTTTACAAATACTCCGGGGGGCTAGGAACATATTGTGCTCATCATTATCCGTTTGCCGTTTATGTACCCGAAGCCGACAAAACGTTCTTCTGCTATGGAGGAGCGGCAAAGGATAAAAATGAGCTCATCCACATGGTATCCTACTTTGATCACAAAACAGGCCAGGTGCCTCGGCCGATCGCCCTGCTAAACAAGAAAACCGACGATGCCCACGACAACCCCGTAATTTCCGTGGATGCTGCAGGCCACATTTGGATCTTTTCCAGTGCTCATGGAACGTCGCGACGGTCTTATATATCGGTGAGTAAACGGCCGTACGACATCGACGATTTCGAGCTTGTCAGCGTGGGAAATTTCTCCTACCCGCAAGTGTACTTTTTGGAGGGAGTGGGTTTCCTGTTCTTCCACACTTGGTATCTTCGAGGCCATCGAATCCTCTTTTTCACCCGGAGTGAAGATGGACGACAGTGGGAAACCTCGACGATGCTGAGCTACATCGAGCAGGGGCACTATCAGGTAAGTGCCGTCAGTCCGCGGAAAATCGCTGCTGCATTCAATTATCACCCCAGTCCGCAAGGACTGAATTGGCGAACAAACCTTTATTACATGGAAAGCACCGATTTTGGTGCCACTTGGCAGGCTGCCGATGGAACTCCGCTTTGCTTGCCCCTTACCGAAGTGGTCAACCCCGCTCTTGTCCACGATTATGCGGCGGAGGATCTTCGGGTTTACTTGGTCGACATGGTGCTCGACCAAGAGGATAACCCTGTGATTGTGTACATCACAAGCCGCGGTTGGCAGGCCGGTCCGGACAACGATCCCCGGATCTGGCATACAGCCCGATGGGATGGGCGGCAGTGGGTCCTCCGACCGGCTATGACCTCGGATAATAATTACGATAACGGTTCTCTTTATATTCAGCCGGATGGTCGTTGGATCTTGATTGCCCCCACGGAACGCGGCCCTCAGCCGTACAATACCGGGGGAGAAGTGGCAATGTGGGAAAGCACCGATCTGGGGGCCTCCTGGAAACTGGTCAAGCCTTTGACCGCAGGTAGCGAGTATAATCACGGCTACTGCCGGCGGCCGATCCGAGCCCATCCGCAGTTTTATTCATTCTGGGCCGACGGCCACGGTCGAAAACCTTCCGATTCCAGGTTGTACTTCTGCGACCTCCAAGGAAATGTGTATCGCCTTCCGTCAAAGATGGATGCCGACTTTGCCTTTCCGGAATTAGTACTCCCAATCAAAACCGACGAGATCAAAACTGACGAGGCTCCAAAAGAAATCGCTCCAGAGAAAGAAGGGCTGGAAGCCTCAAAGCCCCAAAATCCGGCAGCAACAGGGATCCCCTCCGGTGGAGGATTTGCTCCCGGGTCCGATAATCCTCCCCCCTCCCCCCGCCCAGATCCTGACGATGGTGATGGCTCGGGTTTAGCCTCACCTCCGCTCGTCCCTGGGGCCATAGCCCCCGGTACGATTCCTCCAAAGGCCCCTGCCGGCCACCGCGAGGTCCTGCGGAATCCACTTCCTGCCGAATTTACCTCCAAAGTCGCAATCACTCCGGATTTCTGTCAGACGGATCCGATCTTCCGAGATCTCCCGGAAGGGGGTGCTAATATGTGTGGCCCTACCGCCTTCGCAAACATTCTCTTTGCAATGGAAAAGGCCGGAGCCACCGGTTTGGTACCCGAAGCTGATACTCCGGAGATTCAAGCCCGGGCACTTTTGGAGGAGCTTACAAGCCAATATTTGAAGTTAACCACACACGGCATTGGGCCTGCCGCGGTGGCCGAGGGAGTATATCGCTTTCTCAACACCCGGGGTTATCCCTGCCGGGTCGAGTGGCGGGGATGGCGGAGGGCAGGCGAATTTCGCTCCGAGGAACCGCTGAGTATTCCGTGGATTTGCGAATCGGTGTTGGGCAATTCGTGGGCAATTCTCAACGTGGGATGGTATCGGTACGAGCCGGAGGCTGACCGCTACCGCCGTTTCGGAGGGCATTGGGTCACGCTGGTGGGCTTTCGTACTGGGCCCGATGGCCCAGTGCTGTTAGTTCACGATCCCGCCAGGCGAAGCGGACCGGGCAAAGTAACCCACGATGTTCGGTTGTCGGTGCTCCAGAGTGGCACCCTGGCTTCCTGGCCAGGCTATCCCGCCCAACCCGGCAAGGGTATGTTCCGTCTGGAGGGGTTGGTCCTCAACCCCCATGCCGATTGTGCCCTTCTTGACGGGGTGATCCGGATCGAAGTTGAAAATACACCCTCCCAGCGGTAATTAACCGGCTATTACCGTGGATCCTGGACGGAAGTAGTTAGGTACTAAAATTCTTTTTTCACCCTTGCCAAAGCTTCAGGTTCCAGACATCTTTACAGGGCCAATCCATCTCCCTTACTGGGCAATGGAAGCCGAAAAACGGATAGTTACTCACTCCGGCATAAGGGCTAAATTTAGCCTTGCAAATCGCCTGTTATCATCTGAAAGGGCAAGGAGATCTTCGGCTTTCATTGGGCGGCAAGCCGGGGGGACCAATAGGTCCGAAAAGAGCTCTCCAAAAGATCCGAAAAGACCTCTCCAAAAGAGTAGTTTCCTAAGAATTGCGAGCAATTTGATTTTCCGTGAGCTAAAACGGGGCCGTTTGGAAATGCCCTCTGAACGGCATTTTGGATTCTCGCGACAACCCCGGGTAGGCCCTGGGAATATCGGAGGCCAACACGGCGGAGCCACCCAATCGGTTGAGCTGTGGCAATCTTTCCTTGAAAATCGCAAGGGCTTAGCCAAAGGTGGAAACGGCAATGGGTGCAATCCCTTTGGTTGTTATCGGCACTCGGAATGCCGGAAAGGCATCCGAAATCGGCATTCAGCTGGCGGCGGCGGGAATCCCATGGACCTCTCTAGCGGAATTTCCCCATGCCCCCGAGGTAACGGAAGATAGAGCTACTTTTGCCGAAAATGCTCGGAAAAAGGCTGCGGTTTTGGCCGCAGCCCTCCAACAATGGGTTTTGGCAGAGGATAGCGGACTGGAAGTGGATGCCCTGGGCGGGGCTCCCGGCGTGTATTCAGCCCGATTTGCGGGGCCCAGTGCCAACGACCGCCGAAACTATGAATTGCTTCTGCAACGCCTCAAGGGGGTACCTCCCGAGCGACGGTCCGCCCGCTTCGTGTGTTATATGGTGCTGGCAGATCCTGCAGGCTCGATCCAAGTCCAGGTCTGCGAAACGTGCCACGGCCGAATTACGTTCGATCCCCGAGGCCAAAGCGGCTTTGGATATGACCCAGTTTTCGAGATTCCCGAATACCACCGCACATTTGCCGAGCTTGGTCCTGTGGTTAAAAATGCCATCAGTCATCGCGGTCGGGCTGTCCGCCAAATGATTCGCCACATGAAACTCCTTTTCGACGCCCAAAGCCCACATCCGGACCAAACCACCAAGTGACACCGAATGCAACTGGGGCGAACGTAAGCAGGTCCAGAAAATAGACGTAATCGCCCATCGTGGCTTGGGCTAACTGTTAGTCTTCAAGAATTTCCCACCTCAATTACCCCACCAGCCGCTGGCAAGAATTGGTTCCCCTGCGGAAATCAAAAACTATAGGGCAGCCACTTGTCATTGAGGATCGACGATCGACAGTCCCGGTTTCGAATCGAGGGTATGAATCCCTTGCTCGAGGCTGCGAATTCCTCGAGCGAAAAGCCGCCAGAAAGATCTTCCACAAGATCTTAAGGCTGCAAATATCTAAAGGCCGAAGTTCCCCAGCAGTTGCCATAAAAAGGCTGCGGAATTAAGAGCTGGCAAGGTTTTCTATTAGATGCCCGCGACTTTTCTACCAGTCCGGCGATTTACCACGTAAACCATTCTGGAAAATACCCCCTTCCCTTTTCCCGCCCGAGCCGTGAATCGTTGGCATCCTTTGGTCGATCGTTAAGTCCTCTTACCCCGACAACCGAGTGGGGACTCTTCAATACCCGGAAGACTCCTGGTGCTCTTCACCCAACAAGATCCCCGAGCAGTGTTTCAGCAGTAACGATTCCTGCCCGAAGGTACCGCCCTCACTGCTTTCTATCCCCACTTAACCGCCTCCACCGCCAATGCCCACTAAAACCTGGAAGGATCCGAGGAAAGCACCACCTAGCCGATCGACAAAGGCATCCTAAAAACCGATTAAGCCCTTGCCATGAGGATAGCAGTAGCTTGGCCAGCCTTCGTAAACCCCGCCACCACTGCCGCCGGTCCGTCCACCGGGCGGGCCGATCGGGAAACTGCCACCGGGCAGTCCGGATCGGGAAGTTCATAGTTGAGGGTAGCGGGGAGCCATCCCTCGGCCAAACTTTTTATGGCCAAGGCTGCCTCTAGCGCGCCACCGGCAGCCCCCAGATTGCCGAAAAAACTCTTCAGCCCACAAAGAGGCAATGCCGGCATTAACCGGTGCCACGTCTGGGCTTCCCGAATATCGTCCCTCACCGTGCTCAGCCCGTGGGCTATTCCGAAGGCGATATCCCGATTATCCCTTCCGGTCCTTTGAAGGGTAAGTTGAATAACCCGCTCTAGCGACGGCAGGCGAGGCGGCCAGTCTTCTGGGGGAGCAAAGGCAGCGGCTGTGGCCAACAACCGGCCTTGGATGGTGGCTCCTCTACGTTCGGCATCCTCTCGCCGTTCCAGCACCAACACACAGGCCCCCTCGCCAATGACCTGTCCGCTGCGAAGGCGATCGAAGGGCCGACAGATTTCTTCCGGCAGCTTTCCTTTGGAGGAGGCAAGGTCGGCGGTGCGGCAAAGCCCCACCCAATCATACGGACGAATTCGGGCACTCGTCCCGCCGGCAAGGACCACATCGGCCCGGCCCTGACGGAGGATCCTTACCGCCTCGGCAATAGCTAAGTGCCCCGAGATGTCCCCGTGATGAATCGTGTTGTTAGGACCACGAGCATCGCACGCAATGGAGACATGTGCTGAAACCATGTTCGGCAAAGTTTTCAGAAACTCCAGTGGCGGGGACTCCGCCAAGCCTTTTGTACCCCATAGTGCCTGCTGAAATCTCCCCCCTTCATAGCAGACTCGGTATGGGCCTTCACTTGCTGCGAGGGAGCCACCAATTCGATCGGCTCCCAACACCACCCCTATTCGGTCCGGATCCGCCCCGGTACTACTGAAGCCTGCTGCCTCAAATGCCAGAAGGCTGGCTGCTACGGCAAGCTGGCTATCCCGACACATGAGCTTGGCGGCTTTTCTCGGCCGAACTAACCCGACCGGATCGAAATCTACGATTTCTCCGGCAACATCCGTCGGCAACCCCGCAGCCTCAAACGCAGAAATAGGCCGAATCCCGCACCTGCCCCGAAGAACCGCCTCCCAAATCGTCCGGAGTTCAAATCCCAAGGGACATACGACGCCAATACCGGTTACTACAACCTCACTAAAGACCATAAGCTCACTGAAGACCATGTATCAAAATCCGGCGGGACAAAATGTCTTCGGCGGTTCCTTAGGAGTGGATCCCCTCCTCCTTTATTTTCTCATGCCAGGGGGCTCCGGTGCCTTTACCGAGGTCATTTCCAAAGAAGACAACCTTCACACCCTGAGGCCTTTGCCTTCCCGAAGAAAAGTCCTGTGGATCATCCCCGAATTATGCCGAGGGCCAACAGTGCCCACCCACCCGTTGATGTCCCGCCAGGGCTCCGCCAAAAACGAGCGGATTCCTTTGACTTTTCCGGTAATTGCCCGGAAGACAAACACAGCCGATTGTGCTGCTTCAACCCGCGAGTGCCCGGTTCCACCGAGTTCGGAACGATTGCCTCCGCCAAGGCCTCCCCCTATCTCCAACCTCTACCCCCGCCTACCTGGAGGTTAATTCGATTCGCTCTTCAATAAACAGATGTTCCTACACCTATGAGTTGGCCCCACCGTAGTCCCGGGCTTTCCATAGCAGGATCCTCTTGCCCCCAAATGTCGCCAGCAACAAGCTTCCGCAGGAACTACGGTCGGAACGGGACATCTCCGGTAAGTTTCTTCGGGGATAACTCCTTGAGGCTCCCGGGCTTCCATTGTCTTGCTATCAAAATGTCCTCCTCAACTTTTGGTGTTATCTCGTGGAGATCGACATATCCAATCCGATTGAGTAGTTGTGGCTTATACTGACTTCTGGCGATTTCTGCATACCGACTCCAGTAGTCCCGTGCCTTTTCTAAATGGGCGATGGCGGCGGCCTGGTACTCCGCTTTACCCTCGCGGTCAAACCGGGCTAAGGCGATGGCACCACGAATCTTTTGGGCGTAGTACTTTCCTAAAAAGCCCATCGCCCAAAGATCTCCCAACGTTCTTTGGAGTTCCCGGTCGCTCTTTCCAGTTCCCTCCAGGTTCGCGAGGAGTTGATGGGTTTCCTCACCTAGCTTCTCCAAATTATCGGCCACCTCCGGAGGGGTTATCATATTTTCAGCCCTCCCGCCCTTCTGCAACCAGGCCGAAATACTCAGGGTTCGACTCCCGGGCATCGTGTCGCCAAGGATAAAATCACTGACCGTGTAGAATCCTCGAGGTGAGGGATACCGCATGCAAGCCTCTGGGAACCAGCGGAGGTCGATATCACCCCAGAAAAACCTCGTAATCTGGGGGAAAATCTTTGAAGCCGCCGCCCAAGCCCGAAAAAGGGTCTCGGAATTTACGGTGGGGAAATGGGCAGCCAGGATTCGACGGAAGTGCTCGTTAGGAATTGTCGGATCGTAACTGAGCCGACCCCATAACAAAAAGCTGTACCACTGCTTTTTCATCACCAGTTGCCGAGGTACTTCGCCATCGACATCGATAAACTCGCGGCCCCAGCAATAACCATCGGGGCCCATGTAAAAGCCTACCAAACGCTCCGGCCCCGGCATGTTGAGCACATACTCGCGGGCATAGTCGGGATCGCCCCAGCGAAAACTGTAGATATCGTCATTTCGCACCGTTAACCATAGGTTCTTCCCCGGTGGCAAATGAGCTAGGGCCGATTTAATAAAAGGAGGATTGGGAATCGAATACATGTGGGCAATGGAATACTTGAAGCTAAAATCCAACTTGCACGGGACGTGTTTAAACTCTTCCAAAATCTCACTAAGAGTCGTCATATGAAAACGATGAATTAAGCGAAACGGGCGATCGGGTTCTTCTGCCAAAGCATCGCGAATCCCCTCCCCATAAGTTTGCCACAACCACTGTTCTTTCGTTAATCCTCCGGGCTTATCCTGCCCCATATTTTCACCCGCGGTGATTCCGATCCCTGCCAAAAGGGGATAGGTTCGAACCGTCTCCCGGACACTTGCCCGAAAATACCTGAGGGTCACCGGATTATCCCGATCGGTGGTGATTCCATACTTGCCGTCTGTCCCCCAGACGAAGATATTCCACGTGAACCAGTACACCTCGATCCCCCGATCGTTGGCATACTTCATGATGTCCCGCCAGAAAGCAATTTTTTCATCGATAGTCATCCGGCGAATCACTTCGACATCTTTCAGCATTTCCGGCCGCACCATGTCCCGACCGGAGTGCGAAAAACTGTCGTCGAGCTTCACGCGGGTCCGCCACACATCGCTCAAGGCAATTTCGGGAAATTCCGGAACGCGAACAATCGAGGGAAAAGGATGTAAATTCCACAGGGTAAGCACGTTATACCGGTGTCGAGCCATCTCATCCAAAAATTCGTACCAAAAGGTTTTGCTCCACACCTCGGGGATATTCGCCTGAAAACTATCACCGTTATCGGAATAACTCGGTGTTCTTACGTCCAAAGGGATGTTGAACTTAATTCCTCGCCGCTCGACGTATGGTCGACATTCCCTCTGGGATAGTTCCTCCAAGGTGCCGATCTGGATAGCCTCAGCCACGTCCAAACCGCCGTACATGGCACCATTAGGATCACCTCCAGTAACCACCCATACTCGCTGGCCGGGCTCCCGGGTTATCCGGTATCCTTGCGGAGGAAGACTGGTAGAATCTATACGAAATTCCACATGGATTTCAGGAGCAGGATCCCTGCTGGTGACTAAAGATCGGAGAATCTCATTTGCCGCAAAGGCGATCTGTGGGATCCGCAAATCGCCCCGGAATTCAATGCCTCCGCCAGTGCCGGCCAACACCCTGGGCATCAAGATCCAAACGCTCATTATCCCCGCTAATGTATGGCTGTTCCGCAATATAAGGCTCTTCCGCAGCTGCATAGGAACCCCCCTCTTAACCTTCGATTTTCAAGAAACGGTCTCTGGGGCAGCCGCCACAAAACCCAACTACCCTCATGCCAACCGAAGAAATTTTGGGGAAACCAAAAGGTCAAAATGATACCGCCAAATACCCCCGCCATCGAGGCAATCTTCTCACCCATGAATTTGTGAGGTACATGGCAACGCCCCTATGGCCAACAATAACCGACAATTACAAAGAAACCGGATGCAAGCTTCGCCCAAGCAATAACCTCCGACACCGATGCCACCGGAAAACAACTACGTAACATAATAACTCAGCAACATGAGAACAACACTCGCGAAGTTACCAAAAACCCAAGGAACTACCGGACATACTCTTTCACCCTACGGGCTTTGTTTAGCCCTGAGAAAAGCTTCCGAGAAAAAATTGACGATCACCGACACAAGGTTTAACCTAAGCAACAAAAATAGCAAACGGATGACCGTGTGGTACACGTTGGGGGAGACATCCTCTCCTAAACTGACACTATGAGATTTGGTCTTTCACCCTCGAATTTTGTCGGCCGTTCTACCACACCACCGACTTGGCTTTTGGGAACATCAGTACATTTCTT
>Ga0308410_1000904_pt1 | contig 16857 bp, 14 predicted proteins | sample HotsprOSTMatCore_FD_203467 | JGI IMG/M metagenome (GOLD analysis project Ga0308410, IMG submission 203467) | Hot spring phototrophic mat microbial communities from Octopus Spring, Yellowstone National Park, Wyoming, United States -... | ecosystem: Environmental > Aquatic > Thermal springs > Hot...
TTGTCGGCAGATCGGGCACCAGCGTTGAGCGACGTGGCGTGCTGACCGCGAGGGCGCGCAGCCGGCCCTCGCGCACGTGCGGTAGCGTCTCAACCGGCCCGGCGAACATGAACTGCAGGCGCCCGGCAACAAGGTCGGCCACGGCAGGCGCGCCACCGCGATAGGGCACGTGCTGCACCGAGGCGCCGGTGGCCCGCGCGAAGAGCAGCCCTGTCAGATGCGCCGGTGAGCCAATTCCAGCCGAACCATAGGCAAGGGTGTCGGGACGTTCGCGTGCCAGGGCGGCGAGTGCACGCGCGTCCTGCGCGGGCACGGACGGGTGCACCACCAAGATATTCGGTGCAACCGCGAGCGTGGCGACGCAGGTGAAGTCGCGCACCGGGTCGTAACCGGCGTTCGGATAGAGCGCGGGGCCGATCGCGTGGGTGGCGATGAAGCCGATCGCCAGGGTGTAGCCGTCGGGCGCGGTGCGCGCGACGGTCGCCGTGCCGATCGTGCCGCCGGCGCCCGGCCGGTTCTCGACCACGAAGGGTTGGCCGAGTCGGTCTTGCAGCGCGCCGGCGACAAGACGCCCGACCAAGTCGGTGCCGCCGCCCGGCGCGAACGGCACGATCACGCGCACCGGGCGTTCCGGCCAAGCGGCCTCGGTCACGCCCGGCAGGGCGGCGATGGTGAGCGCGGCCAGCGCCGCGCGGAGCATTCGCGTCATGGCGTTCCTCCCTCTGCGGCGGCCGGTTGCGAAACGCCGCATGGCGCGCAGGCTGGCGCGATGCGGTCGATAGCGGAAATACTGTTTGGCGCTGGTCACCATTCGGAAACGGGATCGCGAATGGATCTGCGGGAGCTGCGGGCGTTCGTCGCCATCGTCGAGGCGGGCGGCTTCTCGGCCGCGGCGCGCCAGCTGAACGTCAGCCAGCCGCCGCTGTCGATGCGGATCGCCGCGCTTGAGCGCGCGGCCGGGGTGCGGCTGCTGCACCGCAGTCGCCCGCACGTCGCGCCGACCGCGGCGGGCGAAATGCTGCTCGGCCACGCTCGTCGCATCCTCGCCGCCGCCGAGCTTGCCCTCGCCGAGACGCCCCGGGCGGCACGCGGCGAGGCCGGGCGGGTGCGGCTCGGGTTCACCAGCTCGGCGGCGCACACGCTGCTGCCGCGGATCATGACGGAAGCCGCGCGAGCGCTGCCGGGCGTCGTGCTCGATTTGCGCGAGATGCCGATCGGTGACCAGCTTGCCGCGCTGCGCCGCGGTGAGCTCGACCTCGCGCTCGTACGTCCACCAGTCGGCGGGGGGACGCTGCGCGAAATCCCGCTCGGGCGAGATCCGTTCGTGCTCGCTGTGCCCGAGGCGCATCAGCTCGCGCGGCGCCGATCCATCTCTCTCGCCTTGGTCGCGGAGGAGCCCGTGGTGATGTACCCGGCGGGCTGGGCCGGTGGGTTCCGCGACCTGATCTTCAGCGCCTGTCGGGAGGCCGGCTTCGTGCCCCGCGTGGTTCAGGAGGTGGTGCAGGTGCACACCGTGCTGGCGCTCGTCGGCGCCGGGATCGGTATCGGGTTCGTGCCGGCATCGATCGCCGCGATCGGTGCGCCAGGCGTCGCCTTCGCGACGCTACGGCCGGCGCCGGCGACGAGTGCCTCGCTCGCCTTCGATGCCGGCGTGGAGTCCCCTGCGCGCAACCGTCTGGTGGAGTTGATCATCACGGCCGACGCTTCGACCGCAACCCGGGCCGCGCGTACCCGCCCGCGCGGGGGCTAGTCAGGGGAGACCCCAGAGAAGAGGATCGCCCCATGCCCCGCGCCGCGCTGAAGCGCACCGGAACCGCGCTCGACGATGCCGACTGGACCGCGATTGCGACGCGCGATCCGTCCGCGCGCGGGCGGTTCGTGATCGGGGTCGTCACCACCGGGATCTACTGCGCGCCGGGCTGTCCGGCGCGGCTGCCCGCACGCAACAACATCCGCCGGTTCGGCGACTGGCGCGCGGCCGAGGCGGCCGGGTTCCGCGCCTGCCTCCGCTGCCGGCCGAGAGCGGAGGCCGCTGACCTCACCGCGGCGGCGGTGGTGCGCGACGCCGCGGACGCGATCGAGGCGGCCGAGACCCCGCCGACGCTCGACGCGCTCGCTGCCCGCGCCGGCTACTCGCCGTTCCACTTCCTGCGGCTGTTCAAGGCGCAGACCGGCCTGACCCCGCGCGCCTATGCGGAGGCGGTGCGGTCGCGGAGGCTCGCCGTGGCAATCGCGGAGGGGGCCGGGGTGGCGGAGGCGGCCTTTGCGGCCGGCTACGGCAGCCTTCGGGGGGCGTATGCGGCGGCAGGCGGGATCACACCCGGCCGCGCTCGGCGCGGCGGCACCGGCGAGACGATCACCGCCGCCTTCGCCGAGAGCCCGTTCGGCCCGCTGCTGGTCGGCGCGACCGTGCGCGGGGTCTGCTTCCTCGGCTTCGCCGAACCGCGCGAGGCCTTGCTCGCGGATCTGCGACGCCGTTACCCGAACGCGACGATCGTCACGGATGACAGGGCGCTGGCGGAGCATGTCGCCGCGGTGCTCGGCTTCATCGAGCGGCCGCGGGCGGGGCTGGCGCTGCCGCTCGATCTCCAGGGCACGGCGTTCCAGAAGCGTGTGTGGGACGCGCTGCGCCGCATCCCGCCGGGCGAGACGCGCAGCTACAGCGAGGTCGCGGCCGCGCTTGGGCGGCCGGATGCGGTGCGGGCGGTGGCAACGGCCTGCGCGCGCAACCCGGTCTCGCTCGCGGTGCCGTGCCATCGCGTGGTGGGCAAGCATGGCGGCCTGCACGGATATCGCTGGGGATTGGCGCGCAAGCGAGCGCTGCTCGAGGCCGAGGCCGACGGGGGCGATCGACCCGCGGGCCGTTGCGCGCGACCGCAGCGAGGGGGCCGGCCGGAGGGGGTCATCCGCCGTAGGGCGCGGGTTGCGCCGCCTGGGTCCTAACAGCGCTCGACGCGTCCCGCGCGGCAGTCGGCCGGGAACGGCGCGTCGATCGGGAGCCGTGTGCCGTCCGGAATGCCGATCGGGGTTGGCGAAGGCGCGGGGTCGCGGCATGGTGCGGCGCAACCCGGGGAGGCATCGATGGCGATCGCGGAGGCGCGCTGCGGCGAGGCCGGACGATGAGGCCGGCTGCTCCCGAGGGGGCGCTGACCCCGGTCGCGTTCTGGTTCCTCCGCCACGGCGAGACCGACTGGAATGCGCGGTTCCTGAGCCAGGGCAACGTGGACATCCCCTTGAACGCGCGCGGCGTCGCGCAGGCGCGGGCGGCGGCGGCACTGTTGAAGGGGCGGGGCATCGCCTCGATCGTGCATTCGCCGCTCGGGCGGGCGCGCGACACGGCGGCGATCGTCGCCGAGGCGCTCGGGGTGGATATGGCGGCCGACGAGGATCTGCGCGAGGCGGCGTTCGGGGTGAACGAGGGCCAGCCGATGGGCGACTGGTTCGCCGCCTGGGTGGAGGGCCGGTTCACCCCCGAGGGGGGAGAGAGCTTCTCGGCGTTGCGCGCCCGCGCCGTGGCCGGGATCAACCGGGCGCTCGACCGGCCGCCGGCGGTGCTGGTGGTGGCGCATGGGGCGCTGTGGCGCGCGGTCCGCGGCGCCTTGGGGCTGGAGGTGAACGTCCGCACGCCGAACGCCATGCCCCTGTATGTCGAGCCTCCCGGGGAAGGCGGTTCGGCTTGGCGGCTCACGCCGCTTGCCGAGGCGGCGCCCCCGGCGTAGATAGCCCGCGCGCGGCGGGCCGGGCGGTCTGCCACGCAGGGTAATCGGGCGCGGGCACCCCTGGAGGCCCGCGCTTGTCGTTGCACCGACAGGAGCGAGCGATGGTCGAGATCGTCACGATCGAGGCCGAGGCGCGCGGGCGGGCCGGCAAGGGGGCGGCACGCGCGACCCGGCGAGAGGGCAAGGTGCCCGGCGTGATCTACGGCGCCAAGCAGGATCCGAGGCTCATCGCCGTCGATCCGCGCGTGATCATGCGGGAGCTGCATCGGCACGGCTGGCGCTCGCGTTTCTACGACGTGAAGCTCGGCGAGACGACGGAGCGGGCGCTGCTGCGCGAGGTGCAGTTCCATCCCGTCACCGACCGTCCCCAGCATGTCGACTTCCAGCGTCTCGCGCCAGGACAGGAGATCCGCGTGGCGGTGGAGGTGGCGTTCCTGAACGAGGGTCTGTCGCCCGGGCTGAAGCAGGGCGGCGTGCTGAACGTCATCCGCCACCAGATCGAGGTCTACTGCTCGGTCGATGACGTGCCGGACCGGTTCGAGGTCGACCTGACCGGGCTGACAATCGGCACCTCGATCCACTGGAGCGCCGTGAAGGCGCCGCCGGGCGTGAGACCGGTGATCGCGGACCGGGACTTCACCATCGCCTCGATCGCGCCGCCGACCAAGATGACCGAGGCAGCGGCCGGGGCGGAGGCCGCTGCCGCTGCGCCCGCTGCCGCCGCGCCCGCGCCGCAGAAGAAGTGAGTCTTCTGCTCTGGGTCGGGCTCGGCAACCCTGGCCCGGAGTACGCACGCAACCGTCACAACATCGGCTTCATGGCGCTCGATGCGATCGCGGCGCGGCACGGCTTTGCGCCCTGGCGGAACCGGTTCCGCGGCCTGGTCGCCGACGGCACGGTGGCCGGGCGGAAGGTCCTGGCGCTGAAGCCGCAGACCTACATGAATCTCTCGGGCGAGAGCGTGCAGGCGGCGATGGCGTTCTTCCGCGTCCCGCTCGATGCGGTGACGGTGTTCCACGACGAGCTCGATCTGGCCGCCGGCAAGGTGCGGGTGAAGAAGGGCGGCGGCAATGCCGGACATAACGGGCTGCGCAGCATCACCCAGCACTGCGGCGGGCCCGATTTCTGGCGCGTGCGGCTGGGCATCGGGCACCCGGGCGAGAAGGATCGGGTGACCGCGCACGTTCTGGGCGATTTCGCGAAGTCGGACCGTGACTGGGTCGAGACGCTGCTGGATCGGATCGCCGAGGCGGCAACGTTCCTGGCGGAAGGCAGGCACGACCGGTTCATGAACAAGGTGGCCGGGGGAACCACGCCGGTCCCCCCGGCCCCCCCTGCATGAGGGGGCTGCTCCCGCTGGTCGCGGCCCGCGCCCCGACCAGCGGGAGGGGCGCCCTCCCGGGGGGTGCGGGGGGCCCATGGCCCCCCGCAACCCTCCTGGAGTGTCCTTGATGGGCTTCAACTGCGGCATCGTCGGGCTGCCGAACGTCGGCAAGTCCACCTTGTTCAACGCGCTCACCCAGACCGCGGCCGCACAGGCGGCGAACTATCCGTTCTGCACGATCGAGCCCAATGTCGGCCGCGTCGCCGTGCCCGACCAGCGGCTCGACACGCTCGCGCGCATCGGCAAGTCGGCCAAGATCATCCCCACCTCGCTGGAATTCGTCGACATCGCCGGGCTGGTGCGCGGCGCGTCCAAGGGCGAGGGGCTCGGCAACCAGTTCCTGGCCAACATCCGCGAGGTGGACGCGATCATTCACGTGCTGCGGTGCTTCGAACACCCCGACATCGCCCACGTTGACGGGGCGATCGACCCGATCCGCGACGCGGAGACGGTCGAGACCGAACTGATGCTCGCCGACCTCGAAAGCCTGGAGAAACGTCTCACCGCGCTCGCCAAGCGCGCCCGCGGCGGCGACAAGGACGCGACCGCGCAACTCGCCCTGATCGAGACCCTGATCCCCGCCCTGCAGCGCGGCGAGCCGGCCCGCAGCGCCATCCCACCCGGTCAGGAGGCGGCAGCGCGCACCCTCAACCTCATGACCGCCAAGCCCGTGCTCTATGTCTGCAACGTCGAGGAGGGCGCGGCCGCGACCGGCAATGCCTTCAGCGCCAAGGTCGAGACGATGGCGAGGACCAAGGGGGCGGCCTCGGTCGTTGTCTCGGCGGCGATCGAGGCCGAGATCGCGCAACTGCCGGAGGCCGAGAAGCGGCCGTTCCTGGAAAGCCTCGGTCTCGCCGACAGCGGGCTCGACCGGGTGATCCGCGCCGGCTACGCGCTGCTCGGTCTGATCACGTTCTTCACCGTCGGGCCGAAGGAAGCGCGCGCCTGGACGATCGTGCGGGGCACCCGCGCGCCGCAGGCTGCCGGCGTCATCCACAGCGATTTCGAGCGCGGCTTCATCGCCGCCGAGACGATCGCCTACGACGACTTCGTCGCCTGCGGCGGCGAGTTCGGCGCCAGGGAGGCGGGCAGGATGCGCGTCGAGGGCAGAGACTACGTGGTGCGCGACGGCGACGTGATGCTGTTCCGGTTCAACGTCTGAACGAAGAGCACCGGACAACCGCGCCCGCCCATCCGCGCGCCGCCCCCGGCTTCATCGAAACTTCGCATGCGCGCCGCGCCGGCGCGGCTAGCGTCGCGGCCGTCACACACCGGGAGAGCCGCCATGACGACCTCGCGACGCAGCTTGTTCGCTGGCGCATCCGCGCTCGCCGCCGCCGGTCTGCTCGACCACTTGCCCGGCCGAGCGGCCCGCGCCGCCGAGCGGGCCGGCACGCTGAAGGTCGCCCTGCTCGGCCTCGACACCTCCGACCCGCACCGCCACACCGGCTCGATCGCGGTGCAGCAGGTCTATGTCGAGGGCCTGACCAGCATCGCCGACGACGGCAGGGCGATCCCCTATCTCGCCGAGTCCTGGCGGATCGAGAACGAGGGGCGGCGCTACGTCTTCCGCATCCGCGAGGGCGTGCGCTTCCACAACGGCCGTGTGATGACGGCCGAGGACGTGAAGGCCAACGCCGAACGGGTGCGCGACCGCATCGGCCGCGGCTGGCTGTCGGCGCCGATGAAGCTGGTCACGCGGCTGGAGGCGCCGGATGCACGCAGCTTCGTGATGGAGATGAGCGAGCCCTACGGGCCGCTGCTGAACCTGCTCTCCGAGCTCTGGATCGTCGCGCCGGAGAGCGAGGGGTGGGGCGGCACGATCCGCCAGCCGATCGGCACCGGGCCGTTCCGGTTCACGCGCTGGGTGCCGAACGAGCTGTTCCGCGGCGAGGCGCATGACGGCTACTGGCAGGCGGGGCTGCCGCGCGCCGAGGCGGTGGAGTTCGTGCTGCGCGACATGGACGATCCGTCGCTGGCGCTGCGCGCCGGCGACCTGCACATCGCGCGCGCGCGCTTCGCCGCCCTGCCCGAGCTGCGGGCCGATCCGAACATTGAGATCCAGTTCATGAAGGACACGACTTGGTACTTCTGGTCCTTCAACAACCGCCGTCCCCGCCCGCCCTTCGACAGGGTGAAGGTGCGCGAGGCGATCGCCTACGCCATGGATAAGCCGGGGCTGATGCGGCTGATCGCCGGCGAGGCGGGGGTCGTCACCAACCAGATGGCTGCCCCCGGCCAGTTCTACTGGGACGAGGCGATCCACGCCGCCGATCGGCACGCCGCCCCCGATCTCGACCGCGCCCGCGCGATCCTCCGCGCCGAGGGAGTGGAGCCGGCGCGCACGCCGTTGCGCATCGTCTCCTGGCAGACCGACTACGCCCAGGCGGCGGCGCAGGCGATGCGCAGCCTCGGCTTCCAGGTCGAGCACATCGCGCTCGACGATCTCGGCGCGCAGCGGCGGCTGAACCAGTACGACTGGGACCTCGCGCCCTTCGCCTCCGGACCGCGTGCCGACATCTTCCTGCGCTTCATCCGCATGCTGTCCGACGGCCCGAATGTCGGCCTGTGGGGCGGCCCGCAGGACCCGGCCTTCGACGCGCTGGTCAAGCGCGCGGTCGCCGCGACCGATCTCGCGCAGCGCCGCGCGCTCTATCTCGACGCGTGGCGGCATGCGATGGACCGCTACTGGACCGTCGTCATCGGTCACGCCGCCGAGGCGATCGCCAACCGCCGGGAGGTGACCGGCTGGCGCCCCGGCTTCACCTGGGGCGCCAACCGCGTGGACGGCGGCTTGGCTTTCGCCCGGATCGGCTGAGCCGGCCCCGTTCCATCCTGGTTCCCCTGCGGCGGTCGCCGCGGCCGGGATGAGGGGCGAGCCGTCCGCGATGCCCGAAGCGCCGCTGCCGACCCGGCACGTCGCGGAGGCGGTCGCCGCGCCGGCCGCCTCCCGGGCCTCGCCCTGGCGGCGCCCGCTGCTGCTGCTGGCCCTCGCCGGATTGTTCGCGCTCGTCGGACCCTGGATCGCGCCGCAGGACCCGCTGTGGCAGGACCTCGCCGCCCGCAACCTGCCGCCGCAGCCCGGCGCCTGGCTCGGCACCGACAATCTCGGGCGGGACGTGCTGTCGCGACTGCTGGCGGGAGCGCGGATCACCGTGCTGGTGGCGGGTGGCGCGACCGCCTTGGCGCTCGCAGTCGGCGCCGGGCTCGGCCTTGCCGCCCTCGCCGCGGGCGCGCTGCCGGCCGCCCTGGTGTTCGGGCTGATCGACATGATCCGCGCCCTTCCCTCGGTGCTGCTGGGGCTCGCGCTGATGGTGGCGCTCGGCACCGGGGTCGGGCCGGTGACGATCGCGATCGGCCTCTCCTTCGCTCCTACCTTCGCGGTGGTGGCGCGCCAAGCGTGGCTGCGCGAGCGTCAGGCCGCCTATGTCGAGGCGGCAGTCGCCTCCGGCACCCATCCGGCGGTGATTCTGCGCCGGCACATCGCGCCCAACGTCGCCGGCGCGCTGATCACCCAGGCGGCGATCATCCTGCCGCGCGCCGTCACCACCGAGAGCGTGCTCTCCTTCCTCGGCCTCGGCGTCTCGCCGGAGACGCCGACCTGGGGTCGGATGATCGCCGCCGGCCTGCCCTTCGTCGAGCGCGCCCCGCATGCGGTGCTCGCGCCGGTGGTCGCCCTCTCGCTGTTGACGCTGGTGCTCGCCGTGGCCGGCGACCACATCCGCGCCGCCGCCGATCCGCTGCGCCGGGGGACGGGCTGATGCGGCTCGCCGCACCCGTGTTGCGCCAGCTGCTGACGGCGGCCGCGATCGGCGTGCTGGTGTTCGTGCTCATGCGCGTGATCCCCGGCGACGTCGTGGACGTGCTCGGCATCGAGGGCGATCTGAGCGAGCAGGAGCAGCAGGCGCTTAGGGCGGAGCTCGGCCTGGATGCCGGCTGGTGGGTGCAGTTCCTGCGCTGGGTCGGAGGCACCCTGAGAGGCGACCTCGGCCTGAGCCTGCGCTACAACCGCCCCGTCGCCGAGATGATCGGCTATGCCCTGCCGCACACGCTGAGGCTCGCGGCGCTGGCGCTCGGCCTCGGCTTGGCGCTCGGCATCGCGGCCGCGGCGGTCGCTGCGGCGCGGCCGCACGGGATCTGGCCCCTCCTGGTGCAGGCGCTGAACGTCTGGTCGATCGCACTCCCGACCTTCTGCGTCGGGCTGGCCGCGATCCTGGTGTTCTCGCTTTGGCTCGGCTGGCTGCCGGTGCGCGGGCAGCTCCTGATGCCGGTGCTGGTGCTGGGCATCGACATCGCCGGGCAGATCGCCAAGCCGTTGCATGAGGAGCTGAAGGAGATCCTGGCGACGCCCTTCATCCGCGCGGCCCGCGCCAAGGGCCTGGGGCCTGGAGCGATCGTGCTCGGGCACGTGCTGCCGAACGCCGCCGGAGTGCTGAGCTCGGTCTCGGGCCTGATCCTCGCCGGCCTGATCTCGGGGGCGCTCACCATGGAGGTGCTGTTCGGCCTGCCAGGGCTCGGCAGCCTCGCGTTCCAGGCGATCGCCGGGCGCGACTGGACCGTGCTGCAATCGGTCGTGCTGCTGTTCGCGCTGGGGGTGATCGTGGCCAATCTGCTGGCCGACCTCGCGCATCGGCTCGCCGACCCGCGCGTGCGCTGAACGCGGGCCAGCTTCCCGGGGCCCGCGCGAAGCTTGCATTTTCAGCCGCTCTCGGTCAGAAAGCGCGCGATCCGGAAGCGCGGCGCGGTCGAGGCGGTGGTCGGCACCCTCCGCCGGCCGCGCCCGCGGTTTTTAACGTGACCCCGGCATGGCCGGGGAGTCCACCAGGAGGCCGCCGTGCCGCGCAACGTACCGCTGTCGTGCATCCGCAACATCGGAATCACCGCGCATATCGACGCGGGAAAGACGACGACGACCGAGCGCATCCTCTACTACACCGGCCGCACCCACAAGATGGGCGAGGTGCACGACGGCGCCACCACCACCGACTACATGGAGCAGGAGCGCGAGCGCGGCATCACGATCACCTCCGCCGCCGTCACGGCTGAGTGGAAGAACCACCGCATCAACATCATCGACACGCCCGGCCACATCGATTTCAACATCGAGGTCAACCGCAGCTTGCGCGTGCTCGACGGCGCGATCTTCATCATCGAGGGCGTGGCCGGCGTGCAGCCGCAGAGCGAGACCAACTGGCGGCTCGCCGACCGCTACAACGTCCCGCGCATCGTCTACATCAACAAGATGGACCGCACCGGGGCCGACTTCTACAAGGCCGTGCAGTCCCTCATCGACAAGCTCGGCATCCTGCCGCTCGAGATCCAGCTTCCGATCGGCGCCGAGGACCGGTTCGTCGGCGTGGTGGATCTGGTCGAGATGAAGGGGATCGTCTGGGACGGCTCGGAGCTCGGCGCCTCGTTCAAGGACGTGCCGATCCCGGCCGAGCTGGTGGAGAAGGCGAAGGAATACCGCCAGAAGCTGCTCGACACCGCGCTGTCGGTCGATGACGCGGCGATGGAGGAGTATTTCGACAAGGGGGACGTGTCGGTCGCGACGCTGAAGCGCTGCATCAAGAAGGGCACCATCGCCGGCACCTTCCGCCCCGTGCTGTGCGGGACGGCCTTCAAGAACAAGGGGGTGCAGCCGCTGCTCGATGCGGTGATCGACTACCTGCCGGCGCCGAACGAGGTGCCGGGGATCAGGACCGTCCCGCCCGAGGGCTCGGCGGACGAGGGCCGCGAGATCGTCATCAGCGAGGATGCCCCCTTCACCGGCCTCGCCTTCAAGATCATCAACGACAAGTACGGCACGCTCACCTTCGTGCGCGTCTATTCCGGCGTGCTGCGCTCGGGCGACCAGGTGCTGAACAGCACCAAGGGCCATAAGGAGCGCATCGGGCGGATGTTCCAGATGCACGCCGACAAGCGCGACGAGATCAAGGAGGTCTACGCCGGCGACATCGCCGCCTTCATCGGCCTCAAGGACACCCAGACCGGCGACACGCTCTGCGATCCGGCACACCCGGTGGTGCTCGAGCGCATGGCCTTCCCGGTTCCCGTGATCGACATCTCGGTCGAGCCCAAGACCAAGGATGCGATCGAGAAGATGACGCTCGGGCTGCAGAAGCTCGCCGCCGAGGATCCGTCGCTCAGGCTGCGCACCGACCAGGAGACGGGCCAGACCATCCTCTCCGGCATGGGCGAGTTGCATCTCGAGATCATCATCGACCGGCTCAAGCGCGAGTACGGCGTCGAGGCCAATATCGGCGCGCCGCAGGTGGCCTATCGCGAAACGATCACGCGCAGCCACACCGAGACCTACACCCACAAGAAGCAGACCGGCGGGTCGGGCCAGTTCGCCGAGGTCAAGATCCTGTTCGAGCCGCTCGACCGCAACGGCGGCGTTGTGTTCGAGAACGCGGTGGTGGGCGGCGCGATCCCAAAGGAATACATCCCGGCCGTCGAGAAGGGCATCCGGGTGCAGGCCGACACCGGCGTGCTGGCCGGGTTCCCGACCGTGGACTTCAAGTTCACGCTGCTCGACGGCAAGTTCCACGACGTGGACAGCTCGGCGATGGCGTTCGAGATCGCCGCCAAGGCCTGCTTCCGCGAGGGCATGAAGAAGGCCGGGCCGATCATCCTCGAGCCGATCATGGACGTGGAGGTGACGACGCCGCCCGACCACGTGGGCGACGTGGTGGGGGATCTGAACCGCCGCCGCGGCATGATCCAGAGCCAGGACATCCTCGGCACCTCCGTGATCGTGCGCGCGCACGTGCCGCTCTCCGAGATGTTCGGCTACATCTCGGACCTGCGCTCGATGTCGAAGGGGCGGGCCTCGTTCACGATGCAGTTCCACCACTACGACCCGGTGCCGCGGAACATCGCCGAGCAGATCATGGCGAAGTCGGCCTGACCGTCACCCTGCCCGCTCCCCAGGCGGGGAGGGGAGGCGGCCTCGCCCCCTGGGTCTCTTCCCGCGCGCGCCCGGGTCCAGCCGACGCGGTCGGGGCCGGCCTGCGGCGGCCGGCGTCGCCTCCCGCGCCGGGGCGGCGCAGCGGCGTTCGGCAAGCGCCCGGTCGGCGCCAGCCGCACCTGCGGGAGAACGGCGCCCTCCAGGACAGCAGGGTGCGGCGGCGGGGCGCCGGCGCGATGCCGCGGACGCGGCTACTTGAAGCACTCGATCAGCAGGGTCGCGGGGTGCGCGATCTCGCCCACCTCCGCGGCGGGGTAATGGGCCACCGAGCGCGACCGCCGCGCCGGCACGCCATTCTGGCGCAGGAACTCGAACGCGACATCGCCCTGGATGGCGATGTTGACGTTCTGCGGCAGATCCCCTGTGCGCTCGGCCACGCGCAGCGCCGCGAGCTTGGCGACGATCACGCCGAGCACGTTGCCCGCGCGATCGAGCAGCGGCCCGCCCGAATTGCCTGACTGCACCGGCGCCGAGATGATCATGGTGTGCGGATCGTCGCGCAGCCCGGTCAGCGCGCTGATCTCGCCGGTGGTCAGCGTCGGGCCGGAGCCGAGGATGCCGGTGAGCGGGAAGCCGTAGGTGACCACCTCGTCACCGCGGCGCGGCGGGCCGTCGCGGAAGGCGAGCGCCGGGCCGAGGTCGCGCGGGCCGGAGAGGATCGCGAGGTCGCGTCGCGCGTCGCGCGGGCCGATGCTGAGATCGACGCGGCGGCGGTTGGCGAGCACGCCGACGACACGCTGGCAGCCGTCGATCACGTGGTGATTGGTCAGCACGTGACCTTCGGCAACGATGAAGCCGGTGCCGGTACTGGCGCGCCGCGGCGATCCCGGCGGCGGGTCGGGCGGTGGGCGGGCCGGGCCGGGGGCCGGTGTCAGCCCCGCCGGTAGCGGCACCGGCCGGTCGATGCCGGGCTGCGGCTTGCCATCGGGGACTCGGGGGATGCCGGACAGGGCCGGCGGCACGGCTGCCAGCGGCGGGGGATCCGCGCCGATCGGCGGCGGCTTGCCGGCTGCACCGCCCGCCTGCGCGCTGAGCGCGCGCCGCAGCGCCGCCATTGTCGGCTGATCGGCCTCGCCGGTCGCGGGCAGCCCGTGGTCGCGCTGAAAGGCGGCGAGCGCCTGGCGCGTGCGCGGGCCCATCACGCCGTCGGCCGAGCCCGGGGCGTAGCCGAGGGCAGCGAGTGCGCGCTGCGCGGCGGCCACCGATGCCGGCTCGACCGGCGCCAGCGCCGGCGCGGCGTGTCCCGGCCGCTGCGGCGGCGCCTGGGTGAAGAACACCTCCCGGGTCGCGCAGACATTCGCGCGATGCCAGTCCAGCACCCGGCCGCTGGCCAGCACCATGCGCAGATCCGCGGTGCACCCGGGCGCGGTGGCCTGCACGCCGGCGCCTGGTGGCAACTGCCGTCCCGCCAGGAGGTTGCGGCTGCCGTCGACGTGCAGCCCGATCGCCGGCTCGCCCGTACGGTTGAAGATCCGGAACGCGGTCTCCTGCGCCGCCACGGGCGCCGCGATCAGGAGGGTCAGGGCAAGGACGGGGCCGCGCATGCGCCAAGCATGGAACGAGCGTGACGCGAGTCAATTGAAAGGGGGGCGAGCGGTGGGCGAGGCGCCGGCGCAGCGCCCTGGCGAGCGGTGTAGAATATGTAAAAATGGCTTCGCGGTCGATGATGCGCCGGCAGTCGAGAGACCCGAAGGAGGCCCCGTATGTCGATGGCCGAGGTGTTCTGCAACGACCCCAAGATCTTCATGGAGACGCATGTCGTCTACGTGATCGTTCCGAACCAGACCGAGGGTCTGGTGGACGTCACGGTGGAGGAGCGCCCGAATTCCACCGTGACCAACAACCCGAACGCCAAAGTGTTCCGTCTGCGTCTTGCGCGGCGCGACGATCCGGTCTCGATCCCCGCCTATTTCTGCCCCTACGAGCAGAACAGCATCAAGGCGACGACGCTCGGCAATCTGGCGTTGTGGATGTTCACGCCGACCATGGACGGCTGCACGCTCGGGATCGGCAGCCAGGGCCGCGGCTCGAACGGCGTGGTGCGGGTCTGCCATGTCAACATGGCGCGCTCCGGCACGGCGATCGAGAGCCTGGGCATCGCGGCCGGGCGGGCGCAGCAGGCCAAGCTTCAGCGCAATGTCGCGCTCTCGGAGGTCGGCCGACGCGGCACGCTGATCGAGCCGATGACATACATGAGCGAAGGCGGCACCGGCTACGTGCTCAAGGCCACCACCTTCGGTACTCACCCGCTGGAGCGGCCCTGGCGCTTCTACACGCTGCGCTACCGTTACGCCGGCAACAGCTTCTTCCACGGCGGAGTGCATCCCCACCCGTAGCGGGGGGCCTCAACGCGTGCCGAGGATGCTGCCCGTCGTGCTGCGCGGATCGCGCCGCGGCCAGCGACCGAGCTCGACGGCGGCGAGGAAATCGGCGACGGCGGCATTGAAGGCCGCCGGCTCCTCCAGGTTCAGCGCGTGCCCGGTGCAGGGCAGCACGACCAGCCCCGAGGTCGCGATGCAGCGCTTCATGAACAGGCTCGCCTCCAGACAGGGGTCGTCCTCGTCGCCTGTCATGATCAGGCTGGGGACCGTGAGAGCCTTCATCCCGGGGCCGAGGTCGAACACCGATGGTCGGCGCTTCTGCACGCCGCGCAGCGTGTTCGCCGCTCCCTTCGGGTCGTGCTCGGCGAGCTGGGCCATGAACTCGGCATAGCCGCGCGGGTCCTTGTTCTGGTACTGCACCCGCGTCGGTCCGCGGCCGTAGCTCCCGGCGGCCTCGGCGGCCGGCAGAGTCTCGAAGCGGCGTGCCGCCACCTCGCACTCCTCGGCGAACTGGGCGCGCTTGTCGGCCGGCGCGCCGTAGCCGACGCCGGCGATCACCAGCGACTTCGCCCTGTAGGGGTAGGTCAAGCCGAAATGCAACGAGGCGAACCCGCCCATAGAGATGCCGACGACGTGGGCGCCCTGGATGCCGAGCTGGTCGAGGACGTCGCGGATGTCGTCGCGCGCGCGCGCCTGGCTGTACGCCTCAAGCGAAGGGGGAACATCCGACGGCGGATAGCCGCGCGCGTTGAACGTGATGCAGCGGTAGCGGCGGGAGAAGTAGCGCACCTGCGGTTCGAAGCTGCGGTAGTCGCCGGCGAATTCGTGCACAAACAGGATTGGCGACCCGTGCCCGGTGTCCTCGACATAGAGCCTCACACCGTCGCTCGTGGTGATGTGCATGGGGGTGCGGTGCCTCGCGTGCTCGGGCCCTCACCCTGACCCCCTCCCACTGGCGTGGCGGAGGGACCCCGGCGTTGCCGCCACGTCCCCTTCCGCGCCTGGGCGGGAGAGGGTCAGGGTGAGGAGACCCCTCTCCTAGAACGCTCGGCTGCGGCTGGCCATCCCGCCGTCGATCTGCACGATGGTGCCGCTGGTGTAACCCGAGCGCGAGCTCGCCAGGAACGCGATCATGTCGCCGATCTCCTGCGGGCTGGCGGCGCGGGAGAACGGCATCTGCGAAAGGAGTTCCCCCCACCGCTCCGGATCGCCGAACCGGTCGGCCGCCTTCTTGCGCATCAGAGTGACCAGCCGGTCGGTCGCGACAGGGCCCGGCGACAGCCCGACGACGCGCATCCCGTCCGCCGGCGCAGCCCCGCCGAGCGAGCGCGTGAAGGCTTCGAGCGCGGCGTTGCCGGCAACCCCGCAGATATACGCCTGGTCGAGCGTGGCGGCGGCATTGCCGATGACGTTGACGATCACGCCGCGCCGCGTCGCCAGCAGCGGATAGAAGGCGCGGCATATGTCGATGTAGCCGAACACCTTGAGCTGCCAAGCGTTGCGCCAAGTCGTGCCGTCCACCTGCTGGAGCGACCCGCCGGGGATGGCGCCGGCGTTGTTCACCAGGATGTCGATGTCCGGGAACAGCCGCGCGAGCTCCTCGGCCGCGCCCTGCACGGCGATGTCGGCGGCATGCGCGCGCGCGCTCACCTGGTGGCGGGCGCGGATCTCCTCGGCCGCCGCATCGAGCGCGGATTGCGTGCGCGAGACCAGGATCACGTCGCAGCCCTCGGCAGCGAGGCTCTCGGCAGCGGCGCGGCCGATCCCCTTCGAGCCGCCGGTGATCAGCGCGGTCCTGCCGCGCAGCCCGAGTTCCATGCGTCCCCCCGTGACGGCGTGCGCCCGCATGCGAGCTCATCGCGGCGCGGCTGGCAAGCGTGGCCGGCTGCCCCATCTCCTGCCCCATGCACCCGATTTCCGCCGTGATCCCGCGCACCGCCCTTGTCACCGGAGGATCGAGACGGATCGGCCGCGCGATCGCGCTCGGCCTCGCCGAGGCAGGGTTCGATGTCGCGATCCATTTCCACACCAGCGCCGCCGATGCCTCGGCGACCGTCGCGGCGATCGCGGCGCGCGGCCGGCGGGGGGTCGCGCTCGCGGCCGATCTCGCCCGCGAGGACGAGGTGGTGCGGCTCGTTCCGGCCGCTGCCGAGGCGCTCGGACCGGTCGGGGTGCTGGTGAACAACGCCTCGACCTTCGCGCGCGACGAGTGGCACGACGCCACGCGCGCGTCGTGGGATGCCCACCTCGAACCCAATCTGCGCGCGCCCTTCGTGCTGACCCAGGCGATGGCGCGCGCCCTGCCGCCGCATGCCGAGGGCGCGGTGATCAACCTGCTCGACCAGCGGGTTTGGAGCCTGACGCCGCATTTCGTCAGCTACACGGTCAGCAAGGCCGGGCTCTGGGCGCTGACGCGCACGCTTGCGCTGGCGCTCGCCCCGCGCATCCGCGTCAACGGCA
>Ga0308410_1000906_pt1 | contig 16854 bp, 12 predicted proteins | sample HotsprOSTMatCore_FD_203467 | JGI IMG/M metagenome (GOLD analysis project Ga0308410, IMG submission 203467) | Hot spring phototrophic mat microbial communities from Octopus Spring, Yellowstone National Park, Wyoming, United States -... | ecosystem: Environmental > Aquatic > Thermal springs > Hot...
GGAAAGGTGGGCATTGAGGGCTCTAGATTGGGAGCAGCCTCCGCAGAGGTTACTCCGCTCTTGGGTAGCTTCCCTCACCCGGGGGTGTAGCCACCTTGGCGGCCAGCGAATTTGGTACCCGAGGGCAGGTTCCCTTGTTCGGGCATCCGATTCTGCAAAATTCCTTAAGGCTTTTAAATTCCATAAGGCCTTTTCGGAAAGGTGCCTTTCGGTTGCCGGAGGTGAGAAGTGCCCTCCGGGTTTCCGGAAGTAAGCGGCTCCAGGGCCTTATGGCTACGAGGTGCTGGACCTCGAATTTACAAATTAGTCAATTTGTTGAGAAAGACCTCGATTCTTAAAAATAGTCGATCTGGGGGGAATAGGCAGTGAAAACTGAACCTCAAATTGTGATAATGGAGCCGGCTAGTCCCGTCTACCGGGCGTTAAGAAAAATGTTAAATCGAACGGGCTGGGTAGCCACGGGTTTTGCCGGGGTCGTTGTGGCAATCCTGACGGTTTGCTACTTGCTGGGGGGACCGCCAGACCCCTCGGAGGACCCCACTTGGAAGCAGTTGCACGCCAAGGTTCTTGATCAGCCTCAAGATAAAGCAACGGTGGAGCTCTTCCGGCAGTGGGATTTTGAATTGCGACGGAAGTGGTTTTGGTATCGCCGATTTCTCGCTACTGGAGCGTGGCTAGCCCTATTGGGGGGGGTGATCGGCGTCGGATGCTGGATTGGAGCTTCGCAGCTTCGGGATCGGCTTCCCCTTCCTTTGGATCCTCAAGCCCTTCAGGAATTTGAAATTCGGGAGGGACAACAGCGTCGTATTGCTTTGCTGGCCGGGACGGCTTTCTTTGGCTTGGTGCTCTTCTGTGTGGCCATCGTTTGGTCCCCCCCGGTGAGATGGCAAAATTTGGTTGCTAGCAGCTCGGTCGGTGGCCAGATGGAATCTGCGTGGGATATCGCAGGTCCAACCGCCGGATCATTAGCCCAAGGAAAAACCGGTGGCACAACTGCTACAACTCTTCCCCCTGAGGAGTCTCGGGAGGCTGCTGAAGGCTCGAGATCGGGTAAAACCGGCGGGGATGGACAACCGGCGGCAGTTCCAGCGGGATTTCGTCAGATGGCTCGTTCCCCTGTTCTCCCCCGGCTCCGTGCGGAGGATCTCGAAAAATTTTGGGAAATGTACTCTCGGAACTGGCCGCGATTCCGAGGACCGGAGGGTTCTGGCATTTACCGGTGGGCCTCAGTTCCCCAGGCTTGGGACATTCCCGCTAACCAAGGAGTGGTGTGGAAAACTCCCATTCCTTTTCCTGGCAACAGTTCCCCTGTCATTTGGGAGGATCGGATCTTCCTCACGGGAGCATTGCCGGACCGGCTTATGGTGTACTGCTTGGATCTCCGTACGGGCGAATTCTTGTGGGAGCGGGAGATCCCGAGCTTGGCCAGTCCACCTCTGGATCCCAAAAAGGTGGCTAAAGAGACAGGATTTGCTTCGCCGACACCGGCAACGAATGGGCGGCTGGTATTTGTGATGTTTGCCCCCGGGGATATCGCTGCCCTTGACTTTGCTGGAAACGTCGTGTGGAACCGCAACCTGGGAGTACCGGATAACGTATACGGGCATGCAGCATCGTTGGAGTGTTTCCCTGACCGGGTTTTTGTCCAATTTGATCAAGGGAGCCGGCCGGAGGAAGGGAAGTCGCGACTCGTCATTCTGGATGCCGCAACTGGCGAAACTCTCTTGGAAGTTCCTCGCCCGGTACCCAATAGCTGGGCTAGTCCCGTTGTGGTTTTTTGGGAAGGAAAGTGGCAACTGATTACCGCTGGGGCTCCATGGATCATTTCCTACGATCCTATCACGGGGAATGAGCTCTGGCGATTTGCCGGGCTAGAAGGGGATGTTGGGCCCTCTCCGGTTTTTTGCGAGGGCATCGTCAACGCGGGCAACGAATATTCCTACTGGTTTGCGATTCGGGCGGACGGGCAGGGGGATGTCTCCGAAACACATTTGCTTTGGAAAGCGGAGGAAAATCTTCCCGACTTATGTAGCCCGTTGGCCACGTCGGAATTTAGTTTCCTTTTAGCAAGCTGGGGGATGCTTACTTGCTACGATGCTCGGACCGGCGACAAACTGTGGGAGTTAGAACTTGAAGCCTCCTTTATTTCTTCTCCCGGCATGGCCGGCGACTGTATTTACGTGTTGGGCGAGGCTCAGGAGGCCGGTCCCGAGGGAGAGCTTCTGCAAAGCGGCCGGTGTTGGGTGATTCGGCCAAGCAGAGAAAAAGGAGAAATCGTAAGCGAAAATCCTTTAGGGGAAGGATGTACAGCAAGTCCGGCCTTTCATGACGGCAGGCTTTTTATTCGCACCCGAAAGCATCTTATTTGCATTGGAGAACCGTTTCATAAATAAGATACCGTTTCATTAATAAGATGAAGTTTGCATGGGGGTAGATCTTTGCCACTCCGTTAATTCGTCGAAGAGTTGTTGTCATTGCACCCGCGAAACTCTACTCCCTTTGGCAATGAGAAGCGAAATGGCAGTGGAATGCAACATCGTTGACCTGTTTATGCTCCAAAAAAGATGGGTTTGGAGTCCTTTTTGGGTAGGAAAGCCAATCCGGGCTTAGCTCCATTCGTCAAAACCCGGCCGTTTGAGCGGTTTCAGGTGTTTTCGGCATTGGGCGGCCGACATCTCAGAAGGCTTTATGGGCTCCTCCGAAGTTACATTCTTTACCCGGCGTACATAACCCTTCCGCGGGACCTCCAGAAAGGAAGCAAACACCACCTGGGGACTCAGGAGAAACGCGGGTATTACAAAAAAGGCTTGGGATGCCACAGAACAGGCCGGCGGTTGGGAAAAGCCTTGGAGCAAGAGGGCCAAACCGGCCAGGGGGACACACCCATCGGTTTTAAAAGTTGCGGCTTGCAAAAGAGATTTTCCGAGGAAAAGATTTCAAGGTGGCCGCGAAAGTACCCTGCCTTCCAGCCTCAACACGGCGTTTGGAGAACCTTGCCAATAAACCGAGCTCGAAGTTTTAGGCTAGTGGGGGTATTTGCCGCCTGGGATTCTGTCCTGCTAAGCCCCCGTGGTGTCCTCGAGGGGGAAATCCTTTTAAGGGTTGAAGCTGTGGGATGAGTTTAGGGACGGAAGCTGTGGGGTGTGCGAGCAGGAGTCATTGGAAGTCAAAAATGGCACTGGGGAAAAAAGTACTGGCTGCAAATTGACCATCGCTGCAATTTAACCATCATGGTGGGAGCGTCACTATGCTGTTCACAAGGCGGAGACTGCTACAAGTTATTGCCGGGTCCGGTGCTGCTGGGCTTTGTTCCCATTGGTGGGGACCGAAGTTCACTTCAGCGTTCGCTGTCGAGGGAGCCACTGCTGAGGTTCAGCTCGGGCTTGTGACCTATTTGTGGGGAAAGGATTGGGATCTTCCTACCTTGCTAGCGAATTGTCAGAAGGCGGGCATCCGCGGGTTGGAATTGCGGACGGAGCATGCCCACGGGGTGGAACCGGAAATTTCTGCAGATCGCCGCCGCGAGGTCCGCCGTATGTTTGCCGACAGTGCCGTAGTTTTGGTGGGTCTTGGGAGCAACGAACGTTTCGATCATCCCGATCCCAAGGCCTTGCGGCAGGCAATCGAAAGGACGAAAGCTTTTGTGAAGCTTTCCTACGATTGCGGCGGAAGCGGTGTCAAAGTGAAGCCGGATCGTTTTTATCCTGATGTGCCTCGAGAGAAGACCATCGAGCAAATTGGGCAGTCACTGAACGAGGTGGGGGCTTTTGCTGCGGATTACGGTCAGCAAATCCGGCTGGAAGTGCACGGTCAGTGCTCTCCCTTGCCTATCATTAAACAAATCATGGATATCGCTCAGCACCCCAACGTGGCTGTTTGTTGGAATTCCAATGCTGAAGACCTTGCAGGCGAAGGACTCGAATACAACTTTCGCTTGGTAAAGGAGCGGCTAGGAGCGACAGTCCATGTTCGAGAGTTAAATTTGGGAGACTATCCTTATCAGCGTTTGATGGAGTTATTAATCGAGGCAAATTACCGAGGATGGGTACTTTTGGAATGTCGAACCGATCCGCCAGACAAGGTGGCGGCTCTTATCGAGCAGCGGCAAGTCTGGGAGGAGATGATGCGGAAGGCCAGAGCAAGGGTTGCTGCTGGCGCCACCCGGTCGTGAGATTTCGTGAGAGTTTGTTCGGGAAAGTGGCAGGTTGAGATCCTGAGCCGGAAATTCGGCATTGGGCACTCACGACTCCCGGTGGGACCGGGCTCTGAGCGTGTTCCTCCACCGCGATCGGTCTTGGCCTAGGGGGCCGGTTTTTCCGGTTCTTGGGATGATAAAGTTGCGGTGAGCTGCAAGATTCCTTACACGTTTGAGGGAGGGGAGGTGTGGGGGATCGCCGTTGTCTCTCGAGAGCAGGAGGCTTCCGTTGGGGGTTGTGTTGGAACCAGGTCGTTGGTGTATTTCGCAGGCTTTTTTTGAGGGAGTTACAAGTAATGAAGTCTCTATCGATGTTCCTAGGTGTTGTATTGGGGATTGGGATCGTGGTTTCGGGGGAGATGCTCCAAGCCCAGGAGGTTGGCCTTTCCGCGGAGGAGCAGGCCGAGGGATTCCTGCTTCTCTTCGATGGGAAAAGCCTCGACGGCTGGCAAGGTGATCTGACCGGCTATGTGGTGGAAAACGGGAAGCTCGTGTGCACAGAGAAGGGCCGGTTCATTTATACCGATCGTGACTACAGCGATTTTGTGCTTCGGTTGCAGTATAAGATTCCGCCGGGCGGCAATAACGGAATTATCATTCGTGCACCCCTGGAAGGGAACCCGAGTTATGCGGGTATGGAAGTCCAGATTCTCGACGATTATGCCGCCAAGTGGGCGAATCTGAAGCCAGAGCAGTATAACGGGTCCATTTATGGGGCGGTGGCTGCGAAGCGGGGCCATTTGAAACCCGCCGGAGAGTGGAACGACATCGAAATCTACGCCAAGGGACACCATATCCGGGTGACATTAAACGGAGCGGTTATTGTGGATGCGGACGTGAGCCAACTTGGCGAAAAATCCATCCATGGTCAGCAGCTTACCGGCTTGCGACGTCTCACGGGCCGAATTGGGTTTGCCGGACACGGTGATCGGGTAGAATTTCAGAATATCCGAATTAAGGAACTCAATTAACCGGGTTTTCTGTTGGTCCCTTGGGAGGACTGTCGATTTGCAGTACGGGCCCCCCGCGGTGGGGCGGCCGTCCGTTGTAGCCGTTGCCGGCTTCGATGTCGTAAGCCCACTTTCCACCGGTTGGAGGAAAGGGATAACTGGGGCGGACTATTTGGCGGGATAAAGCTCGGATTCGACTCCGTTAAGAGATTGAGATCGGTTCTTTGTTTGGGAGCTGTCGCGGGGCTGCCTGGTGGGCTGAGGCGGAAAATGCCCCGCGACCTTTCTTATTTGTCGGCAACTTTGGGGGTTCTACAGATCCTGCTTGAATCCATAGGCAACGGGCTCGATTGGGCTCGGCAAGTGATCAAGGAGCAGGCAAGCCACTCGCGGGCTGCTTGTAGCACGTTTACGGGTTTCTCAATGTGATGTTTTCCAAGGGGCTTAGATTATGGTCATCCCGCGAAGGGATTCCATCGTGAGATTAGCTCCAGTTGGGGGTTACTTAATTGGAGGCGGGCAGGATTGCCGAGGAAGAATTTAGGATGCTCGACGGGAAAGGATTTCCGCCAAAAATTTCTGTCAAGCGAAATTTGGAGAAGTTGTCTGGGCGATGCCTAAGCGATTTGTTGCACAGCTTTCCGACCAGGAGTCGGTCAACGAGGTATTTCGGGCGACTCAAAAACAGCTTCGGGCAAATCGGAATGGGGATTTGTATTTAACTTGCCGACTCGAGGATAAAAGCGGGACGATCGATGCTTTTCTATGGCGGGTCACCGACGAGATTTACCACTCATTTGAGGACGGGGATTTCGTTCGGGTTGAAGGGCTGGCTCAATTGTACCATGGTCAGATGCAAATCATTGCTCGCCGTATCGCGAAGGTTTCGCCAGCTGATGTGGATCTGGGAGATTTCTTCCCCCTGAGCCGCCAGGAAATTGAGCGGCTTCGTAGTCGTTTGCGGGAAATCCTCCGGGAAGTGGAGGAACCTGCTTTGGCTACCTTGGTCGAATGTTTTCTCATCGACGAAGAGTTTATGAGAGATTTGTGCGAATTTCCTGCGGGATTGCGGGCCCATCATGCCTATCCGGGAGGTTTGCTAGAGCACGTGGTCACGATGCTTGAGATGGGGTTGCAGGCCGCCCGGTGCTATCGGGGGGTAAATAAGTCGCTCCTTCTGGCCGGTATCTTTTTGCACGATATTGGCAAACTTCTGGAAATACCCCGGCAACCGGCCGCCGAGTACACCGAGCAAGGGGAATTGGTCGGCCATATTATCCTCGGCGTTCAGATGTTGGAGCAAAAAGTCCGTCAGGCGGAACTCTTATCTGGCGAGTGTTTTCCGCGGGATTTGCTCTTTCAGCTGCAACATATCCTAGCGAGTCACCATGGAGAGTACGAATACGGTAGCCCTAAGTTGCCCATGACGCTTGAAGCCTTGATTGTGCATCACCTGGATTTATTGGACTCCAAGTGCTCCATTTTCGGGCAGCTGCTTGGAGAAGCACCGGTGGGAGAGGGGGTTTGGACCCGTTTTCTGCCCCATTTAGGGCGGAAACTTTACCGAGGTACCGGCCGTCAGGTCGATGGTGGCCACTGAGGTGTTTCGGAAGAAGATCTTATCTGGTTGGGTCTTGCGGTCCACAAGTCGAGATGCAACCAAGTTGCAAGTCGAGATGTAACTAAGTTGATATAATGTCCAGCAAGGCCCGAGGTAAGCCCCTGTTTGTCATAGAGCGGCTTTCCATCCGCCCATTATGAACTTTTTTACAGAATATTTCGTATGGTAAAGGTTAGGTAGGTGGCTTTCCGGCCAAGGGATGTTTGGGAAGGGCCGCCGAATGCCGGGAGCCACTTTCTGGAGAAGCACACCGCAGATGCAATGGGGTGGTAGGCGGTTGGAATCTGGTTTCTCGCGACTTTTGGCGTAATGAGATTTTGTAGCTCCGGTACTCGAACGCTGGTCGTTGAATCGATCTGGAGGGTTGGCCGGGGTCCCCAGTCTATTTGAGGGTGGGTTTCACTGATCCTCCCATAGGATTTTTACCGTTTTCCTGCTGGAGAGCTGCTGTTCCTGCCTGGTTTATGCCGAAAAAAAGATAGACTCCAAGGCTTAGCTCGGTGAACGGCCTGCCAGATTGTTGTGGTTCGGCTGGTTCGGCGTGGTGTGGTGAGTTAGTTCCATTAGCGAAGTGTTCGGATTATGTGCCCTGAAGATGAACTCATCCTGCCAGGTCCTCTAAATGATCTTCCTGAAAGCGAGGTTTCTGAGGGCCAAGGGGAGCCAGCTCGCGAGCCTTCGGAAGATATCGAGCTTCTTTTGCCGAGCGATCCTCTTGCCAAATCGGTTCTAGAGTTGGTCAACCGGCCCGGCTATCAGCCTGTTAAACCCAAGGTGATCGCGAGGAAATTGCAACTTGAGAGCAGTCAGCTTCCGCAACTCCGGCGGGTGATCAAAATGTTGGCTCGGCAGGGGCTGGTAGCCTACGGCCGAGGGCACTTGGTCCGGCCGGCAAGAGAGGGGGCTCGGCAAGCCCGGCGAATTGTGGGCGTTTTTCGGCGGACCGAAACCGGTATAGGTTTTGTCCGCCCAAGAGGGGAATTTGCGGAGGGTATCCAGGAAGATGTCTATATAGCCCCAGCTCATACCAGCGATGCAGTAACGGGGGATGTGGTCCTGGTGGAGCTTACCGATACTCGGGAGGCGGGACGTGGTCCCCGAGGGCAGGTCGTTCGGGTCCTCGAGCGGCAGCGGCAACGATTTGTCGGTACTTATTTTGAGGCAGGTCGATGGGGCTACGTGGAAGTCGATGGCGGCCTCTTTCCTTCCCCAATTTTTGTGGGAGATCCCGGTGCTAAAGGCGTTCGACCGGACGATAAAGTCGTCATCGAGTTAATTCGCTATCCAACGCCTTACGCTGAGGGGGAAGGTGTCATCGTGGAGGTGTTGGGCGAGCGGGGGCAGTCGGGAATGGATACTATCATGATCATGCGGGAATTCGGCTTGCCCGACAATTTCCCGGAAGAAGTACTGGAACAAGCCCGACAACAGGCCCAACAATTCCGTGAGGAGGTGCCTTCAGCTCGACTGGATTTGACCGGGTTGACCGTAATCACGATTGATCCTCCGGATGCCCGCGACTTTGACGATGCCATCTCGTTGGAACGCCGTGAGGACGGTTCTTGGCGGCTGGGAGTGCACATTGCTGATGTCGCCTATTTTGTGCCCCCGAAATCGGCCCTCGATCGGGAGGCATTCGAACGGGCCACCAGTGTTTATTTGCCCGACCGCGTGATCCCAATGTTGCCAGAACCCATCTCCAATGGGGTGGCAAGTTTGCAGCCGGGGAAGATTCGGTTCACCAAGTCCGTGTTCATGGAGTTTACTCCGGAGGGAATCCGCACTTATCGGGAGTTCTACCGTTCGGCAATCCGAAGCAGCAAGCGTTTGACCTACGAGGAGGTGGATGAATTTTTGAGGGATCCGCAGCGGTTTGAGTCCCAGTGGGGAGCAGAGATTTGTCGCATGCTCCTCGACATGCGGGATTTAGCCCGGATCCTCAGGGCTCGGCGACGTCAGCGGGGAGCATTGGAGCTCATCTTGCCAGAAGTGAAACTGTTGTTTGATGACGATGGCCAGCTGGCCGGGGCAAAAATAGTCGAACATACGGAGAGCCATCAGATTATCGAGGAGTTCATGTTGGCGGCCAACGAGTCGGTGGCAGAATTCCTGCAGGAAAAGGGGCTGCATTTTCTCCGGCGGGTACACAAGGATCCTCTTCTTCGGAAGTTACGAGACTTAACGGAGTTTGTCACCGGGTTGGGGGTTGAAACGGAGAGTCTGGAAAGCCGATCTGCAATTCAGCGGTTGTTGGCGGCAGTAGCTGGCCGACCGGAGCAGTATGCCGTCCACTATGCGGTGTTGCGATCCTTGCAGCGGGCTATTTACAGCCCGCGTCCCGAGGGGCATTATGCCTTAGCCACCGATACCTACTGTCACTTTACAGCACCGATTCGGCGGTATCCGGATCTTACCATCCATCGCTTGCTGGATGCCCTTATTGACAATCGGAAGCCGGTAACGGATTTCGATCGGCTGGTTCTGGTGGGAGAACACTGTTCGCGGCGGGAGGAGCGAGCGGAAATCGCCGAGCGGGAGTTAGTGAAGCTAAAGCTGCTCGGTTATCTGAAAGATCGAATCGGCATGGAGCTCGACGGGGTGATTACTGGCGTGGAAAGATACGGATTCTTTGTTCAGGGAATCGAAATCCCCGCAGAGGGTCTAGTGCACGTCAGTACCCTGGAAGACGATTTTTATCGTTTTGATCGTAAAACCCACTCCCTAGTAGGTTACCGTGAGGGCCACACCTTCCGTTTGGGCGACCGGGTACGTGTGGTGGTAGCCCGGGTCGACTTGGATCGAAGGCAGCTCGATTTTCGTTTGATAGGGCATCGGGCAAAGGGTAAACAGATAAGGCCTCTCCGGGGATTCCGTCGGCGATATCGGCGTTGAGTCGGATTGCAAAAAGTTTGGAGCCACTCCCCGATTGCGGAGAATGAGGACGTCGCAGCCCTCTTTCTAGGCGGGCAAAAGGGGCGGACCGGTTCCTTACCGGCTATGGGTTCTGTTTCATTGGGTTAATCCAGTTATTCGGAAAGCTCGGTCGAATATCCCCCTCTTTTCGGATCCCGAGTGCTGGAGCCTGGTCTTCCCCAGTTCAGGAGTGTAAGTCTTATCGAGATCTTTTTTGCCACTCAACCAAGCCCTTCGGTGGTGTACCGACTGAATCATGGGCTCTCAGGAAGCTTCTCATGGCGGTGGCGGGAGGCTTGGGCGGTGAGAACTTACTTTTCCGGAAGCAGGAATTATTCCGAAAACAGGAATCATAAGCTGTGCTCCATGAGAAGCAGGAGATCAGGCTTTTGTTGGCCCTTATTTCCCGATTGGATCGTGCGAAAGATTGTGAGAAATGAGGAAGCGAAAGTTAGGATCTCGCTTAAGGCCCATGGCGAAAGCTCCCGCCACTCCGGCAGGACTTTCCGGATTCAATCCAAGGTAGGTTTTCACCGGAGAGTATAGGTTTTCACCGGAGAGTATCGGAAAGGAACATCCGCCACCGTGACTCATTTGGTTGCAACTCGACCCGAAAGGAATTCAAACGCCTGCTGGGGGCCGATACTGGCTGCCTTTCCGGAACAAGCAATAGAGGGCGGGAATCCTGAGCTAGCTTGTTGTCCGGATATTCCGCGAAGAAGATGGCGGAGGCATCCCACGGCACGCTTGTAAGGGGGAAACAGCGAACATGTTTGCTCCTTGCCAACGCGAGTATACAATTTAACGCCAGTCGCAGGTGACAAAATTGTGGTGCGTGGGATTCTAGAGGTGACATTTTGGGAACCCCAGACGAACTTCAGAGGCGGCACGGCAGGAAGTGGCTGCCTGGTTTTTGGTGACTGTGAGCGGTGTCTTAAAAAGGGCGAGAAAGCGTTCGCTTTATCACATTCAAACTGTTGGAAAAGCGTTTTGAGGCTGTCTACATGGGCACGCGGGAGATTTGGCTCCGAGTAGGGGAGTAGGAAGGTATAACATCCTTTGGAGTTGGAAGGTACTACCTATGGTGCGGACGTATAGTACGATGCTTCCCTTGGGCACGGTGGCTCCGGATTTCCGGCTCCGTGATCCTTTTGGTAAGGAATGGTCTTTGTCGGATTTCGATGGGAAGCCCGCTCTCCTTGTTATCTTCTTGTGCAATCACTGCCCATACGTAAAGCACATAGCGGACGGGCTTGCTAGGTTGACGAACGAATATTTGGATAAAGGAGTAGGCATTGTCGGGATCAATGCAAATGATTGGGAAGCCTTTCCTGATGATTCCCCCGAGAAAATGATCGAGGAAATTCAGAGAAGAGGTTATCGTTTTCCCTATCTAATCGACGAAACCCAGGAGGTGGCCAAGGCTTACAAAGCGGCTTGTACCCCGGACTTCTTCTTGTTCGATGCAAACCGGCGGCTTGTCTACCGTGGCCAAATGGATGACAGTAGGCCGGGCAATGATGTGCCGGTGACGGGGCAGGATCTGCGTGCGGCTTTGGATGCCGTGTTGGCGGGCAAGCCCGTTGCCATCGAGCAAAAGCCAAGCATGGGCTGCAACATCAAGTGGAGGCCGGGGAACGAACCCGAGTATTTCCGCCCATAGATTTGTCAAAAGATAACGCCGGGAGGCTTTCGCCGGAGATTGGACTCAGCGTAAAAGGAGGATCTATTCGCCTGCAAATTAATCTGGAAGCTGGCCAACGAGTACGGACCTCTACGGCAGGGCAGGACCGGCTCGAAGAGCGGCGTGATCAAGTCCCGACATTACCAGCTCAATTGCCCGGTCGCTTTCCATTTTGCGTGCCACCGTCACATTCCGCTGCCATTCAGGAACTCTGCGGCGATCAAAGACAGTTGCACCACGGCAAAGTTCGCCCTCGATTTCAACGTCCCCGGCTAATTCCTCGTATTCCAAAAGGTCTGGCTGAATGGCAGCCATCAGCGTGAGGGTGTCATGGATGTGGATCCCCTCGATCCCTAATTTTTCCCGGTAGGACCGGAAAGCCGGCGGAAGGATGGTCCGAAGAAAATCCCCTACCCGAGTGGTTGCAGGGGGAAGGTTGAGCAAATGGTCGAAGGTGAAAAGGACCTTATTCGTGACGTCTAGGGGCACTAGCACCTTGCTGGCATGGGAGCGGAAGACATAGCGGGCTGCTTTCGGATCACAGTAGATATTGAACTCGGCCGCGGGGGTGATATTTCCTCCTACTGACACCGATCCTCCTGAGATCCATAAGCGGTTTATGAGGCTCGGCAGCTCCGGATCGCGAATGAAAGCTCGGGCGATATTGGTGAGTGGACCCAGTGCCACGACTGTGACTTGGCCCGGGGCTGCCCGCACCTCTTCGCAGATGACCTTCTCAGCCGGGTGAGGGCTTCGCAACTCCGCAACTTTCAGCTGAGCTGCCTCCAAACAGTCCACCGGCAAGCCATACCGACCCTCTACGGGCAGGCCATCATCCGGAAGACTCGCTACTCCCACCCGGGGCCACCTCGGTGGGTCAAATAGACCAAGGATGCCACTTACATTCCGGCTAGCCACTCCTGGAGGGACATTTCCACCCACCGACGTGACAGCCACCAATTCCACTTCGGGATGATAGAGGGCAAGAAGCACGGCCAATGCATCGTCCACCCCGGGATCCAAATCGAGAATGATTTTTTTCGGCATCAGCGATACCTCCACCCGCCGGTCCTTCTCCACACCTCCTTGTTAGTTTGAGCGGCTCTCATACTGCGGGGGTGGTTCCCCTGTTGTCCTACCCTAGGGTTGGCAAGCGTTCCGGCCGGCTGACAGCAGGCTCTACCAAGCCAGCAAGGCACGTTGCTCGGTCCCATTAGTCGACTCGGTAGAACGGCACCGGGATCGGCTGGCAAAGCAAATTGCTTTGTTCCCAGAACACCGAGAATCCCTTATTTTTGGTTACTCCTTTCGCCCGGGGAACCTCGGGGGGACAATCCCCCCCGAGCTTGAAGAACTTGCCCGGCCGAAGCACCCGGCCTCCTTAAAGACCTGTTTTCAAACCCTGCCCGCTACATTGCCGTGGCGGGTGATACCCATCGGGTTGCGGATTCGGCTCTGAACTTCCGTTTATTCCAGGCGGATTACCCACCGGTTCTCTTCGCCTTTTTTAAGCGGGAATTCCCGCTCCAATTCTGTTCCATCGGGCAAGCGAACGGTTACCCGATAATCCCCGAAAAATCCGCGGAAGTGAGCCTGTCCAGAATCCCCTGTCAATATTTCTTTATCTGTCCACCATTTTCCCTTGATCAGGCGAAGGAGTACCTCGTAGGCTGGTTTCGGAGACATATCGGCACGAACAAGGCCAGCCGGAGCACCTTGCCAAGCACGGAGGTCGCTGAAATCCCACCAGGTGATGGCCTCTACAGCCGGATGCGAGAATAGCACGGTATAAAAACGTTCAACTTCCTGGGCTTGCCGTTCTTCGCCCTCCGGTGTGGTCTTCCAAGCTTCGCCCCTAGGTCGCCCGCGAGCTCCGGAGACGATCGTAGTCTCCGTAAAGTGTAGCGGAACCCCAAATCGGGCAAATCGCTGGCACAGTTCCCAAATTGTTTCCGTAGGCCAAACGCCACCGTGCATATGGCTTTGGATGCCGATTACGTCATAAAGTCTCCGGCCAGAGTCGTCCACCAGTTGTTCGATAAGTCGCTCGTAAGCTGGGTCAGTTCGGTAGTCGTTGATGATCAAAATTGCGTCGGGGCTAGCTTGGCGAGCCCTTAGGAAGCAAGCCCGGGCAAATTCCACCTGACCTACCTCTTGCCACATTCCGGTCATCTTTGGTCCATGCTTTAGAAACTCCTCGCGGTCGAAGTGGGTCGCTTCGTTAACGACATCCCAGCGATCGATCAAGCCTCGGAATCGCCGGACGCAGTCGTCGATGCGGGCAAGCTGCAACCGGAAAATCTCTTCCGGATCGTTGGGGAGCCACCAGGGGTCGGCGAAGTTCCAAGCAAGCGGATGGCCCTTTACCAGGATTCCTCGTTCTTGGCACCAGCGCGCTACCCGCTCTGTGTAATTATGGTTTGGCTTCCCAGGTTGCGGTTCATAGGTCGGCCAGTAGAAAGGTAAGGTGGCGTAGTTCAGCAATGCCGCAAACCGCTCCAAATAGGCCTCCTGGAGTTGGGGATCTTCAATTCGTCCCCATAAGAAGATGTTGCACCCGAAAAGAAATGCATGCCTCTTTTGCTGAACATGCACGGCGGCATTGGCGATCGGCTCGCCCTTCTTATCCAGGATGTGGATTTCTCCCTCCCCCATCCGGTGTTTTTCGATGCGGGCGGGGGCCTCACGAAGAATCTCTTCCCCTGAGGGAATTTGAGCTGCCACAGAGTAACAAGAACACGGGGCTTCTAAAAAGAACACGATTAGGGAAATACCCGCCAGAGCTCTGAAAACCTGCCGAAGATCCTTTGTTGTTTGATACGAACTGTTCATGTGTCGGACCCTGTAATTAGGTGGCTAACCAATCTCCGTTGCACTGTCCGATCCACTGGTGTGCCAAAACGCTTCGTGCGGTTTCCTCCACAGTCGCAAGCCCTGCAGACCGTCCGTGCCTTCCATGTTTGGGCGGAAGGAGTTCTCGAAGGAAACTGTTTAGTGGGAAGGATTTCCCAGACGAACCTATCCCGGGCCCCGAAAGCTGAGTGCGGGCCCGGGCATTGTTGTCCGTTATCAAGCTAGCGACAAATCGAGACCCAAAGTTTTAGGTCCCAATTACCTTACCGGGGGGAGCAGTCCCTTGCAAGTCCAGGTAGACCCAGCGGCACCTAGCATTTAGAATGCACCTAGAAGGAGTTGTGGCCAAACCAAGGGTAAAACTTGTTCGCCGGGGTCTTCCGGAAACGGGTTCGGGCGGTGATGTTTACTGGGGGAATTTTGTCAGAGCCATGTCTGCAACATTAAGTTTCTGAATCTAATCACGGCTGTGTCTTGGGAATTTGGGGCTAGTAATTGCACGGCATCTTTCCTGGCGAAGCCTTTCTTGGGATGGGAGGATCTGGTCATGGCCAAGCTCGGTCCAAAGGTTAAAGATGAAGTTCTTGTGCAGAAGGTAGCGTTGAATCTCACTAAGCGGGGGATTCGGCCTCCATGTCGGGTAAACGTCTCCGTGCGAAACGGAGTGGTGACACTTTCGGGGACCTTGCAATACGAGCTTCAGCGGAAAACCGCCATCAAGGCGGCCCAAGAGGTGCCTGGGGTCCAACGCGTCATCGATCAGCTCCAGGTTCCGAAGCAAACTGCTGCCTGGCATGATTTTGACAAGTTCCGAGCAAAGCCGAAACACGGGGGAGGCCCGACCTAAGGGGAATCGTCTTCCACGAGTCTCCGGCACAGTAGCCTGCCGGTGCTTGGAGTAGGTTCCGACCGGCCGCGGAGCAAGCGAAGAGGTAATCTTTGGTCTTGAGGAAAGTCGATCTAATTCAAAAAGGCGATCGACTTGGATAAGGGAATCGACCGGCCGCTGACCCTGGCCGCGATTTCGTAGATGGGCCCGGCGACCCCAGAAGGGCCGGAGGATCTTGGCGGCCTGCTTCTGCACGAACTAGCTATGAGAAGGCTTTGGAAAGGTTAAACGGGGAGGTTTTATTACCGTTTGGGATAGTTGGCCCGAAAGTTTTACGATCGAGAACGATCCTAGAGTTTTCCACAGGCAGTTAAAGGTAGGCACTCTTTCGGTGGCCGGATTTCGTTCCAACCTTTTGTCATTGTTACAGGGCCATTTGCTTGAGTTGAGAAACGTCTAGGGGCTGTCCAGGGGGCTCCGTCCGAAAATGCCACTTGGGGCTACCGTTGGGAATCGGAAGAGTGGCAGACCTTCCGGGGCTCGAGAGAAAGGGGGAAAAGCAACTTCTGTTAAACCGAGGTGAACCTAACGAGGAATTGCCGATTGCGATGCGAAATACTTTTGCCCTAAAAAGTGAGCGAGTGTTTCAGCTCGTCAGTTCGTTTAAGCCGGCTGGGGATCAGCCGAAGGCAATCGAGGAACTTACCCGCGGTATTCTCGAGGGGCGAAAGTACCAGGTCTTGATGGGAGTGACTGGCTCCGGTAAGACCTTCACGATGGCCAATGTCATCGCCAACGTCCAGCGGCCAGTTCTGGTGATGTCGCACAACAAGACTCTAGCGGCACAACTTTATGCCGAGTTTAAGCAGTTCTTCCCTCATAATGCTGTCCATTATTTTGTGAGCTATTACGACTATTACCAGCCGGAGGCTTATATACCTCAACGGGATATTTATATCGAGAAAGATGCCTCGATTAACGAGGAGATCGATCGTCTTCGACTGGCAGCAACTAGTGCACTGATGTCTCGCCGGGATGTGATTATTGTGGCGAGTGTTTCCTGCATTTACGGCTTGGGATCCCCGGAAGATTACCTTTCGATGAGTTTGCGGCTGGAGCGGGGCCAGCGAATGGATCGTGATCGGATGCTGGCCAAGTTGGTGGATGTGCAATATGAGCGAACGGATATGGAGTGGCGGCCTGGGAGGTTTCGCGTTCGGGGGGATTGTGTGGAGGTCTATCCGTCGTACGAGGAAGTGGCCTTCCGCGTGGAGTTCTGGGGCGATGAAGTGGAACAGCTCTCTGAGATCCATCCTCTTACGGGACAGGTCGTCCGGCGGTTGGAGGAGGTTTGGATTTATCCGGCGAAACACTTCGTACTTCCGGAAGAACGTTTGGCAAGGGCCATTCGAGAAATTGAAGCCGAGTTAGAGGCCCGCGTTGCTGAATTGCGGAATCAAGGGAAGCTCCTGGAGGCTCAACGGCTGTTGGCTCGCACTCGGTATGATTTGGAGATGTTGCAAGAGGTTGGGTACTGTAAGGGTATTGAAAACTATAGCCGTCATTTATCGGGACGACCGCCGGGATCACCACCGGATACCTTGTTTAGCTTTTTCCCCGATGACTTCTTGCTCTTTGTGGACGAGTCGCATGTGACCGTGCCACAAATTCGGGGCATGTACCACGGGGATCACAGCCGAAAAGTAACCCTTGTGGAACACGGTTTTCGGTTGCCTAGTGCTCTGGACAATCGGCCGCTTACTTTCGAGGAGTGGGAGGCTAGAATCAACCAGGTGATTTTTGTTTCTG
>Ga0308410_1000909_pt1 | contig 16805 bp, 22 predicted proteins | sample HotsprOSTMatCore_FD_203467 | JGI IMG/M metagenome (GOLD analysis project Ga0308410, IMG submission 203467) | Hot spring phototrophic mat microbial communities from Octopus Spring, Yellowstone National Park, Wyoming, United States -... | ecosystem: Environmental > Aquatic > Thermal springs > Hot...
TTGGCCTTTCGTTTGTCGCCAATTTCCCCTTAAAGGTAGAGGTGGAAGCATAAGGAAAGGGGGTATCAAAAGTTGCCGATTGGTCTCGTTTCTACTTCTCAAGGTCGGAATGGAAGCAAAGTTCGTCTAGCCTATGATTCGGTGAGTGCTGATATGGAGCTGAAGCTGGAGTTTGGAGGACTTAAAGAGCGGTTGATTACCGAAACCAAGAAGCTACTCGACAGACAGGATAACAGTGTGTGGATAAACCATCCTGAACCCATGACCTACAACTCAAGGGTCTTCAAACAAAATCAGGAGTTCCTTCTTAAGGTGGATCCCCGTGCCAACCTCAAGCTGGATGGGATCACCGGTGAGGTGACCTACCTCTTCATCGGTACTTCTCCTTGTCTGATCTTTTCCAACCAATCCTTCGTCATTCCTCTGGGTCTTTCCGGGGTCTGTGTGGAGGTGTTCCATGAGTCTCTGAGTCCTTTCTCTTTGTCCTTCCCACAGACCATCACCGCTTTCAGGAATGTTGCCCAGGCTCTGAACAGGGAGTTCGCCGGTGAGCTCCTACCGGCTCAAGGACCCCTTCACTATGCTTGTGACTATAGGTGTGATTTGACCCTTCTGGGATCTCTCTTTGAGGTGATCAATGCTATCTCCGATCCCCTCATTGTGGTGCGCTATTCCACCAGGGAGGCCCTGTTCTGCAACAAACCATTTCACGACCTCATTGGAAGGTCTGTGATCGGATGGCACCTCTTGGACGTGCTCAAGGCCCTGGGGTTCTCCAATGAGGATGTGGTCAGTTGTGTCTCCAGGTTGACCGTTACCCAAGTGAAGGAGACCTGGGAGAGGGGCATGGCCACCACCAAGCTGGGTGGCAGTGGCAGGTCATATCGCTGGTTCGATATGTCCCTCAGTATGGGGGATTCGATGTCTCGGGATGTGTTCCTGTTCATCATTGGGAAGGAGGTTCAATGAGACGTATCGTTTCAGAGTCGGGAGTTCCTTTAAGACTCAGTTTCCTTGAGAATCAGGCGGTTCAGCTTGCCCGGGGGTTTGAGAGGGCCTATTTTTCCTACTATCAGAAACACAAACGCATCCTACCCAAGGATCCTACCAGGTGTCGCTACTGGAAAAGCTTGATTTCCACAGCCTCGAAGTTACTCGAGAGGGGAATAACAGATTTTGAACTCTATGCCTTTGCAGTCATCGAGGAGTTCCACCGCAGGAAGGGGGAGCATGTCCCCCTCTATCCCCAGATGGTCTTCTCCGATACCGGAATCTGGTACTACGAACAGAGCAGGAAGCGTATGGAGCTTCCTGCTCTGCCCTCTATTCCTTCCGAGAAGTATGATAACTATCAGGGTATTGAGAAAAAATGGAGCAAGAGCCAGATTGTGTCTGAATTTCTGAAGAAGAGGGGTTTGAGGGAGTAAGTTAAATTCTTGAGCTGGTGAGAAAGTGATTTGGAGGTGATTGGTTTCTATGCTTGATAAGGTAAACCTGGGAGAGCTTCTAGCCCTTTACGTCTTTGATCGGGAGTTCCATTTCGCCGTGGATGATCTAATGACGGAGGAATTCTTCGACCACCCTCTCTACCGGCAGGTGTTTTCGGTTGCCCGGGAGTTTTACCAGAACTACGGTGATGTGCCTTCACAGGAGGCTTTCAACGCTTTCGTGGTGCAGAAGTATCCTCAGACAACCGTACAGGAGCTGGAGCTGTTTTGGAGGAGTCACCGCCGGGAGTCCAGTCTGGCCACCAAGCGGTTCTACCTCGACCACCTGCAGGAGTTGCGGAGGATACGCATTGCCCAGGAAGTGATTCGTAAGGGTATCGAGCAGGTCAGTCAAGGTAAGGTCGACGACTTCGTCCATGAGGTGGTCTCTTCTTTATCCTTTCAGGAGAAGGACATCCGCACCGTGTTCTTCCGTCGTGATCTGGAGAGAATGATACAATCTCTCTCCAATGTGGAAGAGGAGCGGACCCTGACCCTCTTTCCTACCCTGGATTCCTATCTGGGTGGAGGGTTTGCCCGTCGGGAACTGATCATCATCCTTGGAGGGACAGGGGTGGGGAAGACGGCCTTTCTCGTCAACCTGGCCTGGTCGGCTATTCTCCAGGAAAAGAAGGTTTTCTACTACACCTTTGAGGTGTCGGCAGAGAGGATTGTCATGAGACTTCTCTCTCTGATCCTCTCCCAGAACTATCAGGAGATCCTTATTGATCCACAGAAGGCCATCCAGAAGCTCGATGAGCACGTCATGTCTGCTTTGTTCAACAACTTCATCGTGGTGGAGGCCCCCACCTTTTCGATGACCACCGCTCAACTGGACTCCAACATCGAGAAGTTGGTTATGCAGGGACAGATTCCCGATATCGTTTTCGTGGACTACGCCGACATCATGCTCTCCCAGCGCTCCTATCGGGAGCGGTGGTTGGAGCTGGAGACCTCCTACATGGAACTCCGCTCCATCGCCATGAAGAGGAACTTGGTGATGGTGACCGCTTCCCAAATTACCCGAGAAGGAGCCGATGCCAAGCAGATCCGGCTCGAGCACGTGAAGGGATCTTACGGAAAGACCCACAATGCCGACGTGGTTCTCTCCCTGAACCGCACTCCGGAGGACAAGTACAAGGACAACCAGATCCGTCTCTACATCAACAAGAACCGCAACAACATTGCCGATCAGGATGTCATTCTTAAGGTCGACTACGAGACCATGACCTTCATGGAGGCTGGGAGTAAAGGGAATGTTTCCTCCTCGAACTTTCTGGTTTGATGTCGGAGAGAGGCTCTCCTCTCTGGGAATACCCCACCTGGTCACCAACGGGGGAGAGATACGGATAGACTGTCCATTCTGTGAGGACAAAAAGAAGCATCTCTACATGAACGCCCAGAAGGGGGTCTTTCACTGTTTCCGCTGTGAGGAGAGTGGTTCGATCCGGTACCTCTTCCGGATCTTGGAGGGGGATGAGGGGGGAGATATCCGTCTGGGGAGCCTGATGCAAGCTGATGATGGAGAGGCTGGAGACCTGATCGAGATGCCTGATGGGTACTGCACCGATTTTGTCTACGACCCGGAGGGGAAGAAGGCTCTGGAGTACCTACGGGGAAGGGGACTGGAGGATAGGATCATCGAGCGCTACCACATCGGATACGGTGCCTGGGGTAAGTACCGGGGGAGGATCCTCATTCCACTATTCCATCGTGGGGTCTTAGTCAGCTTTGTGGCCCGGGCCTACCACCAGGGACTGTCACCCAAAATCCTCAATCCCTCTTCGGAGGAGGCCCCCTCACCTTCCAACTACCTCTTCAACCTGGATCAGGCCATCTTCTACCCCAAGGTGGTGCTCACCGAGGGGGTGTTCGATGCTCTAGCTACGGGAGTGATCGAACAGGAGTACTGTGCGGTGGCCTCTCTGGGGAAGCACCTCACCGAGAGACAGGCTGAACTGCTCTGTGAGTCCGGATTTGAAGAACTGGTCTTTGCTTGGGATACTCGAGATGCCATTCCCCAGGTTCTCTACTTTGCCCGGGCGCTGGTTCCCTTCTTCCGGTCGGTTCGGGTTGCCATACTTCCGGGGGAGGAGGATCCCAGCTCTTTGGGTAAGGAGAGGATGAAGGAGTGCGTTCTCTCTGCAGAGCCATTTTCCAGTGTCTATTTGAAGCTCCTCTGCACCCTAAAGCTATCCAAGAACTCCATAAAGGATATTAACTTAAATGGTTCTAATGGGAAGCCAAAAATTTTTAAAAATTTTCTATGAAGGTGTTGACTTTTTGGAGAAAAGTTCGTATAATATAAATTGGGTATGAGAAAACACAACAGTACCATTTCAGGTCAAGCAGAGTTGTTTGCAGGGGAAGCTTCCGGGAAGGTAGAGAAACCCTACCCGGAATGTCAATGGTGTCCCCTCCGATCGAGTGTCCTGGTTCCTCCCAGTATCCCTCAGGGGAACATCGACATTCTGATTATCGGTGAAGCCCCTGGGGCCACCGAAGCCCAACAGGGAGTTCCCTTTGTGGGTCGCTCCGGTCAAATTCTCCGGGAAGCCCTGCAGGAGGTGGGGCTCTCTTCCCTTTCCATCGGCATCACCAATGCCGTTCTCTGTCATCCTACTGATGAGCGGGGGTACAACCGTACCCCCTCAAAGATAGAGATCGAATGCTGTCGGAGGAGGTTGTGGGATGAGATTTCTTCTTTGCGTCCGAAAGTGGTTCTCATTCTTGGGAATGTGGCTCTACGAAGTGTTCTTCGTAAAAATGGCATCAATCGTTTCCGGGGATCGGACATCTGGCTGGAAGAGGCTGGGTGCTATGCTGTGGCAACCCTCCACCCAGCGTCCATCATTTACAACCCGGACCAGAAGTCCTTGTGGATCAAGGAAATCTCCAGAGTTAGACGTCTCCTCACCGAAAAGAAGCAGGAGGTAGAGTACTCCACCATTAAGGATATGGAGCAGTTTCGCACCCTCTACAGTCTTCTGGAGCAGAGTCCCGTCATTGCTTTCGATATTGAAACAAACAACATTCTCTCCCCGTTCTCCACAGATGGGCTGGTCACGGCTATTTCGTTCAGTGTGTCTCCCACCAGAGCGTATAGTGTCCCCCTCTACTATCAGCCCCCAGCCCATCTGCCGGAGGAAATCGAGGCTCTCTGTGCGGAGCATCGGGAAAGTCTTAAGAAGTCCGGAGTACGGCCCTTAAAGAGTCTCATCGAGTCCTACCGTCTGAAACTCCTCCACGAGCGGAAGCCGGAGAGGTTCTTCTCCGATGAGGAACTACAGGAAATCGTCAAACACCTGAGAGAGCTCTTCAAGAGGAAGGATAAGGTCTTCGTGGCCCAGAACGGGAAGTTCGATGTGCAGTGGTTGTGGAAGAAGTTGGGTATCCCTGCCCGAGTGGACTTCGACACCAAAATCGCCCACTTTGTCCTTGATGAGAATCTAGACAGTGGATTGAAGTTCATGGCCATGATCTACACCGATATGGGAGAATACGCCTCCAAGTTCCTCAGCAACGAATATCCCTACATCACCTCCACACCAGAGGAGTTCTTCACCTACTCCTGTGCAGACGCCGATGCCACCTTCCGTCTCTATCAGGTTTTTTCGAAGAGACTGGAGGAGGAAGGATTGCAGAAGGTCTTTCAGATGGTGATGAAGTTTCAGAGCGCGGCCACCCTTCTGGAGTACACCGGTGTGAAGGTCGATCAGAATTCCCTGCACAGGTTAAAGGAATCGATGCACCAGGAGCTACAGGGCATTGTTGAGGAGATCCGTGGCCGCCACGAGGTCAAGAAATGGATGCAGATGCACAATGAGGAATTCTCTCCCCTTTCCAACCAGCACGTCTCCGACATCCTCTTCAACTGCCTGGGACTTACCCCGCTGAAGAAGACCAAGAAGGGTAATGTGAGTGTGGATAGGAGCACCATCGAAAGACTCTCCGGAGAACATCCCCTGGCCAGTCTCCTCCTTGAGTACCGGAAGGTCCACAAGATCCTCAGTTCCTTTCTGGAGAAATTCGAAGAGTTTATCATGCCTGATGGTCGTATCCATGCCCATTTCAATGTCACCGGAACCAAGACCGGAAGGCTGTCCTCTTCGGAGCCCAATATGCAGAATATCCCCGAGCACCGGGCTAAGGAGATCAAGCAATTGATCATCCCCACGTATCCCGATGGGTACATCGTGAACTTTGACTACTCTCAGATTGAGCTCCGGGTGCTGGCCTCCATTGCTGATGATGAAACCATGATAGATGCTTTCCGTAGGGGGGAAGACATCCACACCAGGACTGCGCAACTGGTCTTCGGAAAACAGGAGGTGAGTAAGGAGGAGCGTTCCTTTGCCAAGAAGATCAATTTCGGGATCGTCTATGGAATGGGAGCTATGGGCCTCTCCGAGCAGTTGGGCATCAGCCCCGATCAGGCCCAGGAGTTCATCAATCGATATCTACAGACCTACCCAGGTGTGAAGAGGTACATCCAGAGGCAGAAGAAGTCCATCCATTCCTATGGTTATGTGGAGAGTCCTCTGGGAAGGAGACGGAGGATCCCCAAGGTGTTTTCGGGAGACAATGCCAGTGTGGGAGAGGCAGAGAGAGAGGCCATCAATGCTCCTATCCAGTCGGCGGCTTCGGACATCACCCAACTTTCCCTCTGTCGAATCTATCAGGAGTTGGGAAGAAGGAACCTTAAAGCCCGTCCCATTCTCACCGTGCATGACTCCATCGTCCTGGAAGTAGCTGGTGAAGACCTGGAGAAGGTTATTCCTCTGGTGAAGGAGATCATGGAGCATCCACCGGTGGACTTCCTCAAGGTGCCGCTACAGGTGGACGTGGAGTACGGTAAAGATTATGGGAACAAACAACCTTGGACGGGGAAGAAATCTTAGGAGGTGTTTGGTTTGAATCAGAATTCCCTCAAACTTTTGAAAGAGGGAGAATTCTTCAAGTTTGAGAAGATGAAACCCTCTCAGGTCCTGGACATTCTCTTAGAAATCAAGCGGAGAATCGATTTTTCCTATCACTTCGTCAACTCGCTGATCTTTATTGTGGATGAGTCCCGGAAGGAAAGTGATGATGCGGTGGGCTCGTTCGAGCGTGACTTCTCCTATAATCTTCTCCTTCTCGGAGTGGCCATGACCCAGGCAGTATCCGGTCTCGAAGGGTTGTTGGGAACCGATAAGGAGGAAAAACCTCCCATTATGGCGGTGGAGTAGCTTTGGCCGGCGCTGGTACCTTCCTTGTCGAGTGTGATTGTTGTGGGGTGGAGTTCGACTACCAGGACTCCATCTTCTTCGGGGAGAAGTACCTCTGCCCTAGCTGTGCCGAGAGACGTGGACTGCGCGGTAGTCCAGTCCGGGAAGTCGAAATACAGGATAACCCCTAGTTGCGAGTTTAGTTAAATTTTAGAGGTGTTGAATTCAGTTAAATTCAACACCTCTAAAATTTAACTATTTTCAACCACGGGATACTTTAGTGTGGGGTCAAAAAATTTTTTAGGTCAGTAGTTGAAAATTTTTAATACCTGTGTTATGTTTTCGTTACGAATACATTTCAGGAGGTGGGAAAATGAGAAATATCCTGGGAATACCCGATTTAATCAGGAAGGTTGTTCGTTTGGGTGGTTTGTCGAATCCGGCTAAGATTATCCTTCTGGAATTGATCTGCCAGGCCACCTCTTTCAACAACCAAGGTGAACTGGAATCACCTACTGTCCCCAAGCGGTTGGCCGATGTGGTTCATTCCTCAAGAAGGAGTGTTACCAACTACGTCAAAGAGCTGGAGAATCTTGGTTTGGTGCGTCGTTTACATTATGACTCCTACAATGTCCTCTTTCTGATTAACATTGAAGCTATTAAGGGTGGAAAATTTCCCAACGTTTCTAACGTTGAAAATAATAATAATTTTAAAAATAATATAAACGTTGAGAACGTGGAGGAAGGTTTCCAAGGGGTGGAAGGTAAATTCCCCACCGGTGAGGGGGATGATGGTGGTGGGGGGTGTCCTGCACCATCCCGGATAGGGGAGGAGAGAGAGTCCGCCGGGAGTGATCGGGTGATGACGGAGGTGGGGAGTGCGGTGTGGAGTGCTTACCAGAGGGTTTTAGAGAAGTCCCGTGAAAATGACTGGAGGAAGAGATTGGTCGAAGAGCTAGTTCAGGAGTTTGGGGATGGAAGGAGTCGTGACTTCTATACCAAACTGGTGGAGAGGGTCTCCTTTCAGATCTTGGATGAGGCCAGAAGGATCACCCAGAGTGCTATGGTTTACAGGGATGTTAGGAATCCGGGGGCCTACTTTGTGGGGGTGATCAAGAAGCTCATAGGTATAGATGGTAAGTTCAAGGTAGCAAAACTGGGCTATGCTTATTAAAATCGTTCAGGTTGATAAGGTTGAGAAATGTAAGAGACGAATTGTAATTCCCAGAATGACCATCATTCGGGACATAAATGGTTCGGCTATGGCCGTCAGGGACATCGTGGTGGCGTCTTCGTTTACTGAGCTGGACTTTGCTTCCCATGATAAGAAGGTTTATAAGGCCTCCCACCTCTTTCAGGTGTTTGACTTCATTGTCAGAAACGCTGATAAACAACCCATCGTTCATGTGGGAGATAAAACCAGGATCCGCCGGTCGGTGCTCCTTGCTCTCCTGAGGAAGAGAGGTTGTGATTCCTATAGGGTGGGGGTGAGGGTTATGGATAACATAGAATCCTTAATCTTCAACGGGAATTCCATAGTGACTCTGGGGAATGATTGTTTTACCTTGAAAGTGAGCTTCAATCCTACCCCTAACTCTCAGTACATGGTGGTGGATATTGGGGATGTGGAGATGACCTCTGCTCCAATGATGGTGGTCAAACCTAAGGTATGGTACCAGCACCCCTATTTGACGGTGGATCTCGGTTATGTGAATCGTAAGCTCAAGGAATTGCGCTGGAGGAGTCAGAAGACTAGGATTTCCTGATGTGTTTCCACGTTTTACCGTGCTTGATGTAGAAGATGGTGGTTTTACTCACCCCGTACCTCCTAGCCAGTTCCCCATAGGAATGCTTGTCGTCTTTGATTATTTCCTGAACCTCTTTTTCGGTGAGCTTGGACGACCAGATCTTGTTTCCTTTGGCCTGTCGGTTCCTGGCCACGGCGTCTTGGACGTTGTCGTTCTTGGTTCCTAACTCCAGGTGTTCAGGGTTGACGCACAGGCGGTTATCACATTTATGCCTGACGATCATTCCTTCCGGGACGGGGCCGTGGTATTTCATATAGATGAGCCGGTGCAACCTGATGGTGGTGTTGGGAGGGATGTAGACTATGGGGTACCCGTCCTCGTCCAGAGGATGGGAGGTACAGACATAACAGCCCCGCTCGTTTTTAAAGTAGCGTACTTTATTTCTGAGCTTCCGGCGCATGGGTTGTGGAGAGGGTCTGGGAAACCCAGACCCTATCTATTTATTCTCACTGAGAGTTGGCTACCAGACCGGCCTTTCTCAGGGCCGCGAGGATGGCATTCACATGATAAATACGGCAAGGAAGCCCACGATTTTAATCGTGGGAGGAATTGCCGAGAATATGTGACCTCCTCCCACCCCTGAAGGAGTGGGCTTCCTCTTTCATTGAGAGCTGCTTACGCGAATATAGGGGCTACTTCCCAGTATCCTCGCAGCGGCTTCTCTCTCCAGAGGCTTCAGATCGGGCCGGTCCAGCCCTACGGCCTGTTCAGGGTCCAGGCCAAGCCCCTTTCTTAGAATAACAAGCGCAGCGTTTACGTCCCTATCGCATTTCCAGCCGCAATCACACTCAATTACCCTGTCTGAAAGAGAAAGCCGGTGTCTTCTTCCGCAGGCAAAACACTCACCGGTAGTGGTCTCCCCTCTGTCCACGGGAATAGCCGTCTCAAGGCTGGCCCTCAACCTTGACTTCAGTCCACCTATCCCCGAAGAGTGAACCTGCCTACCGAAGAGCTTCACCCAACCCTTTATGGAGTCGTCTTGAAATATTACCATATCGTACAGCTTTAAAAAGGCCAGAACCTTGTTTTGAGCATCTCTGCGCTTGTTGTTCAGTTGTTCGTATTCTTTCCTCAGAAGAAATCGAACCTTCTCTCTGTTTCTGGAGCTTTTTTGTGTCCTAGCCAGCTTCCTCTGCAGCCGCTTTAACCTCGGTGTTTCGCAAATCTCAAAGTCTATCTTCAGCCCATTAGATAATGTCAGCTTTGAATTGACACCAAAATCGGTCCCGACCACATTTCTGACTGTATTTTGGGACGTATGGCTGTCTTTCGGGAGATAGCACGTTACATGCAGGTAGTAGCCGCTGGGCCTTTGGATCAGGACGGCGTTCGCTATCTCCGCCTCAGCAGGTATCTGGTGCAGGCCCAGCACACGGAACTTCCCAAGTCTCTGAATCCTCAACCTGTTCCGAGCAAAGTCTAAGCTGTACGTCACGCCGTACTGCTTGAGCGGTATCGAACTGACGAACCGTTTATGTTTCAGTGCCCCGACCTTGTAGCCGTTCCTTTTCAGCTTGCCGAGTGCTCGCAGGTTATCTTTGAGCCGATCTGCTATCTCCTGCTTTATTTGAGAGCCGAGGACGATCAACTCCCTCTGCTCATAACTATCTCCCGCTTTGACTTCAACCACGCTTACCTTGTTGGCAGGAATGTTTAGCCGCTCAGTGTCCGATACCAGCCAGTTGTATAGCCACTTTGCTTCTAGAAATGCCCTTCTGAGCACATCAGATTTCCTTTTGGAAAGGTTCTGAAGTTTCAACTCGTACACAACTAGTCTTTGGGTTTCCCTGCGTTGTTTTGTTTCTTTAAGAGTGTCCTTTATCTGTTCCGCCTTGGTCATTCTGTCTACTTACCTTTCTGATCCTCGATATACTTCCTAATGGTTTCTTCTGATACGCGCCCTACCGACTCGCAGTAGTACGATCTCGTCCAGAGAGATGGAAGCCGGCTTTTCAGGGAAGGAAACTCCTCTCTAAGCACTCTAGAGGTGTAGCCCTTGAGTTTCTGGACAATAAAGTGTGGGCTGTTTTTGGGATCAGCTTTCACGAAGAGATGTACGTGCTCCGGCATAATTTCCATCTGAGCTATTTCCACTCCAATTTCCTGGGCTTTCTGGAGCAGCAGTTCCTTCAACCGCTCAGCCACTTCACCTACCAACACTTTGCGCCGGTACTTAGGGCACCAGATGAAGTGGTCGCCTATATTATATACTGTTGTAGCTGAACGTTTCCATCGTTTGCCGTTCATGGCATTGTTATATCATAAGCGTTAGTTTTCTGTACAATATCTAACCAATCCAAGCAAGAATGCCTGCCTTTCATCCCACCCTTAAAATGGTGGGCTTTCCCGGCAGGGAATCGTAATATATACTTATGGGAGATGATGTGAAAAGGAAGATAGCTATGAAGATAGTGAAAACTGTTAAATGCAAACTCCAAGTTAATAACGAACAGGCCACTATCCTTCTAGAAACCCTGAAACGGTTTGCTGATGCCTGCAATGACATACTCCGAGTCTCCCAAGAAAACTGCACTACGAATAAGGTTAAGCTGCAACATCTTTGTTACCGGGAAATCAAAGAGAAGTATACTCTACAGGCAAACCTTGTGATTCGCGCTATTGCAAGAGTAGCTGGGGCTGCCAAGAAGAAGCGTAAACAATCCAGGCCCCGGAAGTTCAAACCCACTAGTATGAATCTGGATCAGCGCACATTCTCCTTCAACGAGAAACGCTGGGAGGTTTCTGTCTCGACAGTAGCCGGAAGGCTCAAGCTTCCTCTTACTATTGGCAACTTCCAAATGGGACTGCTTAAGGGACAAAAGCCTACTTCAGCTACCCTTTGCTACAACAGGCGTACGAAGGAGTTTTATATCCACATCGTAGTGGAGCGTGAAATCCCTTTTCCGGTAGGCAATGGTAAAGTAATAGGTATCGACCGCGGCATCTACAACCTTGCTACTACCTCCACTGGCCTAAAGTTTTCCGGGAGACGGGCTATGCACATTCGCAGACGTTATGCCCGGTTGCGGCAGGCGCTCCAATCCAAAGGCACGAAAGGTGCTAAACGCACCCTGAAACGGCTAAGTGGTAAGGAGCACCGCTGGATGGCCGATCTCAACCACAGGATCGCTAGAGCTATCATCGATTCCTGCAACCCTGGCGATGTAATCGTAATGGAAGACCTACGGTATATTCGGGAACGAATCCGTGCCAATAAAGAACAACGTCTTTTTCAACATTCATGGGCCTTTGGACAACTCGGCAGGTTTATTGAGTACAAGGCAGCCGAACACGGCATTGCCGTAGTATATGTTGACCCTCGGCATACTAGCCAACGTTGTATGGAGTGTGGCCATATTTCCAAAAACAACCGCCACAAACATCTATTCCGGTGTGAGTCCTGTGGATACACGGCTAATGCCGATCTAAACGCAGCAATCAATATCCGCCAGATATTTCTGGAGACGTTGGTTTCCTAAATATGCTGGCGGATGGGCCTCTGTCAGTAGGCCCTGAAGCGGCTTCGAGCTGCAAGCCCATGACTTTAGTCGTGGGTGACTGACTGCATTAATAACATCGCTGAGCTCAGCGCCACTACTGAGGTTATTGATGGCATTGCTCTTCAGGCTGGCATTGATCTTTTCGGCAGTCACCACACCGTCTGCGAGGTTAGCCGTGGTGACGGACTTGGCACGGATGTCCTCGGACCCTATGCCCCCCTTCATGGCGATCGTGGGACAGACACTCTTCAAGGTGGGTCTTTTCTGAGGCATTTTTAACTCTCCTTTCCTTTATTGTAGGGACTATCTTGGAAGGCGGCCCGGATCTCAGTCTCGATTTCATCCTTGGAGAGGTAGATTCCAACCTTCTCTAACATCTGGTTGGCGATCTCCACGGCCTTCTTCAGCTTCTCAACTCCAGTCGGTTTGTTGGGGCTATTGGCAAAGATGTCTTCCACTGCGGCGATGGCCTTTTCTGCTGTGCTGGCCACCACGTAGGCTTTGTTGATGATGGCTTCTCGCTTTGCCTTCTCCTTCACGTAATAGGTGAGGACGAAGGCGATGAGCATGGGGGCAATACCTAAGAGAAGTTGCTGTAAGGTTTCACTCCAGGACATGTGATTTCCTCCTTATCGGTCTATTTTCCAGTTGGGGTTTTCCCTTGTACCATCACCGTCGATCATGAAGATCCAGTTCTCTCCCTCTTGGGGGCCTCCTTTGTCTTTCTCTCGCTCTTCCACCTCCTTTTGAGCTTGCTTGAGGGCCTGGTTGGTTCGTACTTTGTACCAGAAGTCGAACTGCTGGAGTTGTATCTCGAGGTCTTTATCAAGAAGGTTCATCATCACTCTGGTATCGAAGGCCTTTGAGTAATAGGCAATGCGACGTTCTAAGTCAGTTTCCAGTTCACTGGCATACTTCTTGAGCATATCGAAGAACTTCATCCATCCTTCCCGCTCCAAGTCGAGGACTCTCCAGGTCAACTGGTGCATAAGGTCGGGGAAGAAGTACCATAAGAAATCTACCCCTATCTCGATGAGCTTGAAATAGTTAGTGAAGCGGTGTACAAAAGTCGTCTCCTCTTCGTCTTTCTCCGGCATGACCTGATAGAGCTTTCGGAGGAGTTGTTCCATCCTTTTAGGACAGTAACGGCGGATGAGGATGAGGAGATTTTTGGCCTCTAAAACGATTTGGGCATAGATGAGGATAGTCTTAAGGAGATTCATGATTTTAACTTTGGGGCGCTTGGCATTTTTTGATGCATAGGATTTGGTTAACCTGGTTCCAAGAAAGCCAGGCCATTTGGTTCCACGATAGTCTCTCTCCAGATCGCTGAGAGATAGGTAGTTGGGTCTGTAGGCGGATGACGAGAGCGATCGTGAATGCCTCCTCCTAGTATTCTCGGTTGCGCCTCATGGTGAGGGTGGTATTGATTTTTTTGCGGAGTGTCTCTACCAAGGTGAGGCACTCCAGCCATTCTTCTTTTGTCTGGGGTATCCCATAAGCTTGAAGCTTATCCAAGGAATCCAACCAGAAGCGCAAATCTTCTCGTAGGGTTTTGAAGACCCAGTGTGGCAACGCTACTCACACCCATAAATGGGACAGGTTTGTTTCTCTTTCTTCTTGATCCTTGGTCTCTCCACCTTAGGAGTTAGGTCAGGGTGGTATTCAACGTGACCTCTGATGAACAAGACCTTCAAGTAGTCTTCGATTCGCAGGTTCTGCCACTTTATCCAGTAGGGATATCTCTTCTGGATGTATTCGTTGATGTCTCTGTACTCAGTCCCTTGATAGAACCAGAGATCGAAGATGTGGCACCTTCCATCCTGGTCAATACCGTAACTGATGGCATGGGCGGCATTTCTGGTAAAGATGGTCTGGTAGTATGCCTTGAGACCCATTTGGGACATGAGATAGGCGGTGAGGATGGCATAGTCGTCACAGTCTCCCCGTAGAATCGGTTTGCGGATGGTGGTCTTCCCTTTACTGTTGACGTCGGGGATTTCCGTCATGAAGAACTCCGCCGGAGTGAACCGGTAGTCTTCATATCCGGTGGTTTCCTTATCACTCAAGTAGTCGACCTTAAGGCTCCGTAACCAAGACTCTATCTGGTGTGGTCTTTGTACCCAGTTGGGTACGGCAATATAGGTTGGTAAGGAAGTGGGTTGAGGAGGTTGGGGCGTTCTCTTACAGGACGGAAGAAGGACGAGGAACACACAGAGAATAACCAGAACGATGGTTCTACTGAACTTCATGGGATTCTACTCTCCTTAAGTGCCCTTGAGCATACAGAGTATCCAGGATTTCCTGGATCGGAGTTTGAGAGAGGACTTTCGAACCGTAAGCCTTTTGCAGATACTCTTCGACACTCTCGAATTTTTCTTTATAAAACCATAGGTCGAAGATGTGGTGCTTTCCTTCAGAGTCAATTCCATAGGAGAGGGCGTGAAGAATGTTTCCAGTTCTTGTAATGATGAAGTAGCTTTCGTATCCTAGGTACTGTAGGAGGTAGGCAGTGAAGATGGCAAAGTCGTCGCAGTCTCCGGTGAAGGGAATTTTGGTAATGATCCTTCCTGGTTTGTTCACATCAGGGATGTCCCAGGAGATGAACTCCGCCGGAGTGAAGCGGTAATCCTGGTAGCCGGTGGTAAAGTCGTCATTCACGTAGCGAGCTCCTGATAATCTCAGGTAGGTAGCAATGTCTTTGGGTGTTCGTAACCAGGAAGGAATGAGGATATCAGGTGATGGAGAGGGACTTGGTTCGGGTGGTTGAGGGGTGGTATAGTAGGGATTACAGGAGGGGAGGAAAAGCACCACAAGGATTAGGATGCTGATGGAGACCAGAACCCGCAATGGGTTTCTCCTCCTTTAAGGTAGTTTCTCCCAGGCTGGGCCTCCTAACCTTTGTATTTCGAGGGCGATGTCTATCACCTTGTCTTTGTATTTCGGATCGGTGGCCCAGCCCCACTCGGTGGGTGTAGGGAGAAGGGACTCAAGGAATTTCTCAGGGTCATTGAGGTGTTGGAGCGCATCACGGAACCAGGGACGGTTGGCGATGAGGTTAGCGTAGTCTACCAAGCAGAGGTTCCAGGAGAGATACTTCCGCCACTTTGCTGTAGTCCGTACCCAACCCTTACTGGGGTACCACTCCCAGGTGGGCAGTTCGATGGTTTCTCCCGTCCAGCTGGAGCCAGCTTTGATTCCAAACAGATTGTTTGCTTTCTGGGAGAGTTGTGAGGTTCCCCAATTGGACTCCAGGGCTCCCATGGCGGTGGCTACCGCCTCATTGAAGATGGCTCCTTTCCGACGAGCAATTTCGCAGGCTTTTTCCATGCGGAAGAGGTAGAGCTTCTTGGCGACTGCGTTGGCCAAGCTGTTCACCTCCTTTCTGGGGGTTTAACTAGCGGGCCTTAAAGAAAGCAAGGAGGAGGGCTACAAGGAGTGGAGAAAGGATGGAGGTGAGGATGGTTATTACCTTATCGGCCGTCCAGCGGTTGAGATTCTTCCGCTCCTTGATCTCTTCCATGATCATGTTGATGTCTCGGTCTTGAATCCCATTTCGGGAGGTGATGTTGTTCAAGCAATCCAAGACCTTTTCAACTTTTTCGTTGATCTCTTCGTTGAAGATCTCTATACGTTTCCTAATATCACAGATGTCATCAGAAACCTTAGCCATATCTTTCTCTAGCGTCTTAATCTTGGTGGTTATTTCTAATCTGGTTTCCACATAGGGACATTCTTTGTTTTCAGCCAAGTGGTAGTCCCCCTTTGGTATGGTTGGAGTACATAGGGTTTATTTGGAGAAAGGGGTGTGCCACACAGCTACCCCAGAAGCAGTACACCTTGACAAGAGACCACGCACCAACTTGAAGCCGGTGTCTTTCCAAGCTTTCTTAGATTTCTTTTTTCGGTAGTGCCTTGTCCATTCTCCAATGGCTATTCCCAGAACCCTAATACGAGCAAGGTCTTACTCGCCTAATTCTGGAGTGCCAAAAGAATTTCCTGTTTCTCTTCCTCTGTCAAAGCTGGATAGTCCTGCAGGATTTCCGTTGCGGTCTTATTCTCCGTCCTCATCCGGTATCTAACGGTACGGACAAAGATGTTCTTTTTCCAAGTCGGCATCATTGTTGACCACCTCCCAGCAAAAAGGCAATGGCAGCTTGGATGTCCATAAGGACGTCCTCTTGGGTGGGTTCAGGCGTGGGGTCGTGTTGGTTGATAATCTGCAGAGCCCGCTCGTAGTCTTTGGGTTTCACGGTAATATGGAAAATACCATCGTGGGGGTAGTACGTGATTTCGTTCCAAATGCCCGCCGCAGTGAGCTCTTTCGTGAGCTTCAGCTGGTCAAGCATCCGGTCATCAATCTGAATGGTTGTGGTCAGATTACTCATCATTTCGCCTCCTTAAAACTTGTTGTAATAGGGTGAGCCAAGTTCGGCTTTGTAGGTAGCAGGAGAAAGGGAAATTTTGAGAACCGTAGTGGCATTACACGGCGTCCCATAGATATACCCATTGGGAGCTAAAACGCTACCTACCCATTTTTCGGTGCCTGATAGACTTCCGAACGTTGTAACTGAGTCGTTTTGAGGATTGATTTTAAGGACTGTAGTGGAATCATATGGTGTCCCATAGATATACCCATTTGGAGCTACAACACTACCGTACCATTTGATGGAACCTGATAGACTTCCGAACGTTGTAACTGAGTCGTTTTGAGGATTGATTTTAAGGACTGTAGTGGCACTATATGGTGTCCCATAGATATACCCATTTGGAGCTACAACACTACCTATCCATTTGTAGGAA
>Ga0308410_1000913_pt1 | contig 16782 bp, 16 predicted proteins | sample HotsprOSTMatCore_FD_203467 | JGI IMG/M metagenome (GOLD analysis project Ga0308410, IMG submission 203467) | Hot spring phototrophic mat microbial communities from Octopus Spring, Yellowstone National Park, Wyoming, United States -... | ecosystem: Environmental > Aquatic > Thermal springs > Hot...
TCCAGCCCTCGAAGCCGAGGCCGTTCAGCACGACCACGCGCGCGGCTGCGATCCGACGCGCATCGCCCGGCGCCGGCTGGAACACGTGCGCGTCCTGGCCGGGCCCCACCAGCGTGTCGATGCGCACGCGCTCGCCGCCCACCTCGCGCACGAAATCGGCGAGGATCGAGAAGGATGCGACCACGGGGATCGGTTCGGCGGCTCCCGCGCCGGTGGCGGCGAGGCTCAGCGAGGCGGTGCCCAGCAGGGCATGGCGACGGGTCAGCATCGGATCCTCCCTCTTCAGCCGGCGTAGTGGGGGCGGCGCAGGACACGCGCGAGCAGCGAGCCCTCGGGTCCCGCGGCAAGCGAGAGAAGCCAGAGCGCCCCGGCGGTCAGCACGATCGCCGGCCCACTCGGGATGTCGGCGTGGAAGGACAGCGTGAGCCCGATCGCCGAGGCGAGCATCGCCAGCGCTGCGGCCGCGACCACCTGGCCGCCGAGCACGCTTGACCAGAACCGCGCCGCGGTCGCGGGCAGCATCATCAGCCCGACCGCCATCAGCGTGCCCAGCGCATGGAACGCCGCGACCAAGTTCAGCACAACGAGTGCCAGGAAGCCGAGATGCCACACCGCGCCGTGGCCCCGACCCGCACGCAGGAAGCCCGGGTCGAAGGTCTCGATCACCAGCGGCCGCCACATCAGCGCGAGCGCGATCAGGGTCACGCTCGCAGTGCCGGCCATGAACAGCAGCGCGGGATCGTCCACCGCCAGAACGGCACCGAACAGCAGCGCCATCAGGTCGACCCGCCCCCCGCTCGACGAGACGATCGCCACGCCGAGGGCCAATGCGATCAGGTAGAACCCGGCGAGCGAGGCATCCTCGCGCAGTGCCGTGCCGCGTGCCGCAAGCCCGGCGCCGAGCACGACGGCGAGCCCGGCGAGCACGCCGCCCACGCTCATCGCCATCAGCGAGAGGCCGAACACCGCGACGCCGATCGCCACACCGGGCAGGATGGCGTGGCCGAGCGCATCACCGATCAGCGAGAGGCGCCGCAGCACCAGGAACACCCCGAGCGGCGGCGCCGAGAGCGAGAGTGCCAGGCACCCGACCAGGGCCCGGCGCATGAACGCGAATTCGAGGAACGGATCGAGCATGGCCGTCAGGCCGCGCGGCGGGTCTCGTCGCGCGCGCAGACCCCCGCGCCCTCGTCCCAGGCTTCGGCCATCATGCGCGCGCGGAACAGATTGGCCGGCGACAGCACCGTGTGCGTCGGTCCCCAAGCGATCGCCTCGCGCGCGAGCAGCAGCGCATCGGGGAAGTGCTCACGCACCATCTCGAGGTCGTGCAGCACCGCGATCACGGTGCGGCCCTCGCCGTGCCAGCGCGTCACCACCCGCATCAAATCGGCGGTGGTGCGCGCGTCGATCGCAGTGAACGGCTCGTCGAGCAGCATCACCGGCGCGTCCTGCAGCAGCATGCGCGCGAACAGCACGCGCTGGAACTGCCCGGCCGAGAGCGTGGCGATCGGGCGGCGGGCGAAGCCGTCGAGCCCGACGGCCGCGAGGGCCTCCGCCGTGCGCGTGGCCGCCTCGCCGTCCATGCGGCGGAACGGGCCCACCCGGCCCCAGTGCCCCATCGCCACCACCTCGGCGCAGGCGAGCGGGAAGCTGCGGTCGAGCGCGGCCTGCTGCGGCAGATAGGCGATGTCGCGCGGGTCGATCCCGCCCCGATCGATCTGGCCCTGCTCGATCGGCAGTTCTCCCATGAGCGCGCGCAGGAGTGTGGTCTTGCCCGCGCCGTTCGGACCGACCACCGCGGTCATGCTGCCTGGCGCGAAGGTGCCCGAGAGATGGTGCACCGCCGGATGCCGGCGAAACGTCACGGTTACGTCGGCGAGGCGGATCGGCGCAGTCACAGCATCGCCCACAGCACGAGGAGCCAGAGCGCAATGAGCAACGGCGCAACCAGCGCCCCGCGGCGGACCGCGCCGTCGGCAAGCGAGAGCGGCCACGACATGGTTATTCTATAACATGGCGCGGCCTGCATGGCCAGCCGCGCCGCGTGCGGCCATGCCATGCTCGCGCGTCCCTGCACCGACCGGAGCCGTCATGCACCAGCACGCCCTTGCCGTCGCGATCGTCTGCGAGGTCATCGCCACCGCGGCGCTGAAATCCTCCGACGGGTTCACGCGGCTCTGGCCGAGCGTGCTGGTGATCACCGGATACGGCGTCGCATTCTACGCGCTGTCGATCGCCTTGCGGACGATCCCGGTCGGCGTGGCCTATGCGATCTGGTCGGGTGTGGGCATCGTCGGCATCGCCTTGATCGGGCGGCTCGCGTTCCGCCAAGCGCTCGACGCGCCCGCGCTGATCGGTATCGGGCTCATCCTTGCCGGCGTGCTGGTGTTGAACCTGTTCTCGACCAGCATGAAGGGGGGCGGGTAAGGCGGCGCACCGTCCACGCGTGTGTGTCCGGGGGCATCGGGAGCAGCCGACGGACGGCGGTGCGCGCGCCGGACCGCCGCCGTCGAGGGCGCATCCGCATCGGGCGGACGGGCGGCGGAGCGGCCGTCCGTTTGGGGATCGGTCGTAAAGAAGGGGGCAGTTTGGAAGCGCCCGTCTGAGAGGCGGGGCCGAATCCGCCGAGCGAGCGCTCCTTCGCCGTCGGCTTCGGCGTCGTCTTTCTGCTCGTGGCCGTCTGGTTCGCCCGGCGCGGATGGTGGGCCGCAGGACTGCTTCCGACCGGCGCGACGGGGACGCTTGGCGGGTTTACGAGGCCACGGCCGGAGACGCTGCGGCCCTCAACCATGTGTGGTTCCGCTTCGGGCTGATGCTCCACCGCATCGTCAGCCCCGTCATCTTGTTCTTCGTCTTCTGACTTACGGTTGTGCCGACCACGCTGATCCGGCGCGGCTTCGGCGTGACAGAAGCAGCTCGATTGCAAGGTCAAGTTCCGCGGAAGCTTCCCCCTTCGCTCCTGCGGTGTTGCGCGACGATCTCGCCGATTGGTTCGAACTCCATGCGGACAGGCCCTACATCCTGGACCTCGGCCCCGTGCGCGAGCACCGCTGCCGGCCCATAAGCGCGGCGGAGCGGGCGCTGTTCGGTATCGACGGGCTGAACGTGCCGCGCTCGCACGTGCCCGTGTGACCCATGAGGACCACTCGGTGCGGATCCGGACGGCGCACACGCAGACCGATCCGCCCTTCCACGCCATGACCCGCCGCTTCATGGGCACCGAGATCGATGCTCTCGCGGTCAGACGCCGCCTGTTGCGCAGAGAGCACCAGGACCCGGCTCTGCGCCTCGACTACAAGGCCAGCTCGAGCTCGCCTCGGACCGGCAGTCCGGAGATTCCGGAGATTCGGCCCTCGACCTCCCGCTCCCACGCGTCGTGTGGCCGAACGACCGGGCGCGAAAACGAAACCGCTCCTCCTCCCGAAAGACGGGCAATCCCCTGCCCGCTCGTGAGCGCAGGCCTCCCCTGACCGCGCCGCGGCACGCGGATCGCAGGCGGCGGTCGGGGGGCATGCGCGAGCGCCGATCGCGCGCGGCCGATGTCAGCCGCGTGCGATCCGATCTACGCGGCGAGCTTCAGCCCGCCGATCCCGGTAGCGTCGAAGGCGGCGAGGAAGGGCGCCACCTGGTCTTCCTTCAGCGCCATGTTCGGCGGCCGGATCGTGCGCCACGCCGCGTTGCCGGTGGCCCGCGCGACGATCTCGCGCAGCCCCGCGATCAGCGGCACTGTGGTGCAGACCTTCCTGGTCGCCGTCAGCACGGCCTGCGCGGCCTCGGCCGCCGCGTCGTCACCGCTGCGGAAGGCGGCGACCACGCGCCCGCCGGCCGTGCAGTTCACGTTCGAGGCCGCGGTGATGCAGCCCGCGCCGCCCTCGCGCAGGATGCGCAGCAGGAACTCGTCCGAACCCGAGTAGACCTCGAACCCCTCCAAGCCGAAGGCGTCGATCATCGCCTTCATGTTCGCGTAGTCGCCGGAACTGTCCTTCACGCCCTTGATCGTGCCGGGAAACGCCGCCATCAGCCGACCGATCAGGTCGAGCGAGAACGGCACCGCCGACTGCTGGGGGAAGTGGTAGAGATACACCTTGATCCCGCCGCCGACGCGCTGGATCACCTCGGAGAAATAGGCGAACAGCCCGTCGTCGCTCGGGTTCTTGTAATAGAAGGGCGGCAGCATCAGCACGCCCGGGCAGCCGAGCGCCTTGGCCTTGCGGGTCAGCTCGACGCTGTCGGTGAGGGCCGCGCAGCCCGTGCCGGGCATGATCCTCGTCGCCGGGATGCCGGCCTCGACGAGCCCCTCCATCACCGCGATCCGCTCGGCGACCGAGAAGCTGTTCGCCTCGCCGGTGGTGCCCAGCACGCCGAGCCCGTCGCAGCCATTGGCGAGCAGCCAGCGGCAGTGCTCGGCCATCAGCGCGACATCCGGCGCGTAGTCCGCGGTCATCGGCGTCAGCACCGCGGCATTCACGCCGCCATAGATCGCCTCGTCGAGCATGCTCATGCGCGCGTCCTCCCTTCGCTCGCCGGCGGCTTAGCGCCCCTCGCCCCCTTTGGCCAGCGCCGCGGCCAGGAGGCGACATGATCCTCGAGCGGGCCTGCCAGCCGCTCGGAGACGGCGCGCCCGCGGACCGAGATCCCGCCCCGGTGGACGGACTCCGGATCGCCGGAGACGAGGGGGTGCCACCAGGCGAGCGGCTTTCCCTCGGCGCGCAGGCGATAGGCGCAGGTCGGAGGCAGCCAGTCGGCCGCGCGCACTTCGCCCGGCGTCAGCCGCACGCAATCGGGCACGCGGGCGTGCCGTCGCGCATAGTCTGTGCAGCGGCAGAGCTCGAGATCGAGCAGGCGGCAGGCGACGGCGGTGTATGCGAGGTGGCCGTCGTCCTGGTCGCGCACCTTGTGCAGGCAGCAGCGGCCGCAGCCGTCGCACAGCGCCTCCCACTCGGCGGGGGAGAGCTGTTCCAACGTCTTCGCTTCCCAGAACGGCCTGGTGTCGGGCATGACCCCCGCACGCTACGCCCGCCGGGGCAGCGGGCAAAGCGCTACTCCTGGCTCCAGCGGATCAACGCCGCGCGCAGGTTGTCCGAGCCCGGATTGTGCGCCTCCATGGTCAACACGATCTGCTCGACGCTGACCGGTCGGCCGTAATAGGCGGCGTTGTCCTCGTTGCGGCGCGCGAGGATCGAGCCTTCGAGCGACACCCCGGCGTAGAGCCCGCGCGACTTCGCCACCGACACCACGTCGGCGCGCAGCGCCGCGGTCGTGCCGCCGGCGATGCCCGCACCGATATGCGCGATCGCGACGCCGGCGTCGGCGCCGAACGTGAACTGGCTCTGCAGCACGGCGTTCAGCGCGCGGTCGTTCATGATGAACAGGATCACCTGGCTGTCCTGGACGCCGATCTGCAGTCCCAGGCTGCCCCCGCCCATGCCGTAGAAGGCCGGGCTGGACCAGTTGCCGGCGCCGTCGCGCGCCAGCAGCACGCCGGAGCCGCCCTCGCCGCCGAGGATGAAGCCGCCGCGGAACACGCGCGGGAAGATCATCACCGCCCGCGCCCGGCGCAGCACCGCGCGCGCATCCGCGCCGTGCTGGCCGCCGAGGAGTTCGTTCACCGTCAGCGTCGCGCGATCGACCAGCGCCTGCTGGTCCGCCAGGGCCCTGGCCGCGCCGGGCAGCATCAAGGCCGCCACGGTCGCGGTCGCGAGGCCGCGGCGGGTGAGAGACCGGATCATACCAACCTCCTTCGGCCGGGTGGCGCGAATCGGCGGCCAGCGTAGCACGCCTTCACTCGCCGACGTTCAGCAGCAGCCCGCGGCGGCGGGCGACGCGGAACACTGCGGCGAAGAGCGCGGCGGCAGCGCCGAGCCACGTCGCGTTCAACGCCGCTGCCGCGGCGAGGTGGCCGGCGGCGAACCGCCCCTCCAGCAGGGCCGCGCGCATGCCCTCGAACACATGCGTCGCCGGGATCGCGAGGGCCACGGGCTGGAGCCAGGGCGGCAGCACCGCCACCGGGTAGAACACCGCCGAGAGGGGCGCGAGGCCGAACAGCACCGACCACGCCAGCGCCTCGGCGCCGGCGCCGTAGCGCAGCACCATCGCCGTCACCGCCAGCGCCACCGCCCAGCCCATCGCCATCAGGTTGGCGAAAAACAGCGGCAGCGCCGGGCCGATCGCGAGGATGTCGAAGGCGTAGAGCGCCCAGGCGAGCAGGATCGCCGGCAGGATGCCGGCCAGCATGCGCAGGACGCTCATCGCCACCAGCCCGCCGACCAGCTCCCAGGGCCGGATCGGGGCGACGAACAGGTTGCCGAGGTTGCGCGACCACACCTCCTCGAGGAACGAGATCGCGAAGCCCATCTGGCTGCGCAGGCACACCTCCCACAGCAGCACCGCGCCGATCAGCACGCCCGAGGCGGCCGCCGCCCAGCCGGACTGGCGCACCATGAACTCGGTGACGAAGCCCCAGATGCACATCTGCAGCACGGGCCAGTAGGCGAGCTCCACCAGCCGCGGCCAGGAGCGGCGGTAGAGGGCGAGGTGGCGGTAGATCAGCCCCCAGATGCGGCGCGGCGCGCCGTGCATCGCGACCTCATGATGAACCGAAAGCGGACCGCGTGGCGCGGCCCGCGACACGCCACTTTATCACTTTACGACTTTATCGCTTTATCCGCCGCGCGCGCCGGCCGCGCGGGGGCGGCGGCAGGCGGGCGAGGCGCAGCCTGCCGCGCGCTTGCGCCAGAACCGGACGCAGCCGGCGCCGCTCACCGCACTGTCAGGCCGCGGCTCCGCCGCGTGCCCCGGCGCGAGGGCGCCCGCGGCCAGCCCGCGCGGACGGAAGCGCCACAGCTCGCCCAGCCGCGCGCGCCGGCATGGCCCCCCGGCCGCGGCAGCGTCATCCCCGCGAGCCGCCGGCTGTGGCACACCGTGTCCCGATCGCCTGCCCCGCACAGAGAGGAGAGCCCGATGCGTCCCGTCCTGCTGCTCGCCGCCGCGCTGGCGCTCGCACCCCCCGCCCGGGCCCAGGACAGCGCGCCCCGCGAGACGCTGCTGCGCCTCGCCGAAACGGCCGAACGGACGGTGCGCGCCGACGAACTGCGCGCCACGCTGCGCGCCGAGGCCAGCGGCAACTCGGCCGCGGCCGTGCAGCAGGCGGTCAACCGCCAGATCGCGGCCGCGCTCGAACGCGCCCGCGCCGTGCCCGGCGTCACCGTCGCCACCGGCGGCTACTGGTCCTGGCGGTCGGGCGAGCGCGGCCAGGGCTGGAGCGCCGCGCAGGAGCTCCGCCTCAGCGCGGTCGAGGCCGCGCCCGCCCTGCTCGACCTCGTCGGCGCGCTGCAGGGCCAGGGGATGCTGATCGGCGGGCTCGCCTACCAGGTCTCGGCGCCGCTCGCGCGGCGCATCCGCGAGGAGGTCACCGAGGAGGCGCTGGCCGGCCTGAGGGCGCGGGCCGAGCGGCTTGCCGGCGCGCTCGACATGACCTTCATCGGCTTCCGCGAGGTGCGCGTCGATGCGCCGCGGCACCTGCCGCCGCCGCTGCCAGGCGCGGGGATCGCGGCGCGGGCCGAGGCCGCGCCGCCGCCCTCGGCCGCGCCGGCCGAGGTGCCGATCGGCGCCACGGTGGAGGGCGACGCGGTGCTGCGGCCGCGCTGAGAGCGGATCGCCCAGGGCTGGACCCGGCCATGCGCGGGAAGATGCTCGCAGGAACACCCGGAGCGGATCGCGGCGCGTCAGGAACGCCGGCCGCGATGCAACCTTGGCGCGTGATGGCCGGCGGCCGGCAGCGATTGGGGTTTGCACTGCGGCGCGGTTCCGCTATGCTTCGGGCATCGGCGGTCATTTCACGCCGAGTACCCGCGGGGACGGTCTCCCCTGCCGAACCTCGCGGTTTTCCGTACGGAAAAAAAGCGGCGCCCGGTTACCCCCCTAACCGGGCGCTTTCTTTCGTCCGCGCGGCGCCCGGGCCGCCCCCCTCCGTCGCCGATCCGTCGGCATGGCGCGGTCCCTGCCCAGCCCGCGCCGTGCGCCCCGCCCGGGCCCGGCCGCCCGCAACCTGCGGTCGTTTCTCGGCCCGGAGCAGATCGCACACGGCTGGAGGCGGCGGCGTGCGCGAAGACGCGCGCAAGGACCACCTGGAGCGGTTTCCCCTCATGTGGAAACCGCTCCGGGCAGGGAGGGGATCCTCGGCCGGGCACGCCGCCCGCGCCGCAACCCGCGCGTGCCCGCCGCAGGCTGCCCGCACGCATCCGTACACACGCACTCGTGATCGGCCGACCGGCCCGGCGCGGTTGCCCCCATGGCGGTCCCTCAGTGCGCCTCGGCCCAGCTCCGCGCCGCCCCGGTCTCGACCACCAGCGGCACGCGCAGCGTCGCCGCCCCCTCCATGGTCCGCTTCACGGTCGCCGCCGTCGCCGCGCAGTCGCCCTCGGGCACCTCGAACAGCAGCTCGTCGTGCACCTGCAGCAGGAGCCGCGCCCCGACCCCGGCCGCGGCGAGCGCGCGCGGCAGGCGCACCATGGCGCGCTTGATCACGTCCGCTGCCCCGCCTTGCAGCGGCGCGTTGATCGCCTGGCGCTCGGCGAAGGCGCGGCGCGTGGGGTTCTTCTCGCCGATGCCGGGGATCCAGATGCGCCGGCCGAAGGGCGTGGTGACGAAGCCGCGCAGGCGCGCCTCCTCCTTCATCCGCTCCATGTAGGCGCGGATGCCGGGATAGCGCTGGAAATAGGCGTCGATATACGCCTTCGCCTCGCCCGGCGTGATGCCGAGCTGGTTGGCGAGCCCGAAGGCCGAGATGCCGTAGATGATGCCGAAATTGATCGCCTTGGCGCGCCGGCGGGTGAGCGGGTCCATGCCCTCGATCGGCACGCCGAACACCTCCGCGGCGGTGCGCGCGTGGATGTCCTCGCCCCGCGCGAACGCCTCGCAGAGCGCCGGCACCTCCGCCACATGCGCGAGCAGGCGGAGCTCGATCTGGCTGTAGTCGGCCGAGAGCAGCAGGTGCCCCGCCTCGGCGACGAAGGCGCGGCGGATGCGCCTGCCCTCCTCGGTGCGCACGGGGATGTTCTGCAGGTTCGGGTCGGTCGAGGCCAGCCGCCCGGTCGCCGCGCCGGTCATGGCGAAGGAGGTGTGGACACGGCCCGTCGCGGGATCGATCTGATCCACCAGCGCATCGGCATAGGTGGATTTCAGCTTGGCGAGCTGGCGCCACTCCAGCACCTTGGCGGGCAGCGGATGCTGGCTCGCGAGCTCCTCCAGCACGCCGGCATCGGTCGCGTACTGGCCGGTCGCGGTCCTGGCGCGCCGCCCGCCGGGCGGGACGAGGCCGAGCTCGTCGAACAGCACGCGGCCGAGCTGCTGCGGCGAGCCGACCGTGAAGGGCCGGCCGGCGAGCGCGTGGATCTCCGCCTCCAGCACCTTCAGCCGGTCGGCGAACTCCGCCGACATCTGCCGGAGGTCGCGCGCATCGACCTTGATGCCGGCGCGCTCCATCGCGGCGATCACCGGGATCAGGCGCCGCTCGAGGTGCTCGTAGAGCGCCAGCACCCGCTCGGGGCGCAGCCGCGGCCGCAGCGCCTGCCACAGCCGCAGCGTGACGTCGGCATCCTCGGCGGCATAGGCGGTGGCGCGGTCGAGCGGCACTTCGGCGAAGGAGAGGCGCGCCTTGCCCGTGCCGGTGACGGCGTCGTAGCTGACCGGTTCGTGGCCGAGATGGCGCGCCGCGAGCTGGTCCATGCCGTGCTCCCACCGCCCGGCATCGAGGCAGAAGCTGATCAGCATCGTGTCGTCGATCGGCCCGAGCGCGATCGCGCCGTTCTCCGGCCGCGCCAGGACGGCGAGGTCGTACTTGCCGTTCTGCATCACCTTGAGGACGGCGGCGTCCTCGAGCAGCGGGCGGAGCAGTTCGATCGCGGTCTCGAAGCGGATCTGCCTGGGCGCCGGGTCGGCCGCGAGATCGCCGCCGCGGCCGACATGGCGCAGCGGCACGTAGCAGGCGCGCCCCGGCGCGGTGGCCAGCGAGACGCCGACGAGCCGGGCGCGCTGCGCGTCCAGGCTGTCGGTCTCGGTGTCGAAGGCGAGGAAGCCCTGCCGGTCGGCCTCGGCGATCCAGGCGCTGAGCCGGTCCGGCTCGGTCACGGTCTCGTAGGGGCCGAAGGGGGCCTTCTCCGGCGCGGGCGGGGCGGCCGCCGCGGCGGGCGCGGCCGCCGCGGCGCCGTCGAGCCCGAGCCGGTGCAGCGTCGAGCGGAAGTTCTGCGCCCTGAGCCAGGCCGCGAGCTTCGCCCGATCGGGCTCCTTCAGCGCCAGCGCCTCGAGCGGCAGCGGCAGCGGCGCGGAGGGATCGAGCGTGACCAGCCGCTTGCTGATGCGCGCCCGCTCGGCGTGCTCGAGCAGCGCCTCGCGCCGTCTGGGCTGCTTGATCGTTCCGGCCTTCGCCAGCAGCGTCTCGAGATCGCCGAACTCGGCGATCAGCTGCGCGGCGGTCTTGACGCCGATCCCGGGCACGCCGGGCACGTTGTCGGTCGAATCGCCGGCGAGCGCCTGCACGTCGATCACCTTGTCGGGCGGCACGCCGAACCGCTCGACCACCTCGGCCGCGCCGATCGGCTTCTGCTTGATCGGATCGAGCAGCGTCACGCCGGGGCGGATGAGCTGCATCAGGTCCTTGTCGGAGGAGACGATCGTGACCGTGCCGCCCTCGTCCGTCTCGGCCTTGGCGTAGGCGGCGATCAGGTCGTCGGCCTCCCAGCCCTCCGCCTCGATCGCCGGCAGGTTGAAGGCATCGACCGCCTCGCGGATCAGGCCGAACTGGGGGATCAGCTCCTCCGGCGGGTCGGGGCGGTGGGCCTTGTAGTCGGGGTAGATGTCGTTGCGGAACGTCCGCCGCCCCTTGTCGAAGATCACCGCGATGCGGTCGCCGGCGTGCTCGGCGATGAACTTCGCCAGCATGTTGGTGAAGCCGAACACGGCGTTCACCGGCGTGCCGTCGGGCCGCGTCATCGGCGGCAGCGCGTGGAAGGCGCGGAAGATGTATCCCGACCCGTCGATCAGGATCAGGTGCGGGCGGCGGGACATGCGCGCGGGTCAGGCCGCCTTCGCGCCCTTGCGCACGAACAGCCGCGAGCAGTAGGGGCACATCACCCGCCCCCCCACCAGCGTCAGATAGACGCGCGGATGGCCGAGCGCGCCGCCGTTGCCGTCGCACGCGACCGTGGTTTCGTCGGTCTCGACGATCTCGGTAGGCTCCGGCGCCTTCGGGGCGGATGGGGCGGGCATCGCACGTCTCGTCGGGGTTGGGGAGGGGGATGATAGCCGCGGTGCGGGGCCGGGCAACAGCGAGGCTGGGGCGGCGCGTCGTGCTGGCGGCGTTGGTCGCCGGATGCGCGCCACGCATCGCCGCACCGGGGCCGGCGATCGGCCCGCCGCGCGACGCGGGCGAGGCGCTGGTGATGCCGGACGGCGCGCGGCTGCCGCTGCGCTCCTGGCTGCCGGAGGGCAAGGTCCGGGGCGCGATCCTGGGGCTGCACGGGTTCAACGACTACGCCCGCGCCTTCGCGCTCGCCGCGCCGCTGTTCACCGAGGCCGGCTGGGCGGTGCACGCCTACGACCAGCGCGGCTTCGGCGCCGCCCCCCATCCCGGCATCTGGGCCGGCCACGACGCGCTCGCCGCCGACGCCTCCGCCGCCGCGACGCTGATCCGGGCGCGCCACCCCGGCGTGCCGCTCGTGCTGCTGGGCGAGAGCATGGGCGCGGCGGTGCTGCTGCTCGCCGCGACCTCGCCCGATCCGCCGCCGGCCGACGCCTACGTGCTCGCCGCGCCCGCGGTGTGGGGCGGCGAGACCATGGGCGCGATCGGCCGCTGGCTGCTCCGACTCGCCGCCCATACCGTGCCGGCGCTCGGCATCGTCGGCGGCTCGCCCTTCATCCGCGCCTCCGACAACGAGGCGGCGCTGCGCGACATGGGGCGCGATCCCCTGGTGCTGAAGGCGACGCGGGTGGATGCCGCCTACGGGCTGGTGGCGCTGATGGACGCGGCACTCGCGGCCGCGGCGCGGTTCGACGCGCCCGCGCTGGTGCTCTACGGCAGGCGCGACGACCTGGTGCCGGAGCGGGCGATCGCGGCGATGGCGGCGCGGCTGCCGGGGCTCGCCGCGGGCCGGCAGCGCGCGGTGATCTACCCGGAGGGGCATCACCTCCTGCTGCGCGACTCGATCCGCGGCCGTGTCGCGGCCGACATCCTCGCCTGGCTCGCCGATCCGGGCGCGGCGCCGACGGCGGCGGCGCGGCGTTTGCCGCTCCGTGCCGCTTCGGCTATAGGGGCGGGCACGGACCCGTAGCTCAGCTGGATAGAGCGCTGCCCTCCGAAGGCAGAGGTCGTGCGTTCGAATCGCGCCGGGTCCGCCACATCCCCGCCGCCGCCCGGCGCTGCCGCGCCCGGAACGGGAGGGCGGCGGCGTCCGCCCCGTCCGCCCTGCCGCTGCGGGCCGACCCGCGCGGCGCCGAGGTGTTGTGGACGGGCCACGACCGCCTACCGCATATCGTGTGTCAGTAGAGTCCCTTCCCCAACATCTTGATCAGGGCGGTGCGATTGTGCCTCAATCGCGGGGTTGTCGCTGTGGAGGGATCCGTCGTGCTCGACGTGGTGCAGTTCGACACCGTGCAGCTTCCGGGGCGCCATCCCGTGCGCGTCGATCGCAGGCGCGATTCGCTGCTGACCGATTTCGGCCGCGCCACGCTGGACGACCGCTACCTGATGCCGGGCGAGTCGTACCAGGACCTGTTCGCGCGCGTCGCTTGCGCCTTCGCCGACGACGCGGCGCATGCGCAGCGGCTCTACGACTACATCTCGAAGCTCTGGTTCATGCCGGCGACGCCGGTGCTGTCGAACGGCGGCACCGCGCGCGGCCTGCCGATCTCGTGCTTCCTCAACGAGGCCGCCGATTCGCTCGAGGGCATCGTCGGCCTCTGGACCGAGAATGTCTGGCTGGCCGCGAAGGGCGGCGGCATCGGCAGCTACTGGGGCAACCTGCGCTCGATCGGCGAGAAGGTCGGGCAGAACGGCCGGACCTCGGGCGTGATCCCGTTCATCCGGGTGATGGACAGCCTGACGCTGGCGATCAGCCAGGGCTCGCTGCGGCGCGGCTCGGCGGCGGTGTATCTGCCGGTGCACCATCCCGAGATCGAGGAGTTCATCGAGATGCGCCGGCCGACGGGCGGCGATCCGAACCGCAAGGCGCTCAACCTGCATCACGGCGTCCTGGTGCCGGATGCGTTCATGCGCGCGGTCGAGGCGGACGAGGCGTGGGCGCTGACCAGCCCGAAGGACGGGTCGGTGGTGCGGCGGGTGTCGGCGCGCGCCCTTTGGATCCGCATCCTCACCGCGCGGATCGAGACCGGCGAGCCCTATCTCGTGTTCTCGGATCACGTGAACAACGCACGGCCCGAGCATCACAAGCTCGCCGGGCTGGAGGTGAAGACCTCGAACCTGTGCAGCGAGATCACGCTGCCGACCGGGATCGATCACCACGGCCGGCAGCGCACGGCGGTGTGCTGCCTGTCGTCGCTCAACCTCGACACCTGGGATGCGTGGCACCGCGATGAGCTGTTCATCGAGGACGTGATGCGCTTCCTCGACAACGTGTTGCAGGACTTCATCGACAAGGCGCCCGAGACGATGGAGCGGGCGCGCTACGCGGCGATGCGCGAGCGGTCGGTGGGCCTTGGCGTGATGGGGTTCCACTCCTTCCTGCAGTCAAAGCACGTGCCGTTCGAGAGCGTGATCGCGAAAGTGTGGAACCTGCGCGTCTTCCGCCACATCAAGGCGCGGTGCGATGCGGCGTCCCGCGTGCTGGCCGAGGAGCGGGGCCCGTGCCCGGATGCGGCCGACTACGGCATCATGGAGCGGTTCTCGAACAAGATCGCGATCGCGCCCACGGCGAGCATCAGCATCATCGCCGGCAATGCGAGCCCCGGCATCGAGCCGATCGCCGCCAACGTGTTCGTGCAGAAGACGCTGTCGGGGTCGTTCGCGGTGCGCAACCGCGCGCTTGCCGCACTGCTGGCCGAGCGGGGGCGCGACGACGAGGACACCTGGACCTCGATCACGGTGAACAAGGGCTCGGTGCAGCATCTCGACTTCCTCGACGAGCATGAGAAGGCGGTGTTCCGCACGGCCTACGAGCTCGACCAGCGCTGGGTGATCGAGCATGCGGCCGACCGCACGCCCTATGTCTGCCAGAGCCAGTCGGTGAACCTGTTCCTGCCCGCGAACGTGCACAAGCGCGATCTGCACCGGCTCCACGTCCAGGCGTGGAAGAAGGGCCTCAAGAGCCTCTACTACTGCCGGTCGCTCTCGATCCAGCGCGCCGACGCGGTGAGCGAGCGGGCGGTGCGGGTGGAGGCGGCGAACGACGCCACGCCCCTCCCCGTTGCGGCGGCGCCGCCGGCGCGGGCCTACGAGGAGTGTCTCGCCTGCCAGTGATGGCCGGCGTCGCGTTCGAGGGATCGGGGTGTTGGGGGGAAGGGAGGGGATTGCGGTGGCTTCGCCGGCCCGAGGGCCAGCTCGGCAGCGGCCCCTTCCACCGCGTTGACGGGATCGACAGCATGACAGAGACGAACGGCGCGGCGCGCCAGCTCGACCTCCTGACCGAGAACCCGGTCTACAAGCCGTTCCGCTACCCCTGGGCCTACGACGCGTGGCTCACCCAGCAGCGCATCCACTGGTTGCCGGAGGAGGTGCCGCTCGCCGACGACGTGAAGGACTGGCACACCTCGCTCACCAGGGCCGAGCGCAACCTGCTCACCCAGATCTTCCGCTTCTTCACGCAGGCGGATGTCGAGGTGAACAACTGCTACATGAAACATTACGCGCAGGTGTTCAAGCCGACCGAGGTGCTGATGATGCTGTCGGCCTTCTCGAACATCGAGACGATCCACATCGCCGCCTACAGCCACCTCCTGGATACGATCGGCATGCCGGAGATCGAGTACTCGGCCTTCCTCAAGTACAAGGAGATGAAGGACAAGTACGACTACATGCAGACCTTCCGGGTGGACTCGAAGGTCGAGATCGCCAAGACGCTCGCCGCCTTCGGCGCGTTCACCGAAGGGTTGCAGCTCTTCGCCTCCTTCGCAATCCTGATGAACTTCCCGCGCTTCAACAAGATGAAGGGGATGGGCCAGATCGTCTCCTGGTCGGTGCGCGACGAGACGCTGCACTGCCTCAGCGTGATCCGGCTGTTCCGCACTTTCGTGGCGGAGAACCCCGAGATCTGGACGGAGGCACTGAAGCGCGAGATCCGTACGATCTGCGAGACGATCGTGCACCATGAGGATGCGTTCATCGATCTCGCCTTCGAGCTCGGCGGGGTCGAGGGGCTCGATGCGCCCTCGGTGAAGCGCTACATCCGCTTCATCGCCGATCGCCGTCTGGTCCAGCTCGGGCTCGAGCCGATCTACGCCGAGGCGAAGAATCCGCTGCCCTGGCTCGACGAGATGCTGAACGCGATCGAGCACACGAACTTCTTCGAGAATCGGGCGACCGAGTACAGCCGGGCGGCGACGCAGGGCACGTGGGAGGAGGCGTTCGCCGACCACGTGTTCGACACGCCGCAGCCGACGGGCGCGATCCTCACGCACTGACGGGAGGCGCTACAGCAGCCCGCGCGCGATCCCGCCGTCGACGTTCACGGTCTGGCCGGTGACGTAGCCCGCGCGCGGGCTCGCGAGCCACACCACCATCGCGGCAACCTCGTCCGGCTCGCCGAAACGGCCGAGCGGGATCTCGCGCGCGAACTCGGCGATGACGGCCGCGCGGGTGACGCCGCGTTCGGCGGCGAGACGGTCGGCGCGTTCGGTCCAGAGCCGCGTCAGGGTCCGGCCCGGGGCGACGCTGTTGACGCGGATGCCCGCGGGCGCGAGTTCGGCGCCGAGCGTCTTCACCAGCGCCAGAAGCCCCGCCTTGTGCACGTTCGAGGCGACCTGGTTGGGATAGGGCATGCGCGCCGAGGCCGCGCCGAGGATCACGACGGCGGGGTCGCGCCCGGCCCGCAGCAGCGGCAATGCGGCGCGCACCACGCGCACGGCGGAGAGCACGTTGAAGCCGTAGTTCTCCTGCCAGTCCGCATCGGTCAGCGCCTCGAAGCCGGCGCGGATCGAGCCGCCGACGCAGTCGATCACCGCGTCGAGCCCGCCCAGCGCCTCGGCTGCGGCCGCGACCAGACGCTCCGCCTCGCCGGCGCGGGTGATGTCGGCCGCGGCGGCCGCAGGCCGGCGCCCCGTCGCGCCGCCGATCCGGTCCGCCATCGCCTCGATCCCGGCGCGGCCGCGCGCGGCGATCATGAGGCGCGCGCCTTCCTCGGCGAGCAGCGTCGCGGTCGCGGCGCCGATGCCGGCCGAGGCGCCGACCACCAGCACGCGCCGGCCGTCATAACGGAGATCCATGGGCCTTCCTCGCGATCCATGCGTAGAGTCGGAACATCACCGTCACCGTCGCGGCGATGAGCGCGATGCGGACGATCTGGAACGCCGTCACCACGGTCGCGTCGAGGCGCATGATCTTCGCCGTCAGCACCATCTCCGTGATGCCGGCCGGCGCGAGCGAGAGGAAGGCGACCGCGAAGGGCAGGCCGGTGGCGGCCGAGAGCGCGGCGCCGCCCGCCGCCGAGGCGAGGATCAGCAGCGCCGCGATCGCCGCCGCCGCCATGACGACGCGCGGCAGGCGGGCGAGGCTCTCGCGCCGGAACCGCGTGCCGAGCGCGATGCCGATCGCGAGCTGGGCGAGCACCAGCGCGA
>Ga0308410_1000914_pt1 | contig 16778 bp, 13 predicted proteins | sample HotsprOSTMatCore_FD_203467 | JGI IMG/M metagenome (GOLD analysis project Ga0308410, IMG submission 203467) | Hot spring phototrophic mat microbial communities from Octopus Spring, Yellowstone National Park, Wyoming, United States -... | ecosystem: Environmental > Aquatic > Thermal springs > Hot...
TTGGTGATCTGAAACGAACGCCCAATCCCCAGATGCGCGATGCGATGCAAGGGCATCCCTGTAATCTCGCGACCCTTGAAGAGTACACGCCCTGCGTTCGGCTCGATGTTGTTGGTCAGGAGGTTGAAAAAAGTGGTCTTGCCCGCGCCGTTCGGTCCGATAATCGAGTGAATTGTGTTGCGCCGAATTTTGATGCTCACATTGTCCACTGCCACCAGCGCGCCAAATTCTTTGCGTAACTGCTCGCTCTCGAGGATGATTTCCATGATTACGTTATCGTCCATCCATTCCTCCAAATAGTGGAGAGTGGAGAGTGGATAGTGATCAGAAAATCTGACCACTATCCACTGATCACTGACCACTGCTCACTGGCCACTGACTATTACCCACTGACGGAGAGCGCTACTTGGCACTCAACTTTTGATACGGCAACTTGCCGCAACGCGCTTTGAGCGATTCAGGGAGCAAGCAGGGTGGTTCGGGGCGATTGGTCTTGACCGTTTCAAAGTATTTGAACTCTTTATCGGTCACGTTGAGAATCTTGACGATGTACATATCTTGAATCGCCACGTGATCTTCTGGACGGAAATAGACCTTGCCCTTGGGTCCGTCGAACTCCATCCCTTCCATTGCCTTGATGAGCACAGCGGAATCGGTATTGCCGTTCGTCTTGCGTAAGGCAGTGGCAACCGCGATGGCGGCGTTCATCCCGTCCGCATCAAACAGGTCGGGCGGCACTTTGTGGCGCGCGAGTGTTTCTTTGACCAACCAGTCGTTGATTGGATTCTTGGGTGAGGTATAGTGGTAGAGGATGCCACTGTTCTGTCCAAGCGCCGCGGCATACAGCGGGATCGTCGCGTTATCCGCGAGGGACGCGGCGAGTTTCATCTTGTCGAACACGCCGATCTCTTGCGCGGTCTTGAACATTGGGACGAACCCCGCGCCTGCCCAGGTGACGATCCATGCCTCGGCACCCGATTTGAGAATCTTGTCGAGGTACGGTGTAAACTCTTTGGTATCGAGTGGTGCAAAGATGTCGTCAATGACGAATGTGCCACCCATCACAGTACAGGCATCGCGGAACGCGGCGGCACCGCCATAGCCAAAGGAGTAATCGGGCGCGATCTGCACGAACTTTTTATACTGCGTGGTGAGGTACTGGCACAGATTGATCGCATCCTGATAGTTGTTGCGGCTGACGCGGAAGGTGTACTCGTTAAAGTCCTTGCCGGTGATGTCGTTGGACGCGGCGGGCGCGACCACCAGCACCTTCTTGTTGTCGCGCGCGATGCCCTGCAACGTTGCTGTACCGCCAGAACTCACCGTGCCGACCAAGATGTCCACCTTCTTCACTTCGATCAACTCGCGCGCGACCGTGGCGGTGGTGTCCACCACGCCCTTGTCGTCTGCGATGATGATCTGGATTTCGCAGTCCTCGACCTTGAACACATTATCTTTGCCAGGCGCGCCCGCTAGCCATTCCCAGCCCAGCAAGAAACTGCGTTCCATCATCGCGCCGTACACTGCCAGCGGACCACTCTTGTCCGTGATGAGTCCGACTCGGATGGGGCGATCGCATTTGAGTCGCGCCGTCGCGGGTGGCTTGGTTGGTTCGGGTGGTTTGGTGGCTTCGGGTGGCTTGGTCGGTTCTGGTGTTGGCGTCGCGCACCCCATGACGATGAATGCCAGCGCAATCAGCGCGAGCAATGCAAACTTTTTCATTTCCTCTCCTCCGTTTGGAATCGTGGATTTCAAATCTTGGGTTGAAATCCGCAAACTCATCGTTTGATTTGCTTTTGCCTTTTTACTTTTTTCTCTTTTTGGCTGTGGACATCCCCCCTTTCGATTGGCTCATTAGCACATTGGTTCATTGTCTTGTGTTTTAGCACAGCGCGTACCCCGAACCGGGGACGATTACGCACGTGGCGTCAGCGATGTTTCGGTCAAGCTTTGGGCAATTTTCAAAATCGTCCTACTTGGCTAGTTGCAAATGTTCCACCAATATTGCTGTGAACTCGGCCGGTTTTTCGACGAACGGCGTGTGTCCTGTGTCGGGAATCACTTTTTCCCAATACGCGCCGCCATTCGCTTTGTATTGATCGAGCACCTTGCGCGTTTGCGAGACCATCGGTTGCGGCGGATATACGGCATCGCCGGGCCAACCGGGAACGAACCCTAATTTGCCCAGTGTGCCAAAATCGAAGAGAGAATTATCGGAAACGATTTGATCGTCCGAGCCACGCACCCACAGAATCGGTGGTTTGGGTTGCGCCGCAATGAATTGCTTGATGCTATCGCCAACGTATTTGGGCGACGCGGCATTGATCGGTCCGAATTTTCCCGGCGCGACGTTAGGCCAATTGGGCGATGGCACGAAATCGCCAGGGTATCTATCGGATCCGATTTTCTCGGTGAGTAACGACGAGAGCAAATCTTCTTCGCGCGCGGGTTTGAACGGCGGCTTCCAATAGAACGAATTCATCACGATGCGCGGCGATGCTTGCGGATTGTTCGTACTGCGATCCTGCGCCGCAATCAGTTTGGGAAATTCCGGGTTCACCACACCGCCCCCCGAGCCGGCAAAGTCGTCGGCACACGGCGTGCCGTCCACATCCTTCGTGCCGCCAAAGCCGTATGGCGACCCCGGATTAACGAGCGTCACGGACAACACCGCCTCGCCCGCCATCGGTACAAGCGTGAACATCAACATTCCGCCAAGCGAGTGACCGACGAGATGATATGTTTTCAAGCCAAGCACTTGGACCAGCGCGAGAATATCCTCTGCCCAATCTTTCAACCCGCGCGTTGCATCAATCACTTTGTCTTCAGTGTCACCATAGCCGCGCAGGTCGGGCGCAATGCCGCGAAATTGCGCCGGCAGTTTGAGCATAATCTCTTCCCAGAAGGTTGACGATGAGGCGTTGCCGTGAATGAAAATGACCGGTATCGCGCTTTCGCTGCCGCTGAACAATGCGTGAATCTTCAATCGCGGCGTGTCAATCATCTTTGACGTGATACCCGGTAAAGTTGGAACGGTTGACATTTTTTTCCTCCTGATTTCAGTGGTCAGTGGTTAGTGGTCAGTGATCAGTTTTCTGATCGCTATCCACTATTCACTATCCACTATCCACTGAATTTGTCCCGCAATTCGCGTTTCAAAATCTTGCCCATTCCAGACATTGGCAGTGCGTCAAGGAACACTACACTCTTTGGCACTTTGTAGCGCGCGAGGTGCTGTTGCATAAACGCAATGAGTTCTTCTTCGGTGGCGGTCATTCCCGGTTTCAACACCACACACGCCTTGCCGACTTCGCCCCATTTTTCGTCGGGCACACCAATCACCGCGCACATATGCACTGCCGGATGTTTGTACAGCACTGCTTCGATTTCGACGGGGTACACATTCTCGCCGCCAGAGATGAACATATCCTTCTTGCGATCCACGACGTAGAAATACCATTCCTCATCGTAGCGCACCATATCGCCGGTGTGGAACCAACCTTCATCGTCAATCATCGCGCGCGTCGCTTCGGGATTGTTCCAGTAACCGGAACAGCGGCTGGGTCCCTTGAGCACCAATTCACCAACCTGATTCGGACCGAGGGGCTGGTTGTTCTCGTCCACGACGCGCACGTCCACGAAAAAGTTGGGGCGACCGATGCTCCCGGCTTTGCGTTCTGCGTCTTCTGGCGCAAGCGCGAACAAGCCGGGCCCAAACTCGGTCATACCAAAACCTTGTTTGAAGCGAATGCCCTTGTCCTTCATATATTGCTGAATCACCGGGACAGGCAACGGCGCGCCGCCGCAGGTGCAAAAGCGCAGACTGCTCAAGTTCGCGGTTTTGTAGTTGGGCGCCTGCAGCATCATTTGGTACATCGTCGGCACGCCGGCGAACACAGTCACGCGTTCGCGCTCGATCAAATCAAGCACCAGCGCGGGATCGAACTGTCGTACCAGAATCGTCGTGTTACCAAAGACGACTTGCGACGACAGGTACGCGAACAAGCCGCCCGCGTGGAACAGTGGATAGATGTTAAGGTAAATGTCATCGTGGTGTAAATCGTGAATCACCGTGTTCAGCACATTCCAGCAAATCATCCGATGGCTGATCATCGCGCCTTTGGGCAAACCGGTCGTGCCGCCGGTAAAGAGCAGGCAAGCGATGTCTTCCGCTTCGAGTGATTCGCACGTGACGCGCGTGGCGGGCGATGATTGCAGCGTCGTCTCAAAGTGTTGGCTGCCGGGGATGCCGTCGCCTTCGATGTGGAGATAGTGGCGTATTGCGTATTGCGTGGTGCGTGTTGCGTTTTCGATCTCGGCGACCTGCGCCTTGAAATCGTCCGAGTAGATGAGCACTTGAGGTTGCGTTTGCTCGATCAAGCCAAGGTTCTCGCGCCAATGCAAGCGCCAGTTGAGCGCGGTGTGAATCGCGCCCAGTTTCGCACAGGCGTAGAAACAATCGAGATGCTCGATGCCATCGCGCGCGAGAATCGCTACGCGGTCGCCTTTGCCGATTCCGACAACATCGCGCAACCACGTCGCCAGCCGATTGACGCGCTCGTTCCATTGCCGATACGTCAAGCGCCATTCGGGTTGCTTGCTGTAATCTATGATCGCCAGTTTGTCGGGTGAATAAATTTCACGCCGTCCGAGATAGTCACCGATGTACATCGTCGCTTCGCTCCTTTAGTGGTTAGTGGCTAGTGGCTAGTGGTTAGTGATTAGTGGTTAGATTGTCTGATCACTATCCACTAACCACTAACCACTATCCACTATCCACTGTCCACTATCCACTTGAAAACACACGCCGCCATCGCCATACCACCGCCGGTCGCACAGAAGACGATGTTGTCGCCGGGCTTGGGACCGATGCCGCGTTCAATCGCATCATCCAGCGCGACCGGGATGCATGCGGAGCCGAGATAGCCCCACTTGTCCATAATCCAGTGTGTCTTGTGCATCGGCTGACCCAGGTTTTGCATCACGAATTCGATGGTGCGAAGGTTGAGTTGTGTGAACAGAAAGAAGGCAATGTCGTCGAGTGTGAGACCGGCTTTGGCAACCACAGTACGCACGAGAGGGGGCCAGTTATCGGAATTAAAAGTCTTTGGAAATTTCTTGACGAATTGCACGCGCGGTTTGCCGAGTTGCGCGATGACCTCCGGCGTCGCGGGACGATACGTGCCGCCTGTGTAGATGCCCAGCGCGTCGTGATACTCGCCGCGCGCAACGAGTTTGCCGGCGAGATGCCCCGGCGCATCGCCGGCGCGCACGATCACCGCGCCCGCGCCATCGGCGAAAAGTGTGGCGGTGTACTTGTCGTGCCAATCGAGAAATTTGGTCATCCCGTACCCGCCCGCGACCAGAATGTTGCGATAGTCCGCGTCGGTGGCGATGTAACGCGCGGCAAGGTCGAGCGCGGTTACCCACGCGGCGCACGCGCAATTGATGTCGTACGTGCCGGCATTCGTCGCGCCGAGTTTGGCTTGCACAACCGATGCGGTTGCCGGGCTGATGTAATCTGGCGTATCGGTCGCGACGAGGATGAGATCGAGATCTGTTGGCGCGAGGCGCGCGCGTTCCATCGCCTGGCGCGCCGCGCGCACAATCAAATCCGACGTGGTCTCATCGTCCGCCATCACGTGCCGTTCGCGAATGCCCACATTCTCGATGAGCCACGTGCCCACGTCCTCGCCGAGGATTCGGTTCAGGTCCTGGTTCGTGATGATTTTTTCCGGGATGTAACGACCGGTGGAAATGATTTGGGCGTAACGCATTGTCAATCGAAATGAATCGTCTTTGCCGCGAGAAATTTTTTCACTGTGCCCCAAAAAATCTCCGGCTTTTCCAGATACGTCAAGTGTCCACTTCCTGCAATCATTATTTGCCGACTGTTCGGGAGAATGTCGAGCAGTTTCACCTGTTGCCAGGGCGGAATCGCGCGATCCTGATCGCCGGTCAGAATCAGCACCGGCGTTCGAATGTTGCGATACGCGTTTGGGTCGCGGTCAATGTTTTCAAAGAATGGATTTTGCGCCTCCGTCAAACGAATCAAGCAATGCTTTTTGTCCTTGTAGCGCTCGTAGAAATTGAGCCGCATCTTTTCCATCGTCGGACCGTAAATCTGCCGCGCAAATTCTTCGCCGAAGATTTTTTCGTACAGGTATTGCGTGTAAATGTCCAGCGCAGGATCGGGCGCGCGATAGAATCGCAACGACAAATCCTGATACATCTGAAAGAGTGTCTCGCGTGTGAGCAGGATGCCCGAAAGTGTCAATGTGTGCAAACGATGTTGATACAATCGTCCCAACTCTGCGCCGATGAATCCACCGTACGAGACGCCGATCGGATGGACTTTTTCGATGCCCAGTTCATTGAGAATCACAATCAAGTATTCGGCGAACTTGTGAATGTAGTACGGCTCGTCCTCTTGTGATGAACCTCCTTGCCCAAAATAATCGTAGAGTAACACGTCGTAATCGGGATGGATGTTGGGCAGGATGCGATACCAGTTGCGCGTCATCATCCCGACGCCGTTCAACAACACGACGACTTGGCGTTCGCCTTTGCCGAAATACTCCCAGTAAATCTGGCGCGTGCCATTTTCGACGCGCACGATTCCTGATTTGTCTGGAACGATGGTGGGTTTGTCGGTCATTTCATTCGCTCGTCAATGGTTCGTCGAATCGCTGAATCTCGATCACATAGCCGTTAGGGTCGCGCAGAAAGCAGTGATAGATGCGATAGCGCGGATTGTGCATCGGCGGCTTGTCGAACGCGATGCCTTGCGCGCTCAATCGCTGATACCACGCGTCCACCTCATCGCTGACGAGTGTGAGAATCACGCCGCGCGGTTCGGGCGCGCTCGCGCGCTCGCAAAAGCCGATAAACGCGTTCGCGCTGACGCGGTAGATACGGCAATCGCCCTGATCGCGCGCGAGCGGCAAGCCGAGCACGCGCTCGTAGAAATCGCCAGTGCGCGCGAGATCGCGCGTGGTCAGGAATGTGATGTGTTGAGCGAACGGCTCACTCACTTGAGAAACTCGACGATCGCGGCTACCGCCGCATCGGTTGCATCGAACGGGTAAAAATGTCCGGCGTTCGGCAGGATGCGAATCGTGCTGTTCGGAATTTGTTTCGCCAGCAACTCGGCGTTGCCGGGCGGCACGACCTTGTCGTGTTCGCCGAACAGAATCAGCGTGGGCGCGGTGATGTTCTTGAGTTTGTGTTCAAAGCACGCCTCTTCCGCCATCAGTGCCAGACCGATTGCCATCTGCGCTTGATACGCGGCAGGATCAATCGGATGCTTGACGCGAAAGTCGAGCCACTCTTGCACGATTTCGGGATGCGCGTCGCCAAAGCCGGGCGCGCAACTGATGAGGATGCCGCGCTTAAGCCGTTCGATCGGATCCGATGTCATATCGGTCAGCACGGCGAGCGCTTCCGGTGTTACGGGAATCGCGCGCGGTCCGCCAAAGTTCGTCGCGGAGAGAATGAGTTTGCTCACCATCGCGGAATACGTGAGCGCGAACGCCTGCGCGACAAATCCACCCATCGAGTGTCCCAGAATCGCCGCGCGCGCGATGCCGAGTGCGTTCAGCAAGCCGGCGGTATCGTCCGCGAGCAGTTGCGCGGTGTACGGTCCTGCCGGTTTATCGGTTTCGCCCACGCCGCGATTGTCGAACGTGATGACCTGAAAATGTTTTGCCAAGCCCGGCACCATCTTGTGCCACATCCACGAACTGTACCCCAGCCCGGCAATCAACACCAGCGGTTCGCCCGCGCCGTGAATTTCGTAAAAGATGTTGATTCCGTTTGCGTTTACTTTGGGCATTGTTTTCCTCCGTTGATCAGTGGTTAGTTAGTGGTCAGTGGTCAGTGGTTAGTGGTTAGTGGTCAGTGGTTAGTGGTCAGTGGTCAGATTTTCTGATCACTATCTACTATCCACTATCCACTATTCACTATCCACTATCCACTATCCACTATCCACTATCCACTATCCACTGTACTTCTCCCGCAACTTTGCTTTTTCAATCTTGCCATACGGCGAGTACGGGAACGAGTCGGCAAAGATGACGCGTTTGGGAATTTTATAGCGCGCCAGTTTGCCTTCGCAGAATTTGAGCAACTCGTCTTCGGTGGTTGTTTGTCCCGGCTTGAGCAGCACAATCATCCAGCCGACCTCGCCCCACTTTTCATCGGGCGCGCCGATGAGCGCGGCGTCTTGCACTGCCGGATGATCGCGGAAAATCGTTTCGACTTCGGCAGCGTACACATTTTCGCCGCCACTCTTGATCATATCTTTGAAACGACCGATGATGTAATAAAAGCCATCTTCATCGCGCCGCGCCATATCGCCGGTGTGAAACCAACCGTTGGTGATGGATTCAGCGGTGGCTTGAGGATTGCGCCAGTAGCCGGCGCACACGTGCGGTCCCCAAATCAGCAACTCGCCCGGTTCATTCACACCGACTTCTTTGCCGGTTTCGGGATTGACCAGACGCATCTTGCTGTGAAAGATCGGCTTGCCAACCGAGCCACGTTTGCGCACCGATTCTTCATCGGTCATACTGAAGCAATTGGGACCGACTTCAGTGAGTCCATAGCCCTGTCGAAACACGCCGCCTTTGGCTTTGATCCAACTTTCCATCAACGGTACAGGAATCGGTGCGCCGCCACTGATCCAGAATCGAACACACGAAAAATCGGCGTGCTGAAAGTACGGCGTGTTGTACCACATCTGAAACAAGGTGGGCACGCCCAGCACAACAGTGCATTTTTCTTCGACGATGATACGCAACGATTGTTCGGTGTCGAAAGTACGCGCGAGGACGATGCGCCCGCCGATGTAAAAGAGCGGCGTGAGAAATGCGAACAAGCCGCCAGCGTGAAAGAGCGGCGTTAGCACCGGCGATACATCATCTTCGCGCAAGCCCCACGATGCGACGGTGTTGATGCAGTTCCACAAAATCTGACGATGCGGCAACATCGCGCCCTTGGGGCGTCCGGTCGTGCCAGAGGTGTAGAGGATGCAGTACGGATCATCGGCATCGAGCGGCGGACGTTCGGGTTCTGCATCGGACGCGCGCGCTGTTTCGATTTCGTATGCCGGCGCGCCTTCGATGGACGCGCCTTCCACGCTGACGAGTTGCGCCGCGCGCAACACCTCGCGCATCTCGTTCAACGTGCCGACGAATTCGGGACCACACAGCACGACCTTTGGTTCGCAATCGCTGACGATGTAGGAGAGTTCGCGCGCGGTGAGGCGCCAGTTGAGCGGGGCAAAGATCGCGCCAATCTTCGCCAAGCCGTAGAACAAATCGAGGTAGATGACGCTGTTGTGCGCAAGAATCGAAACGCGATCCCCTTTGCCAACGTCAAGTGTGCGCAACCAGTTTGCGGCGCGATTCGCGCGCGCGTTCAGTTGCGCGTACGTGAATCGTTCGCCAGTGTGTGTGTAGAGGAGTGCTTCGCGATCTGGTGTCAGCCGCGCGCGAGAGGTGAGTAGATCGGCTGCGTGCATTTTTAACTCCAGTGCGTAGTGGATAGTGGATAGTGGCTAGTGGATAGTGGTTAGTGGATAGTAGAAACTAACCACTAGTCACTAATCACTAACCACTAATCACTGACCACTGACCACTAACCACTAACCACTATGTCCCAACCACAATCCCGCCATCCACGCGCAGCACTTCGCCCGTGATGAAACTCGCTTCGTCGGAGGCAAGGAACAAGTACGCGTTCGCAATATCGCGCGGTTGTCCCATTCGTCCGAGTGGTGTGCGCGCTTTCATTCCTTCGATGATTTTTTCGGGCATTGACTTGATGATGTCAGTGGCGGTAAAACCGGGCGCGACGGCGTTGACGCGAATGTTATAGCGCCCCAATTCGCGCGCCCACACTTTGGTCATTCCAATCACACCCGCTTTGGTGGCAACGTAATTCGTCTGCCCAAAGTTGCCATCGAGTCCGACGATGGAAGTCGCGTTGAGAATCACACCACCGCCCTGCCGAATCATATACGGCGCGACCGCTTGCGCGCAGTTGAACACACCTTTCAAGTTGACGGCGATCACCAGATCGAAATCGGCTTCGGACATTTGTCCGACGATCGCGCCATCTTTCACCTTGACGAGTTGCGCGTCGCGCAAGATGCCGGCGTTGTTCACCAGCACGTCAATACGTCCATAGTGATTCCACACATCGTCCACCCACGCTTGCACTTCTTGCCGATTCGCCACGTTGACCTTGTAAAATCGCGCGTCGGGTCCAAGTGATTTCACTGTTTCTTGTCCGACTTGTTCTGCCACATCGCAAATCACGACCTTGGCGCCCTCTTCCGCGAATCGTTCCGCCGTTGCCTTGCCGATGCCCGCGGCTCCGCCGGTGATTAAACAGACCTTGTCTTTCAAACGCATTTTTTCCTCCGAAGATAGTGGATAGTGGTTAGTGACTAGTGGTTAGTGGCTAGTGGATCGTGGTTAGATTCTCTAATCACTAACCACTATCCACTAATCACTAGCCACTAACCACTGATTTTGCCCCATTGCACCACACCCGCCGCCCACACGTATCCAATCCCGGCGGCGACGATCACCATCAAATCGCCATCTTTCAAACGCCCCTGTTTCAGCCCTTCGACAATCGAAAACATCGCGTCTTGCTCGCCGGTGTGTCCGTACTCCCCCAGGTACACCGATTGATCCTCGCGCAATCCCAGGCGTTCGAGCATCTCGCGATGCGCTGAGGGTTTGATGAGCAAGATGTTGGCGAAATCAATGTCCGCGCGCGTGTACGGCGTGCCATCGGGCTTGGTGCCGCTTTTGCGCAACGCTTCGTCCACGCACAGCAGCCAGTTGTCCATCGAGACCGCGTTCAGGCGATTCTTCATCGCTTCGGGTTCGACCAGATCGAAATAGAACAGTCCTTGTGCGCGCGCCGCGTCGCTGGGTGGTTGCACGGTACCACTCGCCGGCACAATCACGTGCTTGCTCATCGAACCATCCACGATGAAATGCGTGCCGAGGACGTGATTCCGATCCCAGTTTTTACGCAAGAGCATCGCGCCGCCGCCCGCGCCAATGTTCCACATAAACGAGGTGCGCGGATTACGCAGGTTGATGAAATCGCACACCTTGTAGCCGCCCGCGATGAGCACCGTGTTGATTTCTGGATCGGCGAGCATCATATCTCTGGCGAGTTTCATCGCGTTGACGGTGGTCGCGCAGCGCATATGCACATCCAGCGCCCACGCGCGCCGCGCGCCGATTTCGTACGCCAGATGAATCCCCGCTGTCCAGAGCAGATACTCTTTCCACTCTTCGGTCGTGCAAAGCACCACATCAATTTCTTCGGGCGGCATATTCGCTTTGGCAAGACAATCGAGCGCGGCTTTGATGCCCATCTCGTTCGGGTGATCGTTTTCATCGCCAATGAACTTGCGATGGATGCCCATCTTGTCGCGAATCACCTCTTCGGGCAAGCCGCTGATTTCCGCAATCTCTTTCGACGTGATGAATTTTCTGGGCGAATAGGTGCCCACGCTGACGATGCCGACGGTGGGTTGTCCCACGTTGTTCTCCTGACCGATTTAACGACGAATGACGAATGACCAAGGACGAATGACCAATGACCAACGACGAATGACGAATGACCAAGGACGAAGATCGTTCGTCATTCGTCGTTCGTCCTTCGTCATCCCTCCTTCGTCATTCGTCATTCATCCTTCGTCGTTCGTCCTTCGTCGTTCGTCCTTCGCAAAAACAAAATCGCCGAGCGGCACATAGCGCGCAATGAACGCTACGGCGTCGGCGAAATCTGTAAAACTTTTTTCTTCGTTCGATTGAACGTGACGGACGACCGCGTGCCAATGCGACGCATCTTGAGCCGATGCGTCATGCACAAACCGCAACACAAACGATTCTACACGCGGACTCTCGGTGGGCAACGCTGTCCTCCTGTCTGCGTGCAGAATAGCATACGGCGGTTACAGTGGAGTTACAGTGGACAGTGGATAGTGATTAGTGGTTAGTGATTAGTGATTGGAGATTGGAGAATCTGAATACTGAACACTGACCACTGACCACTAACCACTAACCACTCTCCGATACACCTCCACCGTTGCCGCGCTGGGCTCAACTTCCAACTCGTTGCGCAGCACACGCCTGCATTGTTCGAACACACGGCGCACCTGCGCGCGATCGCCGCGTGCCGCATACGCCTGCATCATCAGCCGATACGCGTGTTCCCAGCACCGATCGCGCGCCAGGATTTTTTCGCACCACGCGATACCTTCGTCGAACGCGCCGCGCGCGAGCAACTCGGTTGCCAGCCGATCCGCCGCGCGCAAGTACAACGCCAGCAACCGTTCGCGCTCGGCGATTGCCCAATCGTCATAGCGCGCGTCGGCGATGAGAAAATCGTCCGCGTACAACGTCAGCGCGCGCCGATACGCCTCGAGCGCGGCATCCCCTTCGGCTTGGTCAGCGCGCGTAATCTCGCGGAGGAATTCGTCTGCGTCAATCCACACATCCGCGTTCGCGCGCAACCCGTACGCCGATTCTTCACGCGCGATGAACGCTGGCTCGGTGTCACCGCGTTCGGGTTCCAGCACGCGGTTCAACGCGTTCAACACGACTTTGAAATCGCGCGCGGCGACCTCGGGCGATTCATTGCGCCAGAGCAACTCGAAAATTTCCTCGCGTTCGATCAGGCGTCCCCGCTGCGCGATGAATAACTGCAACAGTTGCCGCGCTTTTTTGCGTTGCCACTCGCGCGCGCCGATTTCGGTTTCGCCGCGCCACACGCGGAACGCGCCCAGCGTTTGCACGCGCAACTGATAGCCCGGATGTAGCGTGACGTTTTCCAAACCCATCGTCGCAAGGAGACGCGTCACGTAACCGAGATGCTTGCTGCGGCGGCGCGCCTCCAGCAAAAGCGGCACGCCCATTCGCGCGTCTGCCATTCCCAGCAACGTTCGTCGCGTGAACAGATAATCGTAACGATGCGTCTGCGCGAGCGCGAGCGCATCGTCCAGATGTGTCAGCGCGCGTTCGTGTTGATGGGCTTGCCAGTGCGCGAGGGCGAGCCACAGGCGCGCCGCCGTTTGCCCAAACGTATCGCCGCACGAGCGCATCGCCGCGCGCGCCTCGTCCAGAACGTGCATCGCCTCGCGCGCTTGACGCGCCAGCACCAGACTGGCGCCGAGCGCGATCTGCAAAATCGCGATGAGCCACGCATCGCCCGTGTCCTGCGCAATCGTGATACCTTCTCTGGCATCGCGTCGCGCGGCGGTGACATCGCCGCTATAGCCGTGCGCGCGCGTCAGCCCCCAGCGCGCCTCTGCGCGCGTGCGCTTGACCGCGAGTTGATCGCCCAGCGCGATTGCTTCTTCGTAGCAACGCATCGCCGCGCGCAAATCGCCGCGTAGTTGTAGCGCGTGCCCCAGCCGCATCTGTCCGACGGCTGAAACAAACGGCGACGCGAGTCGCGCGCCGAGCGCGATGCCTTCCTGTGCTGTCTCGAACGCGGCATCGGCGTTGCCTTGCAACGAGTGAATCAGCGAGAGCACGAGCAACGTTTCGCGATGCGCGCGCGGCGCGTGCGGTTTGCCGCGTTCATCGCGCGCCCACGTCTCCAGGATTTCGCGCGCTTCGTCCAACCGACCGGTGCGCAACTTGACGCGCACACTCAACACATCTTCGCTGGGACCTTCCTCGCGCAACACCCGCGCGCGTTCGCGCAGTGCCTCCGCTTCTTCTGCCTTGCCCACATTCAACTTGTTCTCGGCAAGGAGTTCCAGCAGGCGCGCGTGCGCCACGCGATCATCCAAACCGTCCATCAAACGCAACGCCTCTTGCAAAATCTTTTCGGCTTGCGGCGGGCGCAACGTATCGAGATACACCAGCGCTTGACCGCGCAATGCGCGCACGATGCCGCGCACGTCGCTGGCGGCGCGCCACGCGCGTTCGGCTTGCGCGTACCACGCGAGCGCGTCGTCAAAGCGACTGTGGAGGCGCGCCAGATCGCCGAGAAAGAACATCAAAATCGGATAGGCGGCGACAATATCCGCCGGTAGCGCATCGAGCCAGCCCGCCAGCGTTTCCAGGCGGCCTGTGCGCAACATCTCTTCGCCGATGCGTTCGATTTGCGCGACGGCATCGCTGAACGCGTGCGCGCGCAGAAAATGAAAGATGGCTTCTGCCGCGTTGCCGTCCTGCCGATAAAATTCTGCCGCGCGCCGATGGCGTTCGCGCACCGCGTTCGCATCGAGACGCGTGGCGTGCTCGCGCAAAAAATCGTGAAAGAGATGATGGTAGCGATAATGTTCGCCTCCCAGCGCGGTGACAAAGAGATCGCGCTCGCGCAAATACGCGAGCATCGCCGCGCTATCGGTGTTGGGCGCAACCGCCTGACACGCGCGCGGTTCGAGTTCGCGCAGGACGGCGGTACTCAAAAGAAAATGCTGGGCGTCGCGCGGTTGTTGCGCCAGCACATCGCGCGCGAGATACGCAAAGAGGGTTTCGGCGCGTTCGCTTGCGAGCAAATTGGCGATAGAGGTTTTGGGTCTGGCGCGTCGTTCTTGCCACACCAGTTGCAACGCGATGGGCCAGCCCTCGGTGCGTTCGTGCAACAAATCAATCTCGTGTGGCGCGAGGGGACACTTGTACGTCTCGGCAAAGAGTGTGGCGATTTCGTCGCGCGTGAACGCGAGCGCGTCGCGTTTAATGTCCAGCACCTCGCCGCGCGCGCGCCATGTTGCCAGATGTTCCCAGCGCGGCGCGTAACGCGTCGAAACGATGACGTGCAACGTGGGTGGGAGAAACGCGAGGAAATGATCGAGGAGTGCGTCCACCGCCTCCGACGCGGCGAGGTGGTAATCGTCAATGACCAGAAGCGCGGACGTGGTGAGATGATCAGCGAGTGCGTTGATGAGCGCGTCGGTAGCCGCGCGCGTGGCGTGAGCGCCCGCATCTTGCAACAATACGAGCGGCGTATCGGGCAACGCGGGCAAGCCCACTCGAAACGCGGCGATGAGATGCGCGATGAATTGGTACGGGTCAGTGTCGCCTTCACTCGCGCTGTACCAAAAGAGCGGCGTGTATGTTTGCGCCAGATTGGTGAGCGCGGTGGATTTGCCATAGCCCGTGCTTGCCTGCACAATCGTCACGCGATAATCGAGCGCGTTGCGCAGGTGAGTTGCCACACGGGGTCGCACGAGGGTATAGCGAGAGAGACGCCGTGGGTTTAATTTGGTGCGCAAGATGGTGTCGGGACGCGGCATCGGTGAAAAGGATAACACGCGGGAAAAAGTTTGTCAATATGAAGCGCGCCAATGCAATGACAAGCGGAGGCGCGGCTTTGTCAAGCGATTTTGCACACACCCTGCGCCAATTGACCAGAGTGGCTTTCGTGGGTATAGTGTTCGGTGTTCAGTGTTCGGTGTTCAGTGTTCAGTGTTCAGTGTTCAGTGTTCAGTGTTCAGTGTTCGGTGTTCAGTATTCAGTGTTCAGGCTACACTTCGCGTAGGCATAACGATATACCCAATTACGAAATGTTAAATTTTTTGAGGAAGGAAAAATGCTATGCGAATCTCGTCTGCTTGCTTTCTTCTGCTCTTTTTGTGCGCCTGTGCTTCACCACAAATGTTCGATGGTGCGCGCGCGTTTCAACACGTCACCGCGCAAGTGAATTTTGGTGCGCGTCCTACCGGTAGCGCTGCTGCGCGCGCGACCGGCGATTACATCCTCGCGCAACTCAATGCGTCGGGATGGAAGACCGAGACGCAAGAGTTCACGTATCGTAACGTGCCGATTCGCAATCTCATCGGCAAGCACGCGCAGGGCAGGGGACCACTCATCATCCTCGGCACACACTACGACACGCGCGCGCGCGCAGAGCAGGACGCGACCAATCCCCACGCGCCAGTGCCCGGCGCGAACGATGGCGCGAGCGGCGTCGCGGTGTTGCTCGAACTGGCGCGCGTGCTCGAGGTATCGAAACTCAGAAACGAAGTGTGGCTCGTCTTTTTCGATGCGGAGGACAATGGCGAACTAGACGCCTGCGCGCTGATTCCGCCACCATGCGACACAACGCCCTGGAGTTGGTCAGTGGGCGCGGAATACTTTGCCGCGCACATCCGCGTCCAGCCACACACTGTCGTCATCGTGGATATGATTGGCGATGCCGACCAGAACATCTACTACGAACGGACATCGGATATGGCATTGCAGGAGGAATTGTGGCGAATTGCCGCGCGCCTGGGTTACACAAGACAATTCATCGCGCAGCCCCGCTGGGCAATGTGGGATGACCACACTCCATTTTTACGACGTGGTATCCGCGCCGCGCTCTTGATTGATTTCGATTATCCCCACTGGCACACCACTCAGGACACCCCCGACAAAGTATCGAGCGCGAGTCTGGAACGGGTAGGGCGCGTGTTGCAGACGTGGTTGGAGGGAAGGTGAAACTTGAAGCGTGAAACGTGAAACCCGGAACGTCGAACCTTGAACTTTGAACCTCGAACTCAAGGGGGCTAGTATTCTGCGCGTGGTTATGGTAAAATGACCTCAAGGACCAACTAACCAGGAGGAAAAAATGGCACCAAACATGTCCAAGATCCATCCGCAGTTGTTCGATGCGCTCAACGTTCACACGATTGCCGCGACGCAAGCGCCGTTGCGCGTCATTGTAAGTTCCGCGAGCCGGGAGTGCGTGCGTTGGCGGCGCTACCCGGCGTGGTTGCTACACATCGCACCTTCTCGTTGCTCCCAGCA
>Ga0308410_1000915_pt1 | contig 16777 bp, 14 predicted proteins | sample HotsprOSTMatCore_FD_203467 | JGI IMG/M metagenome (GOLD analysis project Ga0308410, IMG submission 203467) | Hot spring phototrophic mat microbial communities from Octopus Spring, Yellowstone National Park, Wyoming, United States -... | ecosystem: Environmental > Aquatic > Thermal springs > Hot...
GCAGAGGTGCTGTCCGGGCGAATGAGCCGCCGCGCGTTCTTACGTCTAGGTCTGGCGCTTGGGTTATCAGCAGGAGCTACTGCACTGGTTGCATGTGGTGGCCCGTCAGCACCAGCACCGACGGCCACTGCACCAATAGCTGCCGGTAGTGGACCAACCGGTCGGTTACGGGTTGCTAGCGAGATTCCTGTTCAGCTTGATCCGGCTTTTGCCTCATCTGATGCTGAAATCTTGATCCTCAACCATGTGTACGATTACCTGGTTGATATTGATGCGGCTAATGCGATCGTTCCCCGTTTAGCCCGTGAATGGACGATCAGCGAAGATGGTTTACGCTATCGGCTCGTGTTGGCACCGGGAGTGACCTTTCACGATGGCAGTCCGTTGACCGCGGCTGATGTGGTCTGGACGTTCAATCGGTTGCGAGATCCGGCGTTGCAATTACCAACTGCCGATCTCTACGCCAACATTGCCGATATTGCTGCCGATGGGGATAATGCGGTTGTTTTTACTCTTGCCGAAGCAAACCCCTTTTTCCTCTATGATCTGTCTGATAACCACGCGCTGGTACTGCGCGCCGAGAGTGAGAACCCGGCAACAGCATTCAACGGAACAGGCCCGTTCCGCGTTGTCGAGTATCGTACCGAAAACCGCATTGAACTTGCAGCTAATACGACCTATTTTCAGGCCGGGAAGCCGGCAGTTGCCAATCTTGAGATTATTTTCTTCGCCGATCAGGCGGCAGCCGTTGATGCGCTGCGCGGTGGTCAAGTCGATCTAGTGTTACGTATGCCAACGCCGCTCTTCCAGACCTTGCAACAAGAGAGCGGTATTGTGACCGTGCAAACACCAACCAACGGCTTCGATCTGGTACGATTGCGTGCTGATCGTGAGCCTGGTAATAAGCCAGAGGTCATCCGGGCGCTGAAGCTGGCAACCGACCGCGAAGCAATTTTTCGCCAGGTGAAAGCCGGACTAGGCGCTATTGGTCGTGATAGTCCGATTGGGCCGCTGTTTAGCGCATACTATTCGGAAGAAACCCCTCTTCCCCCACGCGATCCGGCAGCAGCTCGCGAATTGCTTGCCCGTGCCGGTTACGCTAATGGCTTACAGCTTGATCTGCATGTGCCCGATTCGGGTGATCGCCCCGATCTGGCAGTAGTGTTGAAGGAACAGTGGGCTGAAGCTGGGATCAATGTGAATGTGATAGTCGAGCCAGAAAGTGTCTATTACGGTGATAATGGCTGGTTAGAGGTCGATCTAGGGATCACCGGTTGGGGTTCACGACCGGTACCTCAGTTCTACCTCGATGTGATGCTGGTGAGCGGTGCGATATGGAATGAGAGCCGCTTCAGCGATCCAGAGTTTGATGCGTTGGCTGCAACGGCTCGAACCACTCTCGATGAGGCTGAGCGCGTGCGTGCCTACCGTGAAATTCAACGGATTCTGATCGAACGCGGTCCGATCATTATTCCCTATTTCTTTGCTCAGCTTAGTGCTCATCGGATCGGGTTGCGCGGCTATGTCGCCAAGGCGTTTCCCGGACGTACAGATTTGGCTACGATTGCAGTGTAGGGTTAGTAGTATAGTGAGTGATGTTTCGGATAAACTCACCACAGAGAACACAGAGGGTACGGAGATGAAACAACTCTCTGTGTAAATGAGTAGTTCAGTGATATTGGCATGATGTTAAGCCGATTTGTGCGGGCTTTTTTCGCCGATCTGGCAACAGCGACCGGTACGACTATTGTCATCTTGTTCCTCGGATTGGCCTTGTTTGGGCCATTGATTGCACCGTACAGTCCGACGAGGCAAAATGCCGATGCCATTCGGTTGCCACCCTCAACAACGCATGTGCTCGGTACCGACCGGCTTGGTCGCGATTTGTTCAGTCGGATTATTTACGGTGCTCGTGATATTTTGTTGCTCGCCGGTGGTGGCACAGCGCTGGCAGTGTTGTTAGGGACATTTATCGGGGTGAGTGTAACCTACCTGGGCGGCTGGCTTGAAGAGCTTGTTTTTCGGATTTTTGATGGCTTGCTCGCTCTGCCGGCACTGCTACTGGCCCTGCTCCTCCTGGGCGCGGTTGGCCCTTCACGTAGCGGTGTGCTTCTAGTGATTGTGATCGTTTATACCCCAATCGTTGCCCGAGTGGTGCGCAGTGTCGTGTTGAGTCTCAAGTCGCGAGGCTTTATCGAAGCCGCCCGTATGCGTGGTGAGCGCCTTGGGTATATCCTCTGGCGTGAGCTATTGCCACTGGTAGCGCCAACACTGGCAGTTGAGGCGGCCCTCCGTTTCTCATACGCGATCTTTCTGGTTGCTTCGCTCGGCTTTCTCGGTATTGGTGTGCAACCACCTAGTCCCGATTGGGGACTGATGGTGCTCGAAGCTCGCAATGAGTTTGCTCTTGCTCCATGGTCACTCTACGCACCAGCAGCCGCCATTGCGTTGCTGGTGATTGGCGTGAATTTAATGGCCGAGGGTGTACGCCGAGCAATACGCGAAGACGTTACAAGGTAGCGATGACAACGCCAGTCTTAACAGTAAACGATCTAACGGTAGCATACCGTGTTGGGCGGCAGGAACTACCGGTTGTGCGCGAAGTGAGTCTGGCGGTTCATGAGGGTGAAATTCTAGGAATCGTCGGTGAAAGTGGCAGCGGGAAGAGCACGCTGGGTCTGGCAATCTTGCAGGCCCTGCCATCTACAGGACGGATCTGCGCAGGGCAGGTGTTCCTCGATGGGGTTGAACTAACCGGCTTATCAGGAAGCGCACGACGTGCGCTATGGGCCAATTCATTACGTCTGGTACCCCAAAATCCACTGGCAGCCCTGAATCCAACGATGCGAATCGGTGAGCAACTGATTGAAGCTATCGGTGGTGATCGCACGACAGCAACAGCACAGGCGATAAACGTACTGAAGCGTGTTCATATTCCTGATCCCGCACGTGTCATGCGCAGCTATCCGCACGAGTTGAGTGGCGGTATGCAGCAACGGGTCATGATCGCGATGGCCCTGCACGGCACGCCACGCCTCCTCGTACTCGACGAGCCAACAACCAGTCTTGATGTGACGACAGAGGCAGCAGTAATCGATCTGTTAGCCGAATTGATCGCCGAGAAGCAGCCAGCCACGATCTTCATTTCGCACAATCTCGGCCTGGTTGCCCGTCTTGCCGCTCGTACTGCGGTAATGTACGCTGGAGAATTAGTAGAAGTTGCACCAACGATGTCGCTATTTGCACAGCCGCGGCATCCTTACACGCAGGGATTACTGCGTAGTCTGCCACGACCAGGTTTGCGCTACGATCACCACCCACTGCATCCGATAAATGGTACCATTCCAGCTCCTGGAGCTTTACCAGCCGGTTGTGTCTTCGCACCACGCTGTTCACTCGCAGATGAGCGTTGTCGGCGCGAGCGACCATCGCTGATCGCTATAACTGAACATCACCTTACCCGCTGTCACTACTGGCAACAGGTAACTCAGGGTGTCCCGTCACCATCAGTCGCAGCGTCATCGCTGTCGTCAAACGGCAACGGTCAGGTGTTGCTTACAACTCATCATCTGACTAAAACAATCGCCCGGCGTCAATCGTTGTTCGATAAACTCCGTGGTCAACCAGCTCCGGTAGTGAAGGCACTGGCCGGCGTTGACCTGACTTTACACCGCAACCGTATTTTGGGCGTCGTCGGCGAGAGTGGTAGTGGTAAAACAACTCTAGCCCGCTGTCTAATCGGCCTAAGCGAACCTTCTAGTGGTACAGTTGAACTGCTCGATATGCCGCTAGCACCAAATATTCAACGACGTAGTCGTGAGCAGCTTCGTCGGTTGCAGATGGTCTTACAGAATCCGCAAGAGGCTCTGAATCCGGCTCTGACCATTGGTGAAGCGTTGATGCGTCCGCTTATCCGTCTAGGTGGCATGGATCGCCAGGCTGCACGTCAACGAGTACCGGAACTATTGCGGTTGGTAAAGCTACCGCCAGACTACATAGATCGCCGACCAGCGCAACTGAGCGGCGGTGAGAAGCAACGGGTTGCGATTGCTCGTGCACTGGCAGCCACGCCTGATCTGCTCTTACTCGATGAGGCCGTCTCGGCGCTTGATGTCTCGGTGCAAGCTGCCGTGCTTAATCTCCTAGCTGAAGTGAAGGAACGAACTGGGGTTTCCTATCTCTTTATTACCCATGATCTGGCAGTGGTAAGTTATTTGGCCGATGACGTGGTCGTCATGTACCGTGGTCAGATTGTTGAGTCGGGGCCAGTGCAAGCCGTGCTAGCACCACCGCTTCACCCTTATACCGAGGCATTGTTGACGGCTGCTAGTGCTCGTGGTATACGCTTGCGCGAAGCTGAAGAGTCTGGTTCGTTACCGGAAAACGGTTGTCCGTTCTATCCACGCTGTCCGCGTACCCCTGGCAATATCTGTGCTACCACGCCACCACCGTGGCGTGATGCGGGCAATGGTCATCGGATTCGTTGTCATATTCCACTGGAAGAACTGCAAATAATCCAGCGTTCAGTGCTGATTGAATTATGATCCGATATTTATTACGTCGCCTGATCTTACTCGGTGGTACCATTCTTATCAGTTCACTGATCATTTTCCTGATTTGCCGCCTGTTACCCGGTGATGTCGCCCGGGTTCTACTCGGACGCGAAGCAGGTGAAGCAGCGCTGGCTGCCTTGCGTGCCGAACTGGGTCTTGATCGGCCCTTACCGATACAATACCTCGACTGGCTGATTGGATTTGTCAGTGGCGATTGGGGAATGGCCTACAGTACCCGCCAACCGATCCGGCCCATGGTGCTAGAGCGCCTGGCCAATTCACTGCTTTTAGCTGGGGCAACGTTAACACTATCACTACCATTGGGAATTGCTTTAGGCGTATGGGCAGGTTGGCGAGCGGGTAAACTCGACGACACCCTGATCAGTGTCTCAACCCTGGCCGTGACCGGGTTGCCGGAATTTGTGACCGGCTTATTGCTTATCGATCTCTTCGCCTTCCGCCTGCGCTGGCTGCCGGCCAATTCCTCCATCCGCCCAGACACACCATTTTTCGAGATTCTTCCCCAATTACTGCTACCGGCAATCACGGCAACCCTCGTCTTACTGGCGTACATCGCCCGTCTGACCCGTGCCGGAGTAATCAGTGAACTAGAGCAAGAATACACGCGCACGGCACTGTTAAAGGGATTATCTCCGCTGACTATGCTACGCCGCCATGTCCTGCGTAACGCCTTATTACCGACCATCACTGTGGTGGCGATCAGCCTCGGCTGGCTGATCAGTGGCCTGATTGTGGTTGAAAATGTGTACAACTATCCGGGAATTGGGCGCTTGTTAACCTTTGCCATTGATCGGCGTGATCTCCTCTTGTTACAGGCAGTAGCAATGGTGACGGTCGTCATTTTTGCGGTTGCCAATCTGCTTGCCGATCTGATGTACGCTCTGCTCGATCCACGAATCCGTCTGGGGAGCGAGGAGCGATAGACGCATCACGTCATCTTTTCCAGCGTGATCACTCAGAATCACCGTCGGAGTGCAGTCCCTGGGTGCGCGGGCCTCTGGCCCGCATAGTACGATATATAGCCGGAGACCATTGTTTAGCGCACCAGCACACCATTACCCCCTCTTCCCCACTTACGGCCCCATCCCTGTCATCGGAGGTTGAACCCTCTCCTCGCACACCTCTACCGGTTGGGAAAACCGCTGAAAAGCCCTGAGCCAACAGAACACGCACCTTCACCAGTCTTGTAAACAGCATCCCGGCGGAGCTGCACGCAGAAATTGCACCAATTTTCAATAAAATGCGTATCTTTTTGTGATCTCAAACGCTATCTTTAATAGGACACAACATCTGTGAGTCGCTGCTTGTGGGAAAGGGCAGCGTACCCACTCCACAGGTGAGGGATGCAGACAAGAACGACACCGTTCACCTATGAAGCGTACCTGGAGAAACTATGCTCGCCAAAGTGCTAAGCTGTGCTGTCATCGGTCTTGATGGCGTATTGGTCGCAGTTGAAGTTGACGTATCCGGCGGCTTACCCGCCTTCAGTGTTGTCGGTCTGGGTGATGCCGCCGTTCATGAAAGTCGTGATCGGGTGCGTTCGGCTATACGTAACAGTGGTATGACCTTTCCGATGCGTCGGATTACCGCTAATCTGGCGCCAGCCGATCTGCGTAAAGTCGGCCCTGCCTACGATCTCCCAATTGCGCTCGGCTTACTGCTAGCTACCGAGCAACTTGCAGCCGATGTGAGTAATGCCGTCTTCATCGGTGAATTGGGGTTAGACGGGACACTGCGCCATACGGATGGCATCCTGCCAATGGCGGCGGTTGCTCGGGCGAACGGCATTTCGACCATCTATCTACCGGCAGAAGATGCAGCAGAAGCTGCTCTGGTAGAAGGCTTGCGCATCATACCAGTACGCTCGTTACGCGAGCTCATCACCCATCTGAGCGGCGAACGCCCACTACAACCGTACCGAGGTACAACTGGCTTCACTCCAACGGTGCCAACTCGCATCGTTGACTTTGCCGACGTTCGCGGGCAAGAACACGTCAAGCGTGCGTTAGAGATAGCAGCAGCCGGCGGACATAACATCTTGATGAGTGGGCCGCCGGGTTCTGGCAAAACCATGCTCGCCAGAGCACTTCACTCAATCCTACCGCCGCTCAGTTTCGCTGAAGCGCTGGAAGTGACCAAAATCTACAGCGTTGCCGGTCAACTCCCACGCGACACACCGCTCATTCGGGAACACCCCTTTTGCGCACCGCACCACACCGTCTCGACGGCTGGACTCGTCGGTGGTGGCAGTCGCGTGCGACCGGGAATGATCTCGCTGGCCCATCGCGGCATCCTGTTCCTCGACGAGCTCCCGGAGTTTGGGAATCGGCTCGAAGTCTTACGGCAACCGCTCGAAGATCGGGTTGTAACCCTCAGCCGGGCGCACGGCAGCATCACCTATCCGGCGGCCTTTATGCTGGTTGCAGCACAAAACCCCTGCCCCTGCGGCTGGTACGGTGATCCTGAACGCACCTGCACCTGTTCACCGACACTGGTCGGTCGTTACCAGCGTCGGGTCAGCGGCCCTCTGCTTGATCGGATCGACATTCATGTTGAGGCGCCGCGGGTCAAGTACGACAAACTCAGCAGTCTGGCCGCTGGCGAACCATCAGCGACCGTTCGCGAACGGGTCATCGCTGCCCGCCACCGTCAGACCGAGCGCCTACGTGGTCATCCGCGTTGTCAAAGCAACGCCGATCTCGGCCCGGTCGAGATTCGGGCATTCTGTGCACTAGACAGTGCCGGTCAATCACTGCTCAAATCGGCAGTGCAGCGACTCAACCTCTCAGCACGCAGCTATCATCGCATTCTCCGCCTAGCCCGCACCATTGCCGATCTAGCCGGTGTCGAACAGATTGCGGCAGTCCATGTTGCTGAGGCAATCCAGTATCGACCGCGGCAGGTCGAGTAGGGGGGGATGAGCGATGTGTACATAGGTGAGGAAGCGGAAAACCTGGCCCCGTTGAAGTGAGAACAGCGCAATGCAGTGCATAGACTGACCAGACAGGGAGGCTAAGGGATAGTGGTATTCTTTTCACATCACCATACCTCCCCCTTTCTTCACTGTATGTAAGGGTAGGGCTTTGTAAAGTGCTCAGTTTCTGCTCGTAATGACCGAACTGCGTAACAAACGTTATGCACCTGCTCACCGTGCTTCGCGACCGGCACCGTTTATCTGGGAGCACGGGCCAGTGGCCCGTATCCTTCGATGCTTTGGTGGAACCAGTCTTCCCTGCCGACTCCCTCCTGCAAGCGGTAGGGATGATGAAATCCACCCCTACCGCTCCGTCCCTCTTTTTTCCACGCACCCACTGCCAGGGAGGAAACAGCCTTAACTACCCCTGACTAGAGGGTACGGGCAAACTGACAGCCACACTTTTTCAAATGTCTGGTGCCAGACTAGTTCAGAGCAGCAGGCCGAAGTCACCCTTCCCTTTTATAATGGAAAACCCGTTCTTCCGAGTACTGGTGAGACATTCTGGAAATAGCCTACCAGTCCTCAAGCAAGACTATGGGCTAACAACAACACTACTCATGACCAGTTCCCCGGAGGGAAGAACCTGAATACTAAGCGGCTGTAACTGCTCACGGGTAAACGCAGATGCAACCTGTTCGTTAAAAACAATTGCTATCGACTCACCGGCTGTCACGTCACGTAACGGTGCAATGAATTGCCCATCGGCTCCAACAACAGTTTCAGCGATTAACGCATTACCACGTGACAGATTGATCACACGGATCGGTGCTTGAGGTGGCCCGCCCCCCCGTATTTGACCATCAGAAACTCGCACCGGCTCGGCAATATAGAACATCGGCTGCGGTTGATTACCACTTTCAGGAGCCGGGTAACTAGCTGAGAGGGTAGGAAGTGGCTGGACCGGATAGACCGGATACGCAGCCTGTGCCGTCGGAGAGGGTTCAGGTGTTGTTGTGGTGCCACACCCTGAAATCACAACTAGACAGAGTAAGCCGATAATAAAGCGATGCATAGCGACCTCGTTTGCATACGATACACTTATCCTTAAGAGTATACCGCACATTACCAGGGGATTGTAACAAGAGATTGGTGTTTAGATAACAAGCTTTCCAGGCATGTGTTTTTGATTTCGATGAGATTACATGCGCGTGGTGGCACTATGAAGACAAATCAAGTATATCTCTCGTCTACCCTGACACCGAAACCGAGGTGAGAAACACCAGTGATGGCTCAGGAAGGGCGGTTCAATTTTCGAGATAAATTCATGAAAGGTGTTTTGCTTGATTGACAACGAGACCTTACCTCTGATATAATCTGATGGAAATTTTAAAAATTGATACAAGAAGTTTTGCCAAGAAACAAAAAACTGTAAACTACTATCAAAAAACTATCTTAACAGACTATTTGTTTTATCAATACATTTTCAAATTTAAATTTCTTTACTCTATCCTCTAATTATATAAATAATCCAGACGGAACAGAATAAAAATCTTACGTATCACATTATGACCTTCCTTAAATCACTCACAGTGAAACACTTTTTCAAACAGATATCCTCACCAGCTATGATGACACTGACACGCGGCTTTGCAGCAGTAGCTACTGGTGCATTGTTCAGTCGCGTACTCAGTGCTATTGCCGGTATCTTGCTTGTTCGTTACTTCAATGATCCTGCACTGTACGGACAATACGCTACTCTCGTTACTATCCTGTCGTTAATATCAAATCTGCTAGGAATTGGCTTCGACACCTGGTTACTTCGTGAAGGTGGCCGAGATCCAGCACAGCTGTCATTTAATGCACGTCGTCTGATCGTCTTAAAGTTTGGAACTTCTAGCCTGTTAATTGGAACGTTAACATTAGCATGGAATCAAGCTGATCTTCATTGGTTGATCATTATTGGAATGTTCGGAATTATTGCTGAGAGCTACATCAGTACTGGTTATGTCATACTGCATGCCCTTAGCCGAAATTCCCTGGTTGCTATGTTGCAGAGTGTCAGCACTTTGCTAACCGTTGGTCTTATTCTGATCTTGATGCACTGGCCACCGCAAGTAGCAACGCTCATTGTGAGTCAGAGCTCTGTGAGTGGAATAATACTGCTTATCATTTCAATCCTGTTAGCTGAGCACTGGCGTGGTACATGGCGTCCTTTACGCTTGGGACATTTGATACGTGACGCTGGATTTTTTATTCTGGCTGATGTGTTAGCTAATATCTACTCTCAAGCTCAGATCGCCATTCTGGCTTTCTTAACTGACGATTTGAATGTTGGCATATTCCGAACTGCTGTTAACCTTATTACAATGAGTTTTCTTGTGCCAATGGCAATGTTCAATGTCGGATTACCGTTACTGAGCCGTCGGCATCAAGACCGGCGCCAGTGGTATCTACTCCTATCTGGAATGTTTGTCATCTCTTTTTTCTATGGATTCACCGTGCTTATTTGTTTTATATGGTTTGGAGGTAACATACTGCAACTTCTTTACGGTAATAAATATGAAATGGCAATCCCATTACTTGTACCACTCAGTATAGTCCCTCTATTCAAATCGCTAAGTTTTGTAGCACTTATGGCCATGCTTGCTTTAGGAGCGCAACGACTGCGAGTGATACTACAGAGTGTGGTTGTACTAATAAGTCTACTGGGTGGTTGGATTATCATATCTCATTTAGGTTTAGAAGGTGCAACATTATCGTACATTATCGTTGAGGGAGTGCTTTGTCTGTTATATTGGGTTGGAGCCATCTACACGTTACACAAAACACGTTTATGAAAATCGTTTTAATCAACAATCATTCGGTCTTGAATGCTGGTGATTATGCCATTTTGCTGCAAACACTTCAGCTACTCCATAACGCTTTTCCACAAGCTGAAATTAGCTTAACATTCAACGATCCAATCCATGCCCGTTCATTGCTGCCGAACTACCGTATCTATGCTGCACCTCCAGCCTGGGGGGTCGAGCTTGATCAACATCGTCAAGTGTTGAAAGCACCACGGTTAGTTCGTGGGTGGAATCTCGTGCTATTGTTCTTCAGTGCGCTGCTTGTACGACTATTGGGCAAACCTGTACGGATATTCCGTGATCGGCAAAAACAAGCTTTATTAGAAGAGATGGCAAATGCCGATTTAGTCGTTGCAAGTGGTGGTGGCTATATCTATCATTGGTTTACCTTTGCTGCGGCATTAAGTATTTGTGCGCTGATCATGCGACGCCCGCTTGTCCTCCTGCCACAGTCTATAGGCCCTTTTCATCATCCATTACAAGTCTGGCTGGCAAAGATAATCGTAACAGGCGCTGATCTAGTCCTGGCTCGCGAAACCATTTCCCTCCGCAGGGCACGCGATCTTGGGGCACATGTAGTTCGTTACGAGCCGGATCTCGCCTTTGCCCTTCCCGCAGCACCAGCAGAACTTGCACAGGCCTGGTTTCGCTGGCGACAGACTATTCCCGAACCGGCCACAATGTACGTTGGGATAACTGCTATCGACTGGCATGGACAAAATCCTCATTTTCACCACCAACAACAGTACGAATCAGTATTAGTTAACTTTATTGATCGATTAACTGAACAGGGAGCTGTTGTTGTCCTGTTTTCACAAACATGTGGCCCTAGTCGCTCTGAAGATGATCGGTTAGTCAATCTGCGAATCTACCAAAACATTCGTAGACAAGAGCGGGTTATCATGCTGAATGAACCGATCCATCCTGCACTTTTGCAATCACTTTACGGATGTATGGATTACTTTGTCGCCACTCGCCTTCACTCATTTATTTTGGCGACAAATGCCGGAGTGCCAGCGCTGACAATCGGCTATTTGACGAAAAGCATTGGCATCTTGAGCGATATGGGATTAGCTGATCGCTGTCTTGATATTCAACATCTGAATACAACGAAACTGTGGCAGGCATTCACTCGCTTGCAGCAGGAAGGTTTACCACCGCACGTAGAAACATACGTCACGACTACCCGTCAGCGCCAGCAAGCGTTACAACGTGAACTTGCCGAACGATATGGAAAGCAAAAAGAGGTTGCAGAATGAACACACGCATCAGTGTAGTTCAGTTAATCCCTGGATTGATAGTCGGCGATCTAGGTGGTGGTCTGGAGCTGTACAGCATTCGATTGGCGCAGGCCCTTGATAAAGCACTATTCCACGTACAGATGGTTTGTCTTTGGCGCTTTGATCGACCGATTGAGCATCGATGGGAAAGCGAGTTACGAAATGAGGGCATTAATGTTTATTACGGTTCTCCGTTTGACCAGCGTATCACAACATCAGTTCTCCGGTCATTATCTGGTTTGCGCCCTCTTATGCAACACCTCCAACCAGACATTATTCACGCTCATGGGGAATATGCCGGAGTTATCGGCGTAGGATTGCGCTTTATGACCCGTTCGCCCCGTTTAATCCGGACATGCCATACAACTGTTGAATTTCCCAATCATCCACCGTTGCGATTCGCGACTTCAGCACTTTACCCGCTGGTCGCAAAGGTACAGGTAGGAGTATCGAGCGCGATTGTAGCCCATTTGTGCCGTCATTTTTTGGTGCGTCTTACCCGCCAGCCGATCTGGTTCATTAACAATGGGATCGATCTCGATCGAGTCCTGAGACAACGCACCGGCGCCAGTATTCGTCGGGAATTAGGGTTATCCGCGGACATACCGCTGTTTGGTCTAGTTGGGCGTCTCACCGAACAGAAAGGTATTCCTGATGCGTTGCAGGCATTTGCACTTGTGCGGAAGCGATTGCCACAAGCGGTAATGGTCGTTGTTGGCGATGGGTATGGTGAAAAACCCAGGCTCCTCAAGGCTCAGGCTTCCGAACTAGACTTAACACAATCAGTTTTCTGGTTGGGTGCACGCCCCGATGCAATCGATATTATTGCCGATCTTGATGTACTCGTTTCAGCCTCACTGTGGGAGGGATTGCCCACGGTGATTCTCGAAGCGATGGCTTTGGGAACACCTGTTGTAGCGACCGATATTCCTGGAACAAACGAATTAATCCTGCACGAACAAACTGGATTGCTTGTGCCGCCCCGAAATCCACCAGCCCTGGCTCAGGCAATGGAGCGATTGATTAACGACAGAAACCTGGCGCAACAATTAGTTGTTGCTGCCCGCGAGCGGGTAGAACGGTTTTCTATCGCCAGCGCAGCGAAGCAATACGAACATTTGTATTACTGGTTGATGAACAATAGACGATAACCCAAAAGTATTAGTATCCGATATTCACTCGTACCTCTCCAATATCGAGCTGCTGACCAGCTTCGATGTTCCATATCTTCGGTAAGCCATCGGTATTACGCACGACATCGTTCAGACCAAACGGATCGCCGATAGCGATTACATATTCCTTTGGTGGTAAATTTGGAACTACAAAGCGTCCCTCAGTATCAGTCTCAGCAAACGGACTGAGCGCAGCATCATCAACGAAGATGGCACTTTCTTCGTTACGAATCACTTCGGCAAAAGCGACTCGTACCCGATGGATCGGTTTACCAGTAATATCAGAGATGATGCGCCCGAATACCACAGCCTGTCCGTTTGCAGGAGTTGGTACGGTAAACTGATCGGCAGGAGTTGGAGTTGGTTGTACTGATGTACATGCTTCCAGACTGATCAATGTGAACAAAAGAATGACGACTCGCAAGGAACCCTCCGCTCTGACAGTTAGCGAAACATCTAACTTGTGCACGATCCGTGAGCTATTCGTTGTCAATATTACCGACAATTATCGCTCAGTGCAAGCGTATAACCCAAAGCACGTATAGTAAATAACCTGTTGGTAGTATCGCCAAGATCGTGAATACCGTATATACATACTGGCGAACGGTCATATTCGGTTTAGCAAAGGAGACTTGTATGCGTCGGCTACTCAACTTATTCTTAGCGATAGCTGCACTACTCATTGCCGCTCATTCAGCGATCCCAGTACGTGCACAGGGCAGTGCCTACAACACCAACTTTATTACCTCGATCACGTATCAGAACGTTGGTACGGCTACGGCAAACATCACATTTACTTTTTACCCGACATCTGGTTCTCCAATCTCTTTTAACAGAACTCTTGCAGCAAACGCAGGAGCATCACTCAATGTTGGTCAAGCATCAGAATTGAGCGGTTTTTCCGGTCAAGGTTCGGCAGTAATCTCGTCGGATCAGCCAATTGTGGCAACTATTGTCCAAATACCGCAGAGCACAAGTGTGCGAAATCGACCGTTGTCGAATGGTTTTGGCAGTAATGATGGCAGTAACAATGTACTGATTGCCACGGTGCTAAAGAATACGTTTAATCAGACAACGAAGTTCTCAATTCAGAATGCTGATTCGACTAACGTCAACGTAACACTACGATTCTTCCCTATTGGTTCAGCTAATCCAATCCACACCGAGACATTTTCATTGAGTGTTGGGATGGCCCGCTTCTTTGATGCAGGTACCATCTCCCAGCTTGGCTCAAGTTTCAATGGATCGGCAACAATTCAGGCTTCCGGTAAGGTTGTGGCAACAGCTATTGAAGCAACTACTGATAGCTCTTACAAAGTCAGTGCTTTTGAAGGTGTAGCGCAAGGTAGCAATACAGTTTACATGCCAAGCGCCCTCTGTAACTTTGGCACAACCCAGCAGCGCACTGCTTATGCGGTACAGAATACCAGCACCTCGAATTCAGCAACCGTCACCGTAACCTACAAAGATCTGAACAACATTACTGTCGCAACCCAAACTGCGACTATTCCAGCGGGAGCAAAGCAGAGCTTCCTGACATGCAGTGCCAGTGGTATTCCCAGTAATTTCAATGGCTCAGCAACCATTACCAGTACAGGCGCACCGATCGTAGCCATTGGGAAGGTCTTCTCAGGCAGTCCTTCATTTGCAGCTCTAGGAACAGCATTCGTCGGCGCATCTGCAGGTGCCAGCAAACTGGCAGCACCTTATGTACGGTGGACGCAGACTCGTTTTGATATCAATCCTGGTAATCGACAGCGCGCATTTATTGCTATACAAAATGTTGGTACAGGACCATCGGGGACTATCACCGTCAAATACTACGGTTTGGATGGTACCCTCATTGGTACTCATACCCTTAGCTCTATCAATCCTGGTCAAAAGACGAACTCAAGGCCGATAGAAGCTACTCTAGCGGCAGGTCAGACGCCGGACAAGCTAAACGAGTTCGGATACATCGGCGGGTTCGGTGGCAGTGCCACTATTGAATGTGCCAACAGTGGTTGTCAGATTGTAGCAGTTGTGCGCATTGCATCGGCAAATTCGGCAACCAATCCGGCAGATATCGTGGCCGAAGACTATAACGGGATCCCAATCAACTAAATTCAGGAGCAAACATAAAACTCTCAGGTCGTATCCGTCTATGGATACGACCTGAGAGTTTTTATGGTCGGTTAAATTAATAACACGATACAGCCTCTGTTCACGCTGGGGAGAGGACGATCATACTCTTCAGGTACTCTCTACAGGTTTACAAGCCACTACTTTGTAGTTTTTGCAGTGCCAACGAGAAGTGTCGTAATATTGAATGTCTAGCTGCGTAGCTAATGCACTGGCAATTGCTAATAGTAGCTTCATTGTGATCAGAAAAGGTAAGGATAAAAAGCGAATAGGAAGACTTCCATAAGGGGGTGGGAATATCCAGGGTAATTGGCGGGCGGCTGATCGCCACTGATATGCAAGTGTTCCCCAATAACCCTCCAGTTCATTGAGCGATGTGATGTGAAAACCAGCCTCTGATAGCAGATGGCTGAGACCAAAACGGGTGTAACGGTAAAAATCAAACGGTATTTCGTGTTCTTCGTAGTAGAGCGGTGCAGTCAGCCATAAGGTACCACCAGAGCGAAGGAGGCGATACATTTCTGCAAGTGCGACTTGTGGTTGTGGCAGATGTTCTAGTACTTGAGTACAGATAATCGCATCAAAACTTCCTTCTGGAAACGGTAATTTGACAAGATCAGCAATCACATCAAGTTGACCATACTGTTTGGCAACTTTGGCAAAATCTACAGCAATGTAGTTTGTATGACGGAACAAGTGGGCATACCGACAATCACCAGCTCCTGCATCAAGGACACGGCTGCCCGATGGTAATTGTTGTGCAGCATGTTGAAGAAAACGTTCCAAATACACTCGGGATGAATTCATCGTTACCCGGTGACGTAACGTGCTTACGAATGACATAGATAATGCCTCTTGGAAATGTTGCGAAAGTTGAGCTTCAGGCAAGATACTGTTCGCCGATAATGAGGAGGGCTTATCCCCCCACCTCCTCCTCCAACCGCTCGATCTCGGCTAACCACGTTGCAGCACTGGAATCGCTTGGTGCGCGCCAGTCGCCACGAGGTGAGAGTGAACCGCCCGAACCGACTTTGGGGCCGTTTGGCATGGCCGAGCGTTTGAATTGGCTGATCTGGAAGAAACGGTAAACGAAGACTTTCAGCCAGTGTAGGATGGTTGGCAAATCATACGACCGGCGCTCATTCGCTGGCAGACCTTCCGGCCATTCCCCTGCTGAGGCGTCACCCCACGCATGAAGCGCCAGAAAAGCAACTTTGCTCGGACGAAAGCCGTACCGGGTGATGTAGTAGAGGTTGAAGTCTTGGAGGGCGTATGGCCCGATGATCTCTTCGGTACGTTGCGCCGGTTTGTCATCGCCGTTGGCTGCCGCCGGTACCAGTTCTGGGGAGATTTCAGTCGCCAGAATGGATTCGAGCACACGATTAGCCGTTTCTCCCAGTTCGCCGCTCCGAATGATGTATCGGATCAGGTGTTGGATGAGCGTTTTCGGTACTGAAGCGTTTACGTTGTAGTGGGCCATCTGGTCGCCAACACCATACGTACACCAGCCGAGCGCAAGTTCGCTTAGATCACCGGTGCCGATGACGATGGCATTGTGGTAGTTGGCTAAGCGAAACAGATGCGAGGTGCGTTCGCCTGCCTGCACGTTCTCGAAGGTAACGTCGTACATCGGTTCACCTTCGCCAGCCGGATGACCTAGATCGCGGAGCATCTGGAGTGCTGATGGCCGAATGTCGATCTCATTGGCGCTGACACCAAGCGCGGCCATAAGCGCATGGGCATTGCGTCGAGTCTGATTGCTGGTGGCAAAGCCGGGCATGGTGTAGGCCAGGACGTTCTGACGGGGTAGTCCTAGGCGATCCATCGCTCGTGATGCGACGATCAAAGCCTGGGTGCTGTCAAG
>Ga0308410_1000920_pt1 | contig 16716 bp, 13 predicted proteins | sample HotsprOSTMatCore_FD_203467 | JGI IMG/M metagenome (GOLD analysis project Ga0308410, IMG submission 203467) | Hot spring phototrophic mat microbial communities from Octopus Spring, Yellowstone National Park, Wyoming, United States -... | ecosystem: Environmental > Aquatic > Thermal springs > Hot...
CAGCAACGAATTTTGTTTCAAGGTTTGGAAGCGTTAAAATCCCAAAATTTGGCTTATCCTTATCTACTTTCTGATCTAATATTAAAGAGATAAAAAATCTGAGTTTACTAATCTGTATAGCTATAGGCTGTATATCTACTCCATATATACAGTTTTCTATCAAATAAAGTTTCCTTGCATAGTCTGGGTAGTTTATACTCTCGTCAAAGTTTTCATTGATTTCTTCTAATAGCTTTTCCCTTTCTTGTTTATCTTTTTCTGCTCTAAATACCGTATCTGCTTCCTTAGATGCTCTTTCTAATTGAATTTCTTTCCATATTTCATTTTTAGGGTCAAGCTTTTGAAGTAAAAAAACAAGTTTATGTAATATCCCCATCGGAAAAGCACCACTACCACAAGCAGGATCAATTATTTTAATTTCGCTTATTATTTCTACGATTTTTTCTTTTTGTTTTTCTTCAAGATCAATTTCTTCATCTAAATATGATAAAAGTAAATCAAGTTTTTCTTCTGGTATTTCAGGAAGTTTAGTTTTAAAATATTCAAGAAGGCTTTGGTGAACCATATATTCAACAATTTCTCGAGGAGTATAATAACTACCAGTTGCTTTTCTTGCTGTTGTTGCAGTCTCCGGATTATATACCGCCAAAAGATTTTCAAAAATTTTTCCTAAAAGTTCTGGATCTAAAGCAATTTCTTGATCAATTGGAGTTGCCTCATCTATCGTAAAATTATAGCTTTTTAATATGTTGATAAGTCCTCTTGCTTTTTGATTTGATTCAATTTGATATTTACTTAAATCAGTTTTAATTTCTTCGCTAAAGAATAAATAATCAGGAATTTTTGCTTGTCTCTTTTCTTCTCTTGAAAAACCATCAATATAAATTACTTTTCCATTTTCATCTTCTTTGTCTAAACAATCAAAAAGACCACCATTAATAAAAGGAATTTCAGAAAATATCTCCATTACTTTTTCAGGAGAAATTAAAAATTTATCTTCGTATCTATATAATTGTTTTATCCCATGAGTACTTTTATTTTCTGGATAGCCTTTATTAAAAGCCCAACCTCTATCTTTAATTGGTTGATTTAATGTAGCAAAAAATAAATTTTGTAAAATTGCGTTGTAATAATTGCAAGAATTTTGAGAAATATTAAAATCTTTAACTATTTCTTTAAGTTCGTTTTGGTCAAAAATTTTATCTGGAATCAACCCTTTTTGCTTAATAAACCAAATAAAAATTAATCTACTTAATAATCTTATAAGATGAAGAGGTTTGGTTTCTTCTTCATTATTTGGAAAATGTATTTTATCTAAAGTGGTAAAAAACCAAGTTTGGATTTCTTTATAAAATTCTTTTGTAATTGGCTCAACAGAAAATGCTTCTTTTATTTTTTCTAAAGAGGAAAAATCTCCGTCTCCTACTTGGCGTAAAAATGTATTATTTGTCTGATCTTTAGAAACAAAATAAGTGAACCTTTTGAAATGACTAAACTTTCTTTTTGTGCCAAAATATTCTGTATAAATCAAAGAAAATCTGAATTTATTATCTTTATCATAAAAAATAAAAATTCCAGCATCTGCATTTTCATTTTTTAAAATTTTTTTTCCAAGTTCGTATTGTTTTTTCTTACCGGATCTTTCAGTTAATTCTTTTAAAACTTTAAATGTACAGAAAATAATATTATTGTCTTTAAATTGGATTTCTCCGATCTTTTTTGATAAACTAAAATCTTCGTTTTCAATTCCTAAATTAATTTCTAAAGGTTTAAAATTAGGGTTTTTAATTCTAAAAAATTTAATGAATTTTTCTGGAGAAAAATCTCCTATTATTTGTCTTAAAATTTCTCTACTCATAGATTCCTATTTTCTATCGCAATAATAATTTCTTTACTAATTTCTTTTAATTTTTCTTTTTCTTTTAACAAGTAATTTTCGCCTCCTAACTCATCTTTTAAATTTTCTAATTCTTCTATTGTATTTTCAATTTCATTGTCTGAAGATTTTAGTTTTATTATTCGGCGCAAAGTATAATCAGATAGAGTACCATAATCTATAATATCTTCTCGTAAAGTGCGTAAGAATTCTTTTAGTGGAGATAATTTTTCATTGTTTAAGTTAAGTAAAGTTTTAATATTGTTTAGTGCTTTTTGTTCTAAACTTGCTTCAGGTATAGGTAATCTTTCCTCTCTTAATTCTTTAACAATTTCATATTTTTCCCAAAAATTTTCGCTTAAATCTATCAATTTTTCATTTTTTGGGCAGCGAATTCTATCAATTATTTCTTCAAGTATAACCGGCTGTGGTTTATTTTGATCGTTATAATCAACTTTTTGGATATAAAGCCTTGTTTTTTTAATAAACACAAGAAGTTCATCTTTGTCAGATTTTTTTGCAACTTTTATTCTTGATGGACAATTTTTTATATTTTCAATAGTTTCAGGATATTCCTTTTTGATTCTTTCAAATTCGTTTAAAACTTTCGTATAAAAGCTTTCACTCTCTATTTTATCTGGGTTTTGTTGTATCCTTTGATACAATTCGGAAGGTGCTGGTTCTTCATCAATATCAAATATTTTAGCGTCTTCTCCAAGTACATTATGGATTAAAAACATTTTTTGAGCCGCTATTTCTCTTGATTTTACAAGTTCTGATCCTTTTTCAGTTGGGAAAAAGTTTGCTATATAAACTTTATCAAAAACTTTTTTGCCAATTCTATTTATTCTACCCACTCTTTGAATAACTCTTACCGGATTCCAAGGTATATCATAATTTATTACAAGACCAGCTCGATTTAAATTAAATCCTTCAGAGATTCTATCAGTAGATAAAATAATATCATAATTGTCTTCTTTCTTTTCTTCTGGATAAGAAGCGTCGAAATTTTTATTTATTTCTTCTATTTTAGTTTTTGTTAGATCACTAGCAATAACTAAAACGCGATTATTAAAGTGTCTTTGTAATGGGTTTTCAAGATATTTAACTGTATCAAGATATTCTGAAAATATAACAATTTTTCTGTGAGGATCTTTTTTTCTCCATTCTTCTAATTTGTTTATTAAACACTTCAATTTAGGATCGTTATTTACAAGGTTTAAAGTATCTAACTTTTTTAAAATTTCTTCAAATAAATTCAGATCAGATTTTATATCCTCAAGAAAACGATCTTTTTCTTTAAATTTATCTATCTCGTATATATCATAGTTTTTTGGATAAACTCCTTCTTTAATTTTTTGTGCGTATTCCTTAAGTTCATACTCTATTTGATCAAGGTCTAATTCATAAATTTTTTCCAGTAAATCTCTGTCTAAAATAAATTTATTAGTTTTATTTATAAATTGAAGACAATGATCTGTTATATTTCGGAAATTTTCTATACTTTGCTTAAATGCTCCGAAAGAACTTTCAAATCTTTTAACAAGCAATCTTCTCATAAAGTCATACAAATTAAATTGTTGTTGAAATCTTCTATTATCTTCTTCTGATAAATCAATTTCTGCATCTTCATACTTAAGTCCTGCTTTATATTCAAAAGGTCTATAAATTGCACCTTTAAATTTCCCGCCCTCTTCTGGATAATTAAAATATCTTATTACTTCGTCGTAAAATTTAGATTGTTCTTTAGATAATTCAAAAAACCACTCCTGTGGATCTTCAACTTCAGTTAAATTTTTAACCTCATCTTTATAAGATGGATTTTTTTGTAAATCAAGTCTATTTCTTCTAATTGTTACAGGTTCAATAACGTCTCTTATTTGTTTTGATAAATATTTTGCTCTTTGGTTAACTTTTCTTAGATCTATTTCGTCATCTTCGAATAAAGATTTATAGTATGCTTTTGCCTTTGAAGATTTGTTTTCATCCGCTGAGTTGTGATATTTTTTGATATAACCAAGTTTGTCAAAAGTAGTTTTAAATATTCTAAACTTATCTACTAAATTATTTTCTAATGTAATTGACGATTTTTTAGGAGAGATAAACAGTTTTAGTAGTGACAAAATATCGCCGGGGCGATTATTAAATGGAGTTGCGGTAAGCAAAATTACTATTTTATCACGACAAATATTTTTTAATTGTTCGTATGATTTGGTATCTTCATTTCTAAATCTATGCGCTTCATCAACTATTATTACTTCAATATCTCTTAATCCTTTTAATGATTTTATAAAATCTTCATCGCCTAATTTTCCTATTGATTCTACTCGCCAATCGTATAATCCAAAAGCTTCAAGATACCATCTCCACCCTGATTTTTCCTTCTTTTCGTCTCCTATAAGGCCTGGTGGGCAAAAAACAATACCCCGTTTTCTTAATTGCCTGGCTATTAAACAGGAAATTATTGTTTTACCTAAACCAACAACATCAGCTATTATAACTCCATTATTGTTTTCTATTATACTAAGCGCTTGTTTAACTGCATGTATTTGATAACGATAAGGGGTAAAATCATTTTTTCCCATAATAGATTCAATGCTTTCGTCACCAACATCTTTAAGGGAGAAAGTGTCAAGATAATTTTTTAAAACAAGAGCATATGCTTCAAATGGAGTAATTTTCTTTATTAAAGTTTTATTTTCAATAGTATTGATTAGTCGCTCTTTTATTATATTATTTTCTGTTATCTGGATTGCCTCTTCCCAAAGATTATCAAAATATTCTTCCGCCTCTTTTAATCCATAATCACTTATCTCTACATTAAATTCTTCTTGCTGTTTTAAACCAGCCGATGTCAAATTACTACTACCTGTTATAAAAATACTATTTTTTACTTCCCCAGGTCTTAATTTAAAAATATACAATTTAGCATGATTTGGTTTATAAGTTTTTCGAATTATTAATCTATCTTCTTTTATTAAATCTATAAAAAATTTAACCTGTTCGTAAAATTCTCTTGTATCAAAATCATGTGAGTTAATAGAAGTTTCTAAAGATTTGAAAAAAATATCTAATTTTTCTTGATCTGATATATTTGAATCTCTATCGGCAAGTTCTATAAGTCCATAAGTTATTTTATCAACATTTAAACCGACTAGGATTTTTAATTTAGCAGAAGGGTTGTTTTTTAAACCTTCGTACAATTCTTTTATCCCGGAAAAATAAAAGAAACCCACTAAAAACTTTAATTTGTCGCTTTTAGGTATTAGTTCGCTTATCCTATCTTTTAAATTCCCAACTCCACTATTGGTTATAAAATTAGCCATAGTTATATTTTAATTTTACCATCCCATATTTTAGAGTTCAAATTTTAGAGAAAGATTTTAATGAGGTATAAAATTATCAGTTTTGAATATAGTCCTTGGTTCGCAATTTTAAAGAAACACTCCGAACTTATTAAAGAAATTTGCGAACTCGAAAAAGATAAGATTTTACAAGGAGAAAGTGCTAATTTTGAGAAAATTTATTCTGAAATGCTCCCCGGGCAGGACTCGAACCTGCGGCCCGCTGGTTAACAGCCAGCTGCTCTGCCGACTGAGCTACCGGGGAACAACTAGTAAGAAAATTATACAAAGTTTACTTTAGAAAAATCAACTTTTCGAATAAAAAGAGCTTTAGGCTCACTGTTGAATTTTTCAACACAATTAAATTATCTTGTTATTTGCCTTTGTTTGCTTTCATAAAATATGTATATGAGTAAGAAGAAGATTTTTGCTTTGTTGTTTGTTTTGATGCTTTTTGTTTCTTACTATTCTTTTGCTGGTAGTGAACCGAAGTTTTTGAAGTATTACTTTTCTATTCTTGGGATAAGAGCCGGCGAAGCAAATGTGAATATAGAGAGGAGTGAGACCAATATAAAGGCTATATCTACTATAAAAACTTACCCTGGAACAAAACTGTTTGTTTATGCTGATGACTTGGTTATATCGTATATTGACCCCAAGACTCTAAAGACCATAAAAAGGGAAATTTATAGTGTTGAGAAAGATTTGAAAGATACGAACTTTGTGTTTTTTGATAGGGGGAAAAATTTGGTTATTGTTAATAGTATATTTTTTGGTGATACTGTTATTTACAATACAAATGACACAATAAATGACCTTGCTACTGAGATAATAAGAACTATGTATTGGGAAAAGTTGCCAGATGAGTTTTTTGTTAATTTTCTGCAGGTGACTAACTCTAGATACATAAGTTTCTCTAGGATTAAAGGAACTAGGTATAGGATAAATGGTATCAAGGGGGGATATATAGAACTCACAAACATAGGTGGCTATTACATATTCTCTAAAGCCAATATACCAGTGTTTTATCTTTTCCCTTTTGGTGATATAAGCATATATGTAGAGTTGGGTGGTGTGGAATAAATAACTTGAAATTTTTTCAGTTTTGGTATATAATTCTCTATTAATATTCCTGGAAGGTGAAGTTATGAATGTTAATAAGTTTAAGAAAAGGATTGAGGCTCTATTAATGAAGACTGGAGGCAGAACTTTTATAACCTCTAAGTCTGAACACATTTATTACTTCTCTGGATTTACTGGTGATTATGCTTTGATGATCATAGGCTACAAAAGCAATCATATAGTAACAACTGAGATGTTTGAAGAGCAGGTTTATAATGATGTTGATAGTAGTTTGTTTAATATACATGTAGTTAAGAAAAAGGAAATAAATCCTTTGGTTGTTGATATACTTCTTGAAAATGAGTCAGAGGAGATATGTATCTCTTCGCAGGATACTACAATAAGTTCATTTGTTTCGGTGATAGAGGCTGCAAAAGATAACAAGATATTTGGTGTAAATAAGAAATTGATTTCTTTGAGGGATGACCACTTTGCCGTTGGAGATATAAGGATATACTTTTCGGAGAATTATCCTCTTGTTGTCAGAGCTGTGAAGGATGAGGAGGAAATAGAGATAATAAAAAGGAATTTACTACTTTCTGATGAAGATTTCTTGTATACCTTGAGGATGATTAAGCCAGGGATGACAGAGATAGAAGTAGCCGCTGAATTTGAGTACTACTCTAGAAAGAAAGGAGCGGAGGGGGTATCGTTCCCAACGATAGTTGCCTCAGGTTCTAGGTCTTCGGTACCTCATGCCACTGCCTCAAGTAAAGTTATTAATAACAATGAGCCTATAATTTTTGACTTTGGAATAAAGATGGATAGATATTGTACGGATACTACTAGAACTATATTTGTAGGTAAGCCTAGTGATAAGTTTGTTGAGACATATAAGATAGTTCTTGATGCTATGAATGAAGGGATAGCGATAATAAAGGAAGGGGTAAAGGCTTCGAATATTGACAGCAAGGTTAGAGGATATCTTGCTAAGTATGGATTAGATAGTTACTTTATACATGGTACTGGGCATGGTGTAGGTTTGGATATCCACGAACTGCCAACTTTGAATGGAACGAGTAATGATATTCTTAGAGAAGGTATGATTGTTACAGTTGAGCCGGGTGTGTACTTCAAAAATGAGTTTGGTATAAGGATAGAAAACATGGTTTTAGTTAGGAATAATTCTGCCGAGGTTCTAACTACTTTGCCTACTGAACTTTTAGTCGTTTAGTTTACCTCGTTCTTATCCTTACTTTTATTGCTCCTGCTTCTTTCATTAGCGATATAACATTTATTATGTCCTCGGATTTGAAGCCGTTTTTGAACAAAAACTGAACAAATTCGGAAAGTTGATTGCTGGGAATAGAATATATCTCGCCATATTCCATAATTCCGCCTATCTCTGAAAATTCTATTTTCATTCCTTTATATGATATGCTTACTGGTTGTATGCTTACGTTACCGGAAATAACCAAAGTGTTATTTTTTGGGTCTATCACTATTGTGGGTGTGACTGTGTATTCTATTTCTGTGTTCATTATTCTTGATATGAATTCTATTTCGTTTCCTTCAAAGCTTTCGGGTATCTCTATGCTTACTGTTGATAGGTCTTCAACTTCTACAGTTATTTTGACTTCTTCAAACTGTTCTTTTAAGGTGTTGATGAAGCTAGATATTACTTGAGAAGAATCGTCATCAAAGTGTAATCGTATCTTTCCGTTTTGTAGGAAGTTTTTAGAGATGTTTGATATGACTATTCCACCACCTGGAATGTTACCAGAGGTTTTTATGCCTGACTTAGGTGTTATTATTGTTCCTTGAGCTATACCTACTATATTACCGTCAATGTCTTTAAGTAATGTTTTTAGCAGAAATCCACCTTCAAGTGACCTAGCATCAAAGATTGATAAAACATTAACATCGAAAGTCATGCCAGATTTTGAAAATGGTGATATTTTACCTGTCACGATTACTGAAGCTATGTTTTTTGATGATATATTCGTAGAGTTTACATTTATTCCGAGATTGTTTAAGTAGTTCATTATGCTTGTTCTAGTGATTTCATTCTTTATGTTGTCTCCTGTCCCCCTTAGTCCAACTACTACGCCATAGCCTGAGACTTGTATTTCCTCAAGCCCTACTATCTTAGCTATATCTCTTACTTTTACACTTTCTCCATTAGCGTTCAGCAAAACCAAAGTTAGTAATACGGTTGCGAATAGTACTTTCAGTGTTTTGTGTTTTCTCATAAGGTTATTTTCGTAAGAGAGATTAGCATTTTTAGGATATTAATTCTGAGCCTGAGTTTTAAAGAGCCTTGGACTCTTTCTTAATTAGTAAGGTGCTATCAAGCACATTACCATTAGTAGTCCCACCTGCCCTTGGGATTCTAAGGGAGGTGTAGCCTCTCTTAACCCTAGTAGATAATTACTAATCAGCAAGAGTGCTACTTAGCACAAGTGCTGTTTAGCACAAAGTGCTTTAAGCACGAAGTGCTATTAATCGCAAGATACTTGAGTAATGAGGTTTTCAGAATGAATTGAAAATTTTTCGGATAGTTATTATCTTATTGTATTTATGCGAGTTGTTTTTGTTGGAATGAGTGGTGGGGTTGATAGCAGTGTTTCTGCTTTGCTTCTCAAAGAGCAAGGTTATGAGGTTAGGGGAGTTACTCTAGTTTTGTCTGATGTTGAAGGTGAAAGAAAGTGTTGTTCTCTAGATGAAGTTAAGTATGCTCAGTATGTTTGTAAGTACTTAGGTATAACTCATGAGATTGTTAATGTAAAGGATTTGTTCAGAAGAAAGATAATATTACCTTTCATAAAAGAGTATCGTGAGGGTAGGACGCCAAATCCTTGCGTTAACTGTAATTTTTACTTTAAGTTTGGCTATATGTTGGAGTATGCTATTTCGCAAGGTGGTGATTTTATTGCTACTGGTCATTATGCTAGGGTGGTGGAAGTGGATTCTGAAAAGTTACTCTATAAAGGGATTGATAAGAACAAGGATCAATCGTATTTTCTTGCTAGGTTGAGCAAATTTCAATTAAGTAGGTCTTTGTTTCCTGTTGGTGAACTTAAGAAAAGTGAAGTTCAGAGAATTGCGAAAGAAGCAAGGTTACCTCTTAAACCACATTTAAGAGAAAGTCAGGATTTGTGTTTCGTTCCTAATAACGATGTGAAGAGTTTTTTGATTAATAATGGTATTAGTCCCTTAGAAGGAGAAGTAGTTGATGAGAGTGGTAACTTTCTTTCTAAGCATGATGGGATTTATTTCTATACAGTTGGGCAGAGAAGAGGATTAGGGGTACAAGTTGGTAGGAAAATTTATGTTAAGTACAAAGATGTAGTAAATAACAGGATAATCGTTTCAGATTCTCCATATTTTTCAGGGTTCTATGGCTCAAAGCTTAATTGGTTGGGGTACGGTGAACCTGGAAACGGGGTATTTACTATCAAGGTTAGGTATAAGAGTGAAGGGGTTAGGGGATACTTGGAAGTAATTGACGATGACAAGGTTAAAGTAGAATTTTATGAAAAACAATTTGGGGTTACTCCAGGGCAGTTAGCAGTTTTCTACGATGGTGATTGTGTTGTTGGTAGTGCCTTTATAGATTCCACTTTCTCTTAGTAAATTACTGACTTTAGCCATTCTTTGATTTCCGACATTTTGAATATTTCACCGTGTCCAGGTAAACATGTAACTTCATCAGGTATTTCGTTATAGAGTCTTTTGAGAGAATTAATTATCTCTTCTTGATTTCCGTCAATTAAGTCTGTTCTTCCGTAAGAGAACTTGAAAAGAGTATCTCCCGTTAGAAGAATTTTTTCATCTTCTATGTAAAAGCATGAACTACCTTTTGTGTGTCCTGGTGTGTGAATAGTGAGAAGCTTTTTGTTTCCTATCTTTATTTCGTCTCCGTCATTTAGTTCTATGTCAGGGGGTAGTGAGTAGAAAGGAGTACTTAGTATGTAGGCTGATAAGTTTTTGAATGGGTTTTGTATCATCTCTGAATCATTTTTGTGTATAATTAAGTTCCCGTTTGTTTTTTCTTTTAGTTCGTTATTTCCGAGTATGTGGTCAAAGTGCCCGTGAGTGTTTATTATGTACTTAACTTCTAGGTTTTCTTTTTGGATAATTTCTAACAATAAGTCTGGGTGATCTCCAGGGTCTACTATTATACATTCGTTCCCTTCCGTTATGATATAGCAATTTGTGTTATTATCACCTAAGGTTACTACTTTTATTTTCATTTCCTTCGTAGCTATTCAAACAGTTTTTCAATGTCTTTTGAGTATTCTTTTGTTTTCTTCTGTAGTTCGCTTTTCCTTTTCTTATACAGTTCTTTTAGCATTTGTAATCTCTGCTTATATCTCTGCTTTTCGATTTCTGTTAATGATTGTTTCTTGTTCTTTAGAAATTCTATTCCTTCACCTTCTTTGAACTTTGTTGTTGCGTTTATTACGTCTAGAGGTGAGAGACTTATTTTTTCGTCTTCATTTACATTAACGGAGTATCTATCTATGAGTTTTGTGTATTCTATATCTGGTATAGCCGGGGCTACTAAAACTGAACCTTCTAGTGTGTATACAGTAGTATCTTGTTCGTCTGATTCAATTATAAATTCAGTTCCTCTAACTGTTGCAAATGCTGTTTCAGTTTTTATTGTTACTCTACTTTTGGGAGAGTATACACCTTGGGCTGAGAATATTATGTTTCCTTTTGCTGAAATCTTATCAATCTTGTATCCAGCTGCTATCTTTTCTATTTCATCAAATGTTACTGTCGTTTGCTCTTCGATTTTCAATAATCCTTTGTCGTTTATTTTTATTGTACATTCTGAGTCTTTTCCAGTTATTATTGTGTCTCCTTTTTTCAAAATGTAGCCTATACTAGGTGATATTGACTTGGAGCCTTGTTTCAAGGTAACTTTACCAATAATAAGGTCTATCTTATAAGTTGCTCCGAATGATATTCCTGAAAAGAAAATTAATAACGATATAGCTAATACTAGTTTTTTCATTATAAACCTCCTAGGAATATAATAATTGAGTTACTTCCATTTTTCAAAATCATTATTCTAACTTGCTAGAGAGGCTTTGCCTCTCTACATTGAGTAGATGCTTATGTGCTTAATAGCACATGTGCTTAATAGCACATTCTTAATTGCTATGACACTTCTCATTAGACATTGTTGAGTAGAGGGGAATATAGACCTTCTCTAATCAATTAGGGTGAGTGCTTATAGCACTTAAGTGCTTATAGCACTTTTCAATAAAAAACCTACAAGGTGTTGTGATGCTAAGTGTCCTAGCAAAAGATAAGGGTTGGTTGAGTTACTTAAAGTAGTTACTTAAAAAGAGAGTTAGGAGAGGCTTTGCCTCTCTTTTTAAATTGTATAGAAAGTTTGGGAACATATAAACTTATGTATTAAGTATGAGTTTTTTTAAGAGGGTAGGTTATTTTTTGTTGGATGTTCTTGAGAGAGTTTGGATTTTCTTGTGGGGATTTCTTTCAAAAGTTTTTAACAAAATCTACAAATTTTTCTTGTTTGTTGTCGGCTTAGATAAAGAGGTTGATTTTTTTTCTAATGAATCTAGGAAGTTTTTTTTGATTCTTTCGTTTGCTTTCCTCGTTTTTGTTGTGTTTTTCTTTTTGGTTTTGGCTATTTCGCTTACACCTGCTAGTATAACTGTGGTTCCGAATGTTGTGAACTTGGATATACTTGATGCTTTGCCTGAGGTAGAGAGGGCTGGGCTTTTTGTTAGCGTTGATTATGTAATTTCTACTAATGTTCCTAGGGGAGTAATAATTAGGCAAATTCCATCGCCTGGTAGTAAAGTTAGAGAGGGAAAGGTAATCAAACTTTTTGTTAGTGTTGGTTCTGGTGAGGTTATTTTACCTGACTTTTCAGGCAAGCCTGCTGATGATGTGAGAGCTTACCTTTCATCGAAAGGTATTAGGGTTAGCCTGGAGTATGTGCAATCAGGTAAAGCCAATGAGGGAACTGTAATAAGAACTTTTCCATCTTCTGGTACTAAGGTTAAGCCTGGAGATATGGTAACTGTGTATGTTGCTACAGGTTTTTCTTCTATGCCCATGCCTAACATTATTGAGATGTCATGGGACCAGGTTTTGTTAATTTTTGCATCTAAGGGAATAAATGTTACGATAAATAATGTTTTAACTACGGATCCTTATAAGGATGGTAAAGTTGTTGACCAAATGCCAAAAGAAGGTGATATAGTTTCATCTAATGTTAATGTTCAAGCTTTTGTTGCTGTTTTCGGTAATGAGGATGTTGTTAAGAACACGAAGTTCTTGCTTTATTCTCTTGACTTGAGAAGTATTTATAATGTTGAAGGTGTGAATTATTTTATTGTCAAGGTTGTTGTTAGTGATTCTCAGGGTCAGAGAGTTATAACTAAGGAATATCAGGAACTTACAAAATTGGTTTTACCTTTGAGAATACAAGGAATCGGAAATGTAAAGGTTTATATTAATGATACTATTGTGAAGGAAAGTACGCTATGAGTAAGATAAAGATAGCTCCTTCTATATTTGCTGCTAATTTCTTAAATCTCGGTGAGGAGATAGGTAGGCTTGAGAAGTTGGGAGTGGATTATATCCATTATGATATAATGGATAACCATTTTGTACCTAATATAAGCTTTGGTCCTTTGGTTGTTGAAACTATAAGTAGAAGCACTAGTATAAAGGGCGATGTGCACTTGATGATCGATTTGTCTAAAGATGTAGTTTCTAGGTTCTTCGTTAAAGGAATAGAAATAATAACTGTTCATATTGAGGCTGATGGTTTTTCAAGGGATCTATGTGAGTTCATAAAGGGAAGTGGCTTTAGGTTAGGATTAGCGATAAAACCTAAGACGGAAGTTGAGGCTGTTATTCCTTATTTAGATATGGTTGATATGGTGTTGGTTATGACAGTTGAACCGGGTTTTTCGGGTCAGAAACTGATTCAGGAAACTATACCCAAGGTTAGGAAAGTTAGAGACTTAATTTCTAGCTTGGGTAGGGAAGTAGAGATAGAGGTAGATGGTGGGGTTAATATTGATAATGCTAGTGAGTTAGTAGAAAATGGTGCCAATGTATTAGTGATGGGTAGTTTCTTTTTCTCAGGTAATAATGGTGAGAAGGTTGTTAGCTTTTTGAGGGGGATTCATGAAAAGGTTTCTTAGATCTATTATACTGTCAAAGCATAATGTAATAGGTGCTCCTAGCGGATTTTCTTTTAAGCAGAGGAATTGCTTAGAAATTTTCAATCACCTTTCGGAGATAGTTGAATCTGAGGGATTCAATTACATAGATACACCTATGTTTGATTTCTTTGAGGTTTATGAAAGAACTTTGGGCACTTATTCAACCAAAGAATTATTTGTTGTTAAGAATGAAAACAATGAGTTTCTCGTTCCTAGGTATGATATAACAACTCAGATAGTGAGGTTTTTGGGACCAAGGATAAATGATGTTAAGCTTCCTGTTAAGCTTTATTACTTTGGTGATGTTTTCAGGACTCCTGATTCAGAGTGGCACAGAAAGCAGATAAAGCAGTTTGGTGTTGAGATAATTGGTTCTTCTAACGAAGAAGAGATAGTATCACTTCTTAAAAAGCTACTGGAAAAACTCAGAGAATTAAAAGTTATTGGTGAATACATAGTCGTTTTTAACTTTACTGTGGTTTTGGATAAGTTAACGGAAGGTTTTGACGCTGAAGACAAAGAATTGTTTATTGAACTCTTGAGAGTTAGGGACCTAACATCTATTTCAAAAGTTTTTAGTGACAAAGTTAAAGAGATTCCAGAAATTTTTAAAGAGTTTCTAAAGAGGAGTTCTGAGGATGTCCTAAAGCTCATTTTAAGCAAGATTGAGGCATATGATAATGTTAATAAGGGTTTCCAGGCTATGAGGACATGTTTTGGTGATAGGATATTGTTTGACCCTCTGCTAGTTCCTCAAATGAATTACTACAATGGTGTATATTTTGTTGTTTATACCTCTAACTCCAATGACTCAATTGCTTCTGGTGGTAGGTATGATAGCCTAACTCAGAAGTTTGGCTACTCTCAGAGTGCTATGGGATTCGCTATAGATATGCCTTAGGATATTAGCCCGTAAGCTCTCATTGCCTCTTTTAGCTTCTCTACATTAGGAGGTGTGAGTTCTGTTAGAGGTAGTCTTAGGCTGCCGTCTTTTATTATTCCAGCAATTTCCATTGCTTTCTTTATAGGTATTGGGTTAGTTTCTAAGAAGAGTGCTGTGTTTAGAATCTGGAGTTTTCTATCTAATTGCTCTGCTCTTTTTACGTCTCCGTTTAGGTATGAGTTTATCATTTCAGAGACATCTTTGGGTACTAAGTTGGCAGTTACTGATATGCTTCCTACGCCACCAATTTTTAGAATTGGTAAGTTTATTCCATCTTCGCCTGATATTAGCAAAAAATCAGGTTTATCAACGAACTCTAGAATATCCATACATTGTTTTATGTTTCCTGATGCCTCTTTTACTCCTATTACATTTGGGTTTCTTTTGACTATTTCTGCTAAGGTTTTCGGTTCAATGTTTATTACTGTTCTTGATGGTACGTTATAGGCAATTATTGGGAAACCTCCGGTTTCTTTTGAAATTGCTGTAAAATGTTCAATTAAACCGTTTTGAGTTGGTTTGTTGTAGTAAGGAGCTATTATCAGAGCTGCATCAGCTTTGCTCTTCTTAGCTTCGTTTGTTAGGTAGATAGACTCTTGGGTGGAGTTTGTACCTGTTCCTGCTATGACTGGTATTCTACCTCTGACTTTCTTTACGACGAAATCAACAACTTTGGTATGTTCTTCGAATGAAAGTGTTGGGGATTCACCAGTTGTTCCGCAGGCTACTATTACATTTGTGCCGTTTTGGATATGCCATTCTATCAGGTACTCTAAGGTCTCATAATCAACTTCCTTTTGAGCTTCCTTGAAGGGTGTTATTATTGCAACCATTGAACCTTTGAACATATTCTTCCTCCACACACAACAAAAATGTTAAATAATTCAAATTCGTTATTCAAGAAAAGTAGATTTAAAAGAGAGGCTATGCCTCTCTTCACTCCTTAGAGATGTTTTACCTCTTTACGCTTTCCAATTTTTAATAAGTGTTATAGTGGCTTTGAGGAATTTGGTTTAGTGGTTTTCCAGTTTTTTAGTTTGTATTTCATTATTTTAGCTTTGTAAAATTTCATTGGTATGCAAATAAAAATTGATGAAGCTCTTAGGGTGATTGAAAAATATGGTGGTTCAGTTCCTGTAATATACCAAAGAGATATAAGGTTTGTTGATAAAGTAACTAAGCACGAGATTAGATTTTTCCAGGGAACAACTTTTGATTTTGACCATTATGATGTTCTTTTGAGAAATGGAATAAACAAGATAGATGTAGTATATTCAGAACTTTTGTTTGCTAAGCTTGTTAGTTTATTCCCACAGACTTACAGGTTGCCGTTTGCCACTAAGAGTTTTATAGATTTTGATAGGTACATTTCGGCGATAGACGATGCTAACAGGTTGTCCAAAAGGAAAAGAACCGTTTTTTCTGCTATGGAGATATTTAGTAGAGGGGAAGTTATTATTGGTTATAACGAAGAAATTTCCTTTGAGAAGTGGAATAGGATAAAGGGTAGTATTGATAGGAAGGCTGAAATAAGTTTTTATAGTTCTGAAAGAGGGCTTCTGCTTGTTACATTCATGAAGGCTACTGATAGTAACTATCTCCAGAAGTTTTTTATGCACTCAGAGGCTGTTGCATTGTTTGTTGAGAAGATTAAGAAAGAAGGTATCATTTTATCGCCAGATTTTTACTCTGATACAGATGTTTATACTGCTACATCTGAAGAGGAAGCATTTTCAAAGTATGTCAACATTAATGTAAGACTTGTTGTAATAGTTGACTCAAACATAACGGAGAGCTACAAGAACCTTATAGTCAAACTTAGAACTTATGATAGATTTGTTAGGATAAGTGCTATTACTAGTTTGTCGCCAGCTAATGAATTGGAAGTACTCAAGGCTATAAAAAAATCTTACCTCACGGATAACTTTTTAGAGTGATAGATGAAGTTTACCTTCGTTCTTCTGCTAATTGTTAATTTGTTTCAGTTTTCTTATCAGTTTTATAATTTGTGATAATTTTTGGTGGTTTTCTATGATAAAGTATTATGAAATTGTGAATGGCATAGCTAAGGTTTCTGATAATCCTTTATCGCCTATTAAAATTTTCATAGAACCATCAGAAAATGAACTAGAGTTAATAAGGCAGATGGGGATAAGTGAACACGATATAAATTCTGCTTTTGACCCTGAAGAGATTTCTCGTTTGGAAATTTACGAAACTGGTGAGGTTTTCATAATATGGAAAATACCGAAAAATTACTCTCACAAA